>Ga0326727_10012146_pt1 | contig 19716 bp, 19 predicted proteins | sample MB2enrmetagenome_FD_207643 | JGI IMG/M metagenome (GOLD analysis project Ga0326727, IMG submission 207643) | Lab enriched peat soil microbial communities from McLean, Ithaca, NY, United States - MB29MY | ecosystem: Environmental > Terrestrial > Soil > Wetlands > Peat | place: USA: New York...
CTACAGGGGAGACCGGGAACCGGGGCTGGGGGGTCGTGATGGAAGAGCCCCGTCTCGCGGCGTACTTCGGCGACCTGTACCAGACTGATATATCAGGCTCGGCGATTACACCTGTGGGCGGGAACGAGGGACCTTTGGAGAATTTCAGTATAATCTCACGGCAGGTGGCATTCGAACCGGCTACTTTTACCGGTGCCAGGGTGACCCCGGTCATCTCTCCGGATACCAGTGATGAGATAACGGAGCTTCTGGAGTCCGCACAGGAAAGTATCGAGATCCAGCAGGCATACATCACCAACGAATCGAAGACCCGCCTGAATCCCTATCTTGCGACCGCAATCAATGCCTCGCGGCGCGGGGTGCATGTACGGGTGCTCCTCGATTCCTACTGGTATAACACGGAAGATGAGGCTGACAACGACGAAATGGTGGCGCTGATCAACCGGATCGCCACAAGCGAGCACCTGCCGCTTGAAGCGCTCTGCGCCGATCTTGATGCAAGCGGCCTGGAAAAGATCCACAACAAGGGAGTGATCGTCGATGACCGTGCGGTGCTCGTGAGCAGCATCAACTGGAACACAAACTCCCCCGGTTTCAACCGGGAAGCCGGTGTGATCATCGAGCAGCCGGAGGTGGCGGGATATTTCCGCGATGTCTTCGATGCAGATTGGAGCCCTGCGGTACGTTCGCCGCAGTCATCTGCGGATTACCTGAAAATCGCATGTGTCATCGCGGTCATTGGCCTGCTCTTCATCCTCTATTACCGGCGGCATATCAGGTGAGGTATAATATTTCGTACCGACCGTACGTTGCCTTCCCGGCACAACCCCTCAAAAACTGAAATAACTACCCAATGTTGTGTCCGAATAAATTTTTCAAGGAGTTTCAGAATTTTTTAAGTGCGCATTGGCATACGTCGCAGAGATTGATGTCGCTCTCTCCGGTAACCACTGCAAGTGCCCAGCGATCGATCATCGCATCGAGTTCGGATGACAATTCAATTGCCCCGTACCCCCGCTTTTTACTCATATACTGGGATACCGCGGCGCGCGTGACTCCCAGTTTCTTTGCTGCATCGCTCTGGCTGATGCCCTGTTTGGTGACAAGCCGGGACACCATCTCTGCTCTCATGGGCGGGAGGAGGTTTCGTACCATGCTGTCGCAGTGCATGAGCGTGCAGGTGTGTTTGGTCATACGAGAGCAGGCTGGGATTCCGGGGTAGTAACAGGTCTGTTCTGGTAGATGATCTGCCGTGCATCGCGGAAGTTGAACTTCTCGATGATGAGGTGGCGCTCTTTGAGTTTTTTCAAGGCATACCGCACGGTCCGCGGCGCAAGCCTGCTTTTCTTGACCAGATCCTTGTGGGTCATGGCCCCACCGGTGCCAAGTATCTCTAGTACCGTCCGTGAGGATGGTGGTAAGGTGTGCTGATACATGATCGTAGTGTTAACAGTGTTAACATATCAACCTGTCGGTAATTTATATCCCCGGTTTCAATCATCACGTATGTTCGGGCATCAGGAGCGGGTTGCGATCCTGCTGTTGATCGCCGTGGCCCTCGTGGTCATCGTTGCCCATGTCGTGCTCGTGCAGGTCGGAAAAGCACCGTTTGCATCCGCATATTCTGACCAGTCTGCCGACGGGACGCTGGTCAGCCTAACGGGTATCATCGATCAGGCGACCGTTCTTAAAAACGGCGGGCACCTACTGCTCACCATTAATAATGTCACGGTTTTTGTCCCCGCGAATGTCGCTGGTGACAGATCCTTTACGAAAGGGACTGCCGTATCTTTGTACGGGACTGTCCAGACCTACCAGGGTAAAAAAGAGATCCTCATCAGTTCAGCAGATGATATACGGGAGATTCAGTAGTGCCCGGTTTGGGAAGAAGTCCCGCGCTCGATTTACAGTACAGCGGCACCCGGGGTGGCTTTTGTTTTTGTCCTTGCCTCACCCAGAGCCCATGCAGCAGTTATCCTGACGCCCCTTTTTGGGTCGGAAAGGAGCAGGATGAGCGGACTTGCCCGGGTATCCCTGAGTTTCCCGAGCCCCCATGCGGCGCCGGTGCGAAGCCATTTTTCACCGGAGGTAAGGGCCGCAAGCAGGGGTTCGACTGCACGCGGATCCCCGATCTTCCCGAGCGATTTTGCCGCAAGCCACCCGACATCCACGTACGGGTCTTTCAACGCTGCAATAAGCGGTTCGACGGCAGCGGGATCTCCTTCGTCACCCAGTGCCTCTGCCGCATGCCAGCGAAAATGAAGGCGGTCACTTTTGAGTAAACGGATATATTCCTGCACCCGTCGCCTCCGGTTTTCTTCCCGTACAGCCGGATCTTCAAGTGTCGGTGGTTTTTCCTGAAGTGCTACCGGGGCGGGTGTTCCTGTCTCATCCATCCGGATCCCCTCAGGCCATCCGTATGGCACGGGGGATAATGAATATTCGCATGGATCCGATCAGGAGACCATCAGAGTCACGGACCCGGAATCGCCGGTAAAAAAGATTACCTCAGGATCTCCAGCGTTACCGAAAAATTTCGGACCGAGTGAGTGAGTGTGCCTAGGCTGATGATATCAGCCCCGGTCCGCGCGTATTCCCGGATGGTCTCTCCGGTAATGCCACCCGAGAGTTCGATGGTGACCCGGTCACGTATCCCTGCCTGCTCAAGTTCGTGGAGGGTATATCGGACGTTGTCGGTTGTCATGTTATCGAGAAGCAGAATATCTGCGCCGGCACGCGCAGCCGCAAGTGCGTCATCGGCAGTCTCCACCTCGACCTCGATTTTCCGGTACATGCTTGCAGCCTTCGCCCGCCGGATCGCTTCATGGATGGGAACAAGGACCAGGTGGTTGTCCTTGATAAGTACGCCATCGCTCAGGCCCCACCGGTGAGGATCGCCGCCACCGAGAGCCACGGCTTTTTTATCCAGCGCCCGCAGGCCCGGACAGGTTTTGCGTGTTCCTGCCACCCGGCAGCAGGGGTTTTCTGCTTTCGCCAGTGCCACAAATGTCCTCGTCTGTGTTGCAATCCCGCTCATCCTGCCGATAATGTTGAGTGCGGTGCGTTCCACAAGCAGGATCTTCCGTGCCTCTCCTGAGAGTGAAAGAAGGATCTTCCCGGCTTTTACTGTATCGCCGTCGCAGGTGTCCTGCGTGACGTCCACGCCGAAGTGGGAAAAGAGCGCCGCTGCCTCAAGAAGACCTGCCACGATTCCCTCCTGTTCGGCCCGGATCACGGCGCGACAGGTGACATCCGGTACGATCGCATCCGAGGTGACATCCCCGGATGGTGCGTCCTCGCCGATAAATTTCAACAGGTATTCCAGCGGTACCATAGCGGTTTACCTTCAGGTTATCATCATGTCCCGACCACGAGCGGGTTGTCGAGATTTTTTAACAGGGTGAGGATGGAGAGAGCAGCAAGGTAACTGGTCGCCGGGTTATCCGGACTGGGGACATTGGTCACCCTGATGTACGTCTCACCAAAGCTTCCCTCGATAAAGAGTTCATGGATATTTTTATCCGCCGCCGGATCTACCCAGAGTTCCACATCCGCATCCTGGCCTGCAGCAAGGCCCATGGCGACAGAGACATTCACGTTTTTGGGATAAGACTTGATGCAGTCATGCGCTTTGCCAGAGAAGATCCGCTGCCGGGTGGTGACATCAAGGCCCAGAGACTGCGGGCTTTTGGTGGTCTTCAGGAGTAGTTTTGTTATCGGTGATATCTGCCCTATCTTCAGGTTGTCCAGCCCGAAGATCGCCCCGCTCGGGATATAGATCTTCGTTCCGGTCTTTCGCGCAGTTACCCTCATCTCATCCCTGAACGCCCCGTCGGTAAGCGCACCAACGCTCATGATCACGAGGTCCTTTTTGTGCAGGAGAACCTCTCTGGCATGCGCCCGCGCCGCACTGACCGATGCCGCTTCAACGATAAGATCGGTATCCGCATCGAGGAACGCCGCGAAATCCCCGTACGCCTTACCTTGGCAGATACCGGCGATCTCCGCTGCCCGTTCCGGGACTTTATCGTAAACTGCTGAGATTACAAATCCCTCCGCGTGCTGCGCAATGATATGCCCGATATTGCCGCAGCCCAGCAGCCCGATCCGTACCATGGTAAACAGGTTATGGGTACCATGGATTAATGGTTATCCACTAGGGCCCGGGACCTAAAGCGTGGGAACCCTACAAAAAAACGACTTTTAATTGCTCCGGCTCCAAAGGATGAGGAGAGACACATGGAAGAGAGCCGATCAGGAGATCCCTGCCGGGACACGACTGACGTGTTTGCCGTGCTCGCAAAAAAACGGTTCTATATAGAGACCTACGGGTGCAGCTACAACTTCGGAGATACGGCAAATCTTCTGGAGGTGCTTAACCACAACGGGAGCATCCGTGTCGCATCTCCCGCTGAGGCAGATGTGGTTATCATCAATACGTGCACGGTTGTTGGGCCGACCGAACGCAGGATGCTCCGGCGTCTTGCAGCACTTCGGGAAAAGCCGCTTTTTGTCACCGGCTGCATGCCCCTTGTCCAGCGTGAAGCGATCCTCTCGGTCTGTTCGCCCATAATTATTCACCCGGACAGGATACGCGATGCATACCTCTCCGTGCGGACCGTTGCTCCTGGTGGCGTGGGAATTGTTCAGATCGCGCAGGGCTGCCTCGGGCGATGCACGTACTGCATCACGCGCAGGGCAAGGGGGCCGATTATAAGTTTCCCCACAGAAGAGATCCGGGAAAAAGTACAGGCATTCGTCAATGCGGGAGCGTACGAGATCCAGCTGACCGCCCAGGACGCCGCTGCGTGGGGGCGTGATACGGGACAGTCCCTTCCGGATCTTCTTTTCGACCTCTGTTCCCTTCAGGGAAACTACCGAATCCGTGTGGGGATGATGAACCCGAAAACCGTGAGCAGTATCCTTGGTGATCTGCTCGGAGCATTTGAGAGCGACCGGCTCTTCAGGTTCGTGCACCTGCCGGTGCAGTCGGGATCCGACCGTATCCTTGAACAGATGGGGCGGGAATATACCGTGCAGGAGTTCGAGGATATTGTTTCCGCGTTCCGCAGGCGGTATCCTGATATCAGCATCGCCACGGATTTTATCGTCGGTTTTCCCGGGGAGACCGAGAAGGATTTCTCCCGGTCCCTTGCACTTATCGGGAGGACAAAACCTGTCAAGGTCAATGTCACGCGGTATTCAAAGCGCCCGTTCACCGGCCCGTTTGCAGAAAAAGACTTTCCTGATACGGTGAAAAAAGACCGGTCCCGGCTCCTGAACGCGTACGCAGAAGAACAGTACACAACCCTCAACCGCCAGAGCCTTGGAACTACCGTTGCCTGCGTTGTTACGGAGAAACTTCGTCCGGGATCGGTCATGGCCCGGACTGCCTCATATCAGGGCGTTGTCATCCAAAGGGATCTCCCGATAGGGACTGTTGCAGAGGTTCTCCTCAAAAAAGACCGGAAGTATTTTTTTATGGGCGAGCTGGTCGCATGAGTCCTGCCCTGAAGGATGGCGGTCACAAAAGACGAGTGATTTTATAGCCGTAACATTAACTATTCTTGTTTTGCGCCGGAATGCGGAAGCATGGTGATACTAAAATGGATGAGATCGAGGCTGGTTTTAAAAAAATAATGCAGAATATCAACGATATGAAAAAGACGGATGCCAATCTGTCCGAACAGGTAAAGACCCACGACGGGGAACTTCTGGGGCGCATGGCCGCCATGGCAAAACCGGTGGTCAAATCCGTCGGCCTCAACCTGCTCAAGATCGGCAAGCAGGATACGAAAAACGAACTCTACGATGCGAACTATTACATGGAGAAGATGATCGTGCTGGGGAAGACCGATCCCGCCGCGTTCCGCCCCGATGACCCTTCAAAAATGATCACCGACCAGTTTTGCGTCCTCTCAGAAAAGGGGAAGTTCTACGAACTGATGTACAGCTCCGACGGGTTTCTCACCGACTCATACCTTAATCCCATCGACCCGAAGTCTGCGATAGAGAGGTACGGATATGATGTCATGTTCATGCTGTATCAGGGTATGCATGACTACATGAAATCGGAAAAAGAGCTTCTTTCTGCACTTGAAAAAGTGATCGGATATATCTTTGCTGCGCCCCGTAAATCCTGATTAACACCCTTCTTTTTTACTTCCACTTAAACAGCGGAAACATCGGCCTGAGAATGTCATCATCTCCCGTTCCCAGCGCCGACAGGGAAGACGTGCGGCTGGCATGTACGCCATTTGCATCATCAAAAGTGACCAGAGCTTTTGTCTCCCCTATCATACGGTTGAAGGGATATTCATACTGGGCGTCAGCCGCAAGTTCGGGAATGTCGAATTCAACGTCGAGAGGGACGAGGGCAATATGGATCCGGTATGCCGGTGCATTTCCCGCGTTTTCAACCACAATTTTTTTTGCATCATCTGCAAGCCTGACCGTGAGCTCAGGGAGAACCCGGGAATCCTCCATGATGAAGACCGACAAGGCAAATGCGGCAAGGACGATCGCTCCTGTCGCACCAAGGTAGATACTGATCGCGAAGAGGAATATGCAGAGCAGGGTGCCGATCAACAGAAGAATTTTATAAATATTTTCCATGCCACCCGGTAGGCTGAAAAACTATATCAAAATGAGGTGAATGGGCCCGATGCGATTCGAACGCATGACCTCCCGGTTATCAGCCGGGCGCACCACCGGGCTATGCTACGGGCCCAAAAGGATTGCCTGAATTTTACCTTATTAGTTATCCCATAAGAGTTTTTATAGGTTGTGAATATCCGGGTGGACAGGATAATGCTATAGGGCTCTGTGTTAAAAATCTACATACCTGTACGGATCTGGGATCATGGAACGACACTATCTCCTCGGGAATGAAGCCATCGCCCACGCATGTCTTGAATCGGGCATCGGTTTTGCCAGCGGGTACCCCGGCACCCCTTCATCGGAAGTGGTCGATGTGCTCCGTATGCAGAAAGATTTGACCTTTCATGTGGAATGGTCGGTGAACGAGAAAGTTGCTCTCGAAAATGCCCTTGCTGCCGCATGGTGCGGGCTCCGGTCGATCTGTACCATGAAGCATGTCGGCCTCAATGTCGCGGCCGACCCGCTCATGACGAGTGCCTATACCGGGGTGACCGTCGGTCTTGTCATCATGAGCGCCGATGACCCGTTCGCGCACAGTTCCCAGAACGAACAGGACACCCGGTGTTATGCCCATTTCGCCCGGCTCCCCTGCCTTGACCCTGCAGGCGTGCAGGAAGCGCATGACATGGTCTCCACCGCTTTTGCCATCTCCGAGGAGTTCAGCCTGCCGGTGCTGTTCCGTCCCACGACCCGGATCTGTCACTCGAAAGGCGACGTGGAACTGGGTGCCATTGTCCCGAATACCAAGGTCGGAGAGTTTCATAAGGATCCCCGGCAGTACGTCGTAATCCCGGCCCATACCCGGATCCTGCACAAAAAACTCAACGGGAAGCAGCCGGCGCTCAAAAAGCGTCTCGTCGAGCTTGGGCTCAACCATTACACCATCCGTGGAAAGACTGCCATCATTGCAAGCGGCATCGGGGCTGCCTATGTGCAGGAGCTCCTGCCCCCCGGCGTCTCATTCATGAAGATTGGGGCGTACCCCATCGACGAAGCATGGCTGGGAGAATTTGCACAGAAGCACGAGAAGATCCTCATCATCGAAGAACTCGCCCCGGTGGTCGAGGAGGCCGTGCGCCAGGTCGCCGGGTGCGTGCCGGTTTTCGGGAAGATCAACGGGTATGCTCCGTATGAAGGGGAACTCTCCCCCGCTGTTGTTGCAGGGATCATGACCAAGGCCGGGTTCCTGGAGAAGAACCCGTTTACCGCTCCTGATCCCGTCCCGGACCTCCCGCTGCGCCCGCCCATCCTCTGCGCCGGCTGCCACCACCGGGCCGCGTTCTATGCCATGAAAAAAGTGTTCGGGGAGTCTGCCATCTATCCAAGCGACATCGGCTGCTACACGCTGGGCCTCCAGCTCGGCGCTGTTGATACTACCATCTGCATGGGTGCCTCGATCACGGTCGGGAGCGGGATCTCCCATTCCGACGCATCCCACGATGTGATCTGCACTATCGGTGACTCTACGTTCCTGCACACGGGTATCCAGGGCCTCATGAATGCGGTCTACAATGGTGCGAGCATGACCGTGGTCATCCTTGACAACCGGATCACCGCGATGACCGGCCACCAGCCCAACCCGAATACCGGGGTAACGGCAACCGGCGCGGAGTCGCCCCCGATCTCTCTCGACGCCATCTGCCGCTCCTGCGGGGTTACATTTGTGGAAACGGTCGATCCCTATGACCTGACCGGGATGCTCCGGGTCCTTGAAGAGGCAAAGAAAAAGAAGGGTGTCAGGGTTGTCATCGCAAAACAGATGTGCGTGATCGCCGCCCGTCGAGCAGGGGTAAAGCGGGGCCGCTACGCGGTAAACCCGGAGATCTGTACCGGCTGTGGGACGTGCGTAAAATTCGGGTGCCCGGCGATAGAATTCGTGGACGAGAAGGCCCGTACGAACGAGCTGTGCAGCGGGTGTGCGGTCTGTGGAAGGCTCTGTCCGGTGGGTGCTATCTCACGGGAGGCAAAGAAATGACGAAGAGTTTCGATATCCTGATCGTCGGGATCGGGGGGCAGGGGACCATCCTTGCGTCCAACATCCTCGGTGAGGCCTGCCTGAGAGAGGGCCGGCACGTGAAAGGTGCCGAGACCCACGGGATGGCGCAGCGCGGGGGTTCGGTCGAGACCCACATCAGGATCGACGGGCTTTACGGCCCGCTGATCGTGCCCGGTACTGCCGATCTCCTGATCTCGTTTGACCTGCTCGAAGCGCTCCGGTATTCCCATTATCTCAAGAATGGAGGGAAGATGGTGATCAACCGGCAGATGGTCCTTCCCACCTCGGTCTTCACGCAGAAGACCCCGATACCGACAGAAAGTGAGATCACCGGGCAGCTTGCGCGGTTCGACCCCTGCCTGATCGATGCTGACCGGATTGCGACAGAAGCGGGCAGCAGCCTCGCCCAGAACGTGGTGATCCTCGGTGCGGCCTCGTGGTCGATCCCCTTAAAGGCCGAATCCCTGCTTGCAGCCGTAAAAAAACTTGTCCCGCCAAAAACCGTTGAGGCGAATGCCCGGGCCTTCGAGATGGGACGGGCATTTGGCAGAGCGCGCTGATGAGTTCCCTTGGTGCATTCGAGCCGGATACCCTGTACGAGGGAGATGCACGTGCCCTCATGGAACAGCTCCCGGGGGGGTCGGTCGATCTCATCGTGACCGATCCCCCCTTTGCCATCGAGTTTACAGCACAGAGGCTCAATTACAACAGGACCGGGAGCAATGTTATCGAAGGATACCGGGAGATCCCTTCAGGAGAATACCGGGAATTCACGCACCGGTGGATCGATCAGGCCGCCCGGGTGCTCTCGCCTTCCGGAAGCATGTATGTTTTTTCCGGCTGGAACCGGCTCCGCGACATTCTCGAAGGTATCGATGCGACAGGGCTGGTCACTGTTAACCACCTGATCTGGAAATACCAGTTCGGGGTGTTCACAAAAAACAAGTACGTCACCAGCCACTACCACATCCTCTTTGTCGTAAAGGACAAGAAACGCTATACCTTCAACAAGCTCGACCACTATCCCGAGGATGTCTGGGTGATCAACCGGGAGTACTGGAAGGGAAAGAAAAAGACCCCTACAAAACTCCCACAGGAACTGGTGCAGAAGATCATCCGGTATTCGAGCAACGCGGGAGACCTTGTTCTCGATCCCTTCCTTGGTTCGGGCACGGTGGCGGTGGTCGCACGGCGGGAAGGCCGGCATTTCCTTGGTTTTGAGATCGTCCCGGAGTATGTTGCCTTTGCCCGGGACTCTCTGCGGACCCGGTAGATCCGGAAATCCCGCTGTAACGGGGTATGCAGATGAATCCGCACCGCTGAATTCTGCCATCAGGACGCCGGAGGACGCCGGTGTTTCCTGCTCCTGCAGGGTTTGCAGGCGCTCAAAGAAACAACAACGCTGAGGGGGGGAATTGAACCCCCGAGGCACTTTCGCACCACAGGCTTTCCAGGCCTGCGCCTTACCGCTAGACTACCTCAGCAAAAAGTGTATCCCATGTATTTGCCGGGTATTTTTTTAATGCTATCCCTTTAGGGTCTGGGCCTTTTCTGGTTTTTCCGGTTTAGCGGCCTTCTTCCAGCCCTTCGGGTACGTGCCCGGGGCAAGGAAGACCGTGGTCATGGCGATAAACAGGCCGGTCTTGCCGGGGTTCCATGAGGCTGACGGAGCGAGTGCTTTCCCAAGACCGATAAATTCCCGTTTCTGCGAGAGGACGGCGACGATCTGGTCTTTCCGGAACTCATCGCAGCTGATCACGCCGACCCCCGCCAGTACTGCGCCGTGGCAGAGAGCATCGATCGCGGTATCGCGTACGACAACGGTCGGAAGATCGGGAACAGCAGCATCGACCGAGACTACCATGGCATCCAGCGCAGCCCGGTTCCCGGCTGCCGCGTCAGCGCAGGCGTCCTGCAGCTCGTGGAGCGAATGCATGGTGCGCTCGTCAAAGGCGCCCGAACGGGTCCGGCGCAGTTCCTGCATATGCGCCCCGACACCGAGGGCAAGGCCCATGTGGTGGCAGAGCGAGCGGATGTAGGTACCCGCATCGCACCTGACCTTCATGAGCACCAGTCTTCCTTCAACACCGAGGATATCCAGCTGCTGGATGGTGCGGATGCGCAGCAGGCGTTTCACCGCGCTCCTCCGGGGCGGGCGCTGGTAGATCCGGCCCGTAAATTCCGCGGCGATCCCATCGATGCACTGCCGGTCCACCTCCCTGTGCAGGCGCATCAGGCAGACATATTCCTTGTCGTGCTTTAAGAGCAGCGGCGCGAGGCGCACTGCGTTCCCGAGCATGACCAGGAGGATACCCGACACCTGCGGGTCGAGCGTCCCCGCGTGGCCGACCTGGCAGCCGAGCATCTTTCCCACCCACGCGGCCACCTGATGGCTCGAGGGCCCACGGGTTTTGTCGATCACGATGATGCCCGCGCCATGCCAGAGCGTGGGAGTGTCTGGGTGTCCCTGTACCGGGGTTTCCTGGAGCGTTGTCATCGTATTATCCGTATCTTTCCCCGGTAATCGTTCAGCGCAGCCAGTGTCCCCTCAAGGGATCCGTCCCCGACAATTGCCGGCAACGTCCCCCCGTTCATCATCGCTTCAGCCGTGATATCCCCGATGGCCATCACCAGCAGGTCCGGGCGCGGGGTCCAGATCGCTTTCTTATACGACATCGCGCTCGTGAAAAGGATGGCTTCGGCCTTGTCAAGGTCGAGTGATTCGTTTGTGGGGACGAGCCGGTAGCAGTGGAACTCCCGGGCGATCCCCCCCGCGCCCGTAATTGCATCGATAAGGGGGGTATTGGGGACATCGGCACGGGGGAGTCCAATTGTTTTTTCTTTGATCCAGTCACCCAGGTACGGGACAAAGTCGCGGGAATAGAAGCCGGGCAGGGTCTCGCATGCGATCCCGCACCGCTCCAGCTCCCGTGCCGTCTCCGGGCCGATCGCGACGACCCGGGGGGGATTCTTAAGCAGCGGGGCGAGAATTTTTGCCGGCAGTGCACTCGTAAAAAAGAGACAATCAAATTCCCCGCGTTCCACGGCCCCGGTAAACGCGGAGACAACCTCATCCCGGATCTCGGAGCGGAGCGGGTGGACGCTGTAGCACGCGTGCCCGAACGCTGCACAACGGGCCGCGTCCCGCGCCTCTTTTCCTGCAAGACGGGTGACTGCGATCTTCATTACGGATTCATCATCCCTGTATGATAAGAGGGTATGCATTTCGGTTGATTTATGTTCATTCTCCTGTACCTTCTGGTTAATGATCGAGATCGTGATCGGGACGCTGCTGGGGGTCTTCCTTGGTACCATCAGCGGTCTTATCCCCGGCGTGCATGCGAACACGCTCGCGGGCATCCTGCTTGGTGCGCAGGCAATCCTCTTTTCCGTGCTTGGGCCGCTTGCCCTTGCAGGTGCAATGTTTGCCGCCCTGATCACGCACACGTTTGTCGAGGCTGTCCCGTCCACGTTCCTGGGGGTTCCCGATGCAGATACCTCGCTTTCCGTCCTCCCGGCGCATGCCCTCTGCCTTGAAGGGAATGGCGAGGAAGCGGTCAGGATCGCCGCGCTTGGGAGCGCCTGCGCCATCATCATCGCGGTCCCGCTCTCGGTACTCTGTTACATCTTCCTCCCTGCCCTCCAGCCGTACTTTGACTGGGGCATCGGGATCCTGATCGTGGCCGTCATCGGTTATATGATCGTCATGAGCGAATCACCCGGATGGGCAATCTCGATCTTTGCCATCTCCGGCCTTCTCGGCGTATTTACCCTGAGGTACGCATTCATGGGCTGGCACACGCTTGGCGGAGAGACCGCTATTCTCATGCCCCTCCTCACGGGTCTCTTCGGGATATCCGTCCTGCTTATCGCATCCCAGGGGGCGCTGCCGGCGCAGCAGTTCCGGGGCCTGCGCGTGGAGAACAGCACCGTGGTAAAGTGTTCCCTCCTTGGTACCCTCGCCGGGATTGCGGTCGGCTGGCTGCCGGGGCTCTCGACGGCAACAGCGAACGGAGCACTGGCATCGGTGATCGGGTACGAGAAAGACCGCCGTGCCTATATCATTGCCACGAGTGCGGCAAACACGGCAAACGCCTTCATCGGGCTTGCTGCGCTTTTTGCCTTATCCCGTATGCGGAACGGGGTGATGGTCGCGCTTGCAGAGCTGCCACTCCCGTCCATGAGCGAACTGATGATTGTCGGCGTGCTCGCAGCCTGCCTCGCATATGTCATCACCGTGTGGCTTTCGCGTTCTGCGGGATGGCTCACCGGGATCAACGGCCGGCTGCTCAACCGGGCGGTGATCATTTTTGTGGTGGGCCTCTGTATTGTCCTCACCGGGCCGTTTGGGATTTTCATCCTCGTCGTTGCCACGATCCTCGGGCTCGTGCCTCATATCGTGAACGTATCCCGAGTCTACTGCATGGGTGCGATCATGATCCCGGTGATCCTGTACTCCTTTGGCATCGCATGGGTCTGATGCACGGGGTGAGCCGTGCCGGCGGCTCACCGGTTCCCGATCCCGGTGATCCATGGATTTTTTACCCGTGTGCTGCTTAGTTCCTATCATGCAGTCCTTCTGGTTCGGGAATATTTCTGAGGGGCGCTGTACGCCGTTTACCGGCGATGCAGCCACGTGCGCCCGCCGCGTCCGGGAGATCCGGACCAGCATGGACGTCTTTATCCCTCCCGACTGGCAGCAAGCCGTTGCCTGCGGGGTATGTCATGACCGTGCAGAGTACCTTTTTCTGCTTCAGAAGGTCTGTATCGCGGGATCGGAGCAGGCAGTCCGGGAGCAGTACGCGGCAAAAGATGTGGAACTGCTCCAAATGGTCAGGACGCTCGACGAGATGGACACGATCATCAATGTCCTTTCCGAACGAGTGGCAGACTGGTACCAGATCCGGCATCCCTCCTTCTCCCTCAAGTACCGCAGGACGCCGGCGCACGTGCTGGTCAAGTCCATCAGCGAACGGAACCGTGAGCATGGGGGGGGCGGGGGAGCCCTTGGGAAAGTCGCCACGGAGATTACCAGCCTTTCCGATACCCGGACCTCACTTGCAAGGGTAGTCTCGGGACGGGCGTGTGAGGTGATGCCAAACACGAGCGCGCTTATCGGCGGGCTCGTTGCCGCCCGGCTCCTCTCCCATGCGGGGGGACTTAAGGAACTCTCCCGGCTGCCCGCAAGCGCGATCCAGGTGCTCGGTGCCCGGACTGCGCTCTTTGCACACATCAGGACCCATGCCCCCTCCCCCAAGCACGGGATCATCTTCCAGCACCGGCGGGTGCACAACGCCTCCCGTGACGTGAGGGGAAAAGTTGCACGGGTGCTTGCCGGGAAGCTGGCAATTGCCGCCCGGCTGGATTTTTACCGGGGCTGCGCGGTACCGGCATTTCTCGAAGATGCGCAGGCTCGTATCGATCGGGCGGGAACTGTTCCGGGGGAGGGGCAGCCGTGATCCGTGTCGGTGACGTACTGGTCTCGAAGGGTGAGGGCGGGGTTTACGGCGAACGTATGCTTGACGGGTACCGGGTATGGGACCCGTACCGGAGCAAACTTGCCGCTCTGTATCTCTTGGGAACCGGTATCGGACTTACGCCGGACATGAAGGTCCTCTATCTTGGGGCGGCAAACGGGACCACAGTCTCTCACGTTGCGGATTATGTGGAGGTCGTGTATGCAGTGGAGTTTGCCCCGCGCCCGATGCAGGACCTGCTCGAAGTGGCACGCCGGCGCGGAAATATTATGCCGATTCTGGCTGATGCATCCTGCCCGGAGCAGTATGCGCCGCTCGTGGAAACTGTGGATCTCATCTATCAGGATGTGGCCCAGCCTGACCAGGCGGCCATCGCCCTGAGGAACTGCGTATTCCTCAAAGACGGTGGCAACCTTATCCTCATGCTCAAGACCCGGAGCGTGGATATCCGGAAACAACCGGAAGAGGTGTTCCGGGACACTCTCGATATCCTCATGTCCGCAGGACTCATAATAACTGAGAGCACCTGGCTGGCTCCGTACCACCAGGATCACGCTGCAATCGTGTGTACCAGATAGCACATCCGGGAAATTATCATGCCGAACGGTATCCGTGTTTATTCTGCAGGCCCCCTGACCATTCTTGCGCTGATTGTCGTTATCGGGCTTGTCGTCATTATCGTACCGCTGTTGTTCCTTGGCCTTGCCGGCAAAGCGATCACGAACCTTGTCGGGCTATCATGGCTCACGGCGACCGCCCTTGTTATCCTGATCCTGGTCTGCAGCCTTGTCAATATCCCGGTCTGGAAGATCCGGCGCGAGACGGTACGGATACCCCACGACGGGACCGGGCAGTTACCTGATGCGTTTACGCCGGGTGAAGACGGGGGGCTCTGGGAGACGATCATCGCGGTCAATCTTGGCGGGGCAATCATTCCCCTTGCCCTGTCTGTCTATCTCCTGTATCGCGCTACACTGGTGATGAACGGGAACCTGTTATACCTTCAGGTGACTGCCGCCATCCTGATCGTTGCCGCAATAGCCTTTGTGACGACCCGGGCAGTGGTTGGCGTCGGGATACGGGCGCCGCTTTTCATTCCCGGCCTGACCGCGCTTCTCTGCGGCATGCTTCTTGCCGGTGGCATAGGGCTTTCTGCCGGCGTGATCGCGTTTGTCAGCGCGACCTTCGGCATCCTGCTCGGCGCTGACATTGCGCACCTGCCCCATGTGGGCGATCTTGAAGTGCCGCAGGTCAGTATTGGCGGGGCTGGGACATTTGGTGCGATCTTTATCGGATGCATCCTGTCCGCGCTTATAGCATGAGATTGCACCGGCACTTTTTTTATAAAGTCCGTGGGTTTTTCGCTCTCGAAAATCCGGATTGCCGGAATTTTTCTGGCGCGAAAGTTCCCGGGCGAAAAAAATTCCAGCACGAAAACCAAAATCCGGATTTTTTTCGGGCCAAAAAAGTGTTGCCCGCCCGGACGATCCGGATTTTTTGTACAAAAACCGGAACTGCCGGAAAAATCACGACGGAACAAAATGGATCTAGTTAGTTGTACATCCGATAATCGGATAATTATCCGATAATCGGCTGGATAACTAACACCTTTTTTTCAGGCCGAAAACTTTTTTGCCGGATTTTTTCCGGTTTGAAAGTTAAAAAAATCAAAAATTTTTCCGGTCATGAAACCTTAAGCGCGAAATCGGTGCGGTATGAGTTTTTTTACGAACAACAGGTTGTGTCCGGCAAAACCGGCAGCACGTATATCAAAACAACGGAGTCCTGTGAAAACATCACACTGCAAAAGAGTAGCCCGGAGCAGATTCGAACTGCTGTCGCGAGATCCAGAGCCTCGCATGATTGACCGCTACACTACCGGGCTATGTTGCCTTATATTTTTTGCCGCTGGACCCTAATTAAAGTGACGGCTTTTTTATGCCCGTGACACTGGTGCATCAGGCTTTTTTTGACCGGTCACAGCGCCCGCAGGCCCGGCAGACTTCCTGAACCGGCTGGATGAATACGCCTTTCCCGCAGAACGGTTCGATGTCGTGCATATCCCGGATGTAATAGATATGCGGGACAAGCGAGATGTGGGTGTAGGTGCCGCAGGGCACGCCAAGCCGGTCCGCGATGGATCTCTGGAGCTGGACAAGGGCGTACATGTTGGCGCCGGCCGCGGTGAGCATGTCGTTGCTCCGGAAGATCACCCTTATCGCCAGTTTGCCGTCGCGGAGGACACACTGCACGAGCTGGAGGCAGGGGCAGTCATTGAGCTGCTCATCGATCACCGGGTTCCACGTGATGGCGATGGCCCGCCGGCTGACGGGAGACTTTTTGAGTTTTTCTGCAATGTATTCGATCTGGTCGACGTGTACGGGTTTTCCTTCTACAGACAGGCGCTCGCCCCAGTCAAAGAGCCGGCCGTGGTAATCATACTCGAAGGAGGCATGCGAGCCGTGCAGCAGGTCGGCTGCATACTGCTCGACAAATTTCTGCTGGAACCGGGAGTGGGGGCTCACCATCGGCCCGGCAAGAGGGGTATCGACCTGCAGGGCCACCTCTTCGAATTCGACGGTGGTCTCGCCATCTTCGGTCTGAAGGACCCGGCCTTTTTCCAGGATCATCTTCACGACCAGCTCGTGTGCCCGCCCGATCGCGGGGGCCCGGATGACTCTCATGGAACATGGGTTGGCGCCGGTATCATATATGTGTTGCAATAGGCAACCGGAAAGGGTCCTGCCCTGCCACCCTGTCAGGCGCCTGTTCACCCAAACCGGGGGTTCCTCACTAGGGGAACATGAGAAAATGATCTCTCTTCCTGCTGAGGGAGGGTGGGGGAAGAGGGCTGCCCCGCCATTTGATGTGGGCCGGATCTTCCGGCTTCCGGTCATATACACTACCCGGGAACGGGGCGGGACATAAAACAATATATCCCACGCGAGGACGTTTCCGGGACGATGGTGCCACATGCCGAAGATCCAAAACGCGAAAAAAAGAATTTTTCTCATAAATTCCGGCCCTGTTGAAACAGACATGAACCGATGGGGTTCACACCGGAACCATAGAAACCGGTACGTAAAACATGCAAGTTCTCCTTCCGCCTCAGGGCTTTTTTCGGGTTATCATCACTGATCCGCCGGCGGGGACGCCGGCACTCATCTTAGATGGGAGGGGGAACCATCGCCTCATTCTGGTTGAACGATTGCGATCGAAAACTATCAGAAGATTTTCTTGATGCATTTTTGGGCTTTTTGCATGCTCTGCGGCTTGATCCCGTGATGCATCCACCCCGGAGAACGATAATTCCTGCTAAGGTAACAGGCACATCAATCGCAACGCACAAGGGTGATGCTGGGGGCAGGTTCTCTCTATTCTATCGATATACGCTCCCTATTATAGTGTGTATGCATAACTCATTTTAATGGTAGTACATATACTATGTACGCACCATATTTTCTTTAGGGAACCGTCATCGGTTCGTGCGCGAATCCGGCTGAGTCTATAAAGGAGTTACATCACGGGAACCGGGAACCATTCCGGTTGGCAAGATACCGGATAAACTCCCAATAAACGGCGGATTTTAAAAAACGGGCTTATACAGCCCCCGAATTGAGAGCGAACACAACCACAAAGGATATATTAGCTCTTTTACAAATATTCCTCCATATTCCGTTTAAACGGAGTATGGGGCTCGCAGAATCGATATTCGGCAAATGACGAAACGGTTCTCCGGCTTGAAATGTATGATGTAACATTTGGAGGAAAACGAATGACTAAGCGATTAACGATTGCACTGATTGCACTCGTCGCGTTGGTTCTTGTAGCAGTACTGCCGGTAGCGGCAACCTACTACGATATCAACAACACGGTCCTTGCACCAGGTGCAACAGTGTATATTGGCGAACAGCAGCTGAACGTGGCGGCGCTAGGCGTTACTCAAGTCGGCTGGTGGGCACCAGGATCTGACTTGAGCACAACAGCTCCGACACAGACTATAACGATTACGGATCCCACCAATTTCTACGTATCGCCAACATATGGTGCGTACGCAGGCAACTGGTATGAACTGCCGTTGGCAACCCCACCCGTAATAGCGTTTACTGTCGCGGACCCGAACATCGCAGTCGATGTCTGGGATCTCAATACGAAAACGACAGTAACCAGTGGGACCGTGATCCAGGGAGACTACCTGGCGTTCCGTATTAACTCGAACCTCGACCAGGCGCTCAACGGAGCCTACCGTGGCGAAGATACAATTGGGACGCCAAACATTGGTAACGTGGATCTCAAGGTAAAGAGTGCCTCGGGAAACACGTACAATGCACTGTATTGCAACATCACTGACCTGAATACCACGCCCCTTACCCAGCTGAATGTAACTACAGCCTCATGGTTCTGGGGTACGTCGGATGGAGCCCAGCCAGGCGCTGCTAACGCGGCAATCAACTGGTCAACCGGCGCAGAGGATGCAAGCGGCCAGCTCGCATACCCCGCTGGTGTGTACACGGTTATCGCCCAGTCCAGACTTAACGGGATGTACGACAACTACCTGAACGGTGGCGCAACGTACACCGGTAAGACGATCAGCCAGCCCGCAACGGTCACCATCACGTCAAACACTGTGTCAATCTCAGCGAACGTGAACTCTGTTGTCCGCAGCAAGCCGTTCTCGATCACGATCACGGGCAAGCCCAATACGCCCTACCACCTGTGGGTTAAGGGTACAAGCTCATTGGATGGTTCCTACAACAACCAGCCGCCCTTCATCACCTCGAACCAGGCAGGAGTGACTTTTGATCTCTTTAATACGACGTCAGTCCCTGCCGCAACCGCTAGTCCGCTCTCAGATAACGGTGCCTACCAAATGCAGAATGGCGGAACAATCTGGAGCAATGTTGCGCATGGTGGCGATATGGGTGTCTGGGGTGTTACGAATTCCGGTCCCGAGGCAAATGCACTTGGTAACGGTACCTTCGAATACGCCAACGTAACTCTCGACCAGACTGGCACGAGAACCGTTCAGTTCTCGACGACTGCCTCGACCAAGGCACAGCAGTATACCCTCCGTGTCGAGCAGAACTTCGGTACTCCGGTCGGCTTCAAGTACGATGAAGTGAATGTTCAGGTACAAGAGGGTGCAGTCACGATCGTGGCCGCCGGCTCCCAGAGTTACTACCTCGGTGAAGAGGTCCAGTTCTCCGGTACCAACACCGAATCCCAGTATACCTACCTGTACATCACCGGGCCCAACCTGCCCACAAGGGGTGCAGCGATCTCTAGTACCGATCCAAGGAACTGGATTGATCCAAATCCAAGTGGCGCTACACCAGCGGTTCCAGCAGGATCACCAGGTATAAATGATGGTTCTCTAAACGGGTTCCAGCAGGTCGCTGTCAATGGTGACAACACCTGGTCCTGGGAGTGGGGCACTTCAGCTGTCGCTCTCGATGCAGGTACCTACACGGTCTATGCTGTCAGCGGTCCTGAAGACGCGAACAGTCTCCAGAACGTAGCATATGGCACGGTTTCCATTATCATCAAAGCGCCGTTTGTCAGCGCGACTGCTTCCCAGTCCAC
>Ga0326727_10012148_pt1 | contig 19715 bp, 13 predicted proteins | sample MB2enrmetagenome_FD_207643 | JGI IMG/M metagenome (GOLD analysis project Ga0326727, IMG submission 207643) | Lab enriched peat soil microbial communities from McLean, Ithaca, NY, United States - MB29MY | ecosystem: Environmental > Terrestrial > Soil > Wetlands > Peat | place: USA: New York...
ATGCGTCCCTGCTCGGTAAAGCGGTCCCAGATGCAGGGTCCCCGGCCATCGACGTCCAAGGCGCCTTCGATCTGGTAGGAGGAGGTCGAGGCCCCCCAGAAGAAGTCCCGAGGAAAGACGAATTCAGTCATGGCCGCAACTCCCGTCAGGGTTTTGTTATTGGTTAGGATGCCCCAAGACGCCGGCCGGCGCCACCCCTGAGGGCAATCCGAGCCTCAGTGGGTTCGGCGCCTTTGCCTGACCCACCGAGGTTTTTCCACCCGGACCCGTCCGGTCTTACGCGCCGATGGCCATCTCCGGAACGCTGTCGGGGATGATCAGGCTGGCCTCGGTGGCCGCCTTGACCTGCTCGACGGTCACCCCTGGCGCCACTTCCCGCAACACCAATCCGGCGTCGGTGGGTTCGATTACCGCCATGTCGGTGACCAGAAGATCGATGCGGCGCACCGATGTCAGCGGCAGGGTGCAGGTCTTCAAGACCTTGGGCGCCCCCTTGGCGGTATGGGTCATGGCGACGATGACGCGGCGCGCCCCACTGACCAGGTCCATGGCGCCCCCCATGCCCGGCACCATCTTGCCCGGCACCTTCCAATTGGCCAGATGTCCCTGCTCGTCCACCTGCAGGCCGCCCAACACGGTGACATCCAGATGGCCGCCGCGGATCAGGCCGAACGACATGCAGCTGTCAAACGCGGCCGAGCCGGCGACCGCGCCGATCGGACCGCCGCCGGCGTCGGTCAGGAACTCGTTCTCCAGCCCCGCCTCTGGAACCGGCTGCATACCGATGATGCCGTTCTCGGACTGGAAATGCACGGTGATGCCGGGCGGCAGACAGCCGGCCACCATGGTCGGCAAGCCGATGCCCAGATTGACCAGGTTGCCGCTTTCCAGCTCCAGCGCGACGCGCTTGGCGATAATCAGTTTATCATCCATGGCTGGTCCCCTTCTCGATGATATGGTCGACGAGGACATGCGGGGTAACGACGTCATCGGGAGCAATGACGCCGACCGGCACGATCTCGGTCGGCTCGGCGAACACCGTGGCGCCGGCGGGCGCCATCACGGGATTGAAGTTGCGGGCCGTCATCATGTAGTCCAGGTTGCCGCTGTAATCGGCGCGCCAGCAGGCGATCAGAGCGAAATCCGCCTTGATCGGCTTTTCCAGCAGGAAAGTCTTGCCGTCCACCTCGACGGTCTGCTTGCCGTCGGCCACTTCGGTGCCGACACCGGTCGGCGTCAGCACGCCGCCCAGGCCGAACCCGCCGGCCCTGATCCGCTCGGCCAGGGTCCCTTGCGGCACCAGCTCGACCTGCAGTTCGCCGGCAATCATCTGCCGCTGGGTTTCCGGATTGGTGCCGATGTGGGTGGTGATCAGACGACCGACTGCCTTGGCGTCGATCAACTTGCCGATGCCGGTCCCCGGCCGCGCGCTGTCGTTGGCAATGACCGTCAGGTCCTTGCGCCCCTGGCGGACCAACTCGGAAATCAGCCGATGGGGCGATCCCACCCCCAGGAACCCGCCGATCAACAGCGAAGCGCCGTCCGGGATCATCTCGACGGCTTTGGTGACTGCAATTGCTTTACTCATGGGCGTCCCCTTGTGGCGTTGACGTTTTGGGCGCCGGCCGGACCGGGCTGCCCGGCCGGCCTTCGCGAAACCCTCAGCGAGCCGTCCAGCCGCCGTCCACCGGAAGGGCGGTGCCGGTCATGTTGGCGCCTCCCGGACCGGCCAGGAACACCGTCAGGGCGCCCAACTGATCCACCGTGGTGAAACGGGCGGAGGGCTGCTTCTCAATCAGCAGTTCCCGTTCGGCCGTGGCGACGGCAATGTTCTCGCGCTTGGCACGGGCCTCGATCTGGGCCTGTACCAGGGGCGTGAGCACCCAGCCTGGGCAGATGGCATTGCAGGTGATCGGGCTTTCGGCGTTTTCCAGCGCCACCACCTTGGTCAGGCCGACGATGCCATGCTTGGCCGCCACATAGGCCGACTTTTCGGCGGAAGCGACCAGGCCATGGGCCGAAGCGATGTTGATGATGCGCCCGAAGCCGCGGGTCTGCATGCCGGGCAGCGCCTTGCGGATGGTATGGAACGCCGAGGACAGGTTGATGGCGATGATGGCATCCCAGCGGTCGACGGGGAAATTCTCGACGCGCGCGACATGCTGGATGCCGGCATTGTTGACCAGGATGTCGACCTTGCCCAGGCGCGCCTCGGTATCGGTGACCAGATCCTCGCAGCCGGAGGCCTTGGACAGATCGGCACCGTTGTAGAGAACCTTGACGCCGAATTCCTTGGCCAGCTCGCGCTGCAGGGCCTCGATGGCGGCCGGGTCTCCAAACCCGTTCAGCATGATATCGGCGCCTTCCTTGGCCAGCGCCTTGGCGATTCCCAGACCGATTCCGCTGGTGGAGCCGGTTACGATGGCTGTCAATCCCTTAAGCATGGGAGTCCCTTTCACGTCATGAATGCGGTCGGAAGGGCCGGGGTCGGTCGAACCGGACCCTCGGCCGCAGGGGGGCGGCCCGCCGGATGACTCCGGAAGGGCCGCCGAACGGTCCCCGCGGTCAGACGATTCCCGTCACGTAGTAGACGAGAATGACGAAAAACACCGCAAGGGTCTTGATGCAGGTGATGGCGAAGATGTCCTTGTAAGACTGCCGGTGCGTCAGCCCGGTCACCGCCAGCAGGGTGATGACCGCACCGTTGTGCGGCAGGGTGTCCATGCCGCCGCTGGCCATCGAGGCGACGCGGTGCATGACCTCCAGCGGAATACCAGCGGCATTGGCGGCGGCAATGAACTGGTTGGACATGGCCGCAAGCGCGATGCCCAGGCCACCGGACGCCGAACCGGTGACGCCGGCCAGGGTGGTCACGGTAATGGATTCGTTGACCAGCGGGTTGGGAATGGACTGCAGGGCGTCACGGATGACCAGGAAGCCCGGCAGGGCCGCGATCACCGAACCGAAGCCGTATTCGGTCGCGGTGTTGAGCGAGGCCAGCAGCGAACCGGCAACGGCCGCCTTGCTGCCTTCGATGAACTTGGACGAGATGGTCTTGAACGAGAACAGGACGACGCAAAGGATGCCCAGGACCAGGGCTGCCTCCACCGACCAGATGCCGATTTGCGACTTCACGGCCACGGCGATGGGCTTGGCCAGGCCCGGCAGGTTCACTTCGGTGGTGGCGGCGGAATAGAGGGCCGGAATGACCGATTTGGTAAACACCAGGTTCATGATGCCGACGACGAACAGCGGCAGAATGGCGATGACCGGATTGACCAGATCGTCGCGGGCGATGACGTCGGGGTCGGGCTCTTGCGTGTGGCCGGCGCCATAGCCTTCACCGGCCCGTTCGGCCTGGCGCAAGCGCCAATTCAGATAGGCGACACCCAGGGCCAGGATGAACAGGCCGCCGATGGTGCCAAGGATCGGCGCGGCATAGATGTCGGTCTTGAAGAAGGTGGTGGGAATGACATTCTGGATCTGCGGCGTGCCGGGCAGGCTGTCCATGGTCAGCGTGAAGGCTCCCAGCGCGATGGTTCCCGGGATCAGCCGCTTGGGCAAGTTGCCTTGGCGGAACATCTCGGCGGCGAACGGATAGACGGCGAACACCACGACGAACAGCGAAACGCCGCCGTAGGTCAGCAGAACGCCGACCAGGACGATGGACAGCACCGCCCGCTTGCGCCCGACCAGGTTGATGACCGACGACACGATCGACCGGGCGAAACCCGACATCTCGATGACCTTGCCGAACAGTGCGCCCAGCAGGAACACCGGGAAGTAGTTCTGGATGAAGAAGACCATCCTTTCCATGAACAGGCCGCTATAGACCGGCAGAACCAGCGACGGGTCGGTCAGAAGCACGGCCCCCAAAGCGGCGATGGGCGCGAAGAGAATGACGCTGAAGCCCCGGTAGGCAACGAACATCAGGAAAACCAACGCACCGATACACACGAGAAAACTCATCGGATGCCCCTCCTTGTTGGCAAAACCCGGATTTCCCGGATCAAACCTTGGTTTTGTCGGGAGCCCCGGCACAGGGGGGCCACCGCATTTTTGAACGAGTCATCAGCAACCCTTGTGCCAGTCTTTGCCGCGGCAAAAAACCGCGGATTTGTTACGCTTTTTGGTGATCCGGCGTTCGGCCCTCCCCCTCGATTGTCCGCAGTTTCGGACAGGCGCCTAGCGAGACGGAATTTTCCGCCTGCAATGGCTGGATTGTAGATGTCTGGAAAATCGGACAGACTGTCTGAAGAGACAGACAGAGATCGCGCCGTGGTCGCCGAGAGGGGAAAGTTCGTCCATGCCCATCGCCCCAAAGGACCTCCGCCTGCATGCCGCACAATCCATGTTCGACCGGCTGGCCTCGACCTGCGAAGGGCTGGTGGTCGTTGACCGCGATGCCCGCATCACCTGGATCGACGACAAGTACAAGGCCCTCTTGGGCATCGAGACCGATGTCACCGGCCGCATCGTCGAAGATGTCATTCCCAACAGCCTGATGCGTCAGGTCGTCATCTCCGGTAAACCGATCCTACTCGACATCATGCAGTTCGGCACGCGCTCGTTCGTCGTCATCCGCCTGCCGTTGTTGGACGAGAACGGCGACACCAAGGGCGCCATCGGCCTGGTCCTGTTCGATCGCGCCGAATATCTGAAGCCGCTGTTCTTCAAATTCTCCAAACTACAGGCCGAGTTGAACCGGGCCCGCAAGGAATTGGCCGGCGAACGTCAGGCCAAGTACACGGTCACCCAGTTCCTCGGCACCAGCGACGCCGTCCGTCAGGTCAAGACCCTGGCGCGCCGCGCCGCCCAACTGGACAGCACGGTGCTGCTGATGGGCGAAACCGGGACCGGCAAGGAATTGCTGGCTCATGCCATCCATGCCGCCAGCGACCGCGCCCGCCGCCCGATGGTCAGCGTCAATGTCGCGGCGGTTCCCGAGACGCTGATGGAGGCCGAGTTCTTTGGTGTGGCGCCGGGCGCCTACACCGGCGCCGATCCGCGCGGGCGTGACGGTAAGTTCTACCTGGCCAACGGCGGCACCCTGTTCCTGGACGAGATCGGCGACATGCCGCTGTCCATGCAAACCAAGCTGCTGAGAGTGCTGCAGGAAAAGGAGATCGAGCCGCTGGGGTCAAACAAGGTGGTACGGGTCGATGTCCGCATTATCGCCGCCACCAGCCGCGATCTGCCGTCGATGGTGCGGGCCAATCAGTTCCGCGCCGACCTTTACTACCGGATCAACGTGGTCCCCATCCAGCTGCCACCGCTTCGCGAGCGCACCGAGGACATCGACATCCTCGCCGAAACCTTTCTCGACCGCCTCAGTCTGAAGACCGGGGAATGCGCCCGAGAGCTGGATCCGTCGGCCCTGGCCCTGCTGCGCGGACATGACTGGCCGGGCAATGTGCGGGAACTGCATAACGTGCTGGAGCGGGCCTTCACCCTGAACGAGACCACCGTCCTTGCCGCCCAGCACTTCGCCGCCATCCTGCCCACAGTGGCCGCCGCCGCACCCTCGGCCGGCGGGACAACCTTGGCCGCCGCGGTGGCCGAGGCCGAACGGGCCGCCATCGCCGCGGCGCTGGGCCGGGCCGGCGGCAACAAGTCGAAAGCCGCCCAACTTCTCGATGTGTCGCGAGCCACCCTGTACGAGCGGATCGCCGCGCTGGGCATGATGCCGGGCCGATCCGCCGACCCGAGAAAAAATAGGTAATTAGGTATATAAAGAAAAGGCGGCCTTTCGCGCACAATCAGGCATGGGGGTAACGATTGGGTTGGCGGTAAGGACTCCGATGCTAGACGTTTCCCGAGAACAATTGTCGGAAATAAAAAGAGCGTTCAGTTCCCGCGTGTTTCGGATCATACTGGAGCATGCGACAATTCGTTGCGGAAGACACTCCGCTTTCCCTGCATCAGATCTCTACGGTTAAGCATGAACAGATCCAACAGTTAATCAGCCAGTTACTTCCATCCTGTGATCGGTCTTCGTTTCAGGGAGGCCCTGTGGTGATGTTTGGTTTTGTGTTCTGTCCGCGCCCTTTGAGCCTGCGCCCCCTGACGATGATGGTCGTTGTCACCTGCCTTGCGGTCCTGGCGCCGGCAGCCCGGGCGCAGGACAAGGTATTGCATTACTTCCCCGCCGGGCCGATCTACGATTTTCGCTGGAAAGTCCTGGAGCTGGCCTTGGCCCACGCTCAACCGGGAACGCCGCCCCATCTGGCTCCCCTTGAAGAAGAGGTGTCGCAGAACCGCGCCCTGACCCAGCTGGAAGCGGGCGATCTTGATGTCATCGCCCTGGGAAGCAACGCCGATCGCGAGGGCCGCCTGCTTCCGATCCGCATCGACATCCTGCGCGGCCTGGTGGGGTTTCGCCTGCTGATCATCCGCGCCGCCGACCAGGATCGCATCGCCCGCATGGATGACGAGGCGATCCGGCGCCAGCTGACCTTCGGTCTCAACAGCCAATGGGCCGATCTGCCCATCATGCAGGCCGCGGGATATAAGGTGGCCACCTCGACAAAGCATGAGACACTTTTCGAAATGCTGTCATCCGGCCGCTTTGACGCCTTCCCGCGCGGCACCAACGAAGCCCGGCAGGAGATCGCCCAACGCAAGAGCATCTATCCCCAACTGGCTCTCGAAAAGACCAAGGCGCTGTATTTCCCCTACCCCATCTATTTCTGGGTCAACAAGACCAACCGCGCTCTTGCCGAGACCATCGAACGGGGTTTGCAGCTGGCTCTCCGGGATGGTTCGTTCGACCGCCTGTTCCTAAGCTTTCATGCCGCCGACATCGCCGCCCTGGCCGCCGAACACCGCCACGTGATCATGGTGGACAACGCCCTGCTGCCGCCCGGCACACCCGCCCCGGACACCCGCTCCTGGTGGCCGCAGAGCACCGCCCCATGACGGCCGCCGCGCTCTTGCGGCGAAGGAGCCGCCGATGCCGTTGAACCGAACGCTGGCCCGCCGGCTGTTGCGCACCATGCTGCCCTGGTACCTGTTGCTGGCGGTGGCCGCCACGGCAATTCAGCTGGCGATCCATTACGTCTCGGTCGACGACACGATCGCCCGCGACCTGGCCTCGCTGGGGCGAACGGTGCAACCGGCGATGGTCGAGGCCGTGTGGGAACTGGATCCGGCGCAGATCGGCGCCGTAACCCGCGCCATCCGTCGCAATGCCATCGTCAGCGGACTGCAGGTCGTCACCGAAACCGGTTCGCCGCTGGCGGCCGACGGCAGTCCGGCAACCGGCGGCAACACCCGGACGTCCCCGTTGGCGGCCCCCTATCGTTCGCAACAGTTTGCCCTGGACCATATGTCCCCCAACGACGGGGCCATCCGAATCGGCGAGATGACCCTGTTCGCCGACTATGGCGTCCTGTGGCAGCGCATGCGCCATGAGCTGTTGATCGTTCTGATCAACTCCATCCTGATCGGCGTCGGCCTTTGGCTGATCTTCTCGTGGAGCATCCGGGTCTATCTGGTCGACGGCATCACCCGCGTCGCCGAAGCCATTGCCGACTGGCGCGAGCAACTGGCCGGGGGCTCGTGGAACCACCTGTCCTATCCCCACGCCGACGAACTGGGGGCCCTGGTCAGCGCCTTCAACGACATGGTGGGCACCATCGCCGCCCATAACAGCGACCTGCGCGACCTCAATGATCGTCTGGCCGCCAGCCAAGCTGAGTTGCGCGCCACCAACGAGGACCTGGAACGCCGGGTGGCGGCACGGACCGCCGAGGTCCAGGCCCTGTTCAATTCAGCGACGGTCGGCATCGTCGAACTGCGCGCCGACCGAATCGTCCGCTGCAACCGGCGCATGGACGAAATGTTCGGCTATGATCCCGGAGAGCAGGTCGGGTGCTCGACCGGTCATTGGTATGCCGATGGGGTGGAAGAAGCCCCCGCATCCGTCCCGGACCATGACGACACCCGGATGGCCGAGCGCCAGGTGGTCGCCAAGGACGGTCGTCCGTTCTGGGTCCGCATGACGGCACGCCCCATCGACGCCGGCCAACCGGACCAGGTCGTCCTGGTGGTCCAGGACATCACCGTGGAACGAGCCGCTCGCGAGGAGATGGTTCGGGCCAGGACCCTGGCCGAGGATGCCACCCGGATGAAGTCGGAATTCCTGGCCAACATGAGCCATGAAATCCGCACCCCGATGAATGCGGTCCTCGGCATGCTGTTCCTGGCCTTGAAGACCGATCTGGCACTGCCGGTCCGCAATTACCTGACCAAAGCCCAAGGCGCGGCCCAGGCCCTGCTGGGCATCATCAACGACATTCTGGATTTCTCCAAGATCGAGGCCGGACGCCTGGACATCGAGGCGGTGGAGTTCGGGCTTGATGCCGTCATCGAGCATGTCTGCGATGCCATCAGCTTTCAGGCGGAAAACAAGGGCATCGAATTCCTGGTCCGCTATGACCAGACCATTCCCACTACCCTGGTGGGCGATCCCCTGCGGCTGGGGCAGATCCTGCTGAACCTGTGCGGCAATGCGGTCAAGTTCACGGACCAGGGGGAAATCGAGCTGGCCTTCAAGGCGATGTCCGTCGAGGGAACGATCCTGGTTCTTCAGGTCGTGGTTCGCGACTCCGGCATCGGCATGACGGCGGAGCAGCAACAACGGCTGTTCGAGAAGTTTTCCCAGGCCGACCAGACGGTGACCCGCCGTTTTGGCGGGACCGGGCTGGGACTTGCCATCAGCAAGCAGTTGATCGAGCAGATGGGGGGACGAATCTGGATTGAAGACAGCCAGCCGGGCAAAGGCACCACCCTCTGCCTGACCCTGCCGCTGGCCATCGCCGAGCGGTCCCTTGCCCACCGCCGCGAACTGGTCGAGCAGGTTGGCCCCCTGCTGAAAGGCGTCCGCGTCCTGGTGGTCGATGACAACGAGGCGTCGCGGGAAATCCTTGCCGAGATGTTGCGTTTCTTCCACCTGGAGGTCGCGACGGCGGCCAGCGGAACCGAAGCCTTGGCCACCCTGGAGGGCGCCTCCGCCCGTCCCTTCGACCTGGTCCTGATGGATTGGCGGATGCCCGGCATGACCGGTACCGAGGCAACCCAGCGGCTTCATCGCAGCAGCGCCATTGCCGCCAAACCGAAAGTCGTCATGGTGACCGCCTATGGCCGCGAAGAGGTGATCCGCCTGGCCGACCAGGCCGGCGCCGACGGCTTCCTGATCAAGCCGATCTCGCCCTCGACCCTGCTCGATACCCTGCTGTCCGTTCTGGGGCGCGGCCGCGTCCTGGCCTTGCCGGCGGAACAATCGGCTCCCGCTCCGTCGCCGGCCGTCCGGCTTGCCGGCGCCCATCTCCTGCTGGTCGAGGATAACGATATCAACCGTGAATTCGCCGCCGAATTCCTGCGTAGCGAAGGCATCGACGTCGACGAGGGAACCACCGGCCAGCAGGCGGTCGACATGGTCCACAGAACCGCCTACGACGCCGTCTTGATGGACATCCAGATGCCGGTGATGGGGGGACTGGAGGCAGCCCGCCAGATCCGCGGCATGGCCGGGGCCGATCCCCTGGACCGATTCCGCACGCTGCCCATCATCGCCATGACCGCCCTGGCCCTGCCGCAGGATGTCGAGCGCAGCCGCCAAGCCGGCATGAACGATCACGTCACCAAACCGATCATGCCGGAAAAACTTCTGGAAACCCTGGGGCGCTGGGTCGCCGTTCCGCCGGACCGGATCCGCGTGGCGACACCGCGCCGGCCGGCCGGCGCCTGTCCGGCCGATCTCGCGGCCCTGTCCAGCCTCGATGCCCTGGAGGGAATCCGCCGAATCGGCGGCAACGCCGACGCCTATCGTCGCCAGCTGAAGCGCTTTCACGACCACTATCGGCAGGCGGCCCATTCGCTGCGGGCCCTGGTCGGCGAAGAGGACTACTTGCGCGCCGCCGACTTCTGTCATGCCCTCAAGGGCGTGACCGGCAGCATCGGCGCGACGGAGCTGTTCGAGGCGATCTCGGCCGTCGACGCCGGTCTCAAGCGCCATCAAAGCCCCACGGCCGCCGATCTGGACGCCGTCGAGGCCCGCCTGAACCGGGTCATGACCGAGATTGACGGCCTTGACACCGACATTGCCATCCCGAAAACAGGGACTCCGATGGACACCGAACGGACCCTCGACTGCCTGGCCCGCCTGCGCCACGCCTTGGAATATGATGTCGGAGCGGTCGAGGCACTGCTGGGAGACCTGCGCGCCGGATTGGCCCCGGACTTTCAGCCGGCTTTGCGCGAGATTGCCGCCAAAACCGACCTTTTCGCCATCGATGAGGCCGTCGCCTTGATCGACGCGTTGCGCACTACCCTTGTCAGCGGAACAGCGCCATGACCCTGCCGAAGCAAAACCGGACCAGCATCCTGATCGTCGACGACGTCCACGAGAACCTGCACGGACTGATGTCGATCCTGCGCGACGACTACGCCCTGTTGGCCGCCCCGACCGGCGAAAAGGCCCTGGAACTGGCCCGCCGCCACCCGCAACCGGATCTGATTCTGCTGGATGTGCAGATGCCGGGCATGGACGGGCATACGGTCCTGGCTCACCTGAAGTCCAATCCGGCGACAGCCGACATTCCGGTCATCTTCGTCACGGCGCACAGTGCCGACGAGGTTCGCGGCCTGCAGATGGGCGGGGCCGACTACATCACCAAGCCGATCGACCCGCGGCTGCTGCGCTGGCGCATCGGCACCCAGTTGGAGTTGGCCCGCTACCGCAAGACGGCGGCACCGGAAGGGCGTCCGGCAAACCTGCTCCGGCCGGCCACTATCCTGATGATCGACGACGTCCCGGAGAACCTCCATGAACTGGTGGAGGCGTTGAAGGCCGAATACCAGATCATGGTGGCGCGGGACGGCGCCAAGGCCATCGAGATGCTGGAAAGCGCCCCCTCGCCCGACCTGATCCTGCTCGACATCGTCATGCCCGAACTGGATGGCTACGAAGTCTGTCGCCGCATCAAGGCGATGCCGGCGGGTCCGGGGATTCCGGTGATCTTCGTGACCGTGGTCGATGCGTCCGAGCAGAAGGTCAAGGGCTTCGATCTGGGCGCCGCCGACTTTATCACCAAGCCCTTCGACATCGCCGAGGTCCGTGCCCGCATCCGCACCCATATCGAGCTGAACCGTTTCCGCCAAACCCTGGAACAGATGGTGGAAAGCCGCACCGCTCTGTTGCGCAAGAGCGAGGAAAAATACCGGATTCTGGCCGACTATTCGCCCAACTGGGAATATTGGCTGGCGCCCGACGGCACCCTTCTGTACGTCTCGCCGGCTTGCACCGAGGTTTCCGGATATCTGCAGGACGACTTCATGGACGATCCGACCCTGATGGAACGGATCGTCCATGCCGAAGATCGCGAAGACTGGAAAGCCCACGGCATCGCCTGCGCCGCGGGCGACGCGACCCCCCTGCTGCTGCGCATCCTGGCCCAGGACGGCCACGAGCGCTGGGTCGAGCACGTGGCCAAGCCCGCCTATGATTCGGCGTCACGCTTCCTGGGCGTGCGCGGGTCCTACCGCGACGTGACGCAGCGGCACCTGGCCGAGCAGAAACTGGATTTCATCACCCATCGCGATGCCCTGACCGGGCTGCCCAATCGCGCCCTGTTCGCCGAACTGTTGAGCCACGCCGTCGAGCAGGCCCGGCACGGCCATTCCCCCGTCTCCCTGCTGCAGATCAATCTCGACAACTTCAAGGCCATCAATGAAAGCCACGGGCACAGCGCCGGCGATCTGTTGCTGACCGATGTGGCGACGCGCCTGCGAAACGCCCTGCCCGGGGTGGACGCCATCGCGCGAACCGGCGGTGACGAGTTCGCCGTCATCATGGAGCGCGACGAGACCGGACCGGGCATCGACCTGATCGTCCAGCGCCTGATTGCCACCCTGTCGCAGCCCTACGCGCTGGACGGCATGGACGTCTATGTCGGGGCCAGCATCGGCATCGCTCTCTGCCCGGGCGATGGTGAGGACGCCGAGACCCTGCAGCGCAACGCCGGCGCCGCCCTGCACCAGGCCAAGACCCAGGGTCGGGGTGTCTTCTGCTTCTTTTCACCGGATATGACCGAACGGGCCCAGGCCCGCCTGGCGTTGGAAGCCGACCTGCGCCGCGCCGTCGAACGGGACGAGCTGTGCCTGCATTACCAACCGCAAGTCGACCTGATCACCGGCAAGATCATTGGGTTGGAAGCCCTGGTCCGCTGGAATCATCCCCGCCAAGGCCTGATATCGCCGGCCGCCTTCATTCCCCTGGCCGAGGAATGCGGCCTGATCCTCGGCATGGGGGATTGGGTGCTGGCGACCGCCTGCCGACAGATGAGCCAATGGCTGGCCGCCGGCCTGGCACCCGAACGGATCGCCGTCAACGTTTCTGCCGTCCAGGTCAATCGCGGCACCATCTCGGAGAGTGCCCGCACCGTCCTGTCCCAGACCGGACTGCCGGCCGACCGGCTGGAGTTGGAAATCACGGAAACCTTCCTGATGGGGGACCATCAGGCCTCGTTCCGCTCGCTGGCCGAACTCAAGGCTCAAGGCATCAAGCTGTCGATCGATGACTTCGGGACCGGCTATTCCTCGCTGTCCTACCTGCAGCGCATGGAGGTGCACAAACTGAAGATCGACATCTCCTTCGTCCGCAACATGCTGACCAATGCCAGCAACGCGTCCATCGTGCGGACCATCGTCACCTTGGGCCGCAGCCTGGGACTGGCCATCATCGCCGAGGGCGTGGAAAGCGAGGATCAGGCCCTGTTCCTGCGCGGCCTGGGCTGTGACGGCATCCAGGGCTATCTGGTCAGCAGACCCTTGCCGGCGGACGCCATGACGGCTTTCCTGGCCAGACGCATGTCTGTTCCAGGTCACGCGGGAAGCGGGGACGAATAAGCAAAAGGGTGTCGGAAAATTGACCAGTGGGGCCGACGTCTCCGCCGGCCTCGGCCGCGAAGCGACGGAATTCACCCCTTTCGATTGCGGCCTGCACGCCGGCAGAGACGCCGGCGCCACTGTTTTCCCAGGCCCTCGCGACGCCTGTCCCTCTGGAATGGCCGGCCGGTCAGGCGGCGCGGCTGGCGGCATTCCCTCCGCGCGCCAGGGCGTCCAGCCCGGCGAGGAAGGCTAGCCCCTCTGCCTCCAGTTCGGCCACCAGGGCTTTGACGTCCCGCCCGGCGCGCCGCGTCTCGGCGATTTCCTGTACGGCGGCATGCAGACGGGCAAGAAGCGGCTCCAGGGCGCGGAACGCCGGAAGATCTTCGAGCACCCGGTCCGAGACGGCATCGTACCAGCGGGCGAACAGGCTGGAGTCGGCCGCGGGATGGTCGCCCGCCTTGCCCGCATCAAGGCGACGGGTCCACTCCAGCATGGCGCGGTGCTCGTCCCGCGCCCGTTCGATCACCCGCGAAAAATACTTGGCGGCCATGGCATCGACCTGCTGGGGCGGGATCTCCTGCTCGAGATGGAGATGGATGAGGCCATTGCGTGCCGCGACCACACAGCCGTTCAGGGTCAACCGTTCGGACGGAATGAACAGACTGAGGTCGGTTCCCAGCGCGACCGCCAGCGAACCGTGGAGCAGCGCTCCGGATTCCGAAATGTCGAATACCGTCACAGCCTCTCTGCAGCCGCCGTACTGCACCTCGCCTTCCACCATCAGCGACCGGCGGCGCTGCCGGCGGCGCTCCGCCACCGTCGACGAGGTGCGGATCGCCCGCTTCATCAACCGTCCCATCGCGCCCAGGACTTCATCCAGGCGCGATGCGTTGCGCCGGACCACCGAGGCCGCACCGTTGGCATCCACCACGCGGCCCGACAGCGCTTCCATCAAGGCGCTGACATGCTGGGCTTGCGCCGCGGTTTCCGACACCGTGCGCGAGATCTCGCCGGTGGCGGCCGATTGTTCCTCCACCGCCGCGGCGATGGAGGTCGACACGTCCTCGACGATGCGAATGGTCTCGGCGGCCAGCTCCATCACCGTCGCCGTTTCGCGAGCGACCTCCTGGATTCTGGTGATGCGCTGCGAGATTTCGGAGGCCGAGCGGGCCGATTGATTGGCCAGGCTTTTCACTTCGCCGGCAACCACGGCAAAGCCCTTTCCGGCCTCGCCGGCGCGGGCCGCCTCGATGGTGGCGTTCAGAGCCAGCAAGTTGGTTTGCGCGGCGATATCGGCAATCAAGCTGACCACCTTGCCAACCTCTTCGGCGGCCCCTTCCAGTTCGGCGACCACCTTGCCGGCCTCGGCCATCTGGCCGACGGCATCGCGCGCCGTTGCCGACGATCGCGCCACCTGCTGGGAGATCTCGGCGATGGAGGCATGCAACTCTTCGGTGGCCGAAGCCACCGCCTGGGCAGACCCCAGGGTCACCTGCGCCGCCGCCGCCGCCGCGGTGGCATCCTGGTCGACCGAGCGGCTGACATCAGCCATGGAGGTGGCGCTGTCGAGCAGTTCGCGCGTGAAATGGGACACATTGCCGACCGAATCGCCGACCTGGTCATCGATCCGTTGCACCGCCCGCTCGGCATCGGCGACCCGTTGGCGGGCAACTTCGTCGGAATAGACCGAAATCGCCAGGTCCATGTCCAGCATCACCGCCCGGGTCACCGCCGGAACCGCCGCGGACAAACGCCGTCGCGCCCCTCCAGAGGTCGGCAAGGCCATCCCCGATCCGGCGATAATGGCGGTCAACAGGTCGCTCAGGATGACGCCGTAGGCATCGATGTACCAGTTGGAGGTCAGGCCGAAGTGGAAATGAGCCAGACCGATCTTCTCCACCGAAGCCCGATAGGCGTCGTCGAAGCGCCCCTCGAACAGGTGATTCCAATGACGAATCTGGGCGGCCTTGGCTGCCGCCACCCGGTCAGCGGAACTGAACTTTGCCGCCATTTCAGGGAACATCAAGGTGTGCTGATAGAATTTGTCAAGGATGCCGGGAAGAACCCGCATAATAACAGGCTTGACACTTCGGAGATTATCCAGGGCCTCGGCGTCGAATTTCAGGTAGGAAAGGCGTTCTGACAGTTCAGCATTTCTTTCGGAATTGCTCATGCCAGCGTCTCCTCGACTGGATAGGGCCTGACATCCCCAGGCTGCTCCCCCACCCCGATGCCCAGGAATTCCCCTGAAATCTTATATCAAAGGATGCCAGAGAACGCTATGTAATCAATTTTTACGATCATAGAGCCCTGCCCTTCGGCGGTGCCGGCGAGACCGCGCCGTCAGGCGGCCCACAGCGTCCCGTGGCTGGCCGCGGCATTGCCAACCAGGTCGACGGCGCCGGCGCCGTGCGAAAAAGCGATCGAGAAGGTGTCGGTGGCCGTATGACCGGTCGAGTCGGAGGCGACAACCTCGACGGTGGCCGTACCGTTGAGGGTGGACGGCGGCGTCCCGGTCAGCTGCTGGGTGGTGGAATTGCAGGTCAGCCAGCTGGCGATGCTGGGACCGGTGGTCTGGACCACCTTGTAGGTCATGGCCAGTCCTGCCGGATCGGTGAAGGCGCCGGCAAAGGAAACGGAATGAGCCTGTCCGGCAATCCAGGTCTGGCTGGCGGTTTCGGCGACCAGCGCCGGTCCCGGCGCGACAGATCCCTTCACCGTCACCGCAAAGGTCTCCGAGGTCGACAGGCCGGAACTGTTGGTCGCCATGACGGTCAGGTTGAGGGATTGCGCCGAGCCGGGCGCCGTGCCGCTGAAGGTTTCGGTTGCCGCGTTGAAGGTGAGCCAGCTGGGAAGCGTCGAACAGTTGGCTTGGTGCGCGGAGTAGGACAATCCTTCCCCCTGGGCATCGATGAAGGTGGCGGAGGACAGGGCCAGCGAGACTTTCTGCCCGGCGGTCCAGGTCTGACTGGCGGTCTGGGTGACCAGAATGGGTGCCACCGCAGCCGCGGACGTGCTGGTTGCACTGGCGCTGATGGTGTCGCCGGCGGCCAGCAGCGTCGCCAGGCTTGTTTCGAAGGTGGTGTCCCAGGTCTGCCCCTTCTCGACACCCCAAGGGTTGCGGATCTCGAGGTTACCGGTCGTCGCGTCATAGCCGTAGATCGTCATGGCATGGTCGGCGACCAGGGTGATCTTGCCGGCCGTATCCGTCGCCCCGGTCTCCGAGGTCAGGACCACCGCGCATCCCTTGGCCAGGTCCGCGACCAGGCTGGCGAGAACGCCGGCGGTCGAGAGCCCCCCGGTATAGGCCGTGCAAGCCATCGAGGCGTTGTAGACGGCCTGGCTCCAGCTTGAGTGGCCGGAATAGAAGTCGGTGACGGTGGAGGCCCCGGTGATGCTTTCCAGGGCGTACTCCGGACAGCCACCGTTGCCGATGGTCGAGAACGAGTTGCCGTAATTGACCCCGGGGTTTCCCGTCGTCACACCGCCCGCCTGCAGCTGGGCATAGGCCTGCTCGACCAACCCGGCCCACAGATCGCTTCCGCTATTGAAGATGGTGCCGCCATTGGCCAGGCTATTGCTGACGGTGACGTACTCGGCCGCACCATTGACGAAGAAGCGCACACCATAGGTGTTGTTGCCGTTCGAGGTGATCATCGATTGGATGGCCGAGGGCGATTCGTTGGCCACGGCGGCCAGGGACGAGAGCAGGAAGCAATCGCCCAGGCGGCCCTGGTTGATATCGGCCATGACCGGCCCGGAGGTGCCGTAGAGCGGCGCGGTGTCGGCGTGATAGCCGACCGAAAAGGTCCCGGCTCCCGAGACGATGGCGGTCGAATTGGGCAGATCGGTGCCCAGGAACCATTTCCCGGTCAGTTCAGAGAGCTGCGCCGCCGTTTCGCCGACGGCCAGATTGCCAAGGCTGCTGGACGAGGCGGTGCCTCCGGTCCAGGTGGCGTTGGCGGCGTTGCCGCCGATCAGTGCATGGGTGATGTAGCTGACGTAGGACGATGCCGTTTCGCCCACGGCGAGGTCGCTGGCGATCATCTTCAGGTCAGCCAGCTGGCTTGCCGACAGCGTGGTCTTCTTGGTCAACAATTCGCTGGCCAGGTCGGTGAACAGCTTGGCCATCCCGGTCTCGGAGACGCTGCCGGCGACATCGGCGGCGGCCATGTCGGCCTTGATGACCGAATCCGAAAGGGTCGAGATCCACGACGGAGCGGCTGTGGTCGTCGCCGCGGCCAAGGTCATCGCCGTAGCGGCCGCCGTGGCGCCGACCGTTGCCCCCGTCACCGCCGATGAGGCCATCGACGACGGAGCAAAAGAAGAGACGCCAAAGGACGGCATCACCTGGAACGGCTGGACGTCGGTTTGGCCAGCCAGGTCGGCCGGATCAATCCGGGAAGTGTCGAAGTCGTGTGTCTCGAAGATGGTGCGCAGGGGCATGGCTTGTCTCCAATGACGAAAGTCCGTCACCCAATCGGCACGCCCATCTATACACTATAAGTCGAATTGTTCAACAATAAAATTCGCATTATTAGGCATGTTTTGGTGGTATTCATTGTAAATTCGATAAAATTTTATCTATATTGCCGCACTTTTCAGAAATTTCCGATAATTTTATTCACTTATATAGATGCAGACACTCTGTTTTTACTTATTCCCAGCGAACAGTACAACGACGCGGCAGATCAAAGTGCGGACGACAACGATGTCGGACCATATCTCTTGTCGAGACAAGGGTTCAGTGACAGGCGTCACTGTGGCCGGCCATCCCGTCGCCCAGCGCAGCTTGGCGTAGGGCATTCGCGGCCGGCAATGCCCCATCCTGGGTTCACGGGATGGGTGCATGGCCGAGGGAATGCTTCAATGACAGGCGTGGTCCCTCGCCTACCCTTCGAAAGCCCCCCTGACAACCACCGCGCCGTCTTGCATCAGCATCCGACCTTTGGCGAAGACCCCACGCAATTCGAAGTCGTCATCGAACAGACAGAGATCGGCGCAGCCACCAACCCGGATCCGGCCTTTTTCGACAAGGCCCAGGTGCCGTGCGACATTCGACGTGACGAACGGCAACGCCCGTTCGGGGTCAAGCCCCATGGCCAGAAGCGCCTTGAATTCTTTCAGGTTACTGGAAACAGCGGCGACTCCCAGGCCGACCATGGCACCTTGGGAATCGAACCGTGGGACGCTTCCATGCCCATCCGAACTCATGGTGATCGCCGATGGATCGACGCCGTCCTCCAATGCCGCCCGAATGGCCCTGGCCGGTGAGTCGAAACAACAACCTCCACCGGACGTCACGTCAATCACACCGCCCCGTTTGGCAAAGCGGATCGCTTGCGCGAAAACGTCCTTGTCCCGGGCGCAGTGGGTCGGCCGCAGATGGCTGATCGGGATGCCACGGTCGACGATTTCGTTCAGTTGCGCAAAGGCCCCGGGCAGGTTGCCCAGATGGACATGCAGAAAGCCGACCTTGCCAGCCGTCATGCCACCCACGCGGATATCGGAGACCATGCGCATCAGTTCGTCGATCGTGGGAAAAGAGCTGCGATGATCGCCTAACGCGATCTTGACCCCCAGGACCTCCGGCACGCAGAACAGGTCCTTGCGGATGCTGCCGGTCAGCAGAGTCGGCGGCAGGGCGTAATTGCTGGTATGCATCCAGGCGCTGACGCCCTCCGCCGTCAAGGCGCGGACTTTGGCCAGCAACGCTTCGACGGACCGGGTCACCGAATCGGTCCCGCAGACGCCCACCACACTGGTCGTGCCGCAGGCGACCAGTTCGGACAGCATCAGTTCGGGCGTTCGGCTGGCCGGCCCCCCCTCTCCACCACCGCCGGTAAGATGAACATGCTGATCGATAAAGCCCGGAGCAAGGATCGTCCCTTGCACGTCCAGGACCTTCAGGCCGGGCAGACTGGGATCCAGCGCGTCATCGATCGCCAGGATGTGCTGGCCGACGACCAGGACGTCCTTTCGTCCCAAGGGTTCGGGAGCAAACACCCGACAGTTCTTCAGAAGTACAGTCATCGCAGATCCTCTCCTCGTGTCCTGACGCATTCAGATAGGTCAGAACACGAGGCATCAGAGAAATGTCAGGCGCGCGCCCCCCATGCGGCGAACACATCATGTTTGGTCACACGGCCTTCCCTTTTGACGCCAAGGCCACGGCTTCAATTTCGATGTCCAGACCAAAATGGAGATTACTGACGCCGACGACAGCGCGAGCCGGACGGTGTTCCCCAAGCCATTCCGCGTAAATTCGATTGAATGCGGACCAATTCTCGACACGGGTCAGGAAGACTCTCACCTGAAGAAGCGCGTTTTTATTGACGCCTGCTGTTGCAAGACACGCCTCGACATTGTGTAGACATTGGCCGACCTGCCTTTCGAACGATTCCCCCGTCAGCGGTTGGCCCTTGCTGTCGATGGGCAGTTGGCCCGAGACATAAACAACGCCGTTGGCCACGCAAATATGGGAATAATGCCCTCCGGGAGGGTTGAGTTCGGAAGCGTTGGCACAAGAGATATCGACCGGTTTCATGGTCATCGCCCTTTTCCAGGAGTGCTCGGACAACCGGCACCACGTTTGCGCGGCTCACCAACCGCCGAACCGCGGTCACCACATCAGTGGGGATCCGCATCGGCAGGAATCATCTGGTAGCCGTCGAATTGGCCCGGCGTCGAAAGGTCAGACAGCAGAACGGCGGCGGTCATCGGCATGCTCCTCGGTACGGGCAATGGCAACGATAGCGCCAAAACCATTGATCAGGAATTCACGGATTGGTTTTGGTCCAGTGTCGGGCGGGGCGGGCGTCCGA
>Ga0326727_10012150_pt1 | contig 19714 bp, 16 predicted proteins | sample MB2enrmetagenome_FD_207643 | JGI IMG/M metagenome (GOLD analysis project Ga0326727, IMG submission 207643) | Lab enriched peat soil microbial communities from McLean, Ithaca, NY, United States - MB29MY | ecosystem: Environmental > Terrestrial > Soil > Wetlands > Peat | place: USA: New York...
GGCCTCCCATACGCGCGCCCAGCTCGAGCGCGCGCTCGACGTATTCGAGAAGTGCGGCAAGAAGCTCGGCGTGATCTGACCTAACCGAGATGGAGACCAAGCCCCCGCTCTACGAGCAATTTGCGCACGAGCTTGAGGAGAGAATCCTTGCGGGCACCTTCCCTGAAGGGGGAAGGGTCCCTGCCTTGCGCGAGTCGGCCGCCCAGCGGGGCCTTTCGCTCTCTACGGTGTTGCAGGCCTACAGGCTTCTCGAGACGAGAGGAGTCATCGAAGCGCGCCCTCAGTCCGGATATTACGTAAAGTATCGGAAGCGGCGAGTAGGCCTCGCGCCGGATCCTAAGCCGCCCTCGCGCGAGGACCCGACGAAGGTCAGCATCGACGATATTACCCTGCGGCTCTTCCGCGACAAACACGATCCCGACTTCGCGCAGTTCGGCGCGGCCACGCCAGATCCCGAGCTACTGCCTTCGGCGCGGCTCAATCGCCTACTCGCGGAGCTGGCCCGCAATGGCCGATTTTCGATGGACACATCCACACTGCCCGAGGGCTGCGAAGAGCTTCGTGTCCAAGTGGCGCAACGAGCCTTCGGCTACGGCTGCGAGGTCGGCCCCGACGACATCGTCATAACCTCGGGCTGCAGCGAGGCCATGTCGCTCTGTCTCCAGGCAGTCTGCGTTCCCGGCGATACGGTGGCCATCGAGTCTCCGACCTACTTCGGCATACTCCTTATCCTTGAGTCCTTGCATTTGAAGGCGCTCGAGATCCCGGCCAACCCGGGCACGGGCATGAGCCTCGACGCGCTCGAGTTCGCCCTCGAGAACCATCCCGTCAAGGCTGTCGTCGCGGTGACCAACTTCAACAATCCCCTGGGCAGCCGAATGCCAGACGAGGCCAAGGCCGACCTTGTATCTATGCTGACGCGGCGGAACGTCCCGCTCATAGAGAATGACATCTACGGTGAGCTTTATTTTTCGGAGCGCAGACCGAGCGTCGCCAAGTCCTGCGACGCCGAGGGTTACGTCCTCCTGTGCTCTTCCTTCTCAAAGGATATATCGCCAGGATATCGCACCGGCTGGGTCGCGCCGGGCAGGTATCGCGATCGCGTGCGCAAGCTCAAGATGGCATACTCGAACGGCACTTCTGTCCTGCCCCAACTGACTATCGCCCGCTACCTCGAGTCGGGAGGCTACGATCTCCACCTGCGCAAGATCCGCAAAGCCTACGCGCAGAAGTCCTTGGGCATGACAAGGGCTATCGAGGAGTACTTCCCCGAAGGGACGCGCATCGCCGAGCCCCTCGGAGGCTACGTAATCTGGGTCAGACTGCCTGGAGAGCTAGACTCCATGCAGCTGTATCGCGAGGCGGTGAAGTCGCGCATCACGATAGCGCCCGGCTGCATGTTCTCGCCCTCGGGGAAGTTTCGCGACTTCGTGCGCCTGAACGCGGCCGCATGGTCTGAGCGGACCGAGAAGGATTTGGCCAGACTGGGCCATCTCGTGAGCGACCTCAGCTCTAGTCGGGGTCCGGCGGTTCGAGGAGACCGTGCTCCACAAAGCTGAAATAGCCCTCCGACGAGAAGATGAGGTGGTCCAGAAGCGCGATGCCGAGGGTATCCGCGGCGCTCTTGAGGCGCGCGGTTATGTCTCGGTCCTCAATGCTCGGCGTAAGGCGCCCTGACGGATGGTTATGGGCCACGATCACCGCGCAAGCGCGGTCGGTAATCGGGTCGGCATATACTTCCCTCGGGTGAACGACGGTCCTATTAACCAATCCGACCGATACGACGCGCGCAGCGATGAGCTCATGGGCGCCATTTAAGGAACAGCAGATGAAGCGCTCTTGCTTGCGGTCCGACCAATGCGCGACGATGGGCCAGACATCGGCGGGCTTCGTGACCTTCCTATCCCTCGTCCCGTAAAGCCTTCGTCCGAGCTCCAAGGCTGCGCAGATGGCGCAGGCTTTCGCCTCGCCCATGCCCGCCAAGGCGCCGAGCTTCTCTGCGCTAGGCGAAAGCTCTCCCGATGAGTCCATCAGGTCGAGGACGTCCCTGGCGAGCTCCTGGACGTTTTTGCCGCGCATGCCAGTGCCGAGAAGCGCAGCGACGAGCTCTGCGTCCGAGAGTGAGGAGGCTCCCTCGCGCGCGAGGCGTTCTCGTATATGCGGATGGGGTTCGGACTCCTGCCTTCCCGAATCATATAGATAGTTCTGGGACATGGTTCCCCCCCCTACCTACGCGCTTGGCCATTACGGATGATTGAGCAGCTTTGATAAAAATGGCACCCAAATGCATATTTCGTTTGCGCCTTTATCAGTGATTGACTATATTTACAGGCGTTCGTAGTTATGTAGCGCTTAAACGGCCGGTTCGGCCGATTACAATCCAGAGCAAAGGAGTGGGGAATGAAAAGCCTAAAAGGTAGCCAGACCGAGAAGAATCTCATGGTGGCATTTACCGGAGAGTCGCAGGCAAGAAATAGGTATTCGTATTTCGCCTCAAAGGCCAAGGATGAGGGCTTCTTTCAGATCTCCCTCATTTTCGAAGAAACGAGCAATCAAGAGAAAGAGCACGCCAAGCGCCTCTTCAAGTTCATGGAAGGCGGCGAGTTGGCTACGTCCGGTTCGTTTCCGAACGGAGTTATCGGCTCGACGAGGGACAATCTCCTCGCTGCTGCGGCAGGCGAGAATTACGAATGGAAGACGATGTATCCTGACTTCGCAAAGAAAGCTCGCGAGGAAGGCTACGAGGCGATCGCTACGGTCTTCGAGGCGATCCCCGTCGCCGAGAAGCAGCACGCGAAGCGCTACGAGAAGCTCGCGGCGAACATAGATGCGGGGAGAGTCTTCAAGTCCGACAAGACCGCCGTGTGGCGCTGCCTCAACTGCGGCTATCTTTTCGAGGGGACCGAGCCTCCTAAGGTCTGTCCCGCTTGTGCCCATCCTCAGGGCTATTTCGAGCTCCTCGGCGAGAATTGGTAAGGGAGGAAAAGATGGCAAAAAAACTGCAAGTTTTCAAATGCGATTCCTGCGGAAGCATAATCGAGGCCCTACACGAGTCGGGCTGCGACCCCGTGTGCTGCGACAAGCCCATGAGACTCTTGGCCGAGAACTCGACCGATGCGGCGAAGGAGAAGCACGTGCCCGTCATCGAGGCCCGCGCCGATGGCACGCTCGTCAAAGTGGGTTCAGTGGCTCACCCCATGGAGGCTGACCACTACATCGAGTGGATCGAGCTTCTCGTCTATGCCGCCGACGGCAGCGCCTCGGCCTCGTATCGCGCTTTTCTCAAGCCCGGAGACAAGCCTGAAGCTCTATTCCCTGTGAAAGGCGGGAAGCTCAGTGCCCGGGAGTACTGCAATAAGCACGGCCTTTGGAAGGCCTAAATACGAAAGGAGATGAGCATGAAGAAGTACGTGTGCGACGTGTGCGGCTATGTCTACGATCCCGCGGTAGGCGATCCCGACGCGAAGGTCCCCGCTGGGACTGCTTTTGAAACGCTCCCGGACGATTGGGTATGCCCGCTCTGCGGCGCTTCCAAGGAAAGCTTCTCGCCGGAATAATGGATTCAAGGCGGAGGCCTTAAGCCGCTCGAGAGGGCGCTTCAGGTCTCCACGCCTACTATTCTCTTAGTGGAGTAACCAGATGCTATCGCGCGAGAATTTCATCTTCACTATCGGCTACGACGGAGAGTCCGCCATCGTCGACGGCCGCGCCAAGCGGCAGTACGGCAAACTTTCGACCATGGAGCTCGCCGAGGAAGGACTCTATCGAACCGCCTTCGCCTCCGCTTTCTACGATCTGGAGAAGGATCCCAAGCAGATGCAGGACTTTATTAAATTTTTCAACGGAAAAGCCGGCACCTCCTACACTAAGGTCGAAGAGCTCCAGCGTCTTTTCGGCTTCAACGTCGAGGACGTATCGCGGACAATCGTCCTCTAATTAGAATGCTTCGGCTATCGTGCACTTAAGGTACCTCGACTCCCCATAGCCCGAGACTATGGGGTGATCGAGGTCCTGAGCCCTCTCCTCCAGGATCCTGATCCTCCGTCCCGAGTCGGCCGCCGCCTCCTCGAGCATGCGGGCGAAGAGCTCGGACCCAAACCAGTGCGAGCAGGAGCAGGTTACGAGTATCCCTCCCTCGTCGAGGAGTTTTAGGGCCCTGAGGTTGAGTTCCTTGTATCCCCGCTTGGCTCCTTCTACCGCAGCCCGATTCTTCGCAAAGGCGGGCGGGTCGAGGACGACGAGCCCGAACTTCTCGCCCTTATGCTGAAGCTCGTGCAGGAGATCGAAGGCATTGGCCTCCCGCGCCTCGACTAATGAGCCTAGGCCGTTACGGGCCGCGTTCGCCGATACAGAAGCGACAGCGTCGGCGGAGGAATCGACGGCGAGAACGCTCGCGGCTCCAGCGCGGGCGCAGGCTAGGCCGAAGCCGCCCGCATTGCAGAATGCGTCGAGGACTTTACGGCCTTTTGCGTAGCGTGCGGCCGCTGCGCGGTTGGAGCGCTGGTCGAGGAACCAACCGGTCTTTTGTCCTTCGAGAAGGTCTATGCCGAACGAGAGGCCGTTCTCTTCGATAATGATGCGGCCAGGCACTTTCCCCGCGACTACGCCTACCACGGAGGGCAGACCCTCCAGCCTGCGTACCGGCGCATCGCTGCGCTCCGCGATGCCTGTGGCCGGGAAGACCTCGGCAAGGGCATCGAGGATGAGGGATCTGCGCTTGTCGACCCCAAGGCAGAGAAACTGCGCGGTAAGCCAGGTGCCTGAGCAGCCAGGGCTTTGTCCCTCGGCGGTCGTATCGATTCCGACGAATGAGTCAATGATGAGGCCAGGCAGCCCGTCAGCCTCCGCGAAAGCCAGCCGCATGCTCTGACGCTTGGGATCGAAGAATCGCCTGCGGTAGGCGAGGGCTTTGCTCAGTGTTTCTATGAAAAAGGCCTTGTCGGCCGGCCTTACTGTCCTCGAGTAGATGCGCGCGCGTATTTTCGATGCGGGATTGTAGAAGGCAGAGCCCAGGGAGCGTCGGTGGGCATCGAGGATTTCAACCTCCTCTCCGCTCTCGCCTTCGACTTTGGCTATTTCGTTGTCATAGATCCAAGGATGCCCGGCGCGGATGCGGCTTTCTTCCCTTGGCTTTAGGATGATCTTCGCGGTTTCCATACCGCGAGACTACACGCGTTGAGGCTGAGGGGACAAGCGGGATTACATTGGAATGCATCTTTCCCCGCTCCTTCGCTTCAAGATACTATAGGGTATGAAAATCGACCTCATAGCCATAGACCTTGACGACACGTTACTTCGAGCAGATCTGACCATCTCCGACACTAACAAGCGTGCGCTCGCGAGGGCCGCCGCCTCGGGCATCCGCGTTGTCCTCGCTTCCGGGCGCAACGTTCATTCCATGCGCGCTTATGCGGAAGAGCTAAACCTTCTCGGCCCAGGCGACTACATGATCTGCTCGAATGGCGCGGAGATATTGCACTCGCGATCGACGCACATCCTCGACGAGCGCCGCCTGTCTCCCGAACTCTGTCCTGAACTCGCCAGGGCGATCGAGGAAAGGGGCTTCCCCTGGCAGATTTATGAAGAGGGCATCATCCACGCGAGCCGCGCGAACTCGTGGGCCCTCGAGGACTCTCGGCTTTCGGGGCAGCCGCTTATCCTCGTGGAGGACCGCGAGGATTTCTTCGCGCAGGGGCTCTTGAAGTTTGTGGTGCCCGGGGAACCCGAGGCGATCTCGGCCTTAGTGAGGGAGCTCTCTGCCCTCTTCGCCGGGCGAGCGACCGTCTTCACCTCGAAGCCCTATTTCCTCGAGATTATATCGATCGATGCAGACAAAGGATCCGCCTTGGTGCGCCTGTGCGATATGCTTGGCCTCTCGCTCTCCAGCGCTATGGCTATCGGAGACGCGATGAACGATCTTGGTATGGTGAAGGCGGCCGGCTTCGGCTGCGCGCCGGCCAACGCCGTTCTGGAAGTCAAGGCTGCCGCGCGCTACGTTTCCGCGATGACGAACGACGAAGATGCGGTGGCCGATCTTGTTGAGCGCGTCGCCCTTCGCGCCTGAAGGCCGCTGTGCCTGGAAGTACACTGGTTTACAATTGGGCCGATCCCGCCGAAAATGATATGGGATGGTATACATGAAGCGAAGCATCGCCTTTCTCGCCCTGTGCCTGTCTTTATCCGCGGCCGCATGGGCGGAGCTCGAGTACAAGGGCCTCGATCTCGGGAGGGACGATAGCCTCCTATTCTCCGCGCAGACCGAGCTGCCCGGCGACGGGACCTATGCCACCCTCTTCGCCGCAGACCTTGGCGGATCGGGCGTCGCCCAACTCTCTGTCTTCCCCGAGCGCGTCAGCCTTGTCGAGGGAGGGTCGCGCCTGCAGGTACAAAACCGATTCGGCCTTTTCCGCAGCGATCAAACGCTCTCGGGGCTCGCTCCTGTCTCAGGCTATCCTGCATTCGCGCGTGGCTCTAGCGTTAAGCAAGGAAGGCTCCTGCCCTGCGCTACCAGTCCCGATGGTGCCTACGTCTTGTCGGTGGCGCCGACTTCCGCCGCCTACGCGAGGCTCGTCCTCTTCGACGTAGCCAAGTGCACGCAAATTGTCGTAGCCTCAAACGTCGGCTATTCGATCGACGAATTGCCCGCCCGTTGGTCGCCGGATTCGCGGGACTTCGCTTATTCCAAGGACGGCTCGATCTACTACTACAGCGTCGACCAGCTATCAGGTTCCCGCGTCCTCGACGAGGAATACCGGCGGATCGGAGACGGCCGCATCCAGTGTGTGCGCTGGGCCTCCGACGGCTCGCTCTTCTATCTCAGGGGCAGCTCTCTTTTCCGCATTCTTCCGGCCGAGTTCTTCACGCAAGCCCTCTACCGCGGCTTCGCGGGCATGGGCGTCCTCGCGGGGAAGACCCCCTTCGCCTTCGACCCGAACTTCGACGATTTCTGGGTTTCCCGCGACGCCTCGCGGATCATGCTCTGCAAGGGAGGACGCAGTCTCTTCCTTATTTACCTCGATCCCGACGACTTCGGGGCCGACCCCCGCGTGACCGCCCTTCCGTACCTCTTCCTCCAAGGCGATACGATGGTCCGCGACATCATCTGGCCGTCGGGCGGCTTGGTGACAGTATTCACCGGCTCGCTTCGCGACGGCTCGCGATACGCGGGGGCCTATCGGCTCTCAGCGCCCCCTGACCCCGCATCGATAGGCCTCGCGCCTGCAGTGCGCGAGCTCGACGCCAAGGGCGCTCTCGAGCTCGTTCTCTCGCCCGACGAAACAAAGGTTGCGGTCGTTACGAGCTCCGGCGTGACCGTGCGAAACTACGCCGATTGGTCGCTGTGCTATTCTGTGAAGGCTCCCGGAGCCCTACGCGCCTTGTGGATATCCGAGGACCGTATCGTCGTCGCGGGAAGCTCCCTCATCGAGGCAGTGACCCTGTCCTCGGGGCAGAGGAACCTCATCGCCCTTTCACAGATCGAAAAGTACGGTCGCTCCGACGACGGCTTTTTCTACGCCCAGACCGGAGGCGTGTCCTACCGCCGTCCTGCGCTCTCAGGCGAAGCCATAGGCAAGGCGGCATCCTCGGCGCAAGGGACAAGCGGTTGGGCTCCCGTCGCTTCCTTCGCGGTCGCGAACGTAGCGACGAGCTCGCCCAATTATCGCGTCTACCTCGATTCCCTTGCAGCCGGCCCCTACCGCAACAACCTCATGGTGCGCTCTATTAAGGCCCTCGGCACGCGGCCCCTATTCCCGGCGCCGCCGACGAGCTACGCCGCCTTCCCCGACCGCGACGAGAGCCGCTCGGGAGCGGCCTTCGACCATGGATCGCGCATTAGGCGACGCGAGCTCGCCCTCGTCTTCGACGCCATCGATTCGCCTGAGGGCCTCGTGCGCGTGCTCAACGTGCTCAAGGACTACGGCGTCACGGCGACCTTCTTTGTCAACGGCGAGTTCGTCAGGCAGAGTCCCGGCGCCGCGCGCCTGCTCGCGGGCTCGGGCAACGAGATCGGCTCGATGTTTTTCTCGGCGGTCGATCCCACCGACTCCCGCTTCAAGATCGACGGCGAGTACATACGCAGAGGATTGGCGCGCGCCGAGGACGAGTGGTTCGCTGCGACGGGCAAGGAGCTCTCCCTTCTCTGGCATACGCCCTATTACACCGTAAACTCCGACATCATCGCCGCCGGCGCCTCGATGAACTACCTTTATATAGGCCGCGACATCGACCCTATGGACTGGGTGACCCGCGCCGACGTTGCGCGCCTGCCCGGCGCCTACCTCGACGCGAATAAGATCGTCGAGAAGCTCGTCTCTCAGGCGAAGCCTGGCTCGATCATACCGGTGCGCCTCGGCATCCCCGACGGCGGACGCGACGACTATCTTCACCGTGAGCTCGCTCTCCTCATTGACGGCCTCGTCGGCCAGGGATACCAGATCGTTCCCGTCTCGACCCTTATCGAGCACGCGAATTGAGGGACCGAATTGCCATGCAGGGAGAAGCTAGCGGCAGGGGATTCGAGCTCGAGCCTGGCGATGTAGCTTTCGCCATAGAGGCGAAAGCGGCTGAAGCGGCCGCTACCGCAGCCAGCCCCGAGTCCGGCGGAGCTGCATGGGGCAGCGCCGTCATCGGCCAGCCGAGAGCCCTCGAAGCCCTGCGCATGGGCGTACGAGTGAGGGCCAGGGGTTACAATATCTATGTATCCGGGGCGCCAGGTACGGGTAGGCGAACGGCCGTGCTTCGCGTCCTCGCCGAGTCCTCCCCCGAAGGGGCTCCGGCCTCCGAAAGGATACGCGACCTCGTCTACGTCTATAATTTTTCTTCTCCCCTCGAGCCGACCGCGCTCGTCCTTTCCTCGGGATCCGGCAAAGCTTTCAAGCATGATCTCCATCGTATGGTCGAGGCCTTGAAGCGCATCGTTCGCCTTCAGGCGGAGAGCGCTTCTGCCCATAAGGACGAGGATGCCTCTTCGCGCGAGTTCGAGGAGAAAGAGAATGCTCTTCTGGCTTCTCTCGAGTCTGAGCTTTTCGCCGATGGCTTTAAGCCTGTACAGATCGAAGCCGGCGATGGTGTGGCCATGGATATCGTACCAGTTGTAGAGGGGCAGAGCCCTGGCAACTCAGACGAAGGATTCGAGGCTCTTCAAACCAAAGTGGCCTCTGGCGAGATAACACAGGAAGCCTATGACGAGCTCCGGCGGCGCTGGTACGGCCATATGGATAAAATGAAGCGGCTTTTCGCCGATCTTAGGCGAGGCCGCATCGAGCTCGAGGCGAAGAACGAGGAACTACGCAAGCGTCTTTTGGCCCCTCAAGTAGCTGCAGAAGTCACTCTTCTTGCCGAAAAGTGGCCTGATCCTAAGGTTAAAGCCTGGGTTGCCGCACTCGAAAAAGACATTATGGACCACCTCTTTCTTTTTTCCGCCGACAACGAAGGTTCTGGCCCTAAGCGTCGGAGAATGCCTGCTCTGGCCCGTTACGGTGCAAATATTGTCATTGACCACGAAGGACTCCTCTCTGCTCCTGTCATTATCGAAAATCATCCGAGCTCAGCCAATCTATTCGGAACGGTCGAGCCCAAACCCGACGATGAGGGCGATACACGTACAGCATATTTACGGATTAGGGCCGGTTCTTTTCTTCGCGCTTCGGGCGGCTTCCTCGTGCTCAAGGCCGAGGATGTCGTGGCCGACGAGGAGGCATGGCTCAATCTCAAGCGCGCCCTTCAGGACGGCAAAGCGGACATCCAAGGTCGCGACACGCCAATGGGGCCGGCTGGATGGCTCAAACCCGAGGCTCCGAACGCGGACGTGAAGGTTGTCATGATCGGCGGGGAGTCGAGCTACGACATCCTCTACCAAGGGGATCCCGACTTCCAGAAGCTCTTCAAGGTTCATGCTGAGTTCGACTCTTCGATGCCGATGGATGCGGCCGCCCTCCGCGACTATGCGGCCTTCGCCAGGCGCGTCTCGGACGACGAGAAGCTCTTGCCGCTCGCCCCAAGCGGCCTGGCGGCGGTCATCGAGCAAGGTGCCCGACTTGCCGAGTACCGTAACCGGCTGTCCACTCGCTTTGGCGCTATAGCAGATCTCCTCCGCGAGTCTGACTATCGAGCGCGTCTCTCGGGCGGCTTAGAGATAGGCGACTCCGATGTGCGGGGAGCCGTAGAGACCCGTTCTCACCTCGCGAATCTCCCCGAAGAAAAGCTCGAGGATATGATGGCTTCCGGCGAGATCATCCTCCAGGCTTTCGGCACGGCGGTGGGCAGGGTCAATGGCCTCGCGGTCCACGATCGCGGCTACTACGCTTTCGGGATGCCCGCCGTGATCTCGGCTCAGGTGAGCCCCGGCGAGGGCGGCGTTATCAACATCGAGGGCGAGTCCGGTCTTTCCGGCGAAATCTACGACAAGGCGGTCCTCATCGTCGAGGGTTTTTTGCGCAGCCACTACGCGCGCGACTTCCCTCTCGCAGTAACCGCGAGCATCTGCTTCGAGCAGTCTTACACTGCGGTCGAGGGCGACTCGGCCTCCTCCACCGCGGTCTATGCCCTGCTTTCGGCTATCGCCGGTATCCCTCTGCGGCAGGACATCGCGGTCACCGGCTCCTTGAACCAGCTCGGCCAGGTGCAGCCGGTCGGCGGGGTCAACGAGAAGATCGAAGGCTTTTACCGCGTATGCTGCCACGCCGGGCTTTCGGGGACACAGGGCGTCATGATCCCCCGTAGGAACGTCGTCAACCTTACCCTTTCGCGCGAGGTGCAGGATGCCGTCGCCTCCGCTTCGTTCCATATTTGGGCTGTATCGACGATCGATGAGGGAGTCGCCGTGCTGACGGGGATGAGCTCGGGTTCGGCCGACAGCTGCGGCGATTTTCCCCCCGACTCGTTCAATGGGAAAGTGAGGCGAGAGCTTCTTCACATGGCGCGAACGGTGAAGAGCTATCAAGGCTAAAGCTTGCGAGGGCCGTCGGCGGGGTCTTTCTCTTCGGAGCTTGTTGAAAAGCGGCGGAAACGGCATTATTATAGCAGAAATAAAGTTGAGTAAATAAAGTTGAAAGGTGGCGCGCATGGGCGCAAATGAACTCGTGGTGGATGTCGCCAAGATCAAACGGGCGGCGCACAATGCTATAGCGTTGAACATCCTTACCTACACTCTTCCGCACGATATTGAAGTCTATATTGAAGAGGTATTGGACGTCTTTCTATCCGAACTTGGCCAGAAGCGGCTTAAAGATTACCTCGTCTATTGCCTGCGCGAGCTCGCGGTCAACGCGAAGAAGGCCAATACCAAGCGCGTCTACTTCGAGTCGCGCGGCCTCGATATAAACGATCCCGAGCAGTACGAGGAAGGGATGACCGCCTTCAAGCAAGACACGATGGACAATATCGCCTGGTACCTGCAGAAGCAGAAGGAGAAGGGCTATTACGTCAAGGTCATCTTCCAGGCGAAGGGCCCGAATATCGTCCTCGAGGTCAGGAACAACGTCGAGATCAATAAGAAGGAATATGTTCGCATTCACGATAAGCTCGCACGCTCGCGCAAGTATGATAGCCTCGAGGAGGCGATGCAGCAGGTCCTCGATTCCTCGGAGGGGGCTGGCCTTGGCCTCGTGATCCTCGTCCTCATGCTCAAGAAGATCGGCCTCGACGAGGATTGCTTTGACATCTGGGCCGAGAGCGGAGAGACGGTCGCACGCATCACGGTGCCCGTGGCCACGGCTCACATCGAGGCCGTATCCTCGCTGACCGATCAGATTGTCAGTTCGATCACGAGTCTGCCCCAGTTTCCAGAAAACATAGTGCAGATCCAGGGGCTTATCGCCGATCCAGACAGCCAGATCGTCGATATCGCGCGCTATATCTCCACTGATCCCGCGATGACCGCAGATCTCCTTAAGCTCGTCAATTCCGCCGCCTATATGATGGCGAAGAAGGTGGACAACATCGTCGATGCCGTGAAGCTAGTGGGGCTCCGGGGCATCAAGAACCTCCTGTACTCCTACGGCACCTTCAAGATCCTCGACGACGGAGCGGCCGACAAGAAGAAACTCTGGGACCATTCATACCGGGCCGCCTACTACGCCTTCAACCTGGCGAAGAACTTCAAGGCGAACATCAAAGGGCTTTTGGACGATGCCTACGTCGGCGGCATGCTTCATGACATGGGGAAGATCGTATTTTCCTCTGTCCATCCCGACTTGCTCGAAAAGATCCGGGGCTTCTGCAAGGACAAGGGGATACCCTCGGATACCTTCGAGGGTATCGTCGGCGGCATGAACCACGCCGAGATCGGTGCGCGCATAGCGGAGAAGTGGAACTTTCCCGATTCCCTTGTGGCCGCGATTCGCTATCACCACGAGCCGAGCCTCGAGCCGGGCGATCATCGTGACGTGGTCCATGTCGTCTACCTCGCTAACATCTTTTGCGAATACGAGGCGGGAGAGGTGAGCTACGAGCAGATCGAGCCCTCGGCCCTCCAAGACTACGGCTTTACGAATGAGAAGCAGTTCAGGGCCGTCGTGGAAAAGATGTCCGAAGGATTCCGGCTTGAGTCCAGCCGTGCGACCCGCGATACAGTCGGTAAGAAATAGCGATAGTACCAGATTCCTTCTTTGTAACCGTTGATCTTGGGCATCCCTCATTGGCTCTCTAATGGAGAGTGTACTTTCTCGTAGCGAATTGCTTTTCGCGCTGACATTCCTAACATAGGAGCGTGACCGAGCTCCATCGCCTGTTGGCTAGGAATATGAAGCGCTATCGAATCCATTTCGGCATCTCGCAGGCGGAGCTTGCCGAGCGTGCGGGCCTCTCCGTTGGCTATATCGGAGAGGTCGAGATGGCAAGAAAATTTCCTTCACCGGAAAAGCTCGAAGCGATCGCAAAAGTCTTCGAGGTACGCGCTTTCCGTCTGCTAATGGGCCCGGAGGATGTGACCGATGCTATGGGGCCGGATGCGGTATACGAAACTGCCGAGAAACTGAAGAAAATACTCTCCGATGAGATTGATGAATTCGTTCGCGATGCTGATCCAAACAAGCCTAAGCCGCCTCCGGTTTTTTACGATGACCGGGGGAAACGTATCCGAGGAAGATGAAGAGGCGCGAGTGCGCCGATCGGCCTTGATGCTTCCTGCCTCATCCCGTAGGATACTTGCTATATGGCGTCGAAACAGAAGGCTCTGATCTATCGCTGCGCGAGCTGCGGGCATACGGAGCCCAAGTGGCTTGGCCGTTGCCCTGAGTGCGGGCAGTGGAACAGCCTTCGCGAATCGGCCCAGACTCAAGGCATGGTCGACAAAGCGGGTGAGACCTTCCCTTTACCGATCATCTCTATCGACCCGGGTGAAGGGGCGCGAATATCGACCGGCCTGCCCGAGCTGGATCGCGTCCTCGGAGGCGGACTCATGCGGGGCTCCGCGACGCTTATCGGAGGCGAGCCTGGCATCGGCAAAAGCACTCTTCTCTTGCAGCTTTGCGCTAAGGCGCAGACCAAGGGACGGATCCTCTATATCTCCGGCGAGGAATCGCCTGCCCAGATCAGGATGCGCGCGGACAGGCTGGGCGCCCTCCGAGAAGGGTTAGAGGTCTTCTGCTCTGGCGACCTTGGGCTCGTTCGAGCCACGCTCGACGCGATGAAGCCTACGATCGCCGTGGTCGATTCGATCCAGACCCTCCGGGCGGACGAAGCCGGCTCGATCCCCGGCACTGCTAACCAGATAAAATACTGCGCGCAGGAGCTTTCATCCTGGGCGAAAGCTCATGATGCGGCGCTCATTCTCGTCGCTCATGTTACAAAAGAAGGGCTCATCGCGGGACCGAAGGCGGCCGAGCATCTAGTCGATGCGGTTCTCGGCTTCGAGCAGGGCGAGGGCGACATGCGGGTGCTGCGCGCGAGCAAGAATCGCTTTGGCAGCGCCGAGGAAGTCGGGCTTTTCCGGATGGGCGAGGCCGGGCTTCAGGAGGTCACCGATCCTTCGGGGCTCTTCTTGGTCAGGCGCGAGGAAGGAAGCAGCCTGCCGCCTGGGACGGCCGTAGCGCCCGTGCATGAAGGCTCGCGCGTCCTCCTCGTCGAGATTCAGGCCCTGACGGTCCCAGCCAAGGCCGGCCTCACGCGAGTGTATTCCGAGCGCATCGAAAACTCTCGCGTAAGCAGGATCGCGGCCGTCCTCGAAAAGCATACGGGCCTCCGATTCTCGGACCAGGACATCTACGTCAATGTGGCGGGCGGCATGCGCCTCTCCGAGCCCGGCATCGACCTCGCCCTCGCCTGCGCTCTGTATTCCGCTCGCTCCGACACCCCGCTGCCGTCGAACACCGCTTTGGCCGGAGAGCTGTCCCTCGCGGGGGAGCTCCGGCCGGTGAGGCAGATGCGCAGGCGCGTCAAGGCCGCGAGCGCCTTGGGTTTTTCGCGGCTTATCGGCCCTCCCGCGGAGGTTCTCGTCGAAGGGCAATCCCTGCGAGGCGCGGAACCCTGGACGCGGGCATCGGATATTCGAGGAGCGCTCAAGATCCTGTATAACTCCTAATCCCAAACTTCCCATGCACTACGCTTCGCACTATACTTGCTCCGAAGAGGAGCATACCCGATGAAATTCGCCCATGCCGGTCGCCGCTTAAGCGGCATAGTCGTTCCGCTTTCCGCGATACGAAGCGATTCTTCGCCCGGTTGCGGCGAATTCCCCGACCTCGAACGATTCGGCGATCTTTCCTCCGCCTGGAACTGCGACCTCATCCAACTTCTTCCGGTCAACGATTCTGGATTTCAAAGCTCGCCCTATTTCGCGCTTTCTGCCTTCGCCCTTAATCCGATTTACATTAAAATTGGAGATTTACCAGAAATCTCTGAGAGCTCTTCGGAGGCCAGACCCCTTGCAGCCCAGGCGAGCGAGCTTCGCGACGAGGCTCATGCCCTCGTCGAGCGCTTCTCTGACTCGGATCGCGTGCCGTATGAAGAATTGCTTAAAGCGAAGCTCGAGCTTCTACGGAAAATATGGTCCACGGCGAACTCGGCGAAGATAAAAACGGGCAGCGCTCTCGATAGTGAGCTTGATGCCTGGATCGTAACGAATCCTTGGGTTAAGAGTTATGCGGCATTTGTGGCCTTGAAATCGCAGAACTCCGAGCGGCCCTGGTGGGAGTGGCTTCGTTATGTCGATCCAACGCCTGAGGATATCGAGAGCTTGTGGAGGACCAGGCCCTTTGTCGCCGAGTTGCGTTTTTGGGCTTGGCTCCAGATGCGCGCAGCCGAGCAGTTTTCGAAAGCAGCCGACTATCTCGCGGGCAAGGGCATCGCGCTCATGGGCGACATCCCGATCCTCATGAACAAGGATTCGGCCGATGTCTGGGCGCTACGGCACTTCTTCCGCCTGGACTTGGCCGCAGGCGCTCCTCCCGATATGTACGCCGCCCTCGGCCAGAACTGGGGTTTCCCTGTCTACGATTGGACGGCCCTCGAGCGCGAGGGCTACAGCTTCTGGACTGATCGTCTCACCGAATCAGCTAAGTACTATTCCTGCTACCGTATCGACCATGTGCTAGGTTTCTTCCGAATCTGGTCCCTATCGTCCCGCGAGAGCTCAGGCGCGCTCGGACGTTTCATCCCCGACATACCGATAACCCGACGGGAGCTTTCCGAGCTCGTTTTTTCGCCCGAACGGATCCGATGGCTGTCGCAACCTCATGTCCCCGGCGCTCGTCTCGTGCAGACCTCTGGCGAAGCGGCAGCCAAGGGGGCCATCGCCGCGGCGCTCGATCGTATAGGCGAAGAGGAGCTTTTCCTTTTTAAGCCCTCCATCAAGGGCGAAAAGGATATCGAGGCTCTGCCTTCGCTCTCTCCCGCGGCGCGGGATTGCCTTGTGGCCGCGTGGCGGGATAGAGCGCTTTTCGAGTACGAAACCGACTCGTTTGTTGCGACCTGGAGTTTCCATTCCACTACCTGTTGGCCGACTCTCTTCGAGAAGGAACGCGCCGATCTTGAGTCCCTGATAGGTCGACATCGGGCTCAGTCCGAGGTGCTATGGGCCCAGACAGGCAAGCGTCTGCTCAGCGTCCTTGTGAAGGCGGTGGATATGCTGCCCTGCGCCGAGGATCTGGGGGCAGTACCGGACTGCGTCCCGAAGGGGCTCGAGGAGCTCGGCATTCTAGGCCTGCGGGTGTTGCGTTGGACTCGGAAGTGGAGCGAGCGCGGTCAACCCTACTTGCCCGTGTCCGAGTATCCCGAGCTGTCGGTCGCCTGCGCCTCGGTCCACGACTCTTCTTCGCTGCGTGAGTGGTGGGAGGCCGAGGCCGACCGAGATTGGACCTGGCGCTTCGCCGCCTCGACGCTCGGTAGGGACTTAGGCCCCTGCCCCGATAAGCTCGACGCCGATCAGGTCGAGACTATCCTCGAGCTCATCGCCCGCTCGGCCTCGCGCTTCGCCGTCTACCCGATCCAGGACTTGCTCGCCATGAGCGAGAAGCTCAGGCCCCTTGACCCCAAAAGCGAGCGGATCAACGTGCCGGGAACGGTGGGAATCGGGAACTGGTCCTACCGGATACCTTATTCGATCGACCAAATCCTCGCCGAGAAGAAGTTGGCGACAAAGGTCCATGCCTTGGTAAAAAGAAGGGAGGCCGTATGTCCGGGAGCACCCGCGCCGCGGCGATAGTATTAGGGGGCGTAAGGGGTTTGTCCCCCGACAGCTCGGATGACGAGGCTCGCGAGCTCATAACAGCATATGCTCGGGCCGGTATCCGTTCCTTTCTCTTCCCGGGATTCCTCGTGTCGGATCCCTTGCGTCTCTCGGACCTCGTACTTTTCGTGCGAACGGCGGTAAAAGCGACAGGATCGGGCCGAGCCCTTGTTGCGCTCGGCGGCAATCGGGAACCTTCTTTTGGGCTTCCTCCCCTTTCCAAAGCACCTACGCCACTCGCGCTTGCATCCTCGGGGTCCGCGCGGGGTGCTAAACGCACGGGAGCGTACCTGGCTTCCCTCCTTTCTCCTTGCGGCGTCGATATGGTCTTTGCTCCGCGCCTTGACTTGGCTAGCGATCCTAAGGATCCCTCGGGCGCGCTCGAGGGCTTTGGGGAGGATAGCCGTCTTGCCGGATCTCTCGGCGCAGCTTACGCGAAGGGCTTAGCGCGGGGCGGGCTGCTTTCCTGTGTCGGCCGCTTTCCCGGCCTCGGCGCGACATGCAGCGATTGCTACGAGGGTATGTCCTTTATCGCGCTTCCGGTAGAGCGCCTCGAGCGCTGCGAAATGCGGCCTTTCGCCAATGCCGTTTCCTCGGGAGTCGCGGCGATCCTCGTCGGTCGCGTTCTCGTGCCGGCGCTCGAGAGTGCACGCATTCCTGCCTCGGCGAGCGCACGGGTAATCGAGGGGTGGCTTCGCGAGGCGATGGGCTTTCGGGGGCTCGTGATCGGCGATGATATCGGAGCGGGCGAGGAAGCGGGCAAGTCCGCGGTTCTCGGTGCCCTCGCAGGCTGCGATCTCTGCCTCTACTCTCGGCCGAACGACGCCCTCGCCGCCGCTGCCGCGCTCGATCGGGCCATGTCGAGCGGCGCCTTGCCCGCAGTACGCGTCGAGATGTCCAGGCGCCGCTTCGAACGTATCTTGAGTCAGAGGCGGCAGGTCCCCTCCCTGCGTTCCCCGCGTAAGGTCGAGGCCTTCCTCATAAAGGCAAACAGGGAAGTCGAACGGAGCGTTACCGAATTACGCGGCTCTCTCGTCCTCGATGCCGCCCAAGGCAGCGATTTCGGGACTGTGCTCGTCGTCGTATTTCTTCCTCCCAGCGAGGCTTCCGACGCCACGGAATCCGCGGCAGTCGTCGCGCGCCTCCAGTCGGAGCTGCCAGGCGCGGAGATCCTCGGCCTGCCAGCTAATGCCGGCTCTGAGGAGTTCGAGCGGCTCGCGGGGCTCCTGGCGGTCCGCGAGCGCTTCGCCGAGGCTGTCATCTTGAGCTACGACGCGCATTTCCGTCCCGGCCAGGAGGGCGTAGCCAGGCTTGTCGAGGAAAACTTGCCTCGGTTCCGCGTCGTCGCGATGCGCGATCCCTACGACGCCGCCTTTTTCCCTAAGGCGGTAGGGCTCGGGGCGGCCTACGGCTTCTCGGAGCTCTGCGCGCGCGCCGTGGCCCGCATCCTTTCGGGGAAGGCCAAGGCTAGCGGCGGGCATCCGGTCGAGGTTATAGGGCTCGAAGTATAGTCTTTACTCGATTTTTCCCTTTTCGCTATTCCTTGACAGGCTGCTCTCCGCCGGCTAGAGTCGGTGGCACATGGAGGATAACCAGAGAGGATCGTTAGGCGCGCGTATTTGGGGAGCGCTGCGCACGATATGGTCCTTGCTGCGGATCATCATCCCTGTTACCTTTGCAGTAGCTCTTCTCGATTGGCTCGGCGTGCTCGTCTGGTTTTCGCGTCTTCTCTCTCCGATTATGGGCCTCGTCGGCCTGCCCGGCGATGCCGCCCTCGTCTTCATCAGCTCGATATTCCTTAATATATATACTGCCGTCGCCATAGCCCTCTCCATGCCGCTCGATCTACGCTCAATGACGATACTGGCCATTATGTGCCTTACCGCCCATAATCTCATCGTCGAGACCGCGGTGATGAAGAAAACAGGCTCTTCGGGCGCGAAGATGGCCGCTTTGCGGGTCTTCTCTGCCTTTGCGGCGGCCTACGCCTTCAACCTTCTTCTGCCGCCCTCAATGAGCTCGGTCCCTTTCTCGTCATCTTCCTCCTCGGTGCGCCCCGATTTTCTCGGCATGATCCTCGCCTGGGCGCTATCAACGGGTCTTTTCGCCCTCAAGATCATCGCCATCGTCATCTCGGTGATGATCGTTCAGTGCCTCCTCGAGGAATTCCAGGTGATGGATTTTCTCTCGAGGCCCTTCGCGCCGATCATGCGCTTATTCGGCCTGCCGGGTAAGGTGAGTTTTCTGTGGATCGTCATTAACATCGTCGGCTACGCCTATGGCGCTGACATCGTCGAGGGCCAGATCAAAGACGGCAAGATAAAAAACCAAGAGGCCGACCTCTTCAACCACCACGTGGGCTTCTGCCACTCCCTCTTCAAGGAAACGATCCTCTTTCTCGCTGTCGGCATTCCCCTCTTGTGGATCACCGCGCCCAGGCTCGTTATGGCCTTCCTCGCAGTATGGATCGAGCGCGGCAGGCGCCGTTTTTTACGCCGTTCCTTCCGCGTCGGCACGGATTAGTGTATATTCTTAGCTGGGCGTTCCGCCGCAAGGAGTAAAGCATGAATACAGAGAGCCAGCAGGACGATGACGAGTCGAAGACCCCGCCCCGCCAGGAAGACGCCCTCGCCGAGCGCTTCCTCAAGACGAGGACTATCCTCCTTTCGGGTGAGGTAAATAAGGAATCGAGCGAGCGCTTCATCCGTCAGCTCCTCCTTCTCGAGAGCCTCTCCGCGGAGCCGATAACCGTGCTCATCGACTCGCCTGGCGGCGACGTGGACGCGGGCTACGCGATCTTCGACATGATTCGCTTCGTCGCCGCCCCTGTGCGTATCGTTGGCATGGGCCTCGTGGCGAGCGCGGCCGCGCTCATCCTTCTCGCGGTGCCCAAGGATAGGCGGGTCGGCTTACCCAACTCGCACTACCTTATCCACCAGCCCCTCTCCGGGATCCGCGGCGTGGCGACCGAGATCGAGATCCACGCCCGCGAGCTCGAGAAGACGAGGGAGCGCGTCAATAAAGTGATCTCAGAGGCGACAGGCCAGA
>Ga0326727_10012151_pt1 | contig 19711 bp, 14 predicted proteins | sample MB2enrmetagenome_FD_207643 | JGI IMG/M metagenome (GOLD analysis project Ga0326727, IMG submission 207643) | Lab enriched peat soil microbial communities from McLean, Ithaca, NY, United States - MB29MY | ecosystem: Environmental > Terrestrial > Soil > Wetlands > Peat | place: USA: New York...
CTGCTCCCAATTCAAAGGAAGCAATCCTACCAGAACTCGCCAATTCTCAAGTTCAGCCATGCAAATAGAATAGTAATCTTCATTTCAATCGTCAATCGTTATCTTAGCGCTTATGGGTGGGGCACCCTCGCACTAGGCGTGACATTGAGGTTTTGGTTTCCCACCCTTTCGACGGAACACGAAACGCAGGTTCTTAGACTCGCTTCGCTCCGCTCAGAATGACGGGACAGGGAGCGTGGCGGAATGCTCAAACAGTTCATTCGCGGGCGGCCCTATACTGACGTCATGCTGTTTTTGTCTGCGTTTTCCCGTCTGTTTTCGCCGGTCGTGGCCGTGGCCGGGCTGGTTTGCGTGCTGGCTCAGCCGCCCGCGGCCCACGCCTGGGGCAATGGCGGCCATCGAATGATTAACAAGCTGGCGGCGAGCGCGCTGCCAGCCGACGTGCCCGCGTTTCTGCGTTCTCCCGAGGCAATTGCCGAGATCGAGTACCTGGGCCCCGAGCCGGACCGCTGGCGCTCACCGGCAGAGCCGGAGCTGGAAGCGGCCCAGGCGCCCGAGCACTTCATCGACCTGGAGCTGGCCGATGCGCTGGGTTCGCTGCCACACCGCCGCCTGGACTTCGAAGCCAGGGTCTTCGCATCAGGACAACGGCCGGAGAAGATCGGTCTTCAGCCCTGGGAGGCTACCGAAGTCTGGGAGCGGTTGAAGGCTGCGCTGCGCGAGTACCGCAAGCTGGCCGCCGATCATGCGGACACCCGCCCTGTCGAGCAGGCTATTCTCTTCTACACAGGATGGCTGGGCCACTACGTGGGCGACGCCTCACAGCCGCTGCACACCAGCATCCAATACAACGGCTGGGTGGGCCCCAATCCCAACGGCTATACAACAGGCCACCAGATTCATTGGCAGTTCGAGGGGCCGTTTGTGGACGCCAACCTGCGCGAGCCAGAGGTGCGGGCCAAGATGACGCCCCTGAGGGCGATCGACGGCGATATCTTCGACGCCTATGTGGCCTACCTGCGCCACTCGAAGACGTACGTGGAGAGGGTTTATCAACTTGAGAAGGCGGGAGGTTTCACGAGCAAGGGCACGGCGGAGTCGCGGGAGTTTACCGCCGAACGGCTGGGAGCCGGAGCCAGTATGTTGCGCGACATGATCTACACGGCTTGGCTGGAGAGCGCCCAGCCGGTACATGATCCTTACGCGGGGAAATAAGCGGAATTCAGTTGCCGGACTCGGCGGCGGCCACGGCGGGAACCCGGCGCAGCAGCACGGTCAGCGTCGCCGTCATCAGCGCCACCGCCGGAATTGCGATCACCAGCCAAGCCAGCAGCGCCTGACCGGCCAGGCCGCCCATCAGCGAAGCGGCTGCCAGCGGTGAGGAGTGCAGCAGCGCCTGGGCGCCAAATGCCGGCCGCGGCGCGAAGATGTGGAATTTCCCGCCGAGGCGCACAAAGGGCACAATCAGCACCACCTGCAGCGGCATTACCGCGTAATTGGCTGCCTGGATGGCGGGCAGATTCAACCTGAAGGCCAGTGCCAGCGCCGCGCACATGACGGTGGGAATTCCCACCACCGGAATGCAGCCGATGGCGAATCCGAGCGCGAGCGTCAAAGCCAGCCGCCGCGGCGAAATGCCCTGGCGAAGCCAGGCAGCCGCCTTCCGCTGGATCGATTTTGTGGCCTTCGTTGTCACACTTCCATGGTACCGGTAGAACGGCACAATCGCATGGTTCTCCCATGAAAGTTCAGTGAACGAACCAAAACGGCCAGCAAACGACGTGGTTTCAATGCGGCATTCTCACGGTTTCGCTGTATCTGCCTGTGCGGCCGACAGAGCGGCGATTCTGGGCACGAGCCTCTCAAGCAGCCGGGCGAGCCGTTGTTCCACCTGCCGGCCTGTCTCGAAGACTTCCTCGTGGCTGAGCGGCGTTGCGCCAAGTCCGGCGGCCAGATTGGTCACGCAGGAAAGGCCCAGTACCTCGATTCCCATGTGGCGGGCCACAATGGTCTCCGGCACCGTGGACATGCCCACGAGCGTTGCGCCCAGCGCGCGGAAGGCGCGAATCTCGGCAGGCGTTTCAAAGCTGGGCCCTGAGACGGCCAGATAGACGCCCTCGACGAGTGGAAATCCTTCCTCGGATGCAGCTTCCCTGGCCAGAGCGCGGAACCGTTTCGAGTAGGCTTCGGTCATGTCTGGAAAGCGAAGACCTGTGCCGGGCCGCACGGCGAAGCGCGGCTCGTTGGGCCCTTCAAGCGGGTTCCAGCCCATGAGGTTGATGTGGTCGCTGAGCGCCACAAGCTGGCCCTGGCGGTAGCCTTCGGCAATGCCGCCGGCCGCGTTGGTCAGCACCACCGATTCGATGCCGAGCGCGCCCAGCGCGCGCAGGGGGAAGGTGACCTGCTGCGGTGTGTAGCCTTCGTAGTGATGCACCCGTCCCTGCATGACGACGGCCGGGACGCCAGCCAGCAGACCCGCGACAATGCGCCCCGTGTGGCCCTGGACAGTGGAGCGGGGGAAATGCGGAATCTCGGCGTAGGGGACGACGACCCGCTCGGCGAGCGAGTCTGCGACAGCCCCGAGCCCGGAGCCGAGGACGATGCCAACGCGGGGGTCGAATGGTCCGAACATGGCCCGCAGGAATGCGGCCGCTTCAGAAACCTGGTTGAAATAGGTCATAGTTTTTGCCTGCCGGTGCGCTTACGGAATTCTACAGGCACAGACTACGCGTTGGGGAAGAAGACGGCTGGCGAAACATGGAATCGCCTGCTGAGTTGTTCGATGTGCGCTGCGTTCAGCTTGCGCTTCCCAGAAAGCACTTCAGAAACGACGCTCTCGCCGCCCAGGTTCGCGGCCAGATCGCGTTGCTTCAAACCGTGCTGGTCGAGCAGGAACCGAAGCACATCGGCCGGGGACGCTTGCGGGACCGCGTAGTGCTCCTCTTCATAGCGCTCGACGAGCAAGGTGAGCAGTTCGATGGCCTCCACCTGCGCTGCCGTGGGGCGAGGCTCGGAGGTCAGCCGGTAGAGAGCTTTGGTATAAGCCGCAAGCTGCTCCTCTGTGCGAATCAGGTGAGGAGCGCCACGCTCGATCATCTTTGCCGGGTTTGCTAGAAGTGTAGCCATTCCGTCCTCTTCTTTTCGGCTGCGGCGCACCATCGGCCGTACTCTTTGTGCGTCATAAACGACCCAATGTACACATGCCCCAAGGTCAAATGCCCGTCAATCACCTTGGCATAATGAACCGCAACGATCAGCCGGTAGCGATTGTGCCGGATATTGAAGACTATAAAGCCGTCCACGTCGTCGGCATCGGGAAAACTGGCGCGCAACTCCTGGAAGTTCCGCCATCGAGGCGCTTTCACAATCCGAGTCCAGGAGCCGATTTCCTGAGCGGCCTCCCGGTAGTCCTCAGACGCCAGTTGGAGGCGCCTTATCGTGACGATATGCACTTTTCAAGAATACTTCGCAAATTGCGAAGTATCAAATGCACCGTAATAATCGACGGCGAACGGACGACGCTTGGGGTTTGAGGTGTCTTACCCTTTCGGCAAAAAAGACCGGAAAGGATAGGACGCGCGGTACCCGGCGTTCGAGTGGCTATTTCAGTGCGAACTTCGCCAGCACCAGCCCGCCTATGGCGTCCTGGAGGAAATGGGCCGCCATGCCGGGGCGGAGGCTCTTGCGCCAGCAGGCAAGCGATCCGAACATGCAGCCGTAGACGGCGATGACGATCATCATGGGCGGGCCCTGGTAGGCGTGGGCCGCTCCGAAGAGGATGCCCTGCAGAGCGATTCCGGCAGCGGTATTGCGGGTCCATCCCGTGAACTGGCGCTGCAGATAGCCGCGAAAGATCATTTCTTCGCAGATGCCGGCGGTCAGCGCCAGGAGGAGAAAGACCGCGTTTTCCAGGCCTGTGTGCGGGAGAAGGTTTTTCAAGGAGTTGTTGGTTGCGGCGTGCATGAAGCGCCCCAGAAGGGCTCCGATGATTCCCAGAACGATGTTTGCGGCAATGAGGTAGGCGACTGCCAAACCCAGATCGCGCGCGAGGGAGCGCAAGGTGAGCGAGAATCTGCCAGCCAGGGTTGCAAGCGATGCGCCGCGCCAGCGCGCCCCCAGCCAGATGAAGGCCACGATGAGCCATTCGATGGCCATGGTCATCAGGTAGCCGAACACGCGACTGTGTGCGTGCCCGATCTGGCCGCTTCTGAGCGTGAGCTGGCTGAGTGCGACGAGACTGAGAAGAAGCAGGAGGACGCCGGCCGTGTGCCAGGCCGGCGCAAGCGCTTCAGATGGAGGCTGGTCCTGTGAGGCTTCCTGGGTCCCGATCGGGGCGTTTGGCATTTCCGTTCCTTCTTGGATTTACGGATAATGTCTACGAAAGTTTTTGGCGGAAAGTTGCCGGGTTTCGCATCATTTTCGAGGATCTTGCGAAAATGATGCGAAGCCAGAGGCGCAAATTGGCAGCCTTTCGTTGATTCATTGGGACACTAGCCCAAAAACATCCCGGCAATCGAGGCGGAGATGAGGTTAGCCATGGTGCCGGCGAGCATGGCGCGGACGCCTAGCTTGGCAAGCTCGTTGCGGCGCTCAGGGACCAGCGCGCCGATGCCGCCGATCTGCATTCCGATGGAGCCGAGGTTGGCAAAGCCGCAGAGGGCAAATGTCGCGATGATGAAGGAGCGCGGCGCAAGGACGGCTTTTTGCGCGCCCAGCGAGATGTAAGCGATGACTTCATTGAGCGCCATGCGCGTGCCGAGCAGGTTGCCGATGGAGCCGCAGTCGTGCCAGGGTACGCCAATCAGCCAGGCCACGGGAGCAAAGAGGAAGCCGAGAATCTGGCCGAGCGAGCTGGGAACCCAGTGCATGTAGGCGAACGAGTGGGTCCAGCCGAGGAGGCCGTCGAGCAGGGCAACGAGAGCCAGGAAGCTGATGAGCATGATGGCCACGTTCATGGCCAGCTTTCCGCCGTCGATGGTTCCGCGGGCGATGGCTCCGATGAGATTTTCTTCCTTGTGCAGTTCGTCCTTGGGCATGACGACACGTCCCTCGGTGGCGGGGACTTCGATTTCAGGCACCAGCATCTTGGCGATGAGGATGGTGCCGGGCGAGGTCATGATGACGGCGGCCAGCAGGTGCTGCGGCGCTACGCCCTGGGCGATGTACATGGCCATGATGCCGCCGGAGACGTGGGCCATTCCGCTGGTCATGATGGTCATCAGTTCGCTGCGCGTGGCGCCTTTTAAAAACGGACGAATGGTGAGCGGCGCTTCAGTCTGGCCCATGAAGATGCTGGCGGCCACGTTCATGCTCTCCGCGCCGGAGATGCGCATGGTTTTCAGCATGACCCAGGCGAGGGCGCGAATGACGATCTGCATCAGTCCGATGTGATAGAGCACCGCGAAGAAGGCGGAGATGAAGATGATGGTGGGCAGCACCTGGAAGGCGAAGATGGAACCGAGGTTGGGCGGCTGCTGGGGAAGCAGCTTGCCGAAGAGTCCGGCGTTTGGGAGTCCCAACTGGCCGAAGAGGACCTGTGTGCCGGCATAGGTTGTGGCCAGCATGGCTTTCACCACTTCTCCAGCCCATTGGAGCGCTTCTTGCCCATAGGTGAAGCGCAGGACGAAGAAGGCGAAGACCAGTTGCAGCCCCAGTCCCCAGGCCACCGTGCGCCAGCGTATGCGTTTGCGGTCGGTCGAGCCCAAATAGGCCGCGACGAGCACGGCAAGAATCCCAAGTATTCCGGTGAATCGATCCAAAACGAACTCCTCAGATCTCTGAAAACTACCTTACAGCATCACGCGGGCAGGCTTCCGCCGGCGCGCGGGCGGAGTTGCGGCCGGGCGGCGCAGATTCATTTTTCAATAAGAAGCGGCCACAACCCGGCGGGATTGTGGCCGCATGGCGAGGCGCCCGCGGCAGCCGCGATGCGGGCCTACTGGGCGATGGACTTGACGCGGTCGCCGGTTTGGAAGCCGAAGCCGGAGACGGGGACGCAGACGGCCGAGGCGTCGTCCACGTCAGTGGCTTTGATGATGCCGATGGAGGAGGTGAGGCGGCGGATCACGTTGCCGGTATCGGGGTCCTTGATTTCCTTGGTGACGCGGACCACCTCAAGCTGGTCGCCCACATTGACGCCGGCCCTTTTGCCCACATTGAGGACGATCTGGCCGCCATCGACGGCTGCAACCAGGCCATCGACGGTGATGGTGCGAACGGATACCTTGGGGGCATTGGAGACGACATCGGCGGTGAGCTTGTCGACGGCCATCTTGGTGGCCTCGCCGATGATGGTCTCCTGGAAGTTGCTGCTGCCGAAGTCGACGTTGCCGCCGCCACTGCTCCATCCATGGCCGCCGCCGCCGAGCAGCGAGGTCGAGGAGCGGGAAGAGGTGCCCGCGCCCTCGGCTACGCCCAGAATCTCGCCGGTATCCACGTTGACGATGCGCGCAGTGATGGCGACGTTGGCATTGGACTTGGAGTGGCCGATTCCGCCCAGGCCATAGCCGCCCCAGGTGCCTCCGCCTCCGCCAATGTTGGTCTTCTTGGTTTCATTGCCGAACTGAGTGATGCTGCCGACGATGATGGCGTCCACGCCCAGCAGCTTGCCGAGTTTGGCGGCGCTGGTGGGGTCGGCGCGCTGCGAGTTGGAGAAGTTCTGCTCGGCCATGATCTTGTCCAGGGCCTTGCGCTCAATGATGGAGAAGGTTCCGTCCTTGACCAGGCCGGTGACCAGCAGGTCGGTGATGCCCTTGCCGACGTCCACATTGCTGCCGAACATGGCGGAGGAGTAACTCATGACGGTGGAGTAGTCGAAGTCGAGCACGGCGATGCGGGGTTTATGCTTGGGCGCGGCTTGTGCCGAGGCCGGCAGTTCTGCGATGCCAGCGGCGAAGGCCAGGAGAAGGGCCAAAAGGGGAAAAGTCTTTCTGCAGTTCATGGGTTGTCCTCAAGGGGTGGGATACGGACGACAACAGAGTTTACCGCCGATTGAGCGCTGTCAAGTGAAATTTGCGCAGGAGTTGTGGAGGATGCTGATGGCGGTGGCAGGCAAGAGACGCCTGGAGCGGGCGTGGCCGGCCGTCAGAGGTCACAATGCCGCATAGCTGCATTTGCAATTCCTGGGCCGTTTGGCTATGATTCAAAGATGTGTCCGGGGGAAATCCCTGGACTGTCATAAGCACCACGGTTTCTGACCCCGTTCGAGTGTTCGCCCAGGCAAGGAAAGATGTTGCCTCGGCGGCGAGCCGCGGGGGCTCCGCAAAGCGGGGCTGGCAGGAGCGGTGGGAGACGAGGGAAGAATGAGAAAAAACAGTAAGAACATTGCGAAGGCGCGCGCGGCTGTGACCAAGCCCGCGTATGCGCTGCCCGAGGCGGTTGGCCTGCTGAAGCAGGTGAAGTACGCCAAGTTCGACGAGACTGTCGATTTGACGATGCGCCTGGGCGTGGATACGCGCCATGCCGATCAGATGGTGCGCGGAACCGTGGTTCTGCCGCACGGACTGGGCAAGACCAAGACCGTGGCCGTGATTGCCTCGGGCGACCGCCAGAAGGAAGCGACCGAAGCTGGCGCGGACTTTGTGGGCGGCGAGGAGATGGTGGAGAAGATCCAGAAGGAAAGCTGGACCGCCTTCGACGCTCTGATCGCCACGCCGGACATGATGAAGGTGGTGGGCCGGCTGGGCAAGATTCTGGGTCCCAAGGGCCTGATGCCGAACCCCAAGACCGGGACCGTGACCATGGATGTGGCGGCGGCGGTGAAAGAGATCAAGGCCGGCAAGGTGGAGTTTCGCGCCGACAAGACCAGCCTGGTGCATGTGCCGGTGGGCAAGCTGAGCTTCGACCCGCAGAAGCTGATCGACAACGCGACGACGGTGATCGGCGCGATTGTGCGCAACAAGCCTTCGGCGGCCAAGGGCAAGTACATCAAGAGCATCACGCTGAGCTCGACGATGGGCCCTGGAGTACCGCTGGATTCGGCGGTTGCAGACGCGGCGGGCAAGCACTAAGACAGCTAGCAACTGACAGCTAAAGTTATCAGGCGTTGGCCGGTGGAGGGTGAACCCTCCGGGCGCGGCCCGTCAAGGGAGCAGGACGATGGCGATTTCAAGGGCGAAGAAGACGGAGAAGGTCCAGTTGCTGGCAAGTGAACTGGAGACCTCGACGACGGCGATTATCGGCACTTTTGCCAAGCTGACCGTGGCCAAGGATTTTGCGCTGCGCAAGGTGATTCGCGAGGCGGGCGGCAAGTATCGCGTGGTGAAGAACAAGTTGGCTGCCGTATCGGGCAAAGGCACGCAGGTGGAGGCCGCTTTGAAGGGCCTGAAGGGCGTGAACTCGGTGGCGTTTACCGCGGGCGACCCGGTGGCGCTGGCCAAGGCTTTTGCCAAGTGGGCGGGCGACAACGCGGAGTTCCAGTTCAAGCTGGGCATTGTGGACGGCAAGCTGCTGACGGCCGAAGGGGTGAAGGCGCTGGCGACGATGCCGGGCAAGGAAGAGCTGTTCGCGAAGCTGCTGTTCCTTATCAATGCGCCGGCACAAAGGCTGGCCACTGTGATCAATGCCACGGGCAAGGACCTGGCGGTGGTTCTGGGCCAGGGCGTGGAGAAGGAAAAGTTTGCCGCATAGATTGCGGCGATGAAGTTTGGCGGTTTCCCAAGTCCGATGATCCGGACTTGGGGCACCCGAAGTTTTTGGTTAAGGAATTTGGCTGGGGAGCAGGCGGGGAGTGCGCGGGTCTGGCGCATCGGAAACTTCCGGTTTGTGTTCGCGGTCGCAGGAAGACAATTCAAACAGTTCTGATTGGAGAGAAAAATGGCGGATTTGGCACAGTTGGAAGAGCAGATTGTAGCCCTGAGCCTGCTGGAAGCAGCGGCTCTGGTAAAGAAGCTGGAAGAGCGGCTTGGAGTTTCAGCGGCAGCGGCGGCCCCGGTAGCGGTGGCGGCGGCGGGCGCGGCGGCTCCGGCGGTTGAGGAGAAGACCGAGTTCCAGGTGATTCTGAAGGACTTTGGCGCGAACAAGATCAACACCATCAAGGCCGTACGTGAGGTTACCTCGCTGGGTCTGAAGGAAGCCAAGGACCTGGTCGACGGCGCCCCCAAGGCGATCAAGGAAAGCGCGACCAAGGACGAGGCCGAGGCGATCAAGAAGAAGTTCGACGGCATCGCGACCATCGAAATCAAGTAGGTGCGTTCAGGTGGCCCGGCCGCAAGGCTGGGCTACTTGCAAGGCTGGCCGGGACGCGCTACGATAGTCAGTGCGCGTCTTTTCGGCTCATTCCGGTTTTTTCAGGGAATGGGGCGGTTTTGGCTGGCGCGTCTTGAGAGTGGTGGATGGGCACGCAAGCGTCCGCTGGCCGGGGCAGAGCCAAGCCCTCTGGCGGCGTGATCCGCTTTTTAGTTAAGTGCCTTAGGGTCAGGGGGATAGGATGGGTTCCCTTTGACGGTGACGAGTGGCTGGCGAGCGAGCGGCAGAAGCGAGCTTTGGGATCGGCGAGAGCAGCGCAAAAGAATTCGGATGGGGGCACAGGCAGTGGGCCGCGCTCGTGAGGCATTGCGTCCTTGCGAGCCTATTTGTGTCTCCCGGCTGGGGCAGGGCGATTTTTGAGGGAAAATCTACCCAACGCGCACCAGAAGCGTAAATAGGCACGACTGTAGCGTTTGCTTCTCGATTGTGCGCAGTCTAGCGCACTTGCCGGATGTGCGGCAATGCCCACGACGCGTTTTTGACCGAACTCTCACGGGACATGCATGGCCCTGGGAAATTCCCGGAGTGTATGCGGCCTATCTCCAAGCTTGCCTTGGGGGTTTGCCGCGGGGTTTACCGGGGCTTGAGGGTTGGGGACTGGAGATTGCAGTGTGCCAGTCCAGTACATTTTTGACTTACTTACCGTAATCAGCCGGCGCCGAAGAGACTCAGGCGCTGGCCCGGCCCGCAGCCATGTTTTGGTTGGCATGGGCGCCGGATCGACGAGGCTCAGGAGTGAAGCATGCCCAACGAGAAGCGCGCGATTCGCAGCCGGCTCGATTTTTCAAAGATTCCCACCGCAACCCAGATTCCCAACCTGATTGAAGTGCAGAGGCGCTCCTATGAGCGTTTTCTGCAGATGGACAAGCTTCCCAACGAGCGCGACGACGCGGGCTTGCAGTCGGTGTTTGTGTCGGTATTCCCGATCACCGACTTCCGCGGCATCTCGCAGTTGGACTTTGTGGATTTTTCGATCGGCAACTGGGAGTGCAAGTGCGGGCACCTGAAGGGACTGCATCACCTGAGGACGGCCTGCGTGCATTGCGGGTCGATGGTGATTACCGATCCCTTCCATCCCGGGGATGTGCTCTGCCAGAAGTGCGGCACGTACAACAAGAACACGCCCGACTTTTGCAACAAGTGCGGCGACCCGGTGAGCCTGCAGTTGAAGTACGACCAGCAGGAGTGCGAAGAGCGGGGCATGACTTTCTCGGCTCCGCTGCGTGTGACGGTGCGCCTGACCATCTATGACAAGGACGCCGAGACCGGGAACAAGACGATTCGCGACATCAAGGAGCAGGAGGTGTTTTTCGGCGACATTCCGCTGATGACGCCGAACGGCACCTTCATCGTGAACGGGACCGAGCGTGTGATCGTTTCGCAGTTGCACCGCTCGCCGGGCGTCTTCTTTGAGACGGCCAACAACCGCACCTACTTTCTGGGCAAGATCATTCCCTATCGCGGCTCATGGGTGGAGTTCGAGTACGACCAGAAGAACACGCTTTATGTGCGCATCGACCGCAAGCGCAAGTTCCTGGGAACGATCTTCCTGCGGGCGCTGGGACTGCGCACGGACGAAGAGATTCTGAAGACCTTCTATACCGTGGACCGGGTGCACATCGCCGACGGCAAGCTGCAGTGGGCAGTGCCGGAGGACGGGCGCACCAACACACATCTGGTGGGCGCCAAGCCGGCGCACGCGGTGTTGGCCAATGGCGCGGAGATAGCGTTCTCCGGGCGCAAGATCACGCCACACACGCTGAAGGCGCTTCGCGCCGCGGCGATCGACCGGGTAGAGGTTGAGCCGGCCGAGATGGACGGCGCGCTGACCGCGGCCGACGTGGTGGACCTGAATACCGGCGAAGTGGTGGTGGAGGCCAACGTGGAGTTGACGGCCGACCGGCTGCACAAGGTGCTGTCGAGCGGCGCGGCGAGCTTCGAGGTGTTCTTCCCGGAGCGCGACGACGTGGGCAACATCATTACGAACACGCTGAAGCGCGATTCGATCCGCAAGCCGGAAGAGGCGCTGATCGAGATCTACCGCAAGCTGCGGCCAGGCGATCCGCCAACACTGGATACGGCGACGGCGCTGTTCGAGGGGATGTTCTTCGACCCGCGCAAGTACGATTTCTCGCGCGTGGGCCGGCTAAAGTTCAACATCAAGCTCTACGAAAACCAGGACGCGACGGGGCTGTCCCACCGCACACTGACGCCCGAGGATTTCTACGCGACCATCCGCTACCTGCTGAAGCTGCGCAAGAACATCGGCATCGTGGACGACATCGATCACCTGGGCAACCGCCGCGTGAGAGCGGTGGGCGAACTGATGGAGAACCAGTTCCGCATCGGACTGGTGCGCATGGAGCGGGCCATCAAGGAAAAGATGAGCGTGTATCAGGAGCTTACGACGGCCATGCCGCACGACCTGATCAACGCCAAGCCGGTGATGGCGGCGATTCGCGAGTTCTTCGGTTCGTCGCAGCTTTCGCAGTTCATGGACCAGACCAATCCGCTCTCCGAGATCACGCACAAGAGGCGCCTCTCGGCACTTGGACCGGGCGGACTGTCGCGCGAGCGCGCAGGCTTTGAAGTGCGCGACGTGCACCCGACGCACTACGGGCGCATCTGCCCGATCGAGACGCCGGAAGGTCCGAACATCGGCCTGATCAGCTCTCTGAGCTGCTTTGCGCGGATCAACGAGTACGGCTTCATCGAATCGCCGTACCGCAAGGTGAAGGACTCGAGAATTCTGGACTTCGTGGAGATTGTCAACGCCGGCGAAAGCGGCATGCGCGTGGGCGATCACATCGAGAAGGAAGAGGCGGCTCGCCTGAACGCTGCGCTGAAGAAGGCGGGCAAGCGGCCCATCGACCATATACCGTTCAGCTTCTACCTCTCGGCATGGGAAGAGGACAAGCACACCATCGCCCAGGCCAACATCGAGTTCAACGAGATTGGCGAGATCACCGAGGACCTGGTGAACGCGCGGCGCATGGGCAACTTTGTGCTGGTGAACCGGGCCGACGTGGACTACATCGACGTGAGTCCGAAGCAACTGGTTTCAGTGGCTGCGTCGCTGGTGCCGTTCCTGGAGCACGACGACGCCAACCGCGCGCTGATGGGCGCCAACATGCAGCGGCAGAGCGTTCCGCTGCTGGTGGCCGAGGCTCCGCTGGTGGGCACGGGCATGGAGGGCGTGACGGCACGCGACTCCGGCGCCGTGATCCTGGCCAAGCGCAACGGCATTGTGGATTCGGTCGATTCGCAGCGCATCATCGTGCGCGTGGAGGGCGAGCATCATCCGACGCAGCTTTCGCGCGAGGTGGGCTCCGACATCTACACGCTGATCAAGTTCAAGCGGTCGAACCAGAACACCTGCATCAACCAGAAGCCTGTTGTCCGCGAGGGCGACCGGGTGGTGAAGGGCCAGGTGATCGCCGACGGACCATGCACGGAGCAGGGCGAGCTAGCGCTTGGGCGCAACGTGCTGGTGGCCTTCATGCCCTGGCGCGGCTACAACTACGAGGACGCCATCCTCATCAGCGAGAAGCTGGTGCGCGAGGACTACTACACCTCAGTGCACATCGAGGAGTTCGAGATTGAGGCCCGCGACACGAAGCTGGGTCCCGAGGAGATCACGCGCGACATTCCCAACGTGAGCGAGCACGCATTGCGCGACCTGGACGAGAGCGGCGTAATCCGCATCGGCGCCCAGATCAAGCACGGCGACATTCTGGTGGGCAAGGTGACGCCCAAGGGCGAGACGCAGCTTACGCCGGAAGAGAAGCTGCTGCGGGCCATCTTCGGCGAAAAGGCCGGCGATGTGCGCGATGCATCGCTGACCTGCCCTCCGGGAATCGAGGGCACGGTGGTGGACGTGCGCATCTTCAGCCGCAAGGGGCAGGAGAAGGATGAGCGCGCCAAGCAGATCGAAGGCGAGTATGTGGCCAAGCTCGAAAAGAACCTGGGCGACGAGATCCGCATTCTGACCGATGAGCGGCTGAAGCGCCTGGAGGGCATTCTGGGCGGCAAGGAAGTGCTGGCCGACCTGCACGACGAGCGGACCAACAAGCGCCTGCTGACCAAGGCGGCGATTCTGGACCGTGAGACGATCGAGCGCATCTCCACCAAGAACCTCAAGCGCATCCGCTACGCCGACAAAGATCCCCGCGTCAACGAGCAGATCGACGAGATCGAGGAGATGACCTCGCGGCAGATCGAAGTGCTGCGCAAGATCACCAACGAGAAGGTGGCGAAGCTTGCGAAGGGCGACGAGCTGCCCCCGGGCGTGATCAAGCTGGTGAAGGTCTATGTGGCCATGAAGCGCAAGCTTTCAGTAGGCGACAAGATGGCCGGCCGCCACGGCAACAAGGGCGTGATTGCGCGCATTCTTCCCGAAGAAGACATGCCGTATCTTCCCGATGGAACTCCGGCGGAGATTGTGCTGAATCCGCTCGGCGTGCCATCCCGTATGAACGTGGGCCAGATTCTGGAGACGCACCTGGGCTGGGCCGCGCATGAGCTGGGCGAGAAGATCGCCGCTCTGGTGGCGGCCAACAGCGAAGCGCAGCAGGTGCGCGAGCTGGTGAAGAAGGAGTTCGCGGGAACCGCGGCGCTGCGGCAATTGCTGGAGTTGGACGACGAGATGCTGTTGCGCGTCGCCAAGGGCATGAAGCGCGGCGTCTGGTTCGGAACCGCGGTCTTCGACGGCGCGCAGGAGGGTGAGATCAAGGCGCTGCTGGCTTCGGCCGGCCTGCCTTCCTCGGGCAAGACGGCTCTGTTCGACGGCATGACCGGCGAGCAGTTCGAACAGCCGGTGACGGTGGGCTACATCTACATGCTCAAGCTGTCGCACCTGGTGGACGACAAGATTCACGCGCGTTCCATCGGGCCGTACTCGCTGATTACCCAGCAGCCGCTGGGCGGCAAGGCGCAGTTCGGCGGGCAGCGTTTCGGCGAGATGGAAGTTTGGGCGCTGGAGGCTTATGGCGCGGCTTACATCCTGCAGGAACTGCTCACCGCCAAGTCGGACGACGTGTATGGCCGTACAAAGATTTACGAGGCTATCGTGAAGGGCGAGGCGGCCATCGAGCCGGGCGTTCCGGAGTCGTTCAACGTGCTGATACGCGAATTGCAGTCTCTGTGCCTGGATGTGGAGCTGATCAAGCGCGCGGATCTGGTGCGCAAGCTGCCCGCGCCGGAAGTAGCGGCAGTCGCCGACTGAGTTCGCGGTTTCTCATCCTTTCCGCAAAAAAGCGCGGAAAGGATGAGAAACCCAGATCGATCGGTGCGACTGCGAGATTAACCGGCCCGGAAGGGTTTGGGCCGGACGCAAAGAGTTTATCGGGGTCCTTCTTGAAAGCGGCAAACGCCGCTTCCCGGGAAGGGAGGGCCCTTCAGGAATCCCGGGAAAAGCCGCGGCAGGCGCCGAATAGGCCCGCCAAGGAGGGTCGCCTTGTTCCGTTCGAACCCGTTTGAGCTTTCCAGCCCCATTACCGATTTTGACGCAATCCGCATCATGCTGGCATCGCCGGAGAAGATCCGCAGCTGGTCGCATGGCGAGGTTACCAAGCCGGAGACCATCAACTACCGCACCTTCAAGCCGGAGCGCGACGGACTTTTCTGCGCGCGCATCTTTGGACCAGTGACCGACTGGGAGTGCCTATGCGGCAAGTACAAGCGCATGAAGCACCGCGGCGTCATCTGCGACAAGTGCGGCGTGGAAGTGACGGTGAGCAAGGTGCGCCGCGAGCGCATGGGCCACATCGAGCTGGCGTCGCCGTGCTCGCATGTGTGGTTCTTCAAGGGACTGCCCTCGAGGATCGGGCATCTTTTGGACATTTCGCTGCGCGATCTGGAAGGGATTCTCTACTTCGAGTCTTATGTCGTGATCGATCCGGGCGACTCGGGTGTGAAGGAACGCGAGATCATCAAGGACGAGAGCAAGTACCGCGAACTGGATGCTCAGTTCCGGCCCTCGGGCTTCAAGGCGATGATGGGCGCGGAGGCAATCAAGGAACTGCTCAAACGGGTCAACGTCGACGAGCTGGGCGTTGAGCTGCGCGAGCGCATGAAGACCGAGACCTCAGCGCAGAAGAAGCTGAAGTATGCCAAGCGGCTGAAGGTCGTTGAAGCTTTCCGCAAGAGCGACAACAAGCCGCAGTGGATGATTCTGGACGTTCTGCCGGTGATTCCTCCCGAGCTGCGCCCGCTGGTGCCGCTGGATGGCGGCCGGTTTGCGACATCCGATCTGAACGATCTCTATCGCCGCGTCATCAACCGCAACAACCGGCTGAAGAAGCTGATGGACCTGCACGCGCCGGAAGTGATTGTGCGCAACGAGAAGCGCATGCTTCAAGAAGCTGTGGATGCGCTGTTCGACAACGGCCGCCGCGGACGCGTGCTGCGTGGCGCCAACAACCGCCCGCTGAAATCATTGAGCGATACGCTGAAGGGCAAGCAGGGCCGCTTCAGACAGAATTTGCTTGGCAAGCGCGTGGACTACTCGGGCCGTTCGGTCATCGTTGTCGGCCCCGAACTGAAGCTGCACCAGTGCGGCCTTCCCAAGAAGATGGCGCTGGAACTGTTCAAGCCGTTCATCTACCATCGCCTGGAACAGACGGGCCACTGCACCACCATCAAGCAGGCCAAGGAGATGGTGGAGATGCAGGAGCCGGTGGTGTGGGACATCCTCGAAGAGGTGATCAAGGACCATCCGGTGCTGTTGAACCGCGCGCCCACGCTTCACCGCCTGGGAATTCAGGCTTTTGAGCCGGTGCTGGTGGAGGGCAAGGCCATCAAGATTCACCCTCTGGTCTGCACGGCGTTCAACGCCGACTTCGACGGCGACCAGATGGCGGTGCATATTCCGCTTTCGCCGGAGGCGCAGATTGAAGCCAGCGTGCTGATGCTGGCTTCCCATAACATTTTGTCTCCGGCCTCGGGCCAGCCCATCACCGTGCCCTCGCAGGACATGGTGCTTGGCCTCTACTACCTGACCAAGGCCAAGAAGAGCGCCAAGGGCGAGGGCCGGGTCTTCGCCAACACGGAAGAAGTCCTGATGGCCCTGGAAGCCAAGGAAGTGGAGACGCTGTCGCCTATCCGGCTGCGCTACACGGGCAAGGTGCTGGACATGACCACGGCCTACGACGACCAGGATCTGACGCACATTGAGCCGGTGGACTTCAACAAGCAGTACATCTCGACCACGGTGGGCCGCGTGATTCTGAACGACTCGCTGCCGGTGGGGATGCCGTACGTCAACGGCCTTCTGAAGAAGAAGGGCATCGGGCAACTGGTGAACTTCTGCAACCAGAACCTGGGCCTGGAAGTGACGGTCGGGATGCTAGACAAGATCAAGGCGCTGGGCTTCCACTACGCAACGGTCTCCGGACTCTCGGTGGGCCTGGACGACATGGTGATTCCGGACAGCAAGTACACGGTTGTCCACGATGCCGACCTGAAGGTGATCGAAGTACAGAAGCAGTACATGGACGGCGCCATTACCAACGGCGAGCGCTCGAACAAGGTCATCCAGATGTGGTCGGCAGTTACGGATCGCGTGGCGGATGAGATGTTCGGCAATATGAAGCGGGCAGACGACGAAGGGGCCTTCAACCCGATCTACATCATGGCCGACTCGGGCGCCCGCGGATCGAAGCAGCAGATTCGCCAGCTCAGCGGCATGCGCGGACTGATGGCCAAGCCTTCGGGCGAAGTCATTGAGACGCCCATCACGGCGAACTTCCGCGAAGGGCTGACGGTGCTGGAATACTTCATCTCGACGCACGGCGCGCGCAAAGGACTGGCCGACACGGCGTTGAAGACGGCTGACTCCGGTTACCTGACGCGCCGGCTGGTGGATGTGGCCCAGGACGTGATCGTGACCGAGTACGACTGCGGCACGATGGAAGGAATTTACGTCGGGTCGATCATCGAGTCCGGCGAGATCATCGAGGAGATGCGTGACCGTATCATCGGCCGCGTATCCCTGGAACGCATCAAGGACTACGACGGCAACATCGTGGTGGATGTGAACCAGGGAATCGACGAGGACATTGCCTCGGCGATTCAGGGCGCGGGCGTGGAGAAGGTAAAGATCCGCTCCGTGCTGACCTGCGAGTCGAAGCGCGGCGTATGCGCTCTATGCTACGGGCGCAACCTGGGTTCCGGCCGCATGGTGGAGTTGGGCGAGACCTGCGGCGTCATCGCAGCGCAGTCGATCGGCGAGCCGGGCACGCAGCTTACCATGCGTACCTTCCACGTGGGCGGCACGGCCAGCCGCGTACAGGACAAGTCGCGCCTGGACGCCAAGAACAACGGCTTTGTGCGCTTCATCAACCTGAATTATGTGGAGAGCAAGGACGGCACGCTGGTGGCCATGAACCGCTCTGGCTCAGTGGCCGTGCAAGACGAGCGTGGCCGTGAGAAGGAGCGCTACCAGGTGGTTTATGGAGCGCGCCTGCGGGTGAAGGACGGCGAGCAGGTGAAGCTGGGCCAGTTGCTGGCCGAGTGGGACCCGTACACCTACTCCATCCTTACGGAAATCGGCGGCAACGTACAGTTCAAGGACCTGCAGGAAGGCATCACGCTGAACGAAGAGGTGGACGAAGTGACCGGCCTCTCGCGCTGGGTGGTGGCCGACGCTCCGGACGAAAAGCGGCAACCGACCTTTGTGGTGAAGAATGCCAAGGCACACAAGCGGTACCTGCTGCCGCGCGGCGCTCACCTGATGGTGGAGGACGGCGACGAAGTGGGACCGGGCGATGTGCTGGCCAAGATTCCCAAGGAGAGCACGCGCACCAAGGACATCACCGGCGGTCTGCCGCGCGTGGTGGAGCTGTTCGAGGCGCGCAAACCGCGCGAGACGGCCATCATCAGCGAGATCGACGGCGTGGTCCGCTTCGGCGAAGTGTCGAAGGGCCAGCGCAAGATCTACGTGACCGCGGACAACGGAGACGAGAAGGAATACTCGGTGCCGCGCGGCATCCACGTGAACGTGCAGGAGGGCGAACGGCTCAGCGCCGGCGACCCGCTGATGGATGGGCCGTTGAACCCGCACGACATTCTGGCCGTGCTGGGCGAAAAGGCACTGCAGGCTTATCTGGTGAACGAGATCCAGGAAGTCTACCGTCTGCAGGGCGTGGCCATCAGCGACAAGCACATCGAAGTGATCGTGCGGCAGATGCTGCGCTGGGTGCGGATCGACGAAGTGGGCGATACGAACTTCCTGCTGGAGCAGCAGGTGGACCGCTTCCGCTTCCGCGAGGAGAATGAGCGCGTGCTGGCAACCGGAGGCCGTCCGGCGATCGGGCGTCCGCTTCTGCTGGGCATCACCAAGGCATCGCTTTCAACCGACAGCTTCATCTCCGCGGCCAGCTTCCAGGAGACGACGCGCGTACTTACCGAGGCCAGCATCAACGGCGCGGTGGACAACCTGCGCGGCCTGAAGGAGAACGTGATTGTCGGACGGCTGATCCCGGCCGGCACGGGACTGGAGTACTACCGCAATGTTCAGCTCAGCCCGGAGCTGGAGGAAGCGGCAGCCCGTGTGCAGCAGGAAGTCACCGCCGAGATCGAAGCCGCCGAGCGCGAACTGGAGCTGATGCGCCAGGAGGGCGAGGCCGAGGAGATGGCTTCAGAGTAGTTATCCAGGCAGTGTTTTTTGCATTCAACCCAGGTAAGGCCCGGCGCAAGCCGGGCCTTGCCTTTTGAGCCATAGGAGCGGCTTTGCTAAGATGGGCAGAGTCATTCAGCCACGAGCAGGCTTATTATGGCCAGGAATTCAACTGTCAAGGCACCGCCCAAGCGGATCGGCCTGAATGCTGAGCCGATGAATGAAACGGTGAACGCCATGCTGTTCGAATTAAATGAAGTCTATTCGGAGATGGGACAGAGCGCATCGACGGACTTCGATGAAAAAAACCAGCACGACAACAGCATTATCAATATTCTGGAGTCGAGCGGGATGCTGATCTACTATCAACTGGACAAGGATTGGCACTACCGCAGTGAAGAACGGCGCTGGGTGGCGTTGAACGAAAAGAGCAGTTGGCGGAAGGCGGAAATTGTAAAGGGAAAGGTCGCCATCTCTCAGTTGCATGTACGTTGAGCGCACCCTTCATTTGTATTGCTCGCTCCATGACTCTCTCCCAGCAGAACTGCAATCAGGAGCGGTCTTCGCGCGAGAGTTCCGGAGGCTCCCTCTCCGCTGAATCCATTTCGGCTTTTCGCTTGCCGTTCTTTATGGCGTACATGGCGGTGTCGGCGGCGCTGAGCAGGCTGTCCTTGGTGGCTCCGCTTTCGGGGTAGAGGGCAATGCCGAAGCTGGCCGAGCCTTGCAGACTGTGCCCTTCCAGAATCAGCGGAGCATCGAAGCAGCGCTCCAGGCGCTGGGCGATCTCCTCGACGCCGGCGCGGTTGCGCACCTTGGGCAGCAGCACGGCGAACTCATCGCCGCCCAGCC
>Ga0326727_10012152_pt1 | contig 19710 bp, 13 predicted proteins | sample MB2enrmetagenome_FD_207643 | JGI IMG/M metagenome (GOLD analysis project Ga0326727, IMG submission 207643) | Lab enriched peat soil microbial communities from McLean, Ithaca, NY, United States - MB29MY | ecosystem: Environmental > Terrestrial > Soil > Wetlands > Peat | place: USA: New York...
CCGAAGATTATGGGCCAGACCTCACTTTGATTGAGCTTCTGGCTCTCCCGCTCTTGGCCTCAATCAAGGCAATCGGTTCCTTTTGGTCGCTTGACCGGTCTCCAAGCGATCTCCTCGCGGCTTTCGGTTCCAAGTGGACACCACTCGCCTCCATTGGCTTCCCAGAATTCGACTATAACACCGAGATTATTGGAAATCACATCCACCACACCGTTCGCCACATGACATACGCCAACGCAATCCAAGAAGGCGATCTGCTGGAAAGGGATGGCTGGGATTATCTGGAGAGCACAATGCGTTACACGGGTTCTGATTTGCCTCCTTCGTTTACGGGTGTCAGTGGCGGCCCGGTTTGGGGGATGGCTCTTAAAAGACACAAGAGCGACAGTCACATGACCATCGAGAAATCAGCACTCATCGGTATCACCTTCTACCAAACTGCCAGGAAAAACGATGAAAGGCGTTTACGAGCACATTTCATTAAATCCATCTATGATCTCGCATGGAGGAACCTGCCCTAATGCGAAAGTCATAGTCTAGCTTGCACCTCGCCCTGATTCGAACGAATCAGAAAGGGGTCACATTGCCACATTTTGTTTCTCTGCGCGCACAGAGCGGAACGGCCAGCCATCACTTTGTCACTTTTGGCCTCGCTCAGGGACTCCCGAAAACGGCTCCTCTGGCACAGCGCGCCCAGCCGCAACCAAATGAATTGGACCACGGATTTCACGAATTTCACGGATAAAGATTCTTCATTTTGCATTTTGCATTTCCGGCATCCGTGCCATCAGTGCCATCCGTGGTAAAAATCTTCGCGGGACGGAGGGATCCTGACACATTGCAGCGCGGTACGCCGCCCGGCCCCTTGCGCATTCCCATCTTGAAGTCCCTCCTTGCCCCGCCGGCATGGCTTCAACGGCGGCGAAATCCCCCGCGTCAAGTCGTAGGCGTCAAACCATAGTTTTGTCCTATATGAACTGCAATATGTTGCGCTTCAAGTCCTTACAAATGAAATTGTCGGAGGGGTCAAACTATAGTTTTGTCCAATATAAAATGCAACATGTTGCACTTCAAGTTTTTATAAATGAAATTGGTCGTTCCTCAAATTGCCACATTTTGTTTGTCTGTGCGCACAGAGCGGAACGGTCCCCAACCACTTTGTCACTTTTAGCCGCACTCAGGAACTCCCGAAAATGGCTCCTCGGATCAAGGGGCGATCGGTATATTGCGCGGCCGGCGCCTTCACGACAGGAACAGGTCGGCGGACACGCCAAAATGCCGCGCCAGCGTCCGCACATGCTTGAGCGTCAGTTTGCGTTCGCCGCGAAGAATCATCGCGCCGAGGTTGCGGCTGCCGCCCAAAAGGCGCGCCAGATCCGCCCCACTCATGCCGTGTTCTTCCAGCAGGTGTTTCAGCACGTCCAAACCGCTGATTTTTGGCCAGCGGATCTTTTTGCCCTTGTCGAACTCGTCCACAAATTCCGTCAAGACTTCCAGATAATCCTGCTGTTCGGCATTGAGCCGGATGAACACGGCGAGCGCGTTCATCATGGCGGTGGCTTCAGCATCCTCCGCTTCATCGTGAATCGGGCGTGGCAGGTAAAGCTGGCACAATTCGCGGTAGGTCTTGGGAATGTCCGCGTAGCTGGCGAACGGCCGTGGTTTATGCGTCAGAGTCTTCATAATTCGTCTTTCCAACGGTCTTTATCATATTCCGCGTGCGTCAGGAAGCGGAGCAGGAACACTTTGCCTGTGTTGTAGTGTATGGCGCAAACAAGCCGGTAGGTGTTGCCGCAGATGTTGAACACCACGACCGGACTGCCGCTGGCCACACGCACCTGATCCGCCGAACGAAAGCACCGGCGCAAATCGGCAAAATGCCGGAATTGCTCCTGCCGCATGATCCGCCGCCATGCTTCCAATGCCACTGCGGCCTTCGGATGTGGGGCGGCAAAAGCGGCCAAGGTGCTTTCCTTGATAATCCGCACGCACACAATTTGTGTACAAAGGCCCGATTTGTCAAGCGGGAAAGACAAAAGTAAGCGCCATTCCTAGGAAATTGGTATTTCGGCAAGGGGGTCGTTTCCTCACATTGCCACACTTTGTTTCGCTGTTTGCATAGAGCGGACCGGCCCCCATCACTTTGTCACTTTTTGCCTCGCTCAGGGACTCCCGAAAACGGCTCCTCTGGCACAGCGCGCCCAGCCGCAACCGAAGGATTTGGACCACGGATTTCACGGATTTCACGGATAAAGACTCTTCATTTTGCATTTTGCATTTCCGGCATCCGTGCCATCCGTGCCATCCGTGGTAAAAATCTTCGCGGGACGGAGGGATCCTGACACATTGCAGCGCGGTACGCCGCCCGGCCCCTTGCGCATTCCCGTCTTGCAGTTTTTCCTTGTCCCTCCAGTATGGCTTCAACGGCGGCGAAAACGCCGCCGGAAATTACCGCGCGCTTCTTGAGTTGGAAGGCCCTTGTGTGGTGGTGGACTCGTTTTCCAGGAGGAGCGGTCATGGCATCCCGTACCATCTTAACCGCCCGTCCGGGAAACTCGTGTCGCGAACGAAGATGCTTTGCTTGCATGGCGGCACATCTTGGCCAAAGCCGCCCGGTCGCAAGGGTCATGGTTAATCCTCAACCGGGTGGCCGCGACGAAATTCAAACGCCGCAAGGACGCGGCCTACGCCGGACTGGCGCAAAACAAAACAGGTTCCCCCGCTGGGCAGGTCAACTTCCGCCAGACATGCGGTTTGAGGTAATGAACGCTCAACCTCTTGCAGCTTCTCCTCGTATTCGCTTTGGTTGAGCAAACCCTGGGCGCGCAGGGTTACAATGTCCTCCAGTTCGTTTCTCAACGCCTGGCGGCTTGCGGTGGTTACGCCAATGGCTCTCCGTTTAGCGATTTTAGCGATCATGGTTTTCCAGTTTTTAGGCAAGGTAACAGCGGAGTGTGGCATCCAAACTGCAATCGTGTGAACTCTGAGTGAAGTTGTGTTTGAAGCTGGGTCTGAGGACAGAGGGAAAGAAGGATTTGGGAGGAGCGGCAGCGCCGCCCGGCCGGAAACGGACCGGCACTTTTTGTCGCGGGGCGCGATAACGAAACTGGCGAAAGGCGGTGAACTGTGGCAATCTTCTCGCAACAATGGCGGCAATCGAAGACAGTTTGAAAACGATCACCGGCGGGCTATTCGAGGGTTATTCCGGGGAAGCGGGGGTGTTTGACGAGGCCGTTGACGGGCAGGGCGGGCTGCGCGAGGCTTACCGGGCGTTTGCCGGCGCGGCTCCCAATTTAGGCGCGGCCGAGTTGAAGCGGCGCCACGAAACGGCGCGCCGCATTATCCAGGAACAGCGGATCACTTACAACGTCCACGGCGACCCGCTGGGGATGGAGCGCCCGTGGCAGTTGGACCCCCTGCCGCTCCTGATGGGCGCGGCCGAATGGCGCCATTTGGAAACCGCCCTGATCCAGCGCGTGACTCTGCTGAATCTCATCCTCGCCGATTGCTATGGCCCGCAGGCGTTGATTCAGGAGGGCTTCCTTCCCCCGGCGCTGGTCTTCGGCCAGCCTGATTTCCTGCGGCCCTGCCACGGTTTGCGCCCGCCAGGCGGCACGTTTCTTCACCTTTACGCGGCCGACCTGGCGCGGTCCAAGGACGGACAGTGGTGGGTGCTGTGCGACCGGACGCAAATCCCGGCCGGGGCGGGCTACACCCTGGCCAACCGGCTGATCACGGCGCGTGTTTTGCCGCAGCCCTTTCGCGACTGCAACGCGCAGAGGCTGGCGGGCTTCTTCCGCGAGGTGCAGGCGGCGCTGGCCCGCCTGGGATCGCGGCGCCCGGACAATCCGCGGATCGTATTATTGACACCTGGGCCGTTCAACGAAACCTATTTCGAGCAGGCCTGGCTGGCGCGGTATTTGGGATATACCCTGGTCGAAGGCCAGGACCTGACGGTGCGGGATGGCCGCCTGCTGCTCAAGACGCTCTCCGGCCTCGAGCCGGTGGACGTGATATTGCGGCGGGTGGACGACGACTGGTGCGACCCTCTGGAACTGCGCAACGATTCGATGCTGGGCGTGCCGGGATTGCTCGGGGCGTTGCGCGCGGGCAACGTCGCGGCGGCCAACGCGCTGGGCTGCGGCCTGCTGCAAACCCCGGCTTTCCTGGCCTTCCTGCCGGTGCTGTGCCGGCATATTTTGGGTGAAGAATTGAAATTGCCGTCCATCGCGACCTGGTGGTGCGGCCAGGCGGACGCCGAACGGCATGTGTTGGAACATTTTGACGATTTGATCGTGCAGCCGGCTTTCCGCGCGCAGACCAGCCAGCCCGAAGGGGAAGCGCAACCCTGCGCGAAAACAAAAGGCGACTGGCGCGCGCAGCTTCAATTCCGGCCGGAGTCGTTTGTCGCGCAGGAACGGGTGACGCCTTCCACCGCGCCCGCGTGGGACGGAACCAAAATTGTGGCCAGGCCGGTTTCGCTCCGGGCGTTCCTGGTCAGAACGGCCGACGGCTACTCGGTCATGCCCGGCGGACTGGTGCGCGCCGGGCGCGAAGGCGGCGGCGTCCAAGTTTCCCTGCAAGCGGGCGCGTCGAACAAGGACCTCTGGGTGTTGGCCGAGAGTCCGGTCGAGCCGGTGACGCTGCTCAACCCGGCCAATCAGGACGTGGAACTGCGGCGGGTGGGAAACAATTTGCCCTCGCGCCTGGCGGACAATTTCTTCTGGCTGGGCCGCTATTGCGAGCGGGCCGACGCCACCGCGCGATTGCTGCGCAGCCTGTTGGTGCGCCTCAATACGGAAAGCGGCCCGGGTTCGTTTGGGTTGATCGAGCCGCTGCTCAACACCCTCGCCAAACAAGGGCAGATTGCCCCGCTCTCCGCCCGGCCCGGCATCCGCCACAATCCGGAAGCCATCGAGGCGGAATTGCTGGATGTGATCTTTGATCCCAAGCGCCGGGGATCGCTCAGCGGCATCACCGGCGAAATGCAAAAGCTGGCCATGCTGGTGCGCGACCGGACTTCCACCGATTGGTGGCGTGTGCTGGCCCAGCTCGGCGATGTCTTTGCCCCGGCCGGCCCCGGCTCACCGCGTCTGGCGGCCGACGCCAACGGCGTGCTCAACCAGACGTTGCTGCACCTGGCGGCCTTTCACGGGCTGGCGCGGGAAAACATGACGCGCGCCCAGGGCTGGCGTTTTCTGGACATCGGTTTGCGCCTGGAACGGGCCGTTTATCTCTGCTCGCTCCTGGATTGCGCCTTGCGCTCGGCGGAAGGCAACAATCCGAGCGTGCTGGAAGCGGTGCTGGAAGTGGCGGACAGTTCCCTGACCTACCGCAGCCGCTACACCCTGCTGCCCAACATCGCGGCGGTGTATGATCTGGCGCTGCTGGACGACACCAACCCGCGCTCGCTCCTGTTCCAGTTCAACCAGCTTGTCAAACATTTTGAACGGCTGCCGCGCGAACGGGAGAGCGCCCTGCCCAGCGCCGGCCACCGGGTCTTGCTCGACTGCCTGGCCCGGCTGCGGCTGCTCGACCCGCGGTCCCTGGCCAGCCGGAACGCCCATTGGCACCAGAGCGAAGCCGGGGCGGTGATTGACCGGATTTTGCGCCAATTGCCCAGACTCTCCGACGCCATCGCGGTCAGTTATTTCGCCCATTCCACCATCTCCCGCGCGGGCAGCCAATAAGGCGGCGATGAATTACCGCATCCTCCATCGCACGGTCTATGACTACTCGCAGCCGGTCACCGTTTCCCATCACGCCGCCCGGCTCAAACCGCGGCTGACCGAGGCGCAGCCGCGGGCGGATTTCGCGCTGGAGATTGCGCCCGCGCCCGCGGTGCGGACCATGCACACGGATTTTTTCGGCAACGAGGTCTGTTTCTTCAGCGTGCAGCAGATTCATCGCCGCCTGGAAATCACCGCCACCAGCCGCGTCTCGGTCAGCCGCGTCACGCCGCCGGTGCCGGGCCTCTCGCCGGAATGGAAGCAGGTCGCGGCCCTGTTCCGGGAGAAGGCGGCGGGGGAAACGGCCGGCCTGCATCAATTTCGATTTGACTCGCCCCTGCTGCGCGCCACGCCGGAGCTGGTCGCCTACGCGCTGCCGAGTTTCGGCGGCGACACGCCCTTGCTGGTGGGCGCGCAAGACTTGAATCGGAGGATTTTCACCGATTTTAAATATGACCGGGCGGCGACGACGGCGGCGACGCCGCTGGAAGAGGCGTGGCGGAACCGGCGCGGAGTCTGCCAGGATTTCGCCCATCTGGCCATTGCCTGCCTCAGATCGCTGGGCCTGCCCGCCCGCTATGTCGGCGGCTACCTCCGCACCCGGCCGGCGCCGGGTCAAGCCCGTTTGACGGGCGCGGACGCGGGACACGCGTGGTTTTCTGTTTATTGTCCCAGCTTCGGATGGGTGGATTTCGATCCCACCAACAACCTGCTGCCGGGGGAAGGGCATATCACGGTCGCCTACGGGCGCGATTTCAGCGACGTCAGCCCCGTCAGCGGCATTCTGGTGGGAGGCGGCTCTCACGCCATCCAGGTGGCGGTGGATGTGCAGGAAGTCGAAGAGGAGCGGGCATGAAGTGGGCGATCCGGCATCGCACGGCCTACCGGTATGCCAGCGCCGTGCGCGACAGTTTCAACGAGGCGCGGGTCCGGCCGCCCAGCAACCGCCAGCAGCGGCTGGAGCATTTCGAGTTGACAGTCAATCCGGCGGCGCGGGTGGACCGTTACACTGATTTTTACGGCAACTGGGTGGACCATTTCGACGTGGCCGGGCCGCACACGGCGCTGGAGTTGGAAACCCGCGCGGTGGTGACCACGTTCGCGCCCGCCCGGCTGGCGCTGGACGCCCGGCCCGCCACGCTGGCGGCGGCGCGCCAGGCGGGGCAGGGCGAGGCGTGCTACGACTTCGTGCAGGCCAGCCGTTTCACAGACACCTCGCCGGAAACGTGGCGGATGGCCGTGGACGCGACGGAAGGACAGACCGATGCCTGGCAGGCGGCGCTGGCCATCATGCGGTTTGTGCATGGCCGGATGGCCTACCAACCGCAAACGACTCATGTTCACACCCACATGCGCGAGGCGCTGGCCGAAGGGCGCGGGGTGTGTCAGGACTTTGCCCATGTGATGATCGGCCTTTGCCGCGCCGCGCATCTTCCTGCCCGGTATGTCAGCGGGTATCTGGCGACGCAACAGGCCAGCGGGACGCACGCCTGGACGGAGGTCTTCATTCCATCGGCCGGCTGGGTGGCCGTGGATCCCACGCACAATTCGCAACCGGGCGAAACCTACGTGAAGATCGCCGCGGGGCGCGATTACAACGATGTCCCCCCTTTGCGCGGCACCTATCGCGGCACGCCGGAGAGGACGATGGAAGTCGCCGTTGAAATCAGGCCGGCTGAGGAAGAGTGACCCACTCATGTTGGGTGCTGTGAAAAGGAATGCGCCCGCATTGATGCCCAGGAATGCGGGCGCATTCATTTTACCAACGCCGTCGGACGTGTCGAGAAAGAAGTTTTTGGGAAAGACTGGTGATCCTGAAAAAAGACTCAGCCCTTGGGCGGCGCGCCGGCCTCAGCTCTCTTGGCTTCAGCTTGGAGGCGGTCGAGGGCCACATTAAGCAGCAATACATTCACTCGCGCCTGGCCGAGAAACCCCCATTGCGGCGGCTCCACAAACCGCTCCGCCAACTCTTTAACCTTGTCCTCGCTCAGGCCGCGCGAGGCGGCGACACGGGAGATCTGAAGGCGGGCGGCCTCGGGGCTGATATGGGGATCCAAGCCGCTGGCGGAGGCAAAAACCATATCAGCCGGGACGATGGTATTGGAGGGCAGGTTGTTCCCGCTGATGAAAGCCGCGCTGTTGTTGTTGGCATTGGTATGCAAGGCCCCGCTGGCGGGTCCCAGGTTGCTGCCACTCGACGGAGTGATGCCCGTTGGCCCCGTGCCGTAGCTACAGGCCGAAGGCCGCGGCCAGAAGTAATTGCTGCCCTGGAACTGCTGCGCCAGCAACGCGGAGCCGATCAGTTTGCCATCCTGTTCCACCAGGCTTCCGTTCGCCTGGCTGTGAAACGCGGCCTGCGCGAAGATCGTCATGACGACCGGATACATGACTCCGGCCACGATGCTCCACAAGATCGTCTGTCTTACGGATTGGATAATCAGTTTAATCATGGTGTTTCCTTGTTTGTAAGCGTCAGCATTAGCGGCATCTGAAGATTAGGATTAAGATTAGGATTAGGATTAAGAAGGAATTTCTGGTTTGTAAGCGCCGGCGTTACCGACATCAGGGCGCCAGACGCACCGCCACCAGCAGCACATCTATAAGTTTGATGAAGATGAACGGCACGAGGATGCCGCCGATGCCATAAATGAGCATGTTGTTGCGCAAAATCACCGCGGCGCCGAGCGGACGGTATTTCACACCCTTCAAGGCCAGGGGGATCAGCGCCACGATAATCAAGGCGTTGAAGATGACCGCCGCCAGGATGGCGCTCTGCGGCGAGTGCAGGTACATGATGTTGAGCTTGTCCAGCGGGCCGCGACCGCCGGCGGCAGTGGCGTAGAGCAGTCCGAACATGGCCGGCAGGATGGCGAAATATTTTGACACGTCGTTGGCGATGCTGAAGGTGGTCAGCGCGCCGCGCGTCATGAGCAGTTGTTTGCCGATTTCGACGACTTCGATGAGCTTGGTGGGATTGCTGTCCAAGTCCACCATGTTGCCGGCCTCGCGCGCGGCCTGGGTGCCCGTGTTCATGGCCACGCCCACATCGGCCTGGGCCAGGGCGGGGGCGTCGTTGGTGCCATCGCCAATCATGGCGATCAATTTGCCGCCCTCCTGCTCCTTGCGGATGCGGGCCAGCTTGTCCTCCGGCTTGGCCTGGGCAATAAAGTCGTCCACGCCTGCTTCGGCGGCGATGGCGGCGGCGGTGAGATTGTTGTCGCCGGTGACCATGATGGTCTTGATGCCCATTTTGCGGAGTTGGGCGAACCGCTCCTTGATGCCGCCTTTGACAATGTCCTTGAGCTGGATGAGGCCGAGGGCCTTGGCGCCCTCGGCCACGAGGAGCGGCGTGGCGCCCTGGCGGGAGATTTCCTCAACTTTTTCCATGAGGCTCTTGTGGACTTGGCCGCCGTTCGCGCCGACATACCGGACGATGGCCTCGGCGGCGCCTTTACGAATGGAGCGGATGGGCTGCGGTCCCGCCGCCGCCCGCCCGGCCGCCACCGGAGCGGAAAATGAAGCCGCATGCCCGGCCACCACCGGTTCGCCTTTCGGTTGGAGGGCGGGAACGCTGACCACTTGCGGCTCGGCGTAGAGGTCCACGCCGCTCATCCGGGTTTGGGCGGTGAAGGGAACGAAGGTGGCGAAACGATCCCCGACCTCGCGCCCGCGCAAGCCGTATTTCTCCTTGGCCAAAATCGCGATGGAGCGGCCTTCCGGCGTTTCGTCGGCCAAGGAAGCGAGTTGGGCGGCTTCGGCGAGGTCTCCGATCTTGACGCCCGGAGCGGGAATGAATTCGGTGGCCTGGCGGTTGCCCAGGGTGATGGTGCCGGTCTTGTCCAGCAGGAGTATATCCACGTCGCCGGCGGCTTCAACGGCGCGTCCGCTGGTGGCCAGGACGTTGCGGCGCATGAGACGGTCAATGCCGACGATGCCGATGGCGCTTAACAAGCCGCCGATGGTCGTCGGAATCAAACAAACAATGAGCGAGAGCAGCACGGGAATGGAAGTCAGCACCACCGCCTTCTGCCCGGCCTGAGCTTCGTTGTAGTGGGCGAAGGGCGGCAGAACAAAGACAACGACGATGAAAAGCGCCGTCAGGCTGACCAGCACGATATTGAGCGCGATCTCGTTGGGGGTTTTTTGCCGCCGCGCGCCTTCAATCATCTCGATCATCCGGTCGAGAAACGAACTCCCGGATTCGGCGGTGACCCGCACGACGATGCGGTCGCTGAGCACCCGGGTGCCTCCGGTGACGGCGCTGCGATCTCCGCCGCTCTCACGGACCACGGGGGCGGACTCGCCGGTGATGGCCGATTCATCCACCGTGGCGATGCCCTCGACGATTTCGCCGTCGGCAGGAATCAACTCGCCGGCTTCGCAGACAAACAAGTTGCCCAGTTTGAGATCAGAGCCGGCGGTCTGAACCTCTTTGCCATCCACCAGCAGGCGGGCCATGGTCTTGGTGCGCATTTTCTTGAGAGCGTCGGCGTGGGCCTTGCCCCGGCCTTCCGCCATCGCCTCAGCGAAATTGGCGAACAGGCAGGTGAACCAGAGCCAGAAGCAAATCTGGATGTTGAACAAATTGAACTGGCCGGGCAGGAAGAGGATAATGGTCGTCCAGATGGAGCCAAGCCACACCACGAACATGACCAGGTTCTTGATTTCATCGCGCGGGTGCAGCTTTTTAAACGCGTCAATCACCGCCTGCCGGAACAATTCTGAGTATTTGAATTCGATTCTTGTGCTCATATAGATTTGTTAAGAAGCTTGCATGACTTAAAACATTCGCCCCGTCAGCACCAACCCATGCTCGACAATAGGTCCCAGGCAAAGGGCCGGGAAGAAGGTCAGCGCCGCGACGATGCTGATGACACCCGCCAGGGTAAGGCCGAAGGTCCAGCCGTGCGTGGGCAGCGTGCCCGCCGATGCTTCCACGGTCTTCTTGGAGGCCAGCCGGCCCACGATCGCCAATATGGATATGATGGGAACGAAGCGTCCGATCCAAATGACAATCCCGGTGGCCACGTTGTAGAACTCTGTATTGGCGTTCAGACCGGCAAAGGCGCTGCCATTGTTGTTGGCGGCTTCCGCGAAGCAGTAAAGGATTTCGCTCAACCCGTGGGGGCCATTGTTACCCAGGCTGGACAGGCCTTGCGGGATCATCACGGCCAGCGCCGCGGGGAGGAGGCAGGCCGCATTGGGGACAAGAACGCCGAGCACCGCCCAAGTGGCGCACCAGGCATCCAGCTTCTTGCCCAGGTACTCCGGGGTTCGGCCGATCATCAGCCCGGCGATGAACACCGTGATGATGACATGGAAGAGCATGCAATACATGCCGCAGCCGATGCCGCCAAAGAGCATTTCCCCGATCATGATGTTCCACATCGGCATCATCCCCGCCAACGGCATCCAACTGTCGTGCATCGAGTTGACCGAGCCGTTGTCAATCGCCGTGCAAGCCGTGCCCCACAGCACGCTGTTCATCACGCCGATGCGCTGTTCCTTGCCCTCCATGTTCGGCGCCATGGCGGTCGTGACGGGATTGGGCCGGGATTCGTAATACCACGCGATGAAGAACGAAAGCATGAACAGCGCGAGCATGACGTTGAACAAACACCAGGCGTGCTTCTTGTTGGCCACCAGCAAGCCGAACATATAGACCTGCGCCATGGGCACGACAATGATCGCCAGCAACTCCAGGAAGTTGGTCAATGGGGTCGGGTTTTCAAACGGATGCGCGCTGTTGACGTTGTACCAGCCGCCGCCGTTGGTGAAAAGCTGCTTGATGGCCTCAAAGCAGGCCACGCCCCCGAGCGGAATGGGTTGGGTGGCCACCTTCGCATCCACCATCACCGGCACATTGGTCATGATGGGCGCGCCTTGCGCGTCCACCTGCGGCACATCCACCATGAGGGCAGCCCCGTTGGTCATGACCGGCTGGCCCTTCTCGTCCAGCTTCGGGGCCTGTAGCACCAACTGGATGTTGGTTGTCACATTATTCCCCTTGTCATCGGTCTTTTGCACCTGCGTGGTGTACGGCTCCATGAGATTGGCGTTGAGGTAAGGCTTGAAAGTCTGCGGAACACCCTGCCAGGCAAGCGGAATGGTCCAGACCACACAAAGAGGCATCACGAAATAAAGCATGCCGCGGGTCAGGTCCGTCCAGAAATTGCCCACGGTCTTGACCGAGGCCCGTTTCAGCGCCCGCCCCACCGCCACCAAAACCGCCAGCCCGGAGGCGCCGCTGAGAAACTGATGCACCATGATGGCAAAGATTTGCGAGAAGTAACTCATGGTGGTTTCGCCCGAATAAGACTGCCAATCGGCGTTGCAGGTGAAACTCCAGGACTGCATGAAGGCCAGATGCCAGGAGCAGTTGGGCAAATGCTGTGGATTGAGCGGCAGCCATTGCTGGGTCATGAAGATCGCCATGTCCGCCACGAAGCCGACGAAGGCAAACATGAGCACCGCCCAGAAGTATTGCAGCCAGGTCATCTCCTGGTTCGGATCAATCCCCGTCAGCCGGTAAATGAGTTTCTCGATGGGGTGGAATACCGAATGGAGAAAGGTCTTTTCACCCGTATAGACCTTGTACATGAAGCGGCCCACCGGCGGCGTCAGCGCGATGCCCAATCCAAAGAAAAGCACGATCTGGATGATTTCGATTGTTGTCATAAGTTAATTCGCTCAAAGGCAGTTTGACTGCGGCGAACTCAACGCATGGGCCGTGCCAGCCCGGTTGAAGAAGTGATAACCGCTTGTGGCGCAGCAGGTTTTACGGTGGATGGCACCTGCCGCCTGATGGGTGACAAGGCTTCCCCTGTTCACCCTGTTCAAAATTCAACACCCGTGGCCACAAACAAACTCAAGAGAACCAGCCGGAGCATAAAAAATCCATTAAGGCCCCCCTCCGCTCTCACGAATTTACCAATTCCCTCCCGGGTGGAGCGAGGCTCCGCCAAGCCGTGAATCCCCCCGCCTCACGATGCGGGGGACAATCTGTTTTGCAACGTCGCGTTATGGCTTGGCCGCCTGCCGAATTTGATCGGCCCTTGTGAACGAATCGCAATTGTAATTCCGGATTCCGCGCTTGTCCTATGATTATTGAAAAATCAATAAACTGCCTGAACTTATTCAGCGAGAACCGGGGACAAAACCCGCCCGGGCATGGGCGCGAACATTTTCGGCGAAGCGGATTCGGCGGGCGCAGATGGGCTGTCCCTCGGCAGCAGGAGGCGATAGCCGGCGCTGCCTTCGGTTTGAATAACGCTTTCCCTGCCGCCGCCGTCCAGCTTTTGGCGAAGACTGCGGATGTAAACGTGAAGATCGTGCGTCTTGCTTTCCGAGTCGGTTCCCCAAACGCATCGAAGCAAATGCTTGCAGGTGACCAGTTTCCCGGCATGCCGCACCAGTATGTAAAACACCGCTTCTTCAGTGCGTGTCAGTTCCACCGGGCAACCCCGAAGCGTAATCCGATGCGACAGCATGTCCACCTGCAGGTCGCCACGCACGAACAGCGGTCCGTCCGGCTCACCCGGAATGGAGCGCTGGAGGACGCGCAGCCGCGCCAGCAATTCAGCGGCCCCGAAGGGTTTGGTCATGTAATCATTCGCCCCGCTGTCCAGCGCCGCCACCTTGCTCTTTTCGTCATCCTGGGCCGACAGAATCAGGATGGGCGCCCGGTTCGATTCTCGTATTTGCAGGAGCGCGGTCAGCCCGTCCATCTCCGGCAAGGCCAGGTCAAGAATAATCACATCCGGCCGCCGGTTGACTGCCTCCGTTACCCCAGTGTGGCCGCACTCGGCTTCATAGACTCTGTAATGTTGCGGTTCCAGGATAGCGCGCAGCAGACGCCGGATCGGGCGGTCGGCATCAATGAGCAGAGCGGTTGGATTGGGTTTCATTCAGCATCCTTCATCGCGCTTCATGGGACGGTCCCTCAAGGAGCGTGGCTTCACTCGTTACTTCGCGCTTCGGAGCAGATGGATTTTCTTTCACACAATCAATATGAACTTGGCCGGCGCCGGCCGGGTAATAAATAAAATGTCAAATCCCGTTAAAAAATCATTAAATCCGAAACGCAAAGGAGGGGTGGCTGCTCCCGCGTCGTGACCCCTTCAGGAGGCCTTGTTCTTTCCGCCGGGGTGCCGCGAGTTTTTTGAACCAGAACCCGCCCGCACCGGGCCGATGGATTGCGCCAGACTGAAGGCGGGACTCTTTTTGAATCCGCTGTAGAAAATGAAAGGGTGCAGGAAAGAACTTGACAAATCCCGGAAAGAGCGCACAATAAAGCGCAGCAGTTGTCAGAAAACAGAAAGCAAACCGGTCAACGTCAGGCAGGAGAAAGAAGCCCTTTTGGTCGCGGCTAAAACAGGCAGCAGAAAAGGCCCGATAAACGCCGGGCCAAAATGAACACCGATTATGAAACTTATCCACAGGCTCTTCTTCCTCATTCTCGCGCTGGCTTTGCCGGCGTCCCCGGCGCGGGCCAACACCCTGTTTTTCATTGAACAGAACGGCAATTATAGCTGGTTCAGCGCGGGCAATTGGTTTTATTACACAGGAACCTCCTATGTCGCCGCCAACACGCTGCCCGTGCCTGGCGATACCGCCATCATCACCACCTCCGTCAACGCCGCCGGCAACAGCATCAATGTGGCTAATTTGACCTTGAAGGGAGTCGCCGTGAGCGGCGGCGACTTCACCGTCACCTCTACTTTGACGACGACCAGCGGTTCGAGTTTCACCAGTTCGAGCATCCAAGTCCTCTCCCAGATGTTGACCGGCAACTACTGCACACTCACCGGGGTCACGCTCACGATTGGCGCCGGCGCGATTCTTCAGATCAGCCCGGCCACAGGCTCCCTTCTTCCCAATGAACTTGTGCTGTCCGGCAGCACCATTTTCAATAGTGGACAAATTATCCTGTCGGATGGGACGACGCTCTACGCCGGGTTCAATGGAACCAACGGGTGCGTTCTCCACAACTTCCCCAATGCGACGCTCAGCGGCTCCGGCGTCACCTCGGTTCAGGCGGCCACTGGCGCCCTGGTTCTCGACTCCGCGGGGACCATCCTCTGCAATTATGGCACCCTGTATCTGGGCTATGGATTCATATGGACCAACAGCCAGACCAACGTTGTCATCTTTAATACGCTGGCGACCAACGCCACCAACCAGTTGAATGGCGATTTTACCCTGCCGGCCCAGATGACTTTCATTTTCACCGGGCCGGGATTGAGCCAGCTTATGGAGGATGGCCCCACCGTGGTGCTCGGCACTCTCCAAGTGGGCGCAAAGGATCCAGTAAGCCAGTTGATAAACATGGGGACCCTTGAGGTGGATGTCAACCTGGTCAGCAACGGGGTGGTTCATGTGGTGGCCGGTCCTGGTTCTCCGAGCACGCTGAATTGGGCCGGGAGCACCATCAGCCAGGTCACGATCAACATTGATGCCGGCGGCCAATTCAATTTGAACGGTCTGATCGGCCAGGAGCAGTTGTCCAGCGCCACAGTCAATAACGCCGGCACCGCAACTTGGACGGGCATCCAGAGCCTGGTCCTGGACGGGGCGGCGTTCAATAACCTGCCCGGAGCTGTTTTCAACGCCCAAGCCACAAACGGGCAGGGCAACTTTCCCGCCCTCTTGGGCCACGCCTCCTTCTTCAACAACCAGGGAACGTTTCGTAAGTCGGTCACCACCAACGACATTGATTTCGCGGAGGACGCCGCTCCCGCTCCAGGACCCATCATGGTCAATACCGGCCTGATAGACGTGGAGACCGGGTGGGTCCTGTTGTTTGGCAGCACCAATTCGAGCCAGATCAACGTCGCCGCCGGCGCTCACCTGCGTTTCTATGCCAGCACCAATACCCTGCTCGCCGGCACGAGCTTCACCGGGGCTGGAACCATCGCCTTTGGTGGCGGCACGGCGACTGTCATCCTCGCCACCAACATCACCGTCCCCAGTTTAATCGCCGATGATGAGAGCGCTGTCGTCAAGGGTTCGGGAAATCTCGTCATCTCAGGTTCCTTCAATTGGATTGCTGGAACCTTGCAGGGTCCCGGCGCGCTGATGATCAACACCGGAGCCAGTTTGACTGTTAATAGCGGATATCCTCCAACCCTCCATTGCCCGCTCAATAACGCCGGCACCGCCACGCTGGCTCAGGGGACCCCGCTCAACGCCGGCAACGGCGCCATCATCAGCAACTTGAGCAGCGGCCTTTTCGTTCTCCAGCCCGGCAGCGCGATTGACTATGACGGTATGGGGGCGTTGCCTGTTTTCATTAACGCCGGCCTGCTCGAAAACACCCCCAGTTCATCGGTCAGGCCGAGTCTTGCCCTGACGGTGACCAATGCCGGCGCCGTCCTCATTCAGAGCAACGGCATCTCCTTTGGCGCCTATCCCCAGCCTCAGACTGAGTATGTCCAGACCGCGGGGAGCACGGTTGTCGCCGCCGGAGCGACCATGCAGGCCAACAATGCCGCCAACTATGTTCCCACTGTTTTCCTCCAGGGGGGAACCTTGAGCGGCAACGGCACGATTGATGGGTTCATCACCAACTCCGGCGCCATCGTCCGGCCCGGCGCATCCCCCGGAATCCTGACCGTCACCTCGGGTTATCCCACTCCTTACACCCAGGGACCCGGCGGGACTTTGAGCATTGAGCTTGGAGGTTTGACCGCCGGGACCCAGTTCGATCAACTCATCAATGGAGGCAACGACGTCCTGGGCGGAGCGTTGACGGTGAGCCTGATCAACGGTTTTCAGCCGGCCCTGGCCGAATCGTTTCCCATCGTTACCTTCTCCGGCACTGGAACTGGAAAATTCTCCACGCTCAATGTGCCCGCCGGCATCTCCGTCAATTACAGCAACGCGGCGGTCTACCTGGTGGTGACCGGAATCGTGCCGGTGCAGATCCTCCAGCCGCAGTTGACGGCGGGCGGCTTGAACTTCGGCTTCGGCACTGTCAGCAATCAGAACTACACCGTCCAGTCCGCCACCAATTTGGGGGCCTCCGACTGGGTTCTTTATTCCAACTTCACGGGCAACGGTTCGTTGATGAGTTTTGTTCCGCCCGTCACCAACGCCCCCCGGCAGTTCTTCCGCGTCCTGCAACCCTGATCCCCCGTCCTTGAATCTCCGGCAGTGTCTAATTGGTCGTGTCGAGCCTGTGGCTCGAAATCGGCGCGCAGCGCCGACGCTACATCAAACTAGGACACTGCCGAATCTCCGCGGACCTTGACTTGTCAATTGTCTGAACGGACGAAAGCCATCGAAGGGGCCAAGCGCTCGTTTGATCCTTTGATGGCTCTTTACATTTTTTTTACGCCCTTGGCCCGCGTTTTAATTACCCCGCAAGCAACTCGTGTGAAACAGTGCCTTCTATGAAGAAGGCAATGAGTCTATGTAGCGTGGGCGGGCGGGTGGCGGAAACCGCTTCTTTAACGCCGCCGTCTTGTTTTCACGAAGGACCAGTTATGCGCGCATTCGATTCCGATAACGACCGGGCCTCATCCAGCGTTGCTGCCACTTCATCTATCACGAGCGAGCTTGAAGCCGGCCAGATCTTGGATGATCGGTTCGAGGTTCTGGGGGCCATCAATCGCGGCGGCATGGCGTGGATCTACAAGGCCCTCGACCTTCAAACAGGAAAATTGGTGGCTCTGAAAGTTCCATTGATGCAGTTGGAAGGCGATGCCGGCTTCCTTTCCCGCTTTCAACGCGAAGAGAATATCGGCCTTACCTTGGCCCACCCATGTATCGTGAATCTTGTGCCCGCGGAGGACAAGAGCCGGCCCTATCTTGTCATGGAATTTCTGGAAGGCCGGACGCTGGCTGCCCGTCTCCGCGAAAATGCGCCTTTGCCCGAGGGCGAAGCCGCGCGCATCGCCGGCCGGATTTGCCAGGGGCTTGATTACCTGCACCGCAAAGGGGTGGCGCATCGAGACTTGAAGCCGGAAAACATCATGCTGTGCAAAGATGGCACGGTTCGCATCATGGATTTTGGCATTGCCAAATCCGACAAGGCGCGCCGTCTCACCTTGGGCGGTTTCCCGCCCGCCATGGGCACACCCGACTACATCGCGCCGGAGCAAGTCGAGGGAAAGCGCGGTGATTTCCGCAGCGACATCTATGCCTTGGGCGCGATGCTCTACGAAATGACCACCGGCCTCCCTCCCTACGACGGCGACAACCCCTATGTCATCATGAATGCCCGCCTCGCCGGAGATCCCGACGCCCCCCGCCGGCGCAATCCCCGGCTGTCCCCCGAAATCGAGGAGATTATTTTGCACGCGCTGGAGCGCACCCCGGCCAACCGCTTCCCCTCGGCTGCCGCCATGAGGTCCGAGTTGAACGACTACCGCGCGGTCTCATTGACAGAGCGATTCAAAAGGCTGCGGCCTCCCCAACTGTGGAAAGCAAAAGCCCCGTTGCCGCTGAAAATCGCCGCTCTCGTTGCCGCGCAGATCGCGATTTTCTTGCTTCTCCTCTGCTACTTCAGCCACCGGAGCCGCGGCCACAGCCCGGCGCCGGCAACCCAGCCCGGCGTTGTTGAGGCGGGACAACCCATGCAATAGGCGCATGCACGACCATCGCGGCTGGCGGAAATGGCTGCACCGCAACACCGCGCTCAACGTGGCGCGCCAGGCCCCGTGCAAAGTTTGCCTGCTCCATCACCCGGAACATTCCCCGGCCTTCTTGCCGCCTCGGGGCTGGCGGTCCATGAATGAGATGGCGCGCCCGGCGGGAATCGAACCCACGACCCACTGCTTAGAAGGCAGTTGCTCTATCCAACTGAGCTACGGGCGCTCCGGCCGGTTCAAAGTCTAAGGCGCAAAGTTCAAAATTCAAACCGCAATTTTTGCTCCCGAAAACCAGCGGGCGCATCCGCGCTTGACGCTGATGATCGTGGCCGGCGCGCATTTGCGCCGCCGGCCAGATTATTGGGTTCGGCGACTGCCGTGATGTTTCTTTACTCGTTTTCTATATACGACAATGTCGGGCATCACGCCACAGAAGAAATAGGCCGCGCCTGACAGGGGGATTATACCCCGCTCTACAGACAGGAATTTGCCCGGCGCTCAAATTGCAGGCTGGTGAACAACGTCTGATGAATCGCTCGTTGCAGTTCGTGCGAAGCCAACTCGGGGCGCGGCCTCCCGTCTTGCCCCCTGGTGGCCGCGCACGGCCTGCGGCGCGGGACGAAAATCGTTTTGACTCACGATGAAAAAATCCATTCAACCTGGCAAGAAAGCCGCCGTGGCTGCCATCGTAGCGGCGATGGCTTTCGCAACCGTCCTTCTTCAATCCGGGTGCCGCCAGCCAGCGAAGCAAAACCCGCCGCCGGGGCCGGCGCCTGCTTCCAACGCCTCCCCGGCCACCGTCACGTTGGCCTCCAACCAACTCAATGCGATCAAGATCGGAACGGTGGGCACCTACACCTTCCCCATTGAGAAACAGGCCGTCGGCTTCATTGATTACGATGAAGACCTCTCGGTTCAAGTCTTCTCGCCTTACCAGGGGAAGATCCTGAGCAACTTCTTCAACCTCGGGGACGATGTGCAAAAGGGACAGGCGCTCTATACCATTGACAGCCCGGATCTGGTGAATGCCGAATCAACCTTGATCGCCGCGGTCGCGGCCAATGTTCTCTACAGCAATGAACTCGTGCGCGCCACGGCCCTTTACGCAACCAATGGAGTGGCGCAACGCGAGTTGGAACAGGCGACCTCCGATGCCAATACGGCCGAAGGCGCCTACAGAGCGGCCCACGATGCCCTCCGCCTCTTTGGCAAAACCGAGGATGAAATCGCCCAAATTGAGGCCAGCCGCAAGATTGACCCCGTGCTGGTCGTCCCCAGCCCGGTCAGCGGCCGCATCACCGCGCGCTTCGCACAGCCGGGCCTTCTTGTGCAGCCGGGCAGCGTCCCGGCGCCTTGCATCGTGTCCGAACTCACGAACAAGTGGTTGC
>Ga0326727_10012153_pt1 | contig 19708 bp, 13 predicted proteins | sample MB2enrmetagenome_FD_207643 | JGI IMG/M metagenome (GOLD analysis project Ga0326727, IMG submission 207643) | Lab enriched peat soil microbial communities from McLean, Ithaca, NY, United States - MB29MY | ecosystem: Environmental > Terrestrial > Soil > Wetlands > Peat | place: USA: New York...
GCCGGCAAAAACGGACATTAGGGGCAAAACAACAACAGAAAACATACAACAGAACAGGCTCAATCACACCAAAGAACTCCGCCGGGGGCAAAATAAGCCTGTAAACAGAAGTTTTTCCGCAGCCTGTAAAACCCCGACCTACCAGTCGTGCCCTGACGCTTCTCACAATTCCAAATGAAATTCTCCTCAAGTTGTGAAGCTGTGCCCTGATATAAAACTCTGCGGCACGATTTCTGTCGGAGTTTGTAGTATCCCACCCTAGCCGCAAAAACAAAAACGCGGCGAGGATGGGGCACCCAGCTATCGTAAACTGATTGCTGCTACCGAAACTGATGAGCGAAACAGCCGCAAGGAGAATTGCCATGAATAGATCCACTTTTCTGCAACGCAGCCTCAGATTTGTGCAACGCAGCCTGATAACGAGTATTGCAATCGCCTGTTTGTTTGGGAATCTACCGTCCTCGGCAGCGCAAACGCCCACGGCCAGTGGAGAGACCATCGTGCTGATACGGCATGGCGAGAAACCGGCAGGCGGACTTGGGCAGTTGACCTGCAAAGGACTGAACCGGTCGCTGGTGCTGCCATCGCTGCTGATTGGCCGCTATGGCAAACCGGACGCTATTTATGCGTCGAATCCCGACGTGAAAATAAACGACGGCCACACTCTGCCGACTTACTCTTACGTGAGGCCGCTGGCAACCATTGAGCCGACCGCAATCCGCCTGGGGATGCCGGTGAATACAGATATGGGATACAACCAGATTGACAAACTGCGGCGAGAATTGCTCCAGCCTTCCTATGCCCACTCGCTGATCTTTGTTGTCTGGGAACACATCAAGCTGCGTGAGTTCGCCGAAGAGATGCTGGAGTCTTATGGGAGCAATGCCGCGCAGGTTCCCGACTGGCCCAATAGTGATTATGAAACGATCTATGTATTTCACATCACGCGGAGCGGCAAGGATGGCGCACCGCACGCCACACTGGAAATTCAGAAGGAAGATTTGGGTGACACGCTGAAGGAGACCTGCCCCGGTCCGCAATAGATGGCAGTCAAGCATGAGGATAATTTGTTGCCTGAAAAGATAAACTGATTGCCATGACGAAGTATGGGTTAGACGCCAGAGAGATGCGCGTGTTGAAGGCGCTGAAGACACCGGAGCGGATCCAGCGCTTTCTGGATACGGAAATCGCCTACAACAAAGAGCCGAATGGGGAGACGCTACGCTCTCCGCGGCGGGTGTTGCGCGATGGGGTGGCGCATTGCTTTGAAGGCGCGCTGCTGGGCGCGGCGGCGCTCAGGGTGCAGGGATATCCGGCCCTGCTGCTGGATCTGGAGGCGGTGCGCGACGACGACCACGTGCTGGCGATTTTCAGGCAACAGGGGCATTGGGGCGCGATTGCCAAATCGAATTACAGCGGGCTCAGATTCCGGGAGCCGGTGTACCGCAGCTTTCGCGAGCTGGTGATGTCGTATTTTGAGCACTACTTCAACCTCAAGCGGGAGAAGACTCTGCGGCGGTACTCGCGGCCGGTGAATCTGGCACGCTTTGACCGCATTGGCTGGATGACCACGGAGGAGGAGCTGTGGGTGATCAGCGAGCACCTGGAGAAGATTCCTCATGTGGCGTTGCTGAGGAACAACGGGGAAGGACGGCGGTTAGCACGGGTGGATGACCGGTTGTTTGCGGCGGGGTTGGCTGGGAGGGCGGAGTGAGCGCTTGACCGGAGAGATTGAGGGAATTAAACTCGCTTGCCGAGGAGGGTTTTATGAGAATGGCCATGACTTCTTACCTCGCAGGCATCGCATTCACTTGCGCAATCCTGTTGCTTCAACCAGCTACAACGGCTCGGGCCCAGGGCGGCGCGAGTCAGGTGAACCTGCTGTCGTGGGGCGCCGGCGCGCTCGTCGTGGAAGCGCCGCCGTCCTACTCGAATACTGGCCAGTGGTCGGCGGACGCGCTGCTGGACGAGCATCCAGACACGGGATGGGCCAGCCCGGCAGGCGATATTACGCCCAAGGTGTTCATCTTTGAGTTGGCGAATCGGAGCGAAATCACCAGCCTGGCCTTCGATACCTCCCAGGTGGAGACCCGTGAACGCGGGGCCAAGGATTTGAAGGTGGAGATTTCCGACAGCAAGGCCGGGGGCTTCACGGAGATTGCCCGGCCGTCATTGGCGCCGGTCATGGATCACCAGAAGTTCGCGTTGAAGACGCCAGCCAGCGGACGCTATCTGCGGCTGACGGTGCTGAACAACTGGGGCGATAACCAGTACCTGGAAATCATGGATGTGTACGCCTATGGCAGAGCACTGGCTACACGGCCGCTGACCGACAACTCCGGCACGTTTTCCTCCACCTACGGAGACTTCCACATGCAGCAGAGCGGGGCGACGGTGAACGGCTGTTATACAGCCAATAACGGGCTGATAGAAAACGGCGGATTCGACGGCAGGGTGCTGCGGTTCACCTGGAGCGAAGGCGAAGTGGCTCCAGGTGAACGCCATGGCGGCCCGGCGATTTTGATGTTCGCGGACGATGGGCAATCGTTTAGCGGATTTTGGTGGAGTGAAGGCAGTAGTAACGGAATGTACAGTGGGGTGTGGAGCGGCAAGCGAAGCTCGCGGACGATTGGCTCGTGCCCGTATTGGAAGCCGGGGACAGGCAACGAGGTGATGAAGCAACTGCAGAGCGAAGGGCGCGCACGGCTGTACGGCATTCTCTTCGATACCGATTCCGACCACCTGAAGGACGAATCCAAACCCACGCTGGATAAGCTGGTGGCTGCGGCCCGCACGCAGCCGACGTGGAACTTTGCGATCGAAGGACACACGGACAATGTGGGCGGCGACGCCCACAACCAAACGCTCTCAGAAAAGCGCGCCGCCTCAGTGAAAGCGTACCTGGTGAACGCCGGGGTGGCTGCGAACCGTTTGACAACCCAGGGATTTGGATCGAGCCGACCGGTGAGCAGCAACGACACAGCGCTAGGCCGCTCGCAGAACCGGCGAGTGGAGATCGTAAAGAAGTAGGTTCGGAGATTCAGTTGGAGCAAAAGGCGATGTGAAGGACGCAGCGGGTGCCCCCGGCTTTGGTGCAATCGGCTATAGATTTTTGTTGGGCCTCACGCATGTCGGTGGAGACTCCCACGCCGGCGAAATTGCGATCGGCGGCAAGCGCCGCGCACTGCTTGTTAAAGGCAACGCGCAGAACGCAGGCCTTGCCACGCTTGGAACAGATGCTCATGGCCTCCTGCTCGGCACTGGACTTATCACTTTTATTTTGGGAATATCCAGCGCCCATGTCGGCGGTGCTGTAGGCGATGGCTCCCCAGGAGATGGATTTGGGCCTGGGGGGCGGATAGGGCTTGTTTTCGGATGAATACGAGCAGGCCGAGAGGTTGGTGAAGCACTTGCCGCCGGAATTCTGGCAAGCTTCTATGGCATTGGCCTTGGCATCGATCTCGATGCGGCCGGTGGCCGCGGCAATGTGCTGCGAGCCTGAATTCACCGCCAAAGCAGCACAAGTGTCGCGGTAACGGTAGACGATCTTGCAGTTGTTGCCAGTCTTGGCGCAGGTGTCGAGGGCCGCTTTGTCGGCCTCGGACTGAGAGCCTTTATTCCAGGAGATGCCTTCGGCTCTGTTATCGCCATAGGCGATGGCGCCGAAAGGCCGGGGCGGAGCTTCCACCTTTTTGCAGCCCATGGCGCAGTTATCTACGCAGCTGCTCTTATCAAGAGAATTCGTCCTGTCCTGGCAGTTCGACTGGCAACGCTCATAGCAGAGGAAGTAATCGTCAGAGCTTTGTGCGCAGGAGAGGCGCGGGGTGAAGGCGAGGGCGAGGGTAAAAACGAAGATGCGTGAAAATAAGATCTTCAATGGATTCATCTGCATAAGCAAATTGCTTTCCCTCAGGGGCTGAAGCCCAACATTTGTTATTGTTGCGCTTGCGGCACGACTAAAGTCATGCCCTGACGCTTCTCGCTGACCCATTGGTATATTTCAGCAAGCTATGAAGTCGTGTATTGACGCTTCGTACTACACTATATGCATTAAATCCGCAAGCTGTAAATCGTGCACTTATACAAAGCATGTCCGGGCCTAAAGGCCAATGCATCTTCGCTCGTATTCAGGAGGCTGAAGCCCCCTGCTCCCTCCATTATCCAGCGGAATCGCGGGGAATCTCAAGGGCACCGGTGAGACTGGAGACGCGCGCTACGCCATGGCCGCGGCACCAGGATTCGAGTCCACGGGAGATGCGCTCGACGGCGCGGGGGTCGGCGAAGCTAGCGGTGCCGACCTCGACGGCTGTGGCTCCGGCGAGCATGAACTCGACGGCGTCTTCAGGAGTGGTGATGCCGCCCATGCCGATGATGGGGATGGATACGGCCTTCGAGGTCTCATAGACCATGCGCAGGGCGATGGGCTTGATGGCCGGCCCAGAGAGGCCTCCGGTGATATTCGTCAGTCGGGGACCGCGGGTTTCAGGGTCGATGGCCATGGCCAGAAATGTATTGGAGACGCTGAGGGCGTCGGCGCCGGCGTTGGCGGCGATGGTGGCCATGTGGGCGATGGAGGTTACATTGGGCGAGAGCTTGACGATGAGCGGCCGGGTGGAGGCGGATTTGGCGCGGCTGACCAGGTATTCGAGCGAGCCGGGGTCGACGCCGAAGGCCATGTAGTCGGCGTGGATGTTGGGGCAGGAGACGTTCAACTCATAGGCGGCGATACCTTCGGCCTGGTTGAGGCGCTCGATGACGGCGATGAACTCGCCCACCGTGTAGCCGAAGACGTTGACGAAGACGTTGCAACGAGGATAGCGGCGGAGGGGAGGGAGCTTGCGGGCAATGAATTCCTCGACGCCGACGTTCTGGAGGCCGATGGCGTTCAACATGCCGGCCGCGGTTTGGATGATGCGTGGAGGGGCGTGGCCGGCGATGGGCTCGAGCGAAATGCCCTTGGTGACGAACCCGCCGATGCGCTCAAGGGAGACAATGTCCTCAAATTCGATGCCGTAGCCAAAGGTGCCGCTGGCAGCGATGATGGGGCTGGCCAGTTCCAGGCCTGCCAACGAGACTTTCATCTCAGGTTTCACGCGCGGGATTCCTTTATGACAGTGGTCAGTGGACAGTGGTCAGTGGTCAGTGGTCAATGGATACTTCAAAGAAGCTCTGAACAAGCCATTATGCCTGTCCGAAATTCCCTCAGGGGCTATCGGTTCCTGCATAAATAATGTCCTTGCGCCGTCCCTACGGGACTCCATAACGAAACTTATGGAGTCACTATTCCCCACGCTAAAGCGCGGGGCTAACAAACCCTGCGCCTCCGGCGCGTTTGTGTGGACATTACTTATGCAGTCCTCAATAAGGCCCGCATTGATTTTACTGCATTTGCGACACGGCTAATCAGGCTGCGGAAATAAATCCTGATTCCATGCAAATCAGACGAAAAGCAGACAGCAGGGGCTAAAGCCCAACACATATTTTGTTACGCTTACGGCACGACTAAAGTCATGCCCTGACGCTTCTCACAACCCCAAATGAATTTTTTCCGCAGGCTGTAAAGTCGTGCCCTAACAAAACATCGACTTATTCAGAGTTTTCCTAACGTTTGGCGAGCTATTTGACCGGCTTGATGGCCTCGGTCAGCACGCGGCCCACCGAGGCCGAGGGCTGATTGACGCCGGCCAGCGAGGCCAGCGTTGCGGCCAGGTCCACCGGGGCTACACGTCCATGATACTCGCCGGGAAGGAAGGGGGCGCCATAGAAGGCCAGCGGGACGTGGCGGTCATAGGACCAGGGGGCGAAGTGGGTGGTTCCGGCAAAGGGCCCGGTTCCCTGCAACTGATAAGCGTCGAGCACCGCCATGATGTACCAGTTGCCATGATCGGCATAACTGTGGGCCAGAAGACGGCCCCACTCGGATGGAGGCAGCGGCCCATTGGCCAGTTGCAGACGGGTGTAGACGGCTTGCACGTGGGGAGAAGGCGGGAGCCGCCGCGGAGAGGGCTGTACAACCGGGGTTGGGATTCCGGCAAGAAACCTGGGCGGGGTGGGGTCCTGGCTGGCCACGGCGGCGGGCAGCAGCGCGGAGACTTCGTCCTCGGCGGCTTTCTCGTCGATTCCAACTTTGATGAAGGTTCGCTTGTCGAGCGTTATGTATGGCAGGTCGGGATCTGGCAGCAGGTAGTTGAGGCGCTGGCCGGGCGAGTGGCGCTTGTTCAGTTCCGCGTTGAGGGAATCGTAGACCTTATCCATTTGAATGGCGGCGGCACGGATGCCTAGTTTGGCCGCATCGCCGGGAATGGGCGGAATGCCGTGGTCGGCGGTAAGCGCCAGCCAGACGTTGCCCAGGCCGATGGTTTGATCGAGCCAGGCGTTGAAGCTATCGAGATCGCGATCCAGGCTGAGAATCATCTGCTCCTGAAAAACGGAGTCGGGACCGAACTGATGGCCCTGAATGTCGTTGGGGGAGAGCGAAACGACGAGCAGGTCGGTGACGCCGTTTGCGCCAAGTTTTTCGCCGGTGATGAGAGCGCGGGCGAAGTCCAGCTCGTAGCTGTTGGCGGCGGGCGTTCTTCCCACCAGCTCGTAGAACTGCGTTGTACCCTCGGCATTAGCTTCGCGGGCGGCCTGGGCGGGTCGGTCGCCGGCGTTGAAGGCCCGCGCCCACTCCGGCAGGTGCTCCATGTAATAGGTGGAGGTGGTGAAGTGACCGCTGGAATTGTCGATCCAGTATGCGCCGTTGGCGGACTGGCCAGCGGGCAGGATGGCGGCGCGGTCCTTGAGGGAGATGCCGTAGACGCGCGAACGGCCGTTGGTGGCCAGGCGCAGCTCGTCGCCCAGCGTGGTGGCGCGCAGATTGAGCGGCGATGCGCCGATGAGCCACGCGGGAGCCCATGCGGGCGCTCCGGGGATATTAGCAGGGATGGAGGATTGCGGCAGATCGACGAGTTGATAGCGCTCGTCCTGGACTGAGCTGACTTTAGCGTCATAGGAGCGGGAGGCGTCCCACCACTCGTTGGTTTCGATGCCATGGCCGTCGGAATATGCGCCGGTGCCGATGGTGGCGTGGCCGGGAGCGGTCTTGGTGTTGGCGTAGTCGTAATAGCAATCGGTGAACCAGGCGCCTTCTTTCATGAAGAGATTGAAGCCGCGGCCTTTGAACTCAGCGCGGTCGCGATTGAGGTAATCGCCGCGGAACTGGTCGATGACCACGATGACAATCAGCTTAGGCTGGCCAACGTATGCCTGTGCCGGAGCGGCAACGGGCAGCAGGATTGCCAGAAGGGCTACGAGGCAGATAAGCAGGGCGGAGAGGGAACGGGTTCTCGGTTGCATGGGTCGATTGTAAATAATGGATGTTACAAAATGTTCAAATTGCGGGGAATTGGGCGAATTAGCGGAGAGTCAATGACGAATAGCCGGCCAACCAGGTGGAATAGGATTGGTCACCGCGTCAAGTTCATTGAGCTGCAGGTAGTGGGTTACTTTGAATTAGGCCAAATCCATTTGCATACGGTGGCCGCACCCCAGCACGCAAGCAGCAGGGCTACTATGGATAATGTGTTCGCCCAAAATTGGGGATGTCCTCCAAAATGCACGAGCAATGGACCGATGAAAAGGGCCGGAACAATAAACAGTACATGAAAGGCTAAAACAAGGATCGGGAAAACGAATACCAATATAACGAGTTTTATCATTCGATTGTCCCAAACGTTTTTGCCTTTCTCCACAGTCACCGTCACACCACCGTTTCCGCCTCATTTAGCAAATTTCAGTACTTCGAGACTTTTTATCATTACTCATATTTTGGCGATTCTGGTTTCCCACCCATTCGCCCAAAAGCATGGCGAATGGATGGGGCACAGAGCTTCTGTTGGTGTTCACAAGTCCTCGAAAACGAGGTGGCTAGCTATGCGCTGACCATATCGGTGGCCTTTACCTTGACGGGGGTGAGCCAGCCGAAGCGGTCGGGCTTGAGTCCGTTGGCAATGCCGAGGAATTCGTCGGCGATCTTTTTGGTGACTTCGCCGGGTTTGCCGTCAGCGATGAGGATGCGGTCGATGGAGCGGATGGGCTGAACCTCGGCGGCCGTGCCGGTGAAGAAGACCTCGTCGGCGATGTAGAGCAATTCGCGCGGAATGGGCTGCTCGACGACCGTATATCCCAGGTGGCGGGCGATGGCCATGGCGCTGTCGCGGGTGATGCCGGAGAGAGCCGAGTTGCCCAACAGCGGGGTGTAGAGCACGCCGCTGCGCACGACAAAAACATTCTCGCCGGAGCCCTCGCTGACCAGGCCGTTGACGTCCAGGGCGATGCCCTCCTGGTAGCCGTTGATTTCGGCCTCCATGTGGATGAGCTGGGAGTTCATGTAGTTGGCTCCGGCCTTGGCGAGCGAGGGCATGGTGTTGGGGGCGAGGCGATTCCAACTGGAGATGCAGATATCCGCGCCGCCGTGGCCGGCGATGTACTTGCCCCAGGGGAAGTTGGCGATGTAGACCTCGATGGGCGTGCCCTTGGGGCTGACGCCGATTTCGCCGTATCCGCGGAGCACGATGGGGCGGATGTAACAGGGCGCAACCCCATTGGCCTCAATCACATCCACTGCGGCCGCGCAGAGCTCGTCGAGCGAGAAGGGGACCTCCATGCGGTAGATTTTGGCGGAGTCCAGAAGCCGCTGCATGTGCTCCGGGAGGCGAAAGACGGCCGAGCCATGCGGCTGCCCGTAACAGCGAATACCTTCAAAGACGCTGGAGCCGTAGTGGATGACATGGCTCATGACGTGGATGTTGGCCTGTTCCCAGGGGATGAGTGTGCCGTTGTGCCAGATTTTGGAGGTGGCTTGGATAGGCATGGGTTTGAAGTGCTCCTTGGTGCGCCTTACGCGTACACCTCAGGGTAGCGCGAGAGAGGCGGACCTGTCACGGAAGGTGTATGGGCCTGGGCAGAGGTTACTGCGCCGCAACGCCGTCGATGAGGGCTGGGGGCTTTAGTGCGCCTGATGAGGCGGAATGCCCGGAGCGAGGATCAGAGAGTTCCAGATTTTGAGCGCTTTCGGCCAATTGCAGGTGGTGTTCCATTTGTTTACGCGCCTCAACAGGATTGTGGGCGCGGATGGCACGGTAAATCTCGCGGTGCATTTCGGCCATTTCGCGCAAGTTAGTGGCGCGTTTGACGGTTTTGAGCCGCCTTTCATACATGGCGGTGGTGATGGTCTCTATGATAGCGGCCAGAATGGGGTTGCCGGAGGCCTTGGCGATGATGCGGTGAAAGAGCACGTCATGCACAAGAAATTCAGCGGGGTTGTCCACGCAGGCGAACATCTCGGCGACCTGCTCGGCCAATGCCGCATGGTGCTCTTCCTTGCCCCTCTCCGCGGCCAGGGCGGCGAGGCTACATTCAATAATCAAGCGGGCCTCAAACATCTGCCAGAATTGGAAGCCGTAGAGCGCGCTCATCAGTCCCAGCGAAGCCTTGCTGAACTCAGCCGGGCCGTCCTTGATAAAGGTACCGACACCGTGGCGCACCGTCATTACCCCCATGGCCACGAGGTAACCGATTCCGGTGCGCAGGCTGGCGCGGCTGATTTTGAGCGTGTGGGCCAGTTCGCGCTCGGGAGGGATTCTGTCGCCCGGCTGCAGGGCACCCTTTTCCAGGAGCGTACGGATGTGGTTGACCACTTTCCGAGTGCGGTCGGTATCAGGCGCATCCTGTGTAAGATGTAGCATAAGAGCAAGATTCCAATCGGATTGCGGGAGATGCGAACTCCATAAGATTAGCACCAAAGTTGGCTTCTGTAACATACGACGTCTCTGATTTGGCAACATGCGCGGTATGCATGTATGCTAGTGGTCAGACCTCATTTGCACGCTGCACTGCTATCCGCAGGGCATGTTACAAATGAGATTTGGCGGAATGCCGCTCAAATATTGCAGGTTTTTTATCGTTCTTTTGAGGAGTCAACGACCTATGAGTCATGGATTGAATATCCGCAAGGATGCGGAATTGGATTTTCTATCGCTGGGCGCGCTGGTGCACCGGCTCGATCCGGGAATCATTCCCTTCCGCAAGGCGACGGAGTGCCAGATACACGTCAGCGGCGGCGAATTCAACGTAGCCGCCAACCTCTCGAATTGTTTTGGGATGAATACGGCAATCGTATCGGCGATGGCGGACTATCCGATCGGCGATCTGATTGCGGAGCGGGTGCGCGCCATGGGCGTGAAGCCGTTTTACAAGCACTTCAAGCACAACGGGGTGAACGGCCCCAACATGGCCACCGTGTACAGCGACCGGGGGTACGGGGTGCGGCCACCGGTGGTCTTCTACAACCGCTGCAACGAAGCGGCGGGGCAACTGAAGCCGGGAGATTTCGACTGGAAGGCGATTTTTTCGAAGGGCGTGAAATGGGTGCACTGCGGCGGCATCTTTGCGGCTCTGTCGCCGACTACCGCGCAGCTGGCCGCAGAAATGATGCGGGAAGCCAAGGCAGCAGGGGCAGTCACTTCGTTCGATCTGAATTTTCGCGAGAAGCTATGGAATATCCACGGCGGGGCGGAGAAGGCCGTGGAGACTATCGGCAAAATAGTGGAGAACGTGGATGTGCTGGTGGGCAACGAAGAGGACTTGCAGAAGGGATTGGGAATCCCAGGGCCGGAGGTGGCGGCAAAATCGAAGCTGGATCCCAGCGTCTTTTTCGGCATGATCGACAACGTGGTGAAGAAGCATCCACATGTGAAGGTGGTGGCCACGACGCTGCGCGAGGTGCACTCGACAAACCGGCATAGCTGGAGCGCGGTGGCATGGATTGACGGAAAGACTTATACCGCTCCGACGGCTGAGTTGGATGTACTGGACCGGGTGGGCGGCGGCGACGGCTTTGCGGCGGGATTCATTTATGGGCTGTTGACGGGCGAAGCGCCGGAAGAGGCCGTCAAGCTGGGCTGGGCGCATGGCGCGCTGCTGACCACCTTCCCCGGCGACACAACCATGGCCACCGTGGAGCAGGTGCGGGCCTTTGCCAAAGGCGGATCGGCGCGCATTCAGCGGTAATGAAGAAGTGAAGAAGTGAAGAAGTGAAAAAGAAGTGAAGAGGTAGCGATTCAGGAAGAATTTTGGAGATTGTATGGCAGATGCATCGTGTGATATTGGCCTGATCGGCCTTGCCGTCATGGGACAGAACCTGGTCCTCAACATGAATGACCACGGCTTCAAAGTCGCGGTTTTCAACCGCACCGTTTCCAAGGTGGACGACTTTTTAGCCAACGAAGCCAAGGGGACGCAGGTGGTGGGCGCCCACTCCGTGGAGGAGTTCGCCGGCCTGCTGAAGAAACCGCGGCGCGTGATGCTGATGGTGAAAGCGGGCAGCAGCGTTGATGAGACGATCGAGCACGTGCTGCCTTGCCTTGAAAAGGGCGACATCATAATTGATGGCGGGAACTCGCTGTTTACCGACTCCACACGGCGGACCAAATATCTGGCTGACAAGGGAATGTTATTCATCGGCACCGGAGTGTCGGGAGGCGAAGAGGGCGCGCGCCACGGCCCGTCGATCATGCCGGGCGGCAATCCGGCCGCGTGGCCGCATGTGAAGCCAATCTTCCAGGCCATTGCCGCCAAGGTGGAGGATGGAACGCCCTGCTGCGACTGGGTGGGCGAGGACGGGGCCGGCCACTTTGTCAAGATGGTGCATAACGGCATCGAGTACGGCGATATGCAGCTGATCTGCGAGGCCTACGACCTATTGCAGCGCGGGCTGGGATTGACCGCAGGCGAGCTGCATGAGGTCTTCGCGGAATGGAACAATGGAGAGCTGGACAGTTATCTGATTGAGATTACCAGCCATATCTTTGCCAAAGCAGACGAAGACGGAAAGCCGATTGTGGATAAGATTCTGGACACCGCCGGCCAGAAGGGCACGGGCAAGTGGACGGTCTTCAGCTCGCTCGATCTTGGCCAGCCGGTAACATTGATCGGCGAGTCGGTTTTTGCGCGATGCCTGTCGGCGCTGAAGGAAGAGCGCGTGGAGGCGGCGAAGATATTGAAGGGACCGGCGGTCAAGGCCTCCGTAGGCGACCGCGTTGCGTTCATCGAAGATGTTCGCAGGGCACTCTACTGCTCCAAGATGGTCTCCTACGCGCAGGGTTACATGCTGCTGAGGGCCGCCGCCAAAGAGAATGGCTGGAACCTGAACATGGGCGGCATCGCGCTGATGTGGCGCGGCGGATGCATCATTCGCAGCCGCTTCCTGGGCAAGATCAAAGAGGCCTTTGACAAGAATCCGGGAATCGAGAATCTTCTGCTGGATAGCTTCTTTTCCGCGGCGCTCAACAATTATCAGGCATCGTGGCGCAAGGCGCTGGTTCACGCAGTGGAACTGGGCGTGCCGACGCCGGCCTTCGCCACCGCCCTGGCCTTCTTCGACGGCTATCGCACAGCGCGCCTGCCCGCCAACCTGTTGCAAGCGCAACGCGACTACTTTGGCGCGCATACCTATGAGCGCATTGACAAACCGCGCGGCGAATACTTCCACACCAACTGGACCGGGCACGGAGGCAGGGTTTCCTCCTCGACCTATACGGTTTAGGAGGCTGATTTACTGCTTGGGGAGTTGCGTGGGGTCCCAGTTGTCTGCGCCGCGCAGAAAGACAGTAGGCGCGAACTGACGGGCCTGGTCAGGCGAAAGAAGATGCGTGTGCGGGTCGCGCTTGTCCGGCTGCGCGCCGGGTCCCGCGGAGTTGAATTCGGCATAGAAGACGGTTTCGATGGAATGTGTTTCGCCGGGATGCCACTCGCGCCAGCCAGCTGGGTCAATGTGGCTGCCCATCTCGGTGTTGAGAAAGATCACCGTAGCATAGGGACGCCATGGCCGGCCGAGGTAGACAGGCTTGGTAACGCCCGAGTCCGCAACGAGCTTGCAGTGATCGAAAACGAAGCCGGAGTCCTCATCGGGATAATGTTTTGACTGCGCGGTGATATAACCGCCGGCATGCGCGGTCGAATGAATTTCGCAGCGGTCGAAGACGGCTTTACTATCGCCGAAGATAAAATCGACATTGCCGGCAATGTAAGAATCGGAAAAATACTGCCGCGTGGGAATGCAGTTTTGGCCGTCGGGAGCGCAGTTGCGGCTGCCCGCGTAAACGGTGTCCTGATTGCCCAGCAGGCGCACATTGTGGAATACAGCGCGGTCGCCGGTTACCAGCAACGCCAGCGCCTGAGAACCCGCGGGAAGCTGCGGATGGGTTGCGTTGAAATCATTTTCGAAGGTGATGTTCTCGGCAAAGAAGTTGTCGGCAGTTACATTCACGGTGGCGGAATGAAGTGTGCCGCCATTGGCGCCCGCGCTGCGATCATTGACCACCACTGTTTTGGAGGCGTCGCTGTTGGCGCTGCGCAGACGGATGTTGGGCTTGTCGATGGTCAGCACTTCGCGGTAGGTTCCAGGAGCGACCAGCACCAGTGCGCCGGTCTTCGGCGCAGCATCGAGAGCGCGCTGGATGGAGTAAAAATCGCCTGTGCCATCGGCAGCAACGTAGAGGGTCTCGTCTTCCGGAAGAACCGTTCCCGCCATCTCCGGCGCGGTGGGCAGAGCAGGGAAGGGAACAAAGCGCGACTCGCAGGGCAAGGGCGTTCCGGGAGTTGAACCGGGCGTCTGTTGCACGATTACATTGTCGCCAGAGAGTTCCAGATTGCCGCGGCTGTTGCCGATGACGATGTCCGCATCCTTGTTCATCATGCGAGAGTGCTGCTGGTCGTCGGCAAAGACATTGTCAAGTTTCAATCCCAGCTTGTGTTCGGCGTCGAGGCCGAGGAATGTGTAGCTGCCCGGCGATGTTATGTGGATGTTTTCAAGCGTGATGTCCTTATATATAGGAAGCAGGTCACCGCTGAAGGTGGTGTAGAGCGGCGTGAAGACGAGGGGGTTGGTGGTGTTGCGAATGCAAACGTCGCGATAGAGGAGGTCATGAACCGGGCCGCCGCGGCTGCGGTCGGATTTGATGCGAATGCCGTTGTCCGCGCCGTCGATAGTCAGGTCGTCGACCAGCATGTGATCCACACCGCCGCTGGTTCCGCTGCCAATTGACATACCGTGGCCGGTATAAAAATGGTTGTGCAGGATGGAGATATTCGAGGAGGGACCGCCGCGGCCGGATTTCACGGCAACATCGTCGTCGCCGGTGTGGATGTAACTATACGCAATGGTCACGTTGCGCGAGGAGCCTGGATCGATGCCGTCGGTGTTGCGGGCGGTCTTGGGCGTCATGATCTTAACGCCCCATGCGGTAAAGCCGTCCGTCTCGTTGATGCCGACATGGAAGTTAGGAGAATTGCGCAGCGTGATTTTATACATGGTAAAGTTATCCGCGTGACGCAGGACAATCATCACCGGCACGCTTTGCGACTTATCGAGGATTTTGGCCTGATGCGCCAGATCCCACCAGGTCACATCCTGCCCCAGCAGCCTGGCGCCGCCGCGGCCATCGATGGAGCCCTCGCCCATGATGCCGCTGTCCTTAGCGCCATCACCCAAGATCAGCGGCTTGCAGCCGTGACCCCGTTCGCTGATGATGCCGCAACTGCCGGGCGTGAGATCGTAGAGACGTGGATCACGCGAAGCCACCAGCGCCGCGTGAGCGTCCACTACCAGGGTGACGCCGGGGCGCAGGGCAAGGGGACCGGTGAGAAAAACATACTTACGGCCATGGGCGCGGAGGACGACGGAGTTCCCCCACCCCACGGACGAAGACCTGTCCGTGGGGACCCCGGCAATACTTGCGGCGCAGGTGTCGATGGCGTGCTGAATGCGTTCAGTATCCAGCTTCTGCTCATCGCCAGGCGAGATCACACCGTGGCGGGCTGCGATATTGGCGTTCAGAGTGGCGCAGGCGGCGGGAATCACAGGCTCGGTGACCTTGCGAGTGTCCTGAGCGAGCAAAGTGGATGGAGTGAACAACAGCGCCGCGGCGAGAAGAGAGGCGAAGCGTGGAAAGCGCAATCTGAACTCCTATTGGCACAGAGTCAGCCGCGCCAGCTGATTAAATGCTAGACGCCCTCCGCAGGATGCGCTACGGTCTTCGGACCGAGCCGCAGGCCCGCGGAACCTGCTGAAAAATCCAGCGAACCAGATCCATGACGACACGTATTTGTTCGAATTCGGCAGGGAGCTTTCGGCCGCGAGTGTATTCGTTGTAAAGCGGGGATCAACCTTAGCAAAGACGGTTCCCTCGTTGTACTTCTCCCCGACCATAAGAATGCTCCCGTGATCGCGAAGCAACTCATGGCCGGGGAGTTCACCGAGACGCGTAAAAAATCCGGCGACACGATGATGTTTACGTACAACTGTCGAATTCAGTCAGCCTTTCAGTGTAGATGCAAGGGTTAGAGGTTAGAACGCGATACGAGCCGAGAACTGAGCAGCCTTGCGGTTGTTGCTACCAGACGGGGTAACAGTTCCGAAGGCGGAGTTGCCAATCGCAGTGCTGGCAACAGCCCAGAAGGTGTGGTTGGTGACGTTGTACCACTCGGCGCGGATGTTCAGCTTGGAGTCCTTGAAGTGCAGCGGGAAGCTGCGCACCATGGCGAGGTCAAGCTGGTAAGTGCCGGGGCCAACGAGGTTGTAGGGAGCCGTGCGCGGCGCATCGCCGAACAGATAGCTATACGTCCCCTTGATTGTCGAGTTTGCGTTCGTATTGATGAAAGGCCCGGTCGAGGCGGCAACTGTCGTGGCGGTGTTGCTGGGAACGATAAAGCTCGTGGTGTTGTAATTGCTGTAGGTTACACCTTTGCCCCATCTCCCACCCTGGCGCGCATTTCCAGAGAAGTTCGGATTGAAGTACGCTGGGGAGCCGGTCTGCGCCTGATTAGTCGGCCCTGTGGATTCCGTGATGGCCAGCGGCGAACCGGTGAATTGCTGGTAGACCCCGGAGAACTTGAAGCCGCCGAGAATTGCCCGCTCCGTGGCATTGCTGCTGAGCGCCGTCCTGCCCAGCGGCCAGTCCCAAACCGCAGTCGCGACAAAGTGCATCTTCTGGTTGGAGGTGGAGACGGTGCGCTCGATGCGGTCCACCGGATAGGTCATAGAAGGGTGATCGGCGATGGTTCCGGCAGGAATGGCGTAGCCGGAGCGGAAGGTACCGCCATCGTCAATAACGCGCGAGTATGTGTAGCTGACGTTGACGGTCAATCCGCGCCAGGCGCGCATGTTCGCTACGGCCTGCAGTCCGTGGTAATTGGAGTTGCCCACGTACCCCCAGGAGTCGGCGGGCGCCTCGAACGGGTAGGGCTTCAAAAGAGTGCTCAACGGCTGTTTCGCATTGTATTCAGCCAAGGCCGTGGAGTTGCAACTCAAGCCCGCGGCCGGAACGACGCCGCCGGTATTGCAATCGGTGGTGACTGCGGCGCCCGTGTCGCCCAGGTGCGATCCCAGAACCAAATACTTAGGATCGAGCTGGTTGGACTGGACTCCGCGTGCCGTGTTGCTGTCGAGCTGCAGGAAGTGTCCCTCGGAACCTACATAGGTGGCGGTGACCGCCAGCGTGTTCGTCAACTGGCGCTGAATACCCAGGGTCCAGTTGATGTACTCCGGCGCGCGACCGCCGAGGTACGGATCTAAATACGTCGAGGCCGAAGGGGCTGTGCTGATCGCCGTAGTGTAGCCGGTGCCGTATCCCGCACCGGATGCCACGCCAAGCGGAGCCGCGTATAGGGGAACCTGACCATTGCCGCCATGCAGGAACCCGGGCAAGGTAGTGGCAGAGTTTGTCGATGGGAACGAGGGCGAGGCAGAAAAGCCCAGGCCACCGATACTCGGGCTCCCATTCCCAAGTGCCGTCAAGCCGCCCACGGCGTCGCCATGGGTAAACATGACGCCCCAACTGGAACGGACCACGGTCTTGGGATTCAACTGATAAGCTGCTCCAATGCGCGGCCCGATGTTCTTGTAATAGTTGCTGACAGGGGTATCGCAGTTGCAGGTGCCTGTGCCATATCCCGCGAAGTTCAAGGCGCCGGGCAGGCTGGTGACCGGGTTGGTGAGATTGGGATCGAAGAAACTCATGTCGTCTTTGACTTCCCTAACAGTGGGGAAGAAATCGTAGCGCAAGCCGAGGTCGAGAGTCAGCTTTGTAAGGATCTTCCAATTGTCCTGGAAATAGGGCGAGATGGAGCGTTCGCGCATTCCGTACTCTGGATGCGCAGAATAATCCGTCAAGCTGCCCGTATCGATTTGGCCGATCAGGAAGCTAGCGTATGGCTGACCGCCGCTTCCGGTGGTGTAGTTGGTAGTACCGGTAGAGGCGAGGGAGGCGGTCTCAGTGACTTGGTTAGCGAGGGTGATGGGAGTTGTTCCACCCGTGGCAGCGAAGGTGTTGTACAGCAACCATGCAACCTGTCCGCCAAAGGTGAAGGAGTGTTTGCCGACGGTCCACTGCAGGTTATCCATACCCGTGTAGTTTTCCGCCAGGACCACATTGGGGGTGGCGCCACTCCAGTTTGTCGGAGGATTCCCACCGGTGAAGGTCACAAAGGGGAATGCTGTCACAGCCGGGCCCGTTACCGCCGAAGTGCCGCTAGGTGAAGTTCTGCCCGCGTAGGAAATGCCCATTTGTGAAGCAGAATAATTCGGCACATTATTAGGATTCCAAGTAGGGCCGTAGTAACGGGCATATCCCCACTTGGCCTGGTTGATGAGGTGCGGCGTGAAGATATGGGTCTCTTCAATGATGCCCACCGCGGTCTTGGGAGCGTAGGTCTGACCATAGTTGAAGGGGACCGGCCCAACGTTGCGGCCGGCGGTGGTCTGTCCGACAGGATTGGAACTGGCCTGACGTCCATCTGCAAAAACGAAGGTGAGCGTGTCCGATGAAGTGGGCAGGAAGTCAATGCGATCCGTCGTGGACCAATTGGTGAGCCCGGTGGCGTTGGGGGCGATATAGTTGTTTGCCAGGGCCGAAGAGATGCCCGACGTCGGCAGTAATGCCTGCATGGCCGCTGCAATAGCGGAGAACTGTGAGGATGGGATCACATTGATCGCCGCTCCTGTCGCGACAGGAGCGCCGTTTGGACCTGTTACTCCAGCAGCCGGAGGCCCGTAGCCAAACTGATACCGGCAAGGATAATTATCGACTGCGCCGCCAGCCGTCTTGGCGTTATGCGTGGCGCAGACGGCCTGCGTGGAGGGGTCGTAGATTGGAGTGTCCGGCGTCGAACCGGTCGAGACGTAAGTACCGGACTGGGTGAAATTACCGAGCTGCTGGTTGGGCGTAGGGAAGGTAATGGCTGTCGGCGTCGCGCTGGTATAGCGGAAGCCGTTGTAGTTGCCGTAATAGAAGACCTTTTGCTTCCACTTGCCGAAGGGAACGAGCGGGCCGCTGAGGTTGATGCCGTACTCGTTGCTGTGCTCGACAGGCTTGACCGGAACACCAGTTATCGGATTGGGAGCATGGGCCAAAAAGCCCCATGTATCAAAAGCCGTATTGCGGATGAACTCATAGACGGAGCCATGCTGCTTGTCGCCGCCCTGCTTGACGGTGTAGTTCATGACGCCCTGGCCTTCATAGGTGGCCGAGTATCCAGTGGTCTGCACCTGGAACTGGTCAATGGCGTCGACTGACATGGCGGACCACACATAACGCGGGTCGCCGTTGCCGCCGGCACGCACAAACACCACGCCGTCAATATAAACAGCGGAGGCCGCGCCGCGGCTGCCTGAACCGTTGACCACACCGGTATTGGTGGTGGGGTTGCCATTGGTGTTATTGCCCTGCACGCCGGGCATGAGGAAAGCGAAGTCGGTGGCACGACGCTGATCGGTCTGGCCATAGGCGCCCATTTCGATGGGCAGTTCGGCGTAAACCTCGTTTTCCATCGTGGCGCCCACAGTGGCGTTGCTGGTTTCCAGCTGCGGAAGCGCCGTGGTCACGGTAATCTCAACGCTGGAGCCTCCAACCGTCAGAACAGGGTTATATGTCTGCGATTCCAGCGCGTTCACATGGATGCCCTTCTGAATCAGCCTTTCAAAGCCCTTAGCGGTTGTAGACACGGAATAGATGCCCGGGTCGAGGTCCGGGAAGTCATAGTTTCCTGTACCGGTTGTGGTTGTTGAAACGGCGATGCCTGTAGCGTTGTTGGTAGCGATAATGGTGGCGCCAGGAATCAACGCACCGGTCGCATCCGATACCGTGCCGGTAATCCTGCCTTTTCCTGTCATCTGCGCTTGCGCGCAGGATGGCGCCATCAGGGCGATAACCAGAAGCAGCAGCCATCCCCACATGGAACAGCGCAGGAACCTGTTCTTCAGGCTCTTCGATGTCTCACTCATATGCAACTGTCCTCCAACAGCAATGCTATTCATTTAAGCCTCCAGAGTTTTGTTACATGTCGTATTTGATACTGACCTACAAAAACAGTATCGACGGCAGGTTAGCCGACCGTGGTCAGACCACCTTTGAAACCAGATTAGTCTCCTGCAAGATGTATGGGTCTGTCAAGCGAGAAATTTAAGCACGACAGGTTCTCCTGTAACTATCTAATAAATGAGCGGATTACGTGGCATGCTGAAATCAAGTTGATGGTGCTATCCACTACTAAACCTGCCAACAGGCGGCGTTATAGCGTAAAACGTAAGATTGCTCATTCTATGGGATTCAACCTGCGACCTCGATGATCAGGACGAGAAGGACCTGAAGCCTCTTTGTGGTTTTTCGGC
>Ga0326727_10012154_pt1 | contig 19707 bp, 19 predicted proteins | sample MB2enrmetagenome_FD_207643 | JGI IMG/M metagenome (GOLD analysis project Ga0326727, IMG submission 207643) | Lab enriched peat soil microbial communities from McLean, Ithaca, NY, United States - MB29MY | ecosystem: Environmental > Terrestrial > Soil > Wetlands > Peat | place: USA: New York...
CAAACCGAAGGGCGCCATACCCGCCCATCGACACACCGCTGATGGCTCGTGCGGAGCGTTCGCGGCGAATCGAGTAGTGCGATTCAATATAAGGAATGAACTCGCGAATAAAGAAGTCGCCGTAACGCAAGCGGCCATCTGCGGAATTAATGTAGAAGCTGCGTTTCCCTTCGGGCGCGACCACCAGAAAATCGGAGATCTGCCTTTGCTGGCGAAGGTCTTCGATCACATCCCATCCACCGCCTTTGAACAAAGTCTGTTCGTTATCGCCGAGTCCATGTAGAAAATAGAGCACCGGGTAATGGCGGGGAGAACTGCTGGTAGTCGCAGCATCGTAGCCGGACGGCAACATCACACAGTAGTGGACTTTTTGTGCGAGGATACGGCTTTGCACCGCGTTGCAATCGATGCGGCTCTGAGCGTGGGCTTGGCAAAATAGAAGAAGGAAACAAAAAAGCGTAAGCCATCTCAAACAACCGGGCATTTGTTCAGTTTACTCGTAGCGCAATGCCTGCACTGGATCGAGACGCGCGGCTCGGGCAGCCGGGTAGAGCCCCGACAACAGACTGACGGCGATTGAGAAAGCAATGGCACCGAGGACAAGCCACAGCGGCACGGACCAGATCTGCGCCGGAGGAAAATGCTGGCGCTCGAGATAAATGTTGGTTCCGAAATTGATGAGACGTCCGATCAGCCAACCCAGCGTCACTCCGAAGGCGCCACCGACCAGACCCATGGCGCCTGCCTCGGCAAAGAAAAGTCCGCGCACATCGGCGTCGCTGGCGCCGATGGCCTTCATGATTCCGATTTCGCGCCGACGCTCAAGGATCGCCATCACTAGCGTATTGACGATTCCGATCGAAGCAACGGCCAAGGCCAGGCTTCCGAAGATCGCAAGAAAGCCATCGAGCACGGCAAAAAACTGACGCATACTGCGGGTCGCATCGACCAGGGAAAAGGCTCCGAATCCCATCTTCTTTATTGCATCTTCAACGGCTGGGACCTGATTGGGGTTCGCTACCCGCACGCTGAGTGACGAATAGCTAAGCGAATCGCTGGCTGAAGTGTCACGCAGGCTCGACGGCATGATGTGCAAGTTCTGTACGAGCGCGAGGGGAAGGAAGACGCGTGCTCGCGTAGTTCCGCGCATGCTATCGGGATCGAGGTCCGTCAACCCGACAATTTTCAGTGTCTGCTCGTGCGAGACGACCGAGTACGCCGCACCGTCACTCTGACCAGCTGGCGACGAAGATGGGGACGAGGTGCGCTCGGCGTAGCGGATTGTCAATTCTTTCCCGAGCAGAGGCTTTGCTAACTCGGCGATATTCGCGTTGTCGGTGCCCGGCTTGGGCGTCATGCCGAGCAATTCTTCGGCGAACGATTTCTGTAGGATGACTTCCGGCGCTGCCTCAGACGAGAAAAAACGGCCCTGCACTCCCTCGAAAGCATCATTGTTATTCCTGGCCGAAAACGGGACGCCAGCCACCATGGTCAGGTGCGGCTTGCTGTCGAAGCGCACGTCCGTCACGAAACGAATATCAGGATAGGCTTCGACCACGCCGGGGATTTGCTCGATCTTTTTTCGCGCCGATTCATCCAGGGACGGGCTCTCGGCGGGTGGCGGCCCGTCTTCGCGCTGTTCGCGGAAGTTGCGGAGGTCACGCCTGGAAGTGGCCATGACCGTGTCGAACAGACCGGATTTTTCCAGCCGGCGTGAAGCCAGCTGCTGCAGGCCAATGCCAAGTGAGAGCATCGCGACCAGCGAGGCCACGCCGACGGAGATACCAATCGTCGTCAGCGAATTGCGGAAGATGGACTCACGCAGGTTGCGGAAAGCGAGGTCGGTAACGTCGTAAAACTTCATGGCGCTTCTCCACGTGGGGTGGACGCCTTCATCGGCTCTGACGACATGTTTGTCGCGTCATCTGTCCTTGCGTCGCGGCTCGAGACATCATCAATCAGCTTTCCATCCGCCAGTTGCAACATTCGTCCGGCATACTTTTCGGCGAGTGCCTGCTCGTGCGTAACCATCAGCACGGTCATGTTCAGCGACTGATTAAAGCTACGAATCAGTTCCATAATTTCCGTGCCGGTGCGACTGTCGAGATTGCCCGTCGGCTCGTCCGCCAGAAGAAGCTTGGGGCGGTTGATGAGCGCCCGCGCCAACGAAGCTCTCTGCTGTTCACCGCCGGAGAGTTCCATCGGCCGATGCGCGAGCCGTCCGCTCAAACCCACGCGTTCCAGCGACCGGCGCGCAAGACTGGAACGCTCGCTGCGATCGATTTCAGCAAAGCGTAAGGGGAGCTCCACATTTTCTAACAAAGACATGCTCGGTATCAGATTGAACGACTGGAAGACCATTCCAACGGTATGGAGCCGGTACTTGGCCAGTTGCTCCCGCGAGAGCACAGCCAGGTTATTTCCGTGAACGATCACCGCTCCGGATGTAGGGCGGTCAAGGCCAGCCACCAGGTTGAGCAGTGACGACTTGCCGGATCCCGAGGCGCCCAACAGCGCCACAAATTCCCCGGCCCGAATATCGATGGAGATTCCATCCACCGCGCGCACCAGCGCCTCGCCCATCTGGTAATGACGGCAGACGTTCTCGGTGCGGACTGCCAGGGAACCCGGCCCGGAAATTTCCATGAGATCAAATGGCTCCCCAGACGAAGTAAAGAGCCTCGGGTAAACCAACGGTCTGGAAGGCTTCGGCAGAGCCACCGTCGGATTTAACCCCTTGCATTAGGAGTATTGTCAGCACTGGTCTTCAGCAAAATCATTCCTATGTCTATTGTAGGATGCAAATGGTGATATGTCGGTTTCAAAGCATTGGGGCCCCGAACCTTTCCACCGCTTTGGCCCGTTGATGACTTGCCCAAACCTTAATTCGCAAGCCGACGACTTTGGGACGCTGGGCGAAGACTTTCAAGGTCTCTGGATTTCTGCCCGCGTCTGTACTGGATCAAGCCGAACAGTCCACCCAACACAGTGAACGCGATCAGAACGAAAAGCACATCCCAGTAGTACAGAGCGAATAACCTCACGATGTGCCGCCCGTAATGGGCCCCGAGATAGCCAAGAATAGTAAAGCGAATGCCGCGCCCCACGGCCAAAGCGGTTAGAAACTTCCTGGTGGGGTATTGCATGGCACCAGCGGCCAAAAGCATGGGTACGATGGGGAACGGCGGCGGCAGCAGAGCGGGGATCGCAATTGCCGCGAAGCCCCAACGGTCAAAGATTGCGTACACCTTGTTGGTCGTCTTCTTCGAGAATCTCCTTTCCAGAGTCTCTTTGCCACCTTTGCGAGCCATGCGGTAAGTAAGATAGCCCCCGAGGATGGCTCCCGCCGTCGCCATGATCGTGTAGTAAAACCACAAGTCCGAATGGTGGGCTGCCAGCAGGATAGTGACGATGTCCGTGCTACCGGGCAGAGGGATGACCGAGTTGTCAACGAGGCCGAGCAAAATCAGGCTGGGTCCGCCGAGATGGATCAGCCATCGCAGGGCGCTCTTTTTCGAAACAAGCAGGATGATCGCAAGTAGGTGCATCGTTATTTATTAGAGCAGGGTTGCGGCCGCCAAGTTGCAACGCTAAAGGCAGCCGTCCCCGCCCAAAGGCAACGATCACAAAAGGCATTTCGGGCTGGAAGATACAACAGGCGCCAGCGCCGCCGCCTTAACGAGATCGCGTTACCTCGCCCGTTTGAGAATCTCTTCCTCGGCGAGGAACCAGTCCTGTTCGTCTTGGCCGGGTTCACGACCGCGGCTTTCATACAACTGATAGGCCCGGTCTCTTATCTTGTCTTGTGACGGGGTAGGGTTCACCATCGTCTTGACGTTGCTAGAGGAGCTTTTCGGGCCAGCGACACTTGTTGGCTGCGACGGTTGAGTCTTGGTACTGATCATCGGGAATCCTCATGGATGCTGCGAAACTAAGGGGAGCTTACTTCAGATGAACTGACTTAGCTCAGAGGACCTGAAAGAGGAAAAGAACTGATCACTCACTCTCAACACTACGCTGAATCGTCGTGCGCGTCCACTTAGCGGTTTCTGCTTACCTTCCGAGTGCTATGCAGATCACGACCTCGCCGGGGCGTTTGTTCCTAACCGAGGCAATTGCGCTAGGCTGACCCTTTTTCCCTTCAGTGTGGGCCTACTGCAGATTGCGAAGTTTAAACACTCGCTTGCGCACAGGACTCAGGCTCAAAGGAGAGACGGCGATCCTTCCTGCCTTCGACCACCGTGTGGTTCTTGTCGATGGTGATCTTGCGGGCCAGGCCGAGATCGGAAATGTGTACGTTTCTCAGCTGCAGATCGATTCCTTCGCCGATGGTCTTGGCACCCGTGACCAGGGCAATCTCCCGCAGCAGATGATTGCGTTGCTCTCCGAAGCCGGGTGCCCTTTCGGCAGCGACCTGCAAGGGGCCACGCAGCTTGTTTACGACGAGCGTCGCCAGCGCCTCGCCCTCGACATCCTCTGCGATTATGAGCAGCGGCTTGCCAATCTTTTTGATCTGCTCAAGGAGAGGGAGCAAGTCTTTCTTGTTACTGATTTTCCCTTCACTAATGAGGATGCGGGCGTCCTCGAAGGCAACTTCCATGCGTTCGGGGTCCGTGATGAAGAAGGGTGAAAGGTAACCGCAGTCAAAGCGCATGCCGCCAACCGTCGGTTTGTCGCTGGAGGCGCGGGGTACGATTCCCCCGTCGAAGATGCCGCAAGCATCTTCTGCCCCAGCCAAAATGCGATCATCTACTGCAGCGAATTTCGCAGCCATAATTGCCCCTCGTTTCTAGCCTGGGCTGGTTTGCTATCACTGCCGAGTATGTCCCCTATCCGCGTTACATGCTGGTCAGTTTTGTACACACTCTGGAATACAAACCAAGACATGGCCCGCAGGGTTATTGCCGGCGAGATTCTTGGAAGAAGGGAGCCGTTTCGCAATCGGCGAGGCTCGATTCCTGCGGCCATCCTGAATTCTGGTCGATCATGGACTAGAACGCGGATCTGGCGCCCCGTGCCCATTATTAAGATGCATGCGTGAGAGCAATGAGCGTGGTCCGCTATAGAGGAATTCGAGGCCGACATTCGCGCCTACATACCCAAGCAAGCTGTAGTTGCCCATTCGGAATGCATCTTTGTAATCGTAGCGGCCGGGATACCACCCGTAGACGGCCGTCATGGTGCCGGCATACGGCGCAACCAGATCGGGAAAGGAAAACACCCGATGGCCATCGTCGCCGCGGCGTGCGACAAAAGTAGAAATCACCGCGTGTCGCAGTCGAGGAAACACGCCTTTACACTCACAGCGGTAATACAAAGTGTCTTCGTGAAAGGCTTCCGAGAGCGCGTAGCGCGTCGTCGTGGTCACCGCGGCGATGCCAAAGTCGGAGCCAAATCGCTGGCCGTAACCATTCGCGCTTTGCTTCCACTCTGGTGGAGTGTTCTGCATCTCGTTAATGCCGGCAGCAAGGCCAACAACCACGATGGGATAAGGACCGAACGTATCGAAAAGGTAGTTGTGGACCTTCGTGGCCTGCGGCGGACGCACATAAGTCAGATCCGGTTGCGGGATCGCCGTACTCACTGGCAAGTCGATAGTGCTGGAGGTCACGTCGCTCGAATCAACCAGCGATTGCGCCTTCGTCTGAACCGGTAGAGCTGCTAGGAACGCGATCAGAAACAGCAGGAGCATAGTTCGGCGCATCTTCATACGGATTCTCCCTGGTCGATGGTCACTCGATCGGTCGGCACACTAGTAATCTCTTATGCCCATTCAGACGGTAAGCGGACAAGTTCCGTGGTCGCACTGGCATGCAATCTCGACTTCCTGAGATCCCGCTTCTTTACAGGACTGTCCGCAGTATTTATCGCCGGGTTGCGCTAAACACTGACACGGCAAGTGGGCACATTTATTTCGCTCATTCGTTGCTATCGTTGCCATGATGATTCTCCCTGGCAATATCAAAATTTTCGGCCAGATCTATAAGTAGCTACTTCCGTCAATCGCGATGATCGCTTATTGCAGGGAAAACTAGCTGGTCTAAATTGCTCACTTCAGCTTTAATGCTGCAGCAGCCGGGGCTTTCTTGAGACTTGGTTGGTGCATTCTGATGCAATCGTCGTTATCCCATTTGACGACAGTGTCATCTTCCTTTGTTTGACTCAACGGTGCCGAATTGCCCGGTCGGTTTACCGAAGTCGCCCAAAAGGCTTCGACCCGATCTCCGCGGGTCAGTTGCCGGCCGGGGGCTGACGAGCGTGGCTTATGGCGCGGGACAACTAGCTATGCACAGCAGGTTTGGAGGGCGGGCGGCTTAGTCGTGAAGAACAACACTTAGTAGTGAACTATGGACTTGCAGTCCATCTCCTCCGTAGTCCACGAAGCCTAGCTTTCTGAACCGGTTCATGAAAAAACTGACCCGGGAACGGGTTGTGCCGATCATATCTGCGAGGGTCTCCTGGCTGATCTTGGGGATCACCGTTTCGGGCACCCCTTCCTTGCCGAAATGAGCAAGCAAGAGCAGAACCCGAGCGAGTCTTTTTTCACTGGAGTTGAAGAGTTGATCGACTAAATCCTCTTCGTACCGGATGTTCCGTGCCAGCAAATAGGCCACGAACATGTCAGAGAATTCGTGTTCCCGATGCAGCGCTTCCATCATGGATTTCTTTTCAATTCGCAACAGTTCGCAATCCGTCATGGCAGTGGCAGACCCCATGCGCAAAGCTTGTCCAGCCAGGCTGCCTTCTCCAAAAAACTCGCCTTCGCTCAATATGCCCAGGGTTGCTTCCTTGCCGATTTTGGATACAACCGTGAGTCGGACCTTGCCTTCCTGGATGTAGAAGATGGAATCGGCCGCGTCACCTTGCGTGAAGACTGCTTGTTTCTTGGAAAGAACGACGACCTTCCTACCCACGCCGATAGTGGCAAGGAAGCTTTTTGGATCGAGGTCGCGCCCCTTCTTAGCGAATGCAATTGGGGATGCCATCAGAAGCCCTCTCTCGGAGCCAAAGTACACCTTTGAAAAGTTTGCCACAATTGAAACCACGAAAAATGATCAATTTTGCACACAATTCGACGAAACAAAGCGCGCCTCCCACGGTGCCGAGACCTGCCATCCGGCTAAAGGGATTTGAGCAATATTGAGCATCTTTCAGTTGCGGAGTGCTGCATGATGCGATTGTGAAGACCAAGGATCTCACCGCAAAGCAAATATTGGCTGTGCCTTGCACCACCTGTGGCGCAGCCATTGGAGAAGTGTGTGAATTAAACACGGGGTCGCCCCGCACCGAGCCCCATCGGGATCGAAAATTGTCAGCAGCCGAGGCCGTGGAGAAAGAAGGCGGCGAGGCATAGACGTGCCTGAATCCGGGTACTGTCACTGTGCGGGGCTACCCGCTACCGCCCGCGATGGCGCAAGGGATTTCAACTGATCCAGCGCAGTCAGGACACCTTGCCAGCGAACCTGATCCTGTTTCGTCTTGATCGGTGCCGTGAGTTCAGAATAAAACTGCAGGATGTTATCTCGCAGCTCTGGCGTCGTCCCATCGAACTTTCTGTCGGACAACTGGGCCAGCAACTTTGCATAGGTGTCGTCCGTGAGCGAGTATTCCGCGGCCTTGGTCTCCTGGCCACTATCAAGATCGAAATTAAGTAGCACCAGTTTGTCGGTGCGCGCTTCTTCGAGCAAAGCGCGGTATTGATCCACCGTAGTGTCGATACTCTTAATATATAGATCTTCTGTTTGTGGGTTCGGGTTCTTGAACGCTAGCCCTTTGAAGGGACCAATTTTCGGCATATATCGCAACAGGGTTGACAAAATCCGGGTACCGACGCCCGGCTTTACGTAGTCCTTGCCCCACTCTTTCTCATAGTTGGAGCGGGAAAGCCGATACAAAAACTCCCGTTTGGCGAAATCAGGCCTCTCGTGTATTACGTCCTTTTTATGAGTTTGCAGCGCGACTCGGGTCATTTGCGGGATCAGTCGGCTGACGGCGAATCGATATGAGCCGACCGCCAGATCCTCGTGGGTGAGCACATCTTTCAACTCCATGCCATATACGACCGGGAAGACCCGCTCCAGCAGGGGCTTGGATACTTGAAATCCGATGAAGTCGTGGTACTGCTGCGAAGCATAACGATTCTTCGCGACCTGCAGCGTGTCGAACCCAAACTCCGTCTTCAAATGCGCCGTCTTGTCCTGAGCATATCGAACCGACTTGCCAAACTTCGCTCGCAGCTTTGGATACTCGATCGCAACGGCCTGGTTGATCGCGGGGTGACCGGCGATATCCGCCGCATAGTGCGACAGCGCACCCAGCGCGAATGCATATTCGTTGACGTCCTGGCTTTCGACGAGCAACTCACGCACAAAGTCTCCGCTGCGGACGTAGTGCACAAGGTTGCTGAATTCCCTGCTGCCGAACGGGTAGTAGCCGAGATCCTGGATGACTGCGCCTCCGTATGCGTAGGCATGCGCCTCCTTGATCTGATCTTCCGACAGTCCCGGATATCGCTTGAGCAGCAGGGGCCGGATCTCGTCGGTCCAGAGCAGGTCGACGATTTCCTCGTGGGTCAGCACGGAGTACGCCGCCGACCCGCCGCTGCACATTAGGACGACGAGAAGAAGTGCGGCCGCACGGCAGAAAAGCAGGCGCCGCCCTTTGACTGTTGCGCCTGGCGAGATTGCCGACTGGCGCATAATTTAAATGCGCCCGAGAACTAGAAGAATGACCACGATGAAAAGGACAAGTCCCAGTCCTCCGGTCGGGTAGTAACCCCAGTCTCTACTGTGAGACCAGCGTGGCAGTACTCCCAAGAGCGCTAAGATCAAAATCACAATCAATATAGTTCCAAGCATGTTTCACTCCTTTTCCCCGCGCTGACACACGACTGTCGGACGTCACCAAACGCAGGGTGTGGCTCTAACTCTGCGTTGTTCCTGGGCCGCATAACTGTGATCCTCTAGATGCGCACCGGGAGCAACGGCGAATAGAGAGTCATTTTCTTTATAGGCGCTCCGCTGTTTTCTTGCTGGTCAAAACTGATCAATGTTGGACAAACGGGCCTGGGCGGGTTTGGTGCTTTCGGGAAGCGGGGGTGATGATTACGAGTGGATGGCATCTCCGCCGCCCGGACATTCCTTGGGCTGCTGCGAACCGCGAAAAGAAATGGCGCGAGCGGAATGGACTCGCGCCAATGCAATGTTAATCGACTTCTTATGCCTCATTCTTATAATCGAGCGGACTGACGTAATGCCTCGCGGTCAATTCACTACTGACGTGGTTATTCTTTTCCTCCAGGCGCTTTTCCCTCACGAGCGCTTTCGGGGCGAGCCTCCGGCCGAGGTGCAGCTTGTTGATGAGGGGCAGGCTGCGCACGAGCCGCAGTCGCCGGACGGGGAGCGCTCTCCGGGTGAGCCGCGGGCCGAGGTGCAGCCTGTTGACGAGCTGCAGGCTGCGCATGAGCTGCCTTATTCTCATTCGAGCGTGTGGCCGCCGCTTTGTTCTCAGCCGCCTTATTCTCGTTTGAGCGCGTAGCCGCCGCTTTGTTCTCAGCCGCCTTGTTCTCGTTCGAGCGCGTAGCCGCCACTTTGTTCTCAGCCGCTTTGTTCTCGTTTGAGCGCGTGGCTGCTGCTTTGTTCTCAGCCGCCTTATTCTCGTTCGAGCGCGTAGCCGCTGCTTTGTTCTCAGTGGCCTTGTTCTCGGCCGCCTTGTCCTCAGCTGCCTTGTTCTCAGCTGCCTTGTTCTCAGTAGCCTTGCTCTCGGCCGCCTTGTCCTCAGCTGCCTTGTTCTCGGCCGCCTTGTCCTCAGCTGCCTTGTTCTCAGTGGCCTTGTTCTCGGCCGCCTTGTTCTCAACTGCCTTACTTTCCGGTGCCTTGTAAGGTGCTCCTGCCTCTTTGGACGCTACCACCCCAGAACCGCTAAATTCCGCCGGCTTTGCAGTTGCAGCGATTGCCGGCCGCCCCTGGTTCACGGACGCCAGGAGTGCGTGGTTGCTGCTGGCGGCGTGCACATGTTGGGTCTGCAACGCCGTTGGCGGCCTGTGTTGCTCGTGGGCTGCTGTCTCTTCCGCGGCGGTCGGACGGGCGGTAATTCCACCCTCTCCGCCGTTATAGCTGACATGGTTCACTGCGGTTTCGTTAATTACGGTCTTGTCGTAAACGTTGGTTATGTTCGTGACGTTTACGTTACTCACCGAGCGGTTGTAGAAGAAGGCTCCGTTGTTCCAGTATCCTCCTCCATAGCCGACACCACCGTAGCCGAAGCCGTAGTTGACGCCACCGTAGAAGCCGACACTTTGGCCCCAGTAGCCTTCATTCCATGCGAAGGCGTTGCCGCCCCAGCCCCAATAACCAGGAGTCCAGAGGAAGCCAACGGTGGGCGGCTCGACCCACGTACCCGGCACCCAGAAGTAGCCTTCATCACCATAAGACCAGTAGCCGGGCGTCCACAAATAACCGGCGGAGGGGCACATGGGTTGCTCGTACACGGGTAGCGCGGGCGGAGCGAACGTGATCGACGCGCCGAACTGCGCGAACGCGGCGGCCGACATGGCCAATATCAGAAGTGTTAGCGATAACAAACGGATCTTGCGCATTTTGAACCACCTTGCCAAATCATCCTTCGATTGCCCGGTTGTACTTTGCTGCTGCGGGCTGCGCGGATTGAGCGGCGACGCAAGGCAAGGATTCCATGGAGGCACTCCCCACGTCTGAGCACAACTGCTCACTATTCATGAATGTTCTCGTTGGATCCGCAAACGATTTTGTCGGGATGACGCTGCCGGCCGAACAAGAAGCGGCGCGAGCCCAAGAAATAGGCCCGCGCCGATAGGGTTAAGTTGGTTGCGCCTGCAGGCGTCACCAAACGAGCGGTTATAGTGTGAAGCTGAGCGTAAGATTAACGCCAGGAAACGATGCGTTGCATAGGTAATACACGCCGTTTATCTCTATAACGTAAACGTTTTGCGTGTAGAGCCAGTTGCTGGGCCACGGGTCAACGAATCCGAACGAATAGCCGCCGTATTGGAAGCGGTGATTGCGGTAGTCGCCTTCGTTTACTCGAAAACTGTGTTGCTGTCCAAAATTGGCCTTGAATTTGTCTGCGGGAATGCGGCCACCACCGTTGTTAGCGGCGTGCTGTTCCTGCTGCGCGTTCTTCTCTGCTGGCTTACCGTTCTTCTCTTGCTGCGCGTTCTTTTCTTCGGGCTTGGCGCTCTTTTCCTTCTGCGCCTCTGGTTTTTGCTCGGGTTTTGCAGTCTTTTCCGGCTGCGCTTTTTTCTCTTCCTGCGCGGCAGGTTTGCCTTTCTGTTCCTCCTGCTCATGCTGCTCCTGTGCAAAAGCAGGAGCCGCGGCTACGATCGCCAATGACAGAACTGCTGTGCTGATAAATCCAACTAGGTTCATAAGTGTTGTCTCCAATCTTGATCGTTACGTACGCTTGCTCTACTGCAAGCTCCCTGTGATCGCATTAACCGGGCTGCCAATGGCTTCGCCGGACACGAGAAGTTCAACCCTCCGGTTCTGCTGTCGGCCGGATGAATTGTCGTTTGAGGCCACCGGCAAGGTGTTGCCGAAGCCTTTCGACGATACCGAATTTGTCGCTACGCCTTCTTGCACTAAGTAATCGCGCACCGAGTTAGCGCGATTCTCAGACAGCGTTTGATTCATCGCGTCGCTGCCCACATTGTCCGTGTAGCCGCCGACTGCTATGTCGAGTCCGGGATAAGCGAGCAGAATACCGGCGACTTTCGCCAGTTTCTCTCTTGCACCCGGCTTCAACGAGTATTGCCCGGTGTCAAACAAAACATCGGACATGCTGATGATCAGCCCGCGCGCGCTATCTCGAGTCTGGAGAATAGAATTCAACTGCACAGACAATCGCATGCGCATGACTGCTTTGTCGGCGTCTGCCTGTTGCGCAGCCTGCTGTGATTGTTGGGCAGCCAAACGAGATTGCTCTGCATCGGCCTGTGCTGCGGAGACTGCATTGGCGGACGAAGCCTCGCTGGCCGCCATATCTGATTTGGCCTGAGCGGTCGCCGTCTGTGCATCGGCAGCATCGGCGCGTGCCGCGGCTGCATCCGAATCGGCCTGAGTCCTTGCTGCTTGAGCCTTCGCTGCGTCGGCTTGGGCCTGCTCTTTCTGCTGGATCGCGACGTCAGCTTGTTCCTGCGATTTCGCCTGCACATCCGCTGAATCCTGGCGCTCTCGCGCTAGCTGTATCTCGTCCAGTTTCTTGACTGCAATCGCACGCGAGTCTTCGGCAGTTTGTACTACCTCGCGAGAAATCGCGATCAGCGGCTTGGTGTCGATATGTTTGCTTATGGCATATTCATCGGCATTGTTCATCAACTGCACAGCATGCCCGTAGCTGTCACTGGCATACTGCTCGGCGCCCTCGGATTGCGCGATGCGCAGTGCGTTTCGCGCTTCGAAGAATTCCAACGGCAACCGGGCATTCAGAACCACGGGGTCAAACTTGTAGCCTGTCGGAATGTATCCGCCACGCTCCATCAGCTCGTAGTTCGCATTTACGGCTTCGGTAGTCCCCTTGGTGGTATCGCGAACTTCATTCTCAAGCACAACCACATTGCTGGGTTGCCGCACGGCATAATAAGGTTCCGCGGTGACAATCAGAGCGAACGCCTGAAGGTCGGTGGTCGCTCGCAGCTTGCTGCGATGGTTGTCGCCGACTAGCACTTCGCCCAGGTTCACCGCTCGGCCTTCGGGAGAAATCGCCCATAAGACATAGGTCAGATACTCGTTGCCGAAGGTCGTCGGTTTCTGCAGGTTGCCAAATTCCGCGTCGATCTCAATGGACCCACGCTTGCTATTCACCTTGGCCTCACCGTTCGCCGAAGCCATCAAGTCCGTGCCCGCAAAATCGAGCCTGGAGGCTCCGCTGCGATGCTCGTAGTTGACGGCCTGTGCGCGGCGGCTGACTACGTTCACTCGGAATACTGGAGTCGGACTCACCGGCTCGACGACCAGGGTTGTTTGAGAGTTGGTTTGGGCGACAACGCTTAGACTGAATGTGATTCCTACGGCTAACAAAAGCTTGGTCTTCAAAATTTCTCCTTGAGGCGGACATCTGCCGCGTTACGTTCTAATCTATTTTGTGTTGGTATGCAGCCTTTGTGGCCGCCTTCCCTTGCGCATGGTTTAACTACCGATGTGGATCCGAGAAAGTGAATTAAAGAGTCCAAACACATTCAGCAGCCACAACACCACGGCAATCACCACGACGCCGTTCAAAATTGACTTAATCGTGCCCTGCATGGGAATGAAGCGATTCACCAGCCACAGGAGGACACCTACCACGATCAGAACTTCCAACAGTTGAATTAGAGGCATGATTGTTGACCTTCCTTCCTTACTTACTTTTGCGGGCTAACACCTCTCATCCGCCTGGAGGTATTGCCCTGCTTTCGACCTTCGAGACCCAGCCATCGTGAATCGCCACATTGCGCGTGGCGTAGACGCGGATGGAAAATGCCGATTGGCTGGATGTGGCCGCTTGCGCAGTGGCCTGAAATGAGAGCTGCGAATCAGCGTCGCCGCTCAGTCTGCACACACAGTAGGAATGTAGAATCGCAGATAGGCCGTCTCACGTCTGAGCAAGATAGCTCACTTGGACAAATTCCGAATCGCGACACCTTCCGTTTTCAAATCGACCGAACTTCGTTTGGTGCAATGTCGTTCAGCGGAACATGCGGACGATCGGCAACGCTCGATCGGATAGAGTGCATCAACGCCCAGGAATAATCGAACTCTTGCCCACACTTCAGGCAGACCTGGTACGTCCGTTTCTTGATCGTGAAAACACTACTGCGTTGCTGATGATGGCATCCGAAAGCAAACTGAACAATCCAAACCAGAGGTTTCATAAACGCGAGGCTCCGCTCCGCTCCGACCACGTTAGAGAGGGAGCGCGTGGGAATACGATTTTCAAACTCCCGTTTGGGAAATAATCCGCTTGGCACTGACATGGCGTCCCTCGTTTGTTGAGAACAGGTGTTGAAAGGCACTCCCGAGTGGCTCCAAACGATCACCGCGGCCCGTCTAGGATTGAAATCCCGGTCTTGTCACACCGGCCTTAGCTAAGCGCCTCGATCGGTGCCATTTTTTTTGGTGCCATGTCAGTATTGAACGAAAGGCAAGTTGCGGACTGGTCAAAATTGACCAAGTCAACTAAGGAGCGATTGCAGATTAGCGGATTGGACCGCGCTCGGCTACTTGGCGGGTCAGCCTGTCGGCTCACACGTGAGCACTTTTGATCAGTATCAGAGGAACATTCCCTGATACACATAACTCGCATGATTACCAGCAGCACCCTGTTGTGCATACACCGCGATCCAGCTCAACTGAGTTGGTTGCAAGAAAACGGATATGAGCTGGCAACCGCCACCAACGGCTCCGATGGCCTGCGGCTTTTCATGTCGCGGCCCGTGGATGCCGTCGTTCTCGAATACCATCTCGGCCTCCTGGATGGCGCAACCGTCGCCGACGAGATCAAGCACGTGCGGCCCGACGTGCCCATTGTGATGCTGGCCGATCACCTGGAACTGCCCGACGGTGCTTTGAAGTCGGTCGATGCGCTCGTGGCCAAGTCCGACGGAGCACATTTCCTTCTGGCCACGGTACACTTCGTAATCAATGTGAAGCCAACCCAGCGCCGTGAGGCACAGCTAAGGGCCCAAACACCGGCACATCTGCGGCGTCTGGGCAGGTCCAGGGCAAAAGCGAACCCCGGGCAAGCCAGCGCCTCCCAACCTAATGCAATGGATGCGCCATTTTCCCAAGAAGTTTGGCGAAATATACGGAATGGAACGATTCGATTCTGAGCAGACGCGGAGGCCAGTTTCCACGGCCCTCCGCCTAGTGTCCGTCGCCACAGTCTGTGTAACTAAGTTCAGTACGACGATCTCTGTCTATGCGGCCGTACCGATATTTGCCTTGACTGCTGTTACTGGCTCCCATCGCGTAGGCGGAAAGTTGTGAGTTATGCCCGGCTCAGTTGCTTTGCTTTGCCGATGGCCGCAGGACAGGCAAATCGCTCCCACTTGACGGATGTCGGTCTCTTTCGATATCTCGTTTTCACGAACTGCGGTTGAGCCCGCTACCACCGGGCCTGCACATTTGTCGCAGGAATAAGCTGAGAGATGCAGGTACTGCTTTTTCATTTGGATCCTCGAAAGCTCAGTCAATGGCCTTACACAACAGCACGCCGGCCGCTCACTAGGTTAATGACCAGCACCACCAGTGCGACAACCAGCAACAGGTGAATCAGACCGCCTGCGATGTGAAGGCTAAAACCAAGAAGCCACAGAATCAGTAGCACAACAAAAATAGTCCAAAGCATGTTGATCTCCTTCGCTCATATGAGCGTTTTTCGAAATGCACAAACCAGAGAACTTGCCCTATGTTGCCGCAGGAGCAAGCGACTTCCCACATTCCAGACAAGACGTCTGCGCCCGTGGTGTGATTAACCCGCAAAATGGACATACCCTTTGCGATGCGAAATCTCGACCCGGTGGCGTAGTCGACGCAAACACCTTCGAAGCGGACCTACTCACCTTGGCAAACCTTCTGCGAAGAAAATCACGCAATCGATCTAGAGTCGTTTGCATCAGATCTTCACCTGCGTTCTTTCTCGTTCAAATTAGGACCGCTTCGCGATAATAGACAGCCAGTGAACGATGACACGTCGGAGTGGGTAATTCTGTGCAAGATTGCTCACTAGAAGAGAGATCATGCGGGTTTGACAAAACCTGAGAGCTGCGACCTGGCACCTTGACTTTGGCGAAAGTGAGCAATGTAGACCAGTTCTGCACATGTCCGATGAGCGATCATGATGACGGAGAGGGGACTTCTCTCTCTTTCAGGTTATCTGAGCTAAGGCAGCGCATCTGAAGTTTTCTCCTCTTAGTTCCGTAACCCTTAAAGGAACAATTCATGAAAAAAGTAATGTCACTGCTGTTGATGGGCTTGATCGGACTCGTTGGAACTTTCGCGTGGGCCGGTTCGTCTCGTGAAGACACGGTCGACCGCCTGCAATCGTCCGTCGACGTTTTGCACAGCATCATGGCGACTCCCGACAAAGGGATCCCGGAAGAAGTGCTGAACGATGCGAAGTGCATCGTTGTAGTGCCAAACCTCGTTAAAGGTGGTTTTGTCTTTGGCGCCAAGCACGGACGTGGTGTTGCGACATGCCGCACAACCTCCGGTTGGAGCGCTCCCGCATTCGTCACGATTGGCGGTGGAAGTTGGGGATTGCAGATCGGAATCGAAGACGTGGACCTGGTCATGCTGGTCATGAACGACCGCGGTTTGCAGCATCTGCTCTCCAGCAAGTTCGAACTTAGCGGAGACGGATCCGTTGCGGCCGGCCCGGTAGGCCGTCAAGCCACGGCTGGAACCGACTGGAAGTTGAACACGGAAGTTCTCAGCTACTCGCGCTCTAAGGGCGTGTTTGCCGGCTTGACATTGGAAGGCGCAGTAGTAGAGCAGGATAACGACTCGACGCGCGCAATTTACGGCGAGCACATGGAGTTCCGCAACATCCTTTCGGGCAAAGTGCCAACCCCCGCCAGCGCAGATGCATTCTTGCAGGCTGTAGCCGACGCAGGCCACCAGGCTCACATCGCAGAAGCCAAGTAAGGTCGGAAGCAACTTACTGGGTTTTCTGTTGCGAGATAGAATTCGAGCTGACCGAGATCGGCTTGTCGGTTGCGGTCAGCTTTTTCTAACTCCTTACGCATTCTGATCTTCTTGCTTTCCTAGCCGAAGTGAACGACCGGCAATTATGGCGGGCTATTCTGCGAGATTGTGCGTGGGTACCACGATGACCGTGCGTTGATTAAAGCTGACTCAGTGGATGTCAGTAAGTTGAGTCATCCGCCCGGGTGAAGAACCTTGTGCAGGCTTACGTCGTCGCCATCGCCGCTCCTCAAACTGCGGAAGACAATCGTGGACAAGATGGTCAATATCCCGAGAGCAATGAGAGCTTTGTGGATTCCATGAATCATTTGAATCGGATTCGAGTGCGTACCGGGAACGAAAAGCGCTGTGGTTAGCCCTGCCGCCGCTACGCCGAAGCTGATCGACATCTGCTGCGCGGTGCTGGCAATGGAACTGGCACTGCTGGCGTCTTTTTCCGCAATGTCAGCGTAGACCAGCGTATTCATGCTCGTGTATTGCAGCGACGTGAACCCTCCATAAAGGAAAGCCTGCAGCACGATGAGCCAAACCGGCGTTCGCAGACCGATCGTTGCAAACACCATCAGAAGGACGCCAAGCATTGCAGTGTTGGAGATGAGGACGCCACGATACCCGATACGACGGAGAATTCGTGGCATGATCGCTTTCATGCTCATGGAGGCAATCGCCTGAGGCATAACGAGCAGGCCCGACTGGATCGGGGTGAAACCCAAGCCTACCTGATATAGGAGGGGCAGTAGAAAAGGCACTCCTCCGATTCCAAGACGCGTGAAGAAGCTGCCGCTTACCGCGGCGCGGAATGTGCGAATGCTGAAAAGCTTGAGCTGCAGCAAAGGGAACGGAAGACTGCGCGCGTGAATTCCGTATCCGGCGAGCAAGGCAATAGACAACACCAGTAACCCGGACATCTCGACCGCACTCAGAGTGTGCTCGCCGAATATCTCCAGCACATAAGACAGCAATGCAACCCCGGAACCGAAGAGGATGAGCCCGACAACATCCAGCGGAGGGGTCCGATCTTCGCGGTAGTCCGGCAGATGCAGATAAACGAAGATCAAACCTATGAGTCCAATGGGAATATTAAGGAAGAAAATAACGCGCCAGTGAAGATACCCGACAATGAGACCTCCGGCGATCGGTCCCAGCATGGGCGCGACCAGCGCTGGTATGGAAACAAAGCTCATGACGCGCAGAAGCTCTGACTTGGCAAAGGTTCGCACCAGAGTGAGCCGGCCCACAGGCACCATCATCGCGCCGCCGCAACCCTGCACAATGCGACAAGCAACCAGCAAGTGAATGTTGCTTGATATGCCGCACAGAAAAGACCCGAGCGTGAATAGACCAATCGCAGACGCGAAGACACGACGGGTTCCGAACCGGTCCGCCATCCAGCCACTGATGGGGATGAAGACCGCCAGGCTGAGCGTATAGCTCGCCAGCACCGCCTTCATGCTGAGGGGAGCGACGCCGAGGGCGGAAGAGATTGCGGGAACGGCCGTATTCAGAATCGTTGTATCCAGCGACTCCATGAAAAAAGCGACGGCAACAAGCCACGGCAGGAGCCGTTTAGAGGCCTCTGAGGGAGCGGACGAAGATGGAAGAGCGGTCAGCGGGCCGGCTTCGTTCATAGATTAGGAAAATGCGGAAGGCTTCTCCACCTCGAACATATCAGATGATGAATCGGACCCATGGTTTTCTATGAACGCGTTCCGCTACACTCAGGCTGCTATCCGGGATGGATACGCGGTCAGAGACTCGGGCATGTTAACTTAACTCACTCGAGTTTCAAGAAACGGGGTTCAGCACTTGCAGGAATTCAGATCGCGTCTGGCGTGTCGTGTTGTTGCGTGTGCCTTTTTTTCGCTGACTTCACTGGCGTTCAACCTTTCCGTCTCTGCCCAGTCGGTTCCGCCGGAACTCATCAACGGACTCAAATGGCGTCTGATTGGGCCGTTCCGCGGCGGACGTGCGGTCGCGGTCGCCGGTGTGCCCGGCGATTCGACAACCTTTTATTTTGGCTCGGTCAATGGCGGGATCTGGAAAACAACGGATGCCGGAGTCGCCTGGAAACCGATTTTTGACGGCCAGCCAGTAGCCTCGATTGGGGCACTGGCTGTGGCTCCCTCCGATCCCAGGACGATTTATGCCGGAACCGGCGAGTCTGATATTCGAGAGGATCTCTCGTCCGGCAACGGCGTGTACAAATCCGACGACGCTGGAATCACGTGGCATCACATGGGTCTGGAAGATACGCGCCAGATTAGCCGCATCGTAGTCGATCCGCAAAACGCGAATGTCGTTTATTTAGGCGCTCTAGGACACGCGTTCGGCGCGAACGATCAACGAGGAGTCTACAAATCTGTCGATGGCGGGGAGCATTGGACGCGGATTCTCGATCTGGGACCGGAAATTGGCATTGCCGATCTCGCGATTTCTGCGGAAAATCCCCAGGTCTTGTTTGCCGGCGCATGGCATGTGCGGCGTCCGCCCTGGAGCGCCTATGCTCCGATCGATGGACCCGGCAGCGGCCTTTACCGCTCCCAGGATGCCGGCAAGACCTGGGCTCGACTCGACGGAAACGGGCTGCCACAAGGCGATTGGGGGCGCGTAGGAGTTGACGTTGCGCCGGACGGCAAGCGCGTCTACGCGCTCATCGTGCTCCAGTCAGAGTTCCAGATTCCGGCCCAGGACCGAAGATCTGGCCTTTATCGCTCTGACGATGGAGGCAACACTTGGGCCCTCGCCAACTCCGCTCCTCCTCTTACCGGCCGGGCGTGGTATTTCAATCGCATCACGATTGATCCACACAATCCCGACGTGATCTACATGCCGAATGTTGCTCTGTACCGATCGGAGGATGGCGGAAAGACGGTCTCGGTGTTGCGCGGTGCGCCGGGCGGGGACGATTATCACCAGCTTTGGATCGATCCGAAAAACCCTGCAAGCATGGTTCTCGGAACGGATCAGGGAACCACCATCAGCCTTA
>Ga0326727_10012155_pt1 | contig 19707 bp, 12 predicted proteins | sample MB2enrmetagenome_FD_207643 | JGI IMG/M metagenome (GOLD analysis project Ga0326727, IMG submission 207643) | Lab enriched peat soil microbial communities from McLean, Ithaca, NY, United States - MB29MY | ecosystem: Environmental > Terrestrial > Soil > Wetlands > Peat | place: USA: New York...
GGCTACAGCGGCACCTTCATGATTACGGCCGTCATGCAGGCCCTTTCCTTCGGACTCCCCAAGCTCATGGTATCGTCCGCGGCCGCCCTGCCCGGCCTTTCCAACCAGTTTCTGAAAACGAGCGACATTATGCTCTTCCACTCCGTTGTCGAGATTTCCGGACTTCCCGGTCCCGTGAGGAACGTGCTCCGGAGGGCGGCCTACGCTCTCTACGCGATGATCCAGGGCCGCGCGGTCGATCCCGTCATCGACAAGGAGAGGTCGATCGCTCTGACCATGTTGAGTACCTGCGAGAAGTGTGCCAGGTCCGTTCGGCTCGCCCTGGAGGAGCACGGCTACCAGGTGGTCGGATTTCATGCCGCCGGAATCGGTGATCGCGTCATGGAGGATATGATTGCCGACGGGTCGTTCCACGGGGTCGTCGATCTCGCACCAGGAGGCGTGGGCGAACATCTCTACGGGTTCATGCGGGACGCCGGAGCACGCCGTTTGGAATCAGCCGGCACGGCGGGCATTCCCCAAATCATCTCGACGTGCGGCGTGAACCATATCACCCCATCCAGGTCAATGACCAGGCCGAAACACGGGGAGCGGAGAAAGTACGACTTGGATGGGTTTCGGACGTGGATCCGTATGAGCCCCAAGGAACTACGGGAGGTCGCGGACGTCTTTGCATGGAAATTGAACAAATCAACGGGCCCGGTAAAGGTCCTTGTTCCCCTGAGGGGATGGTCTTCGGTCGACTCATTGGGCAGCCCTACCTACGACCCTGCGGAAGATGCCGTATTCGTGAGGAGACTAAGAAACAGATTGAAGAAGGATATCCAGGTTATCGAGGTGGATGCCAACATGGAGGACCCGGAATTCGCGCACGCCGTGACGAGTGCCGCCCGTACCGTATTCTAGTCCAGGTCATTCATGAGAACCAAAGGTCGAAACGGCAATCTCCATGAATTTTTTTGCACTGTTGCTAAGGACACGCCTCGCAAGATAAACAAGCTGGACGTCGATGAAAATATCGAGTCCTTCAACCGTTAGAGTCTTCAAAAGGCCTTTTTCCAATTCCTCTTTCATGAGGGGTGGGAAAAGGAGGCCTAACCCTTTACCCAGGATAAGATACTTCTTCGTCATCTCGATATTCTCCGCTTCCAGGGCGACGCGCGGTGTTACGTGGTGCCTTTCAAAGACTTCAAGGAATGTCAATCTCGTAGCCGAGCCGACTCCGGCCAGAAGGATAGGTTCCTGAAGGATGTCGTGGATGGTCAATCGTTGTTTTTTTGCGAGTCTGTGGTTCGATCCCACGACGAGCTCCATTTTTTCCCTGGAGATGGTATGGGTTATCAGCCTGTCGCTCACCTGTACCCGCGGAATGACACCGATTTCGTCCTTGAATTCGAGTATCTTCTCGATAACCCCGTGTGAATAACCTTCGGTCACGCTTATCTGTACGTCGGGACACTGCTCAGCGAACATGGAGATCAAGAGCGGTACGTAGGTTTGGGAAAGAGACCTGGAAGCGCCGATGCGCAACACGCCCTTTATCGTATCCCTAAAGGATGAAGCTATAGACTCTATCTCCTTAACCTCTCGGTATATCTCCTCGGCCATGGGGAGCACTTCTCTGGCCAGGTCGGTGAGCTGCAGATCTTTGCCCGTAGTGGTAAACAGTTTTCCGCCGAATTGGCTTTCCAGACACTTGATCTTGGTCGTCACCGCGGGCTGGGTAAGAAAGAGCTTCGTCGCCGCGCCGCTGAAGCTCTTCTCCTTGGCGACGAAGAGAAAGGCGATAAGGTTATCGAGGTTGATTTTTACGTTCTCCATTTTTCTTCCATCAAATCGTAGAGACGCCGGGAAGCCATAACGCCGAAGGCAGGATCGTTGATAGAGAGGTCCACGGACTCGACATGCCCCTTTCCCACGTATTTCCCCAACTGGCTGGTGAAGGCGCTCATCAGGCGAGGGTCGTAGAAAGACTTCCCCTCCTCGCCGGGAGACGACCACCCCTTCAGGGGAATAAGGAAGCGCAACCTTTCCGGGGCATGCTTCGCGACGATCTTTCCGATCCACCGGCCCGCTTCCCCCGCTTCTCTTCTGGTGGCCTTGACTGTCCATCGGAAATCGTGCCTGTACACGGTTCTTCTCCTGAAGCGCGGAGGCACACCCCCGTTTCCGGGCATGAAGGCGACCGCATCAACTGCCCCCGGGGAGATCACCGCCGGTATATCCCTGGAAAGATAAGCGGCAAGTCTCTCTTCGTTGATCTTCCCATATGCCCCTCCGGCGACGTGATCGAGCACGTCGTGGAGCGTGAGGTCGAGGATCCCGTGGAAAAGGCCGCGGGCCACCAGCTCGGCCATGGCCATGGTGCTCTCACCCGCGGAATGGAAAGGGACGAGGGCCAACTCTTTCTCGCGCCAGAAGGACTTGACCTCTTCCGTGTAAACCCCGGTAATACCAATGGCAGTGATGGCCACGGCCCGGCCGTCCATGCGGGGAAGACCTTGTGTCATGGCGGTGACTATAGCGGCGGCGTTGGTGAGGACCGCCTCGGAAAGGGGGTTCAGGGCCCCGAAGTCACAGGGCGACTGGAAGTAAACGATATCCTTGTGGTTCCCGAGGATGCTGAGACTGTTGACTATCATCGTGGAGACGATAACCTTCGGGATCAGGAGAGGCACCTCCTCCATGATCCGCAGCGCCATGTAGAGCAGCGTGCCCCCGCCCACCGCCACGATCCCCGCAAGGAGGTGTTCCTTCATTATGTCTTTCAACTCGCCTGCAGCCCTGCTGATGGCGCTGTCTATGGCGGTGTCTCTGGCATCGGTGAACCGGGTCGAAGAAACGTCGAGCTTTACGGGTGTATGCCCCTTGCCCGCAATTTCTCCGCAGAGAAAATCGAGTTCTTCATGTTTCGTGTTCCACGTACCGATCACCAGGTAGGTCGACATCGCTTCTGTGAGAATAATAACCAGACTCGTCCAAAAATACCAGCATTAATTGTAGACCCTCCGCTGTATAGAGTCACATACAACGACGGACATGGCATGATCGATTGACTCACCTGTTTCGAAGGCGCCTAGGAGAAATGTGAGTGGTACCGGGGTTTAACCTGCCCCGCTTGTCCGCGATCCGCCGCTTGCCCACCCCGCTCGTAATCGAAGCCCTGCGGCCCAGGGAGACGCTGCCGAGGCGGAGCACCGAGGCGGCAAGCAGCGGGCCGACCACAGGGTCCTCGAGGAGCGCCCCCGGGACCCGGGCACGCACCGCTGCCTCGTGCCCCTCTATCACCTCAAAGCAGAGGCGAAGCTCGTCAACTCCCCCTGCCTCGACCACCTCCGGGCGGCTCCCTTTCTGGCTCCGCGTCTCGCCCGGCGCACCTCCCTCTCACGGACGCTACCCCCTCGCGGGCCGGCATAGACTCCTGCACGAGCCGCCCCCTCCCTTTGCAAAAGCCCGGACGCGGCGCGGCTGCCCCATGGTGCAGGGCCGCCCGCGCACCCGTTGCTCTTGCCCATCAGGGTCTCGTCGCACAAGGGGTGGGGAGGGGTTACAGCCTCTCGATCTTCACCGCACAGGCCTTGTATTCGGCCGTCTCCGATACAGGATCGAAGACCGGGTTGGTCAGCCAATTTGCGCAGGCCTCCCGGAAATGAAAGGCCATCCATACCATTCCCGCGGGCACCTGGGGGGTGATCCTGGCCCTGACCTTCACCTCGCCCCGCCGTGATCTCACCCGGATCATCTCGCCGTCCTCGATGCCCATGGTCCTCGCGTCGTCGGCCGATATGTCGGCGCTCTCCTCGCTCAAGAGGTCGTTCAAGCCCTGGGCGCGGCCGGTCTGGGTCCGCGTGTGGTAGTGATAGAGCCGCCGGCCCGTGGAGAGGACAAGGGGGTACTCCTTATCGGCGATTTCAGCAGGCGGCGTCCAGTCAACCGGGACAAGTTGCCCGAGGCCGCAGGTAAAGCAGCCGTCCTTGTGGAGCGTCGGGGTGCCGCAGTGCTCCTCATTGGGCACCGGCCACTGGAGCCCGTCGCCTTCGAGGCGGCCGTACTTTATGCCCACCATCTGCGGCGCAAGGACGGCGATCTCGTTGTCCCAGATCTCCCGGGCGCTCGCCGAGGGCCACTCCTGGCCCATGCGCCGCGCGATCTCCTTGAAGATCCACCAGTTGGGTCTGGCCTGGCCCGGAGGCTCACTCACCGTCCGCACCCTGTTCACCCGCCTTTCACTGTTGGTGAAGGTGCCGTCGTTCTCGCTCCAGGCGGCAGCGGGGAGGATCACATGGGCGAAACGGGTCGTTTCCGTGGGGAAGTTGTCCTGACAGACCAGGAACTCCGCCGAGGAGAGACATTTCTCGATGTGGTGAATATCGGGCTCGGTGTTGGCCAGGTTTTCACCGAAGACGTAGAAGGCCTTGAGCGTACCCTTGAGCAGCCCTTCCAGCATGCTGGGCATCATCATACCCGGTTTTTCCGGCAGCCTTTCCACACCCCAGGCGGCCCTGAACTTGGCCTGCGCCGTTGGGTCGGCCACCCGCTGGTACCCGGGGAAAACATTGGGGAGGGCGCCCATGTCACAGGCACCCTGGACATTGTTCTGACCACGCAGCGGGTTGACACCGCCGCACTCGAACCCCACGTTGCCCAGGAGCATCTGGAGGTTGGCGCAGCTCATCACGTTGTTGACCCCCGAGGTATGCTCGGTAATCCCCAGGGTATAGATGAGCATGGCGGGCTTCACCTCGCTGAGGCGCCTCGCGACGCGGCGGATCAAGTCGGCATCCAGGCCGCATATCCCGGCCACCTTCTCGGGAGGATACTCCAGGACCTTCTGCTTCAGCGCCTCGAAGCCGGTGCAGCAGGAATTCACGTACTCCTTGTCATAGAGGTCCTCAGTGATGAGGACGTTCATGAGGCCGTTGAGCAAGGCGATGTCGCTTCCCACCTTGAGGGGGAGGTGCATGGTGGCGCGCTTCGCGAGGTCGGTGCGGCGGGGATCGACCACGTAGAGTTCCGCCCCTTTCCTCACGGCGTTCTTGACGAACGTGGCAGCAACCGGATGGGCCTCCGTCATATTGGAACCTATCACGAGCAACATCCTCGCCTTGTCGAAGTCAGCGAAGGAATTGGTCATTGCGCCTGACCCGAAGCTTGTCGCCAGACCGGCGACCGTGGGGGCGTGTCAGGTTCGGGCGCAGTTGTCAATGTTGTTGGTCCCGAGGACGGAGCGAAAGAGCTTCTGCATCTGATAGGAGTCCTCGTTAATGCTCCGGGAGCAGCTCACCCCCCCTATGGCGTCGGGACCGTGTCCGGCGATAATCTCCTTGAACCGCGTTGCCACCAGGTCGAGTGCCTCGTCCCAGGAGGCCTCCCGGAACTGGCCGTCCTCCTTCCTGACGAGCGGCGTCTTCAGCCTCTCCTCCGAGTAGATGAAGTCGTAGCCGAAGCGCCCCTTTACGCAGAGCCTGCCCCTATTGGGCTGGGCGTCTTTGACCGCGGTCACCTTCGTGATCCGGCCGTCCTTGACGTGGAGCCACAGCTGGCATCCCACCCCGCAGTAGGGGCAGGTGGTCCGCACCTTCGTGGTCTCCCACGTGCGGGCTATGCCCTGGGCCTTGCGCTCTGTCAGGGCCCCGGTGGGGCACGTCTGCACGCACTGGCCGCAAAGGGTGCAGTCGCTCCCCTGGAGGCCCCCGTCGAAGGGGACGGTCACCTTCGTATTGAAGCCCCGATGGGCATAGTCGATGGCGTAGATCCCCTGGACCTCTTCGCAGGCCCGCACGCACCGCTGGCACAGGACGCACTTGTTATAATCGCGGATGATGAACGGGTTGGAGAGATCGATGGGGTAGTGGTGGCGCGCCCCCTCGAAGCGGGTGCCGCTCACCCCCATGCTGTAGGCCAGGTCCTGAAGGGTACACTCGCCGCTCTTCTCGCAGGTCATGCAATCCGAGGGGTGGTCGGAAAGGAGGAACTCGACCACGAGCTTCCGCGCGGCCAGGACCCTCGCCGTCGCGGTCCTCACCACCATATGGGGTGCCACCGGATAGGCGCAGGAGGCGACCAGGGCGCGTGCCCCTTCCACCTCGACCACGCAGAGGCGGCAGGCGGCTGCATGGCTCATATCGTCCTGGTGGCAGAGATGGGGGATGGCGATACCGGCTTTTTTTGCTGCCTGGAGGATGGTTGCCCCCGCCTCGATCTCGACCTCGCGGTTATCGATGGAGAGTCTTACCAGGTCCATTCTGTTCTCCTCCTCTTCAGGCGCTCCTGCTACCCCCTTCACCCCCCGGTTCGGACGTTCGCGCCGTTACTTATGTCATTTATGACATAACATGTGCGGGCCCCGTCTGTCAATCCCAAACTTACCTCTCCATTCCAACTATTACTCATGACTACTTATTCGTACCTTATGCGGCCACACTTTCTCTCTGACGCCCACCCCGGGCGAGAAGACAAGGGCATTTGAATATCCCCATTTGAGCGAGACCGTGTGGCGCCCTCCGAGCACGTGTGCTGGCGGGCAAGAAGGTCCTGGAACTTGAGAGGCAGCCTGTGATACCCTTTTCCTTATGGCAGGAAAGACCGGTGAGCATCAGGCGGACGGGGGCGTGCTCGAGATGCACTTGCGCCTCTGGCTGGCGACGGGACAAGGCGTGCTCTTCGGCCTTGGACGGGCTGATATCCTCTGCGCCATCGAGCGCCACGGATCGCTCCGGAAAGCCGCTGAGGAGCTCGGCATCTCCTACAGGGCTGCGTGGGGAAAGATCAAGCGGAGCGAGGCCCTGCTCGGGTTCAAGCTGGTGGAGAAGGCGGCGAGCCAGAGGGAGGGCTGCCGGCTGACCGAGGCGGGGAGGGACCTGAAAGAAAAGTTTGACCGCTGGTACAAGGAGGTCGAGGATAACGCCATCGAGAAGGCCCGGACCATATTCGCCGATAAGACCATAAGGCGGCGCAGGGACAAGGCCGACGGACAAGACAAACATGAGGAGGAGGACCATGGGTGAAACCCCGGCCACCGTGATAAGCTGTCCCCATTGCGGCAGAGAGATAGCCCTGGATGAGGCGCTCTCGCAGCGGATCAGGCAGCAGATGCAGCGGGAGATCGACGCAGAGCTTGCCGAGAAGAAGAACGCCCTGCAGCAGGCCGCGATGCGCGTAGCCCGAGAGAAAGAGCAGCTCGACGAAGAGAGAAAAGGCCTGGATGCGGAGATGGCCAGAAGGGTCGGGGAGGAGCGGGCGAGGCTCCGAAAGGACCTGCAAAGGGAGCTGGAGGAGCAGGCCGGCCTGGAGCTTGCCGCGCTGAGGGACCAGGTGGCGGACAAGGAGAAGCGGATCAGCGCATTCCGGGAGTCGGAGCTGAAGCTCAGAAAGGAGAAGGCCGAGCTGGAGGAGGCGAGAAGGGGCCTCGAGCTCGAAGTGGCCAGACGGATCGAGGACGAGGGGAAGCGGATCAGGGACGAGGTGGAGAGGAGGGCCGCGGAGCAGTACAGGCTCCGGGAGGCGGAGAAGGACAAGGTGATCGAAGACCTGAGGAAACAGGCGGACGAGTTCAGAAGAAGAGCGGAGCAGGGCTCGCAGCAGCTCCAGGGGGAGGTGGCGGAGCTCTCCCTGGAGGAGATGCTCTCCACGACCTTCCCCACGGACTGTGTGGAAGAGGTGGCCAAGGGGGTGCGGGGTGCCGACGTGGTCCACAGGATATGCAACCCCATGGGACAGGTCTGCGGCACCCTCGTATGGGAATCGAAGCGGACGAAGGCCTGGAGCGACGGATGGATCGACAAGCTCAAAGAGGACCAGAGGGAGGTCAAGGCCGACCTAGCAGTCCTCGTCACCTCGGTGCTGCCCAAGGGCGTGAGCGGCTTCGGCCGTCTCAACGGGGTCTGGGTGTGCGAGCATGGCCTCGCGGGCTGCCTGGCGCAGGCACTGCGCATGAGCCTCATCGAGGTGGCCGCGGCGAAGCTGAGCGTGAGCGGGAAGAACGAGAAAATGGAGGTATTATACGCATACCTCTCGGGACCCGAGTTCAGGCAGCAGGTCGAGGCCATCGTGGAGGCCTTCACCGTGATGAGGAAGGACCTGGACCAGGAGCGGAGGGCCATGGAGAAGATCTGGGCGAAGCGGGAGAAGCAGATCGAGAGGGTGGTAAAGAACATGGGAAGGATGTACGGCAGCCTGGAGGGGATCATCGGCCAGTCCCTGCCCGAGATCGATCTCTTCGAGCTCCCGGCCCTGCCCGAAGGCGAGGAGGTCTAGAGGGAGAGCCGGGAAATGCCCTGAGCGCCGCCTCCGCCCGTTTCCCTACCCATCATGTTCATGAGCGAGTTTTTGGGACGGAGGCAAGGGGAAGTTAAGGCGGGAGCATAGGCAATTTATAGGGGGTTAATGAATGGATTTTCCCTAGACCTGGATGGTCAGAGCGAGAGCAGGTAGGTCTGGAGGTTCGTCTTCTTGTTGCTGAGACCGAGCTTGCTCCTGATATTGTTCCTGTGGCCGTCAACGGTGCCCTTGCTCACGTGGAGGAGATCCGCGATCTCCTTGCTTGTCTTGCCGCTCCTGATCATATCGGCGACCTGGACCTCCGTGGGTGTGAAGCGGGCAAAGAGAGCGCTCAGTTTCTGCAGGAACGGCGAAATGATATGGCTGAGATTCGACTCGATTATATCCAGGTACGTGAGCTGGTTGTCGGTGAGCTGACTGCCACGCATTTTCTCAATATAGGGGAATACCAACTCCTTCACATTGGCGAGGATCGTCTGCTCCAGCGCCCCCCTGTCCTCGTCCCTATGCTTGAGCAGCACTTTCAGGGCCGCATTGGCCTGCTCGAGATTGGAGGACTTGTCCTCGAGCTCCTTCTCCCGCTTCGTGAGCGTCTCCTCCGCCCTCTTGCGCTGAGTGACGTCCTCGGCGACCACCATGATCGCCTTCTGCCCCCTATGGATGAAGGGAAAACCTCTGGTCTCCGTGTTGATCACAGACCCGTCGAGGCGCAGGAACTTCCGCTCCATAATGGGGGTCTCTTTCCCGTCGACCACGACGCTTCTCCGTCTCTCCTCCACGAGAGCCCGCTCGTCTGGATGGGCAAAATCGAGGGAAGGTTTGCCGTACAGCTCTTCAGGCGTGCCGGCCCCCACCATGCGGACAAATGAGGGGTTGGCATAGACGACCTTTCCCTCCACTTGGATAAAGATCCCGCTGGGCGAGAGGTCCACGACCTGACGGTACCGCTCTTCACTCTCCCGGAGCGCCTCGCGGGCGAGGTCCCGCTCCGCCGATCCCTGTCCAGCCCCTTCCCCGGCCCGAGCCCCATCCCTCAGCCTGAATGAGGCAGTCCCCCGAGCCTCATGCGCAGCCGCGATGGCGGGCAACAGGTGCTCGGCTTGTACAGCGCCGTCCCCGGACAAGAGGAGAGCCCTCCTCACCACGTTTTCCAGCTCCCTCGCATTACCCGGCCAGGAATGGCGCATGAGCACGTCCAGGGCATCCCTGCCCAGCTCACGCACCGGCCTGCCCATGTCCAGTGCAGCCTCCCTGAGAAACTTATTTGCCAGAAAGGGCACGTCTTCCATTCTCTCCCTGAGCGGGGGAAGGGCAATGACGGACCGGCCGAGGCGTGCGCCGAGGCCTTCCAAGAGCCTTTTCTCCTCCATGAGCGTCTCGATCCCCGTGTCGGTCGCGGCGATGACACGCACGTCGATCTCCCTGGCCTTTGCGCCCAATGCCGGATATACCTTCCCCTCGTCGATGGCCTTGAGGAGCTTCTCCTGCACGGCCAATGAAATGGCTTTCACGCCGTTTATGAATACCGTGCCGCCCCTGGCGAGATCGAAGGCCCCTGATTGAGGCGCAAAGAGCTCCCCCTCGATAAGGGGCGCAGAGACGAGGTCTGTCTCCACCACCTGGAAAGGCTGTCCAGCCCTTCTACTCAGGTTGTGCACCACTTGTGCGGCCATCGATTTGCCCGTGCCCCTTTCCCCCTGGATCACCATGGGGAGGTCGCCCCACGCGGCCTGTCGCATCTTGAGAATAGCGCCTCGGACTCTATCGCTCTTGCCGAAGATCGACTCCAGGGACGCCTCGATCTGCCTCACCGATCTTTGAAGCTCCGACCGCTCCAGGGCCCTCTGGATTGTGAGGATCAGTATGCGCGGCTGAAAAGGCTTCTCGATGAAATCATGCGCCCCGAGCTTGACTGCCCGGACCGCGGTCGCGATATCGCCGTGGCCGGTTACCATGATGACCGGAAGGTCCTGATCGATCTTTTTCAATTCCGCCAGGGTTTCCATGCCGCCCAGTTCCGGCATCACTAAATCGAGGAGGATAAGGTCGGGTTTGCTCGCCCACACGGCCTTGATTGCCTCGGCCCCGCCCGACGCCTCGAGGGGCGTGAAACCGTTCTTCTTCAAAGTCTCCGTGAGGGCGAACCTCACCGCGGCTTCGTCATCGACCACGAGGATCCTGTTCATGGACACCACCCTGTATGGCCCCGCTTCAGATCGAGGCCCCTCATCCCGAAAACCTCACGTTAGCACGAACCGCTGCTCAGTTCAACCACTGTTGCCGAGAATTCGAGTGCGCCCTCACCACCACCCTACCTGTCCAGGACTTCCCTGACCTTCGCCAGGAGCCCGTCGGGAGACAGGGGCTTTTGGAGAAAATCAGTGGTTTTGTCCTCAACGCCCTTATCCAGGACAATGTCGCCCGTGTACCCGCTGATAAAGATCACCCTCGCATCGTGGCGGCTCCCGCGGATCTCCTCGAAGACCTCTTTTCCATTCTTCTTCGGCATGACCACATCGAGAATGACGAGATCGATGCGCTCCCTGTGCTCCCTGAAGAGACGGACCGCGTCCTCCCCGTCTACCGCCTCCAGGGTGGAGTAGCCGTAGGGCTGGAGGATCTGCGTCATGAGCCTCCTCACGTCGGGATCGTCTTCGGCGATGAGGATCGTGTCCGTGCCTCCCTCCCTCGCGCCCGTCAAAACAGGGGCTTTGTGCCGCCTCTCCAGATCGAGGAGGGGCAGGTATATGCTGAATACGGTTCCCGCCCCCGGCTCACTCGAGACCGTGACGTAGCCGTTATGCTGCTTGACGATGCCATAGACGGTGGAGAGGCCGAGGCCCGTCCCCTTGCCCACCTCCTTTGTGGTGAAGAAGGGCTCGAAAATGCGCCTCTGCGTCGGCTCGTCCATGCCGATTCCATTGTCGGAGACGGTGAGGAGCACGTGCCTGCCCGCCTTGCCGAAGCCGTGGGCTGCAATGAACCGATCGTCCAGTTCAGTCGTGGCGGTCTCTATGGTCAATATGCCTCCCTTGGGCATGGCATCCCGCGCATTGGTGGCGAGGTTCATGAGCACCTCGTCTATCTGGGTGGCATCCACGAGCGCCACGCCATCGACCTCGCCCGGCCTGATCCGGAGCTCGATATCCTCCGTGAGGAGCCTCTTCAGCAGGCTTCCCGCACTCGTGACGATAGTATTGATATTGTGCGGCTCGAGGTTGATCCTCTGCTTGCGGCTGAAGGCCAGGAGACTCTGGGTGAGGTTCGCGGCCTTTTCCGATGATACCAGTATCTGGTCCACGTAGGGCCTGGACGGGTCGTCTTCGGCCATCCCTCCCTGGATCAGGTTGGCAAAACCCATGATCACGGTGAGGAGGTTATTGAAGTCGTGGGCAACACCGCCCGCGAGCTGCCCTATGGCCTCCATCTTCTGTGCCTGTCGAAGCTCTCCCTCCAGCCTCTTCCTCTCGGTGATGTCCTCGATTGTCGCCTCATACCGGACCACCTCTCCGCGGCCGTTCTTCACGGCGCGGGCGCTTATCGAGGCCCAGAAGATGCTTCCGTCCTTCCGGTACTGCTCCGCTTCAAAATCCCTGACTTCGCCGTGCTCCTCGAGGACGCGCTGATACCTCACCCTATCCTCGCTGTTGACGTAGAGCTGCGTGCCAACCTGGGTAATCTCCTCCAGCATCTCCTCGGGAGATGTAAACCCATGCATATGGGCAAGGGCCGGGTTGATGCTCATGGGCCTGCCCTCCGGGGTACCCACGTAGATACCCTCGATGGAATTGTCGAAGATATCACGGTACTTCTCCTCACTTTCGCGGAGCCTTGCCTCCGCCTCCTTCACCTCGTTGAAGAGCTGAGCATTGGCAACGGCTCCCGCAATTTGAGCGGCTATGCGCTCGGCGAGACTCAAGTCCCGCCTCGAATAGGCATCCGCCTTGAGGGAGCCGAAATGCAGGGCGCCGATAACCTTGTCCTGGGCGATGAGGGGAACGACCATTCTCGACCAAGTGCTCTTATCGAACTCCTTCAGAAGCAGGAGGGAGGGGAAGCGGGCTCGCAGCTCCTCCGTATCTTCCTCAGAGATGAGCACCCCCGAGCGGGTCTGGACAACCCTTTCAGCCATAGTGCCCGCCAAGGGGAAGATATCCCCCTTCTTTCGTCCCCGCATCGGGGTGCCTGAGGCGTAGGCCATGGTCACCAGCGCCTTCGCGCGGTCTATGATGCCGATGCTGATCCGGTCGAAGGCAATGAGGGTGGAAACCTCTCCGGCAAATTGTTCATATATGTCGTCTATGTTCAGCGTTGAGCCGATGATCTGCCCGATCCTGACCATGGCCATGCTTTCCTGAGACAGGTGTATTGCCGCTTCCTCGCTCTCTCTCAGTGCCTCTTCCGCCCTCCTGCGCTCCCGTTCCTTCCCCTCGAGCCCCTCGGCCATGCCATCGAAGGCCCGCGCGAGGAAGCCGAGCTCGTCCTCCTTATGGGGAAGACCGGTACGGACCCCCAGGTTCCCCTTGCCCAGGTCCCCGGAGGCCGTCACAAGCCTCCTGAGCCTTTCCACGATCACCCTGTTCCCGATGAAGAGGGCACAGACGAGGGCAATGATGAAGGCGGCGCCGAGGAGAGCGAGGCTGGCGAGGAGATCGCTCCTCGCCCTCGCGAGGGCCTTCTTCGCTGAAATGCTGACACGGATGAAGAGGTAGGGCGGGGCGCCCTCCTTCAAATGGAACCGCTTGTAGCCGACGATCCGCCTGTCGCCGTCGGCGATCCTGTTCGCCGGGAAGACCCCCTCTTCGCCCCCTGCGAGCATTTGACGGATGAGTTCGGGGATATCGGACTTGCCCCTCCGGTCATCCGCGCCGGGACGTCTTAAGAGCACGATGCCCGTCCGGTCGGTGATGGTGAATGTCGCATCCTGCGACAGACGCCGCGTGGAGAGGAGATCGCCGTAGCGGTCCAGGCCCATCCCGGCTATGACCACCCCTCTGAACCGGCCCGCGGCATTGACGATGGGATACGCGAAGGCAAGCACGGGCGAATTCGTTGTCCGGCTGACCGCGTACTCACCTACGGAAAAGTCCCCCATAGCCCGCGCATCCCGGAAGTACTTCCTGTCACCCAGGTCGACCCGCACCCTGCCCGACCCTGAGGCGAAGGAGCGCCCCCCCGCGTCCGTGGCGATAATATCCGTATAGAGCGGGTTCTGCTTCAGCAGCTCCGCGAAAAGGGCGCTGCATGCGGGCCCGTCGAGCGACCGGACCTCAGGCATCTTCGACAGCACCGTGAGGAGCTGCCTTGTGCCCGCCACTGCCCGCTCGTGCGCCGCCGTGAGGTTCCGCACGAGCGAGAGGGTCTCCTGGTAAACGTCCCCGGCCTCCTCCTCCTGGAGCTTCAGCCCCGAGTGGATGACCACGGCCGCAATGGGCAGGACCGCGATGAGCACGAGGAGGACGAGCTTCGTTTTGATGGAGCCCCAGAAAGGAGCCCTCCTCTTCGACGCATCCGGGATACTTCGATGACCGCCCCCCTGTGGTCCTCCCGGCACACCCAAAGAGGCTTTTCCCTGATCGGGATGACGATCTTCCATATGTCCTCCATGACAACCGACTGAAACGCACCGTGCTCGCCTTCGCACGGTCCGGGATCAAGCAGGATACAGTATACCAACAAAAGTCCCGCCGGCCAAGACCCCCCAAGGTAGGTCGAGCGGGGTCAGCCGGCCCCGACCATGGAGAAGGGTATCACCCGCGGAAGGTCGCAATCCTGATAGCGCCGATACAGTGCACCCCGGCAGGGAGAGGTCGCAGTGGATGGGGCGACCCACCAAGGACGTGAGTGATCGAGCTGTACCCGCTCTCAAGGGAGTGGCGATAGAGTAGATTGGGACGCTGTTAGGGGCCGAGGGCACTGCGTGCGGCCGCGTGGGGGCCGCGCCAGAGGCGAAGGCGCAGCCCACGAAGACGGGGTGGCGGGCCTCGCCCCCGGTCATCCCTGTCCGGGGGGTTCCAGGACCTGTCTTACCAGCCTTGCAAGCTCCTGGACGGTAAAGGGCTTCATGGCGAGCTCCCTGATCCCCATCGCCTTCGCCCTTTCCGGAGAGATCGTCTCGCTGTACCCCGTGCACACGATGATGGGCATGCCCGGCCGGAGCTTGAGGATCTCCCCGGCAAACTCAGTCCCGGTCATACCGGGCATGGTGTGATCGGCAATGACCAGGTCGAAATAGTGGGGCTCTTCGGTAAACCGCATCAATGCATCCCTGCAATCGGTCGTGCCGAACACCTCGTACCCCAGTCTTGCGAGCATCCGATGGGTCACATCGACGAACATTTCGTCGTCGTCGACGAGGAGGATCCGCTCCTTGCCCGGGGGGGGAGACAGGGCAGTCCCCGAGAGGGGCTCCGAGATCATGCCGTGGCGAGGAAAGAAGACGGTGAAGGCCGACCCCTTTCCCGGCTCGCTGGCAACGGTGATGGCACCCCGATGGTTCCTGACTACGCCGTAGACCAAGGAGAGGCCCATGCCTATGCCCTCGCCCACGGGTTTGGTCGTGAAGAACGGATCGAATATCCTCTGCCTCACCGCCTCGTCCATGCCGCACCCTGTGTCGCGGACACCCAGCACGACGTAAGGCCCCGGCACCATGTCGGGCTGAAGCATGGAGCTGCCCGCATCGAGCATGCGATTGCCCACGGTGATCTCAAGGGAGCCCCCATTTTCGGCCATGGCGTGGGCAGCGTTCGTCGCGAGATTGAGCAGTACCTGCTGGATCTGGGAGGAATCGGCAAGGATTTCATCCCATTCGGCGGCAACCTTGACATCGAGCCGTATGGTAGCGGGCAGGGTGGCCCTGAGCAGGCCGGCGGTCTCTTCCACAACGGGAAGCAGATGGAGAGGCTCCAGCGTATGGGTCGTCTTCCGACTGAAGGTGAGGATCTGTCGGGTCAGATCCCTTCCGCGCATCCCGGCTTTGAGTATCAGCTCCAGATAGCGTCTTGTCGGATTCCCCCCTTCGAGGTCCTTGAGCACCAGCTCGGAAAAACCAATGATCGCCGAGAGGATGTTGCTGAAATCGTGGGCGATCCCCCCCGCAAGGGTGCCGATGGCCTGCATCTTGTGGGCCTGACGGAGCTCCTCTTCCGCCTGCTTTCGTACGGTAATATCCCTCAGATACGCCAGGGTGGCCGGCTTTCCCTGGTAAATGATCCTGGTTGCCGAAACTTCTACGTAGATTACGGTTCCATCCCTGCGAAGCCCCTTGAACTCGTACCGGGAAGAAACGGGCTCGTCCTGCTGTCGTTTCCGGTTAATGGCGGTGACCCTCGCGCGGTCCTCGGGGTGGACCGTGATGAAGAGCTTTTTACCATCGAACGTCAGCCTGTCATAGCCGAACATGTCGAGGAACCTCTGGTTGACATAGACATGCCGGTTGCCCTGCACGATGGCAACCCCGTCGTTCGAGTGTTCTATGGCTATGCGGTACCGTTCCTCCGACTCGCGCAAAGCCGCCTCGGCCCGCCTGCGCTCCGTGATGTCGCGGGCTACCCCCTGGAAAGAAACCAAATCGCCTGCTTCATTGAAATAAGGGCTGTAGCGTACCTCCATGGGCAGGGTGCTCCCGTCTTTGCCGACAAAAACCAGTTCGACCGAAGCCCAGTCCCCGCCCATCCCCCTCCCCGAGAACACGCCCCGTCCGGCACGCAGTGCCTTTACCCTCTCCACACTCTCCGGCGTGAGGAACGAGAACAGGTGGCCTCCGGTGATCTCCTCAGGCGCGTACCCGAGGAACCTCCGCACCGAGGGGCTGACGTAGGTGAAACAGAGTGCTCCGTCGAGCTGCCAGATCACATCGTCCACGTTCTCGGCGATGAATCTGTACCTCTTCTCCCTCTCCCGGAGCGCCTCGCCGGGCATCTTCCCTGCTCCCGATCTTTCCAGCGCCGCAATGCGCCCGCGCAAAGCCGCCAACTCCTCGATCAACTGTTCCCTCGTCTTATCGCCGTCCTTCATCCCACGCTGACTCCACCTGGTGATCCTAATGAAAATATACTACGCCCTTTTCAAAATTACTGCTTGAGCAAGACGGCTGATGGAGTAGTTCTGGCAGAAGATACAGCCCAGGTTGCAGTAGGTCATAAAAATGGTGCCCGACCCGTGAGACCCTACGAGAGGCCTCTCTTCCCCGAAACGGGGTCCGTAGGACGAGATTGCCTGAAGGCCGCCGGCGCGGCAGAACCCCTTCTCCCCCCCCAGACGGGCCACACCGCACTTTCGCAGGCAGAGGGTGCACGTTCAAGCAAGGCCCAGGCGGTTTCCAGGCAACCGGCGAGGAGACCTGCTTCATACGCGGTCAGATAGGCGGCTTTGAAGGTGCTCATGCTGCCCCCTAGAGCATTTTGGGCCTCTCTCGATTATACCAGGTTGCGGGTCCCGATGGGTGAGGAATCCGGTCGCCCCCGGTCGAGGACGGATTGGCAGGGTACCGCCGACATTTCAGCGCGGCCCTTCCGTGGTCACCTGGGTAGTCCCGTCCCCGGCACGACCCCGGAGGCCGCCGCATGGGGCGGCAGCAGATCCGAGCGCCGGTAGAGTCGCTTTATTTGGATGGAGCCGGCAACAGTAGTATAATTTACTCCGTTTGGCTGACGTATGGCTCGATTCCCGCAGACTGGTTGAAAATACGAGGGTGCTCCTTGCCATTTGACGGACCGCGCACTAAACTGTTGCGGGAGGATGTATGCCAATTCGTCCAAGAAAGCAGGAATCCGAGCCTTTGTCATGAAGCCCTGGACGAAAAAGGAGATAGCCCGAACCATCAGACAAGTCCTCGATGGATAAGCGCTCGGGGTGGTTCAGTGAAGAGGCGGGCCATCCGGGCCGGACATGGCACGAGGTTTTCCCCCGTGCACCTGGCTGGTGCAGGAATGCCGGGGATGCACCCTCGCGAATTATGTTGACAACGGGCCCGTCGTCGCATTTAATAATGTCCTTTATGAGAAAAATCATTCTCGGCAAGCAAGAAGCGCTGGTGGCCCTCCTCGCCCTCGTCCTGCTCGTTCCTCTCGGAGCGGGCGCTGCGGTGAAGAGCGAGGAATGCCTGGAGTGCCACGACGGCTACAAGGACTATTCGCACAACGGCGTGACCTGCGTCGACTGTCACTCCACTATCACCTCTCTGCCTCACGCGGAGAAGCTGCCGAAACCTGCCTGCGCCGCGTGTCACGAGAAGACGGTCACCCTCTACGGCCGCTCCATTCATAAGGAGAAAGGCCTCGACTGCGCGCAGTGTCACAATGTCCACTATCTGCAGAAAGAAAGGAAGTATTGCGTTTCATGCCACGGGAACGTCACCCATGCGGCTCTTCCTTCGAGCAAGAAGCACCTCAAGGCCCTGGTTTGCATCGCCTGTCACGGAAAAGTGGACAGGACCGAGATAAAGGTCCGCCTGCAGGTCAAAGGAGAGAAAGGCGGGAGTGACCGCCTCATCGACAGGGAGGCCAACAACTTTATCGACAGGGCCCAATGGGATGCCATCGAGGACCTGCTTCAGAGAGAATTCAAGGGGCGTTACGCCCTGGAGAAGGTATTTCTGGCCCAGGGCGACCCTCACACCGTGACCGGGAAGCACGTCGATTGCGACCTCTGCCACTCGGCCGGAGGATATTTTGCCAATGCGCAGCTCTCGGTAAGCGACGGAAACGCCTTCGAGGTGCGGACCGATCCCCGCATATTTATACCTGAGCTCCCCTCCAGGCAAGACTTCAGCAAGACGGTGCACGGGAGGGCCGGGGTGAGGTGTGCCGACTGTCACCTGTCTCAAAAGAGGATAGCCGAGGGCTGGTCGGAAGGCTCAAAGGTCTGCATCAAATGCCACAGGCAGGAGGAGGAGGTTTACAGCAGCTCGCGCCATGGGGAGATGGGCGCGACCCACTGCGTGGACTGCCACAACCCGCATAGAATCAGATCATACAAGGAACTGGGGGCGAAGGAGCGGATCGCGGTCTGCTCCCGATGTCATAAGGATTACCTGAGAATTCACGCATGGCTGCCCAATACGTCCCTCCATTTCGATTACCTGGAGTGCGCCACCTGCCACAGCCCCCGATCGGAAAAGAGCATCGTTTTCTACCTTGCCGAGAAGACCCCTGAGGGAAAGGTAAAGCTCTCCTATGACCGGCTCGTCGCGCTCTACGGGGGGGACCCGTCAACCCTGATGAAGGGAGATCGGGGCTCGCCCTCTCTCGACGCGAGGATCGGCCAGCTGCTCACCGCCCTCACCGAGCGGGACAGGAATGTGGTCATCGACGCATCGATCATAGTGACCAAGGCCTATCACAGCTATTCCGAGACACGCCTCAAGGCAAAGGAGTGCGTCATGTGCCACTCCGCGGAAGCCCGCTTCTATGATGCCATGTTCTTCATTCTGCCCGGTAAAGACTCGACGAGCTACATCCCCGCGAAGGGCTCGGTCCTCTCCACCTACCCCATCGGCACGTCCGTCGATTTCTTTCTTCTGGGCGAGGACAAGATACGGAAGAATGACGTCTACAAGTTCCTCGGGCTGAAGGGCGCCCAAGGGGGCCCGCGCTCGGACCTGGGATTCAAGCTGATCGATTTCTTCGCCTTGCTCCTGGTCGTTCTTATCTGCGCCGGTCTGGCCGTTCATATTATCCTCCGCATTGTGGTGAAACGATGAGTGGCCGTACGCTCCACCCCCTTCCGCTCCGGGTCTGGCACTGGGCAAATACGGCTCTGATCGTCCTGCTCATGATTACGGGCGTGCGGCTCAGGGCGCCCGGGCTCCATCTCTTTTTCGATTACAGGACAGCGGTCCTGGTCCATAAGGTGACCGGCTTCGTCATGGCTGCGAGCTTCATCTTCTGGCTCATTTACAGCATCGTGTGCGGCAGTCTCCGTAAATACTACGTGGTCCGGCGGCGGGACCTCGTGGGGTTTCCGGCCCAGGCCCTCTACTATGGCTTCGCGGTCTTCAGGGGGGGCAGGAACCCCTTTCCCGGAACGGCCGAAGAGAAATTCAACCCCCTCCAGAAGTTCGCTTATCTCTCGGTCATGCTCGTCTTCACACCCCTCATCGTCGTCACCGGAATTCTCTTCAGCGACATCCTGCGCTTCCACGATGTCATAGCCTTCATCGGGGGGCTCAGGATCCTCGACGCCGTCCATCTCATAGCCGCTTACATCTTCCTCGATTACCTGATCATCCACATCTACATGTCCACCATGGGCGCGACCCCTCTCGACCACATAAAAGAGATGATCACGGGAGGTCACGGGGAAGAGCCGGAAATGGGAGAAGAAAGGGAAGCCGGGGAGATCCGAACCGAATAGCGGAGGACTCCACCCTCTCCTCAAACGTCCCCAGCCGGGCCGGCCCTTTTGACCGCTCCGTTCTTTCCT
>Ga0326727_10012157_pt1 | contig 19707 bp, 24 predicted proteins | sample MB2enrmetagenome_FD_207643 | JGI IMG/M metagenome (GOLD analysis project Ga0326727, IMG submission 207643) | Lab enriched peat soil microbial communities from McLean, Ithaca, NY, United States - MB29MY | ecosystem: Environmental > Terrestrial > Soil > Wetlands > Peat | place: USA: New York...
GGGTGCCGCGCATATACGCGTCGATAATGGCTCCCAAGGCTCCGTAGATCCGCTCGAAAACCCAGCCGTAATCGCCGGTATGTTCCGCATACGCCCGCACCGCTTCGAAAAACCAGAGCGCCGAATCCACCGAGTTGTACTCCGGCGCCTCCCCCCGATCGGGGAAACGGTTGGGCAACATCCCGTCCACGATCCAGCGTGAAAACTCCTCCAGAATTTCCTTCGCCACCCCGCTGCGGGCCGTACACAGCGTGAGCCCCGGAAGCGAAATCATGGTGTCCCGGCCCCAGTCGCCAAACCACGGATACCCCGCGATAATGGAGTGCCCGCTGCCGCGCTTCACAATAAACTGGTCGGCCGCCGCCGCCAGTTTGCCGCCCACCCTCTTTCGCCGCGCGGTCTCCGCCTGACGAAGCTCCGCCACGCTTCTTATGTCTCGCGGTTCGAGCGACGCGATCACCGCGGCTTGCGGGCGCGCATTCAAATCGTAGTGCAGAACGAACGGCTGGTACAGATCCTCCGTGTAATCCAATCCCCGTTCCCGTTCCGCTTCGTATTCGAAATGGTAGTACCAGTGGCCGGATTTCTCGATTGACACGGCATCATGGCTGAAGTGCAGCGTAGGGAGGGAGGCGTAAGGCGTAATCGCCACGTGACCATCCGTCGCCGCGAAATCTCCGCGCCAAGCGTCGTTCGCATGCGCCAGCTCATGGTATCCCCGGAAAGCCACCAGCGGACGGAGTTCCAGCTTCACATCGCGCTTCGCCGCCGTCCCCTGCGCACGCACAAAATACTCCACCACCACCGTGTTGCTGCCATGCACCAGGAAAAGCTGCTTGGTCAGTTCCACGTCCTCCACCTGCCAGGCGAACGAGGGAAACGGATCCTTGCGAAACGAGAGCTGCAGCTTATACCCCTCCGGGTGCACCGCCCCGGGATACCGGTTCACCGACAGTTCGTACCGCCGGCCATCCACCACCAGCGTTTCTTCCAATTTCGACAACAACACGAACCGCTTCGCCGGCGGTTCCAGCGCGGCGCACAAAAGCCCGTGATAGCGCCGCGTATGGAGGCCCGTAATGGTGGCTGAAGCGAATCCGCCCAGCCCGTTCGTCTCCAGCCATTCCCGTTGGGACGCCGCGGCCAGGTCGCCGCACATCTGTGCTGGGAGATAGATCATATCGTCAGTTCCCGCCGCGTCGGTTGGACGAGGCTGGTGGAGTGACAGCGGGGGAAGAGGCGGGAGCGTTTCGCTCTCCCGCGATCTTGCCCGGCAACCCCACCGGGTTTTCGTGTACACGCTCATGGTATCGGCCCTTCATCCCGGAGGCCAGTGCAACCGCGGATTCTCCGAAACGATCTCGTAGTTTATCAGCGGCGGCCAGTGCCTTTGACCAACGCTCCTGCGCTTGCGGATTCAGCAGATCCAGTTGGCCCTGCTCGTGATCGAACCCCGACGCATGCACGCCCAGTAGCCGGATCTTCGCGCCCGGCTTCCAGTTGTGCCGGAAAAGTTCGCGAATCTCCGCGAAAATTTCGTTGTCCAGTTGCGTGCTGTTGGCCGGCGAGTGCGCCCGCGTGATAGTCTTGAAATCCGACGCGCGCAGCTTCAACTGCAGCGTGCGGGCATACAGACGGTGCTCCCGCAAGCGCCGACCCACCTGTTGCGACAGATGCGACAGCGTCGCCTCCAGTTGTTCCACGTCGGCCGTATCTTCGTTGAACGTATGCTCATGGCTGATCGATTTGGGCTCGTCGTTCTCGCCGATGTCGCTGTCGAACCAGCCGCCCGCATCCTCCCCTTTGGCCTTGCCCGCCAGCGCCAGACCCCATCTGCCGAACCGCTGCTCCAGCACGCTCTCGTCCAACGCCGCCAGATCGCCGATAAGCCGGATCCCCAGCCGGTGCAGATTCTCCTCGGTCACCTTGCCCACCCCCGGAACCTTGCGCACCTCGAGCGGCGCCAGGTACCGCGCCTCCAATCCCGGAATGACCCACAAAATGCCATTCGGCTTAGCCTGATCCGAAGAAATCTTGGCCACCAGCCGCGACGTCGCGATCCCGATCGACGAATTCAATCCCGTCTCCCGCTTGATCGCCTCATGCAGCAGATGCGCCGCGCGCAGCGGCGGACCGTGCAGCCGCTCCGATCCCGTCAGATCCAGATACGCTTCATCGATCGACGCCATTTCCAGCTTGGGCGTGAAGCGGTTGAGAATCGTGTAGACCTTGTGCGAGTACTCCCGATACCGCTCCGGATGTCCGGGAACGAAGATCGCCTGCGGGCAAAGCTTCGCCGCGGTACGCAACGGCATGGCCGAATGCACACCGAATTTGCGTGCCGCATAAGAAGCCGCCGACACTACTCCGCGCTCATTGGGATTTCCCCCCACCACCACCGGCTTGCCACGCAGCGAAGGATCATACAGCTCTTCCACGGACACGAAAAACGCGTCCATATCGACATGCAAGATCACGCGCTCACCGGTCATAGGCGCCGCGCACTCAACACCCGTGGAATCCCCGCCAGATCATCCGTCACGGCCACGTCCCGCCATCCAGTTTGCGTCATTTCGAGCACGGCGTCCAGGCTTCCGAAGCCCAATTCCATCATCAACCAGCCGCCGGGCTTGAGCTTCCGCGCAGCCTCCGCCGTCAGGCGCGCATAAATCTCATTCCCGCCGGGCCCGCCAAACAACGCCACGGCGGGTTCAAAATCCCGCACCTCGCGTTGCAGCCCCTCGCGCGAATCGAGCGGCACATAAGGAGGATTCGAAAGCACCGCATCGAGCGACGCCTCCCCAAACGGCGCCAGTAAATCGCCCGCCACGAAATCCACCGCGGCGCCCAAATTCAGCGCATTCCGCCGGGCCACGCGAATGGCCGCCGGAGAAATGTCGCAACCCACCACCCGCGTCCCCAATTCCAACGCTATCGATACCGCAATCGCCCCCGACCCACACCCGACGTCCACTACCCGCGCGTCTCGCCCGACACTCTTCACCGCAGCCTCCACCAGGTGCTCCGTCTCCGGCCGTGGAATCAAAACATCCGGCGTTACCCGAAATTCACGCCCATAAAACTCCTGCCGGCCGGTGATGTACTGCGTCGGCTTCCCTCCCAGCCGTTCATGTAGATAACGTCCGTAGTGTATCCATTCCACCTCTTTCAAGTCGCGTTCCGAATGGCCGTACAAATAGCTCCGCGAAGCGCGGCACGCATGCGCCAGCAGCACCTCGGCCGTCAACCGCGGCGCCGCAATCCCCCCATCGTCGAGAATCTGCGTACCCTGTAACAAAGCCGTCTGCAAAGTCATATAACAAGAACACGCCTGCTCGTGGGGCAGACCATCGTCTTGTGTGGTCTGCAAGCTATGAGCCGGGGCCATTGGCGCGCGGCCCACGAGCGCGGGCTGAAAATCCGGCAAGCGCTCGTACCACAGACTTCAGTCTGTGTCTTTCTTGTGTGACAGGCTTCAGCCTGTCCGCCGTTTTTTTCAACGGCGTTGATATTGCGGGCCGCCACCCCGGCGGCTTGCGTCCGGCATATGAATCCTGCTGAAAATGGACTTGCCGCGATACGGAGTAGCCCTTTGCCCTGCGAGTTTTATTAGCACCTCCTCAGTTCGTGCATTTCATGTAGCACAAGTGATTCCGCCGGCCTTTCTGGCCACTTTTTTCCGCCGGCCGTGAGTAATCGTACTGATTCGACGACCTAAAACTCAGGAGAGTACTGGTGCACACAGAACTTTTCGCCGATTTCACGCATATACAATATATGGCCTCGTACAGCTTCTCGCGAGAGGAAGCGTTCCGCCGCGATGTGCTCATTTCCGACGGCGACCAACCTCGACGCTGCTCCGTCGTCCTAGACCCCGACTCCTGGGCGCCGGAAAACTTACCTTCGCAAATCAGCGGACTGCTCGAATTGCCCCGCGGCGAACGTGCAACCCTGGCCAACTCCGAGCGCATCACCCTCAAATTCGGCGAAAACGGCGAACCCTACCGCCTGCTGCTGGACGAATGCAACGGACGCTTTCTCGCCCGCAAAATGTGAGCTACAAGGCATGCGCCTGGCGCCGCAGCGAAGCGATTTCCCGGCCCATATTCTCCTGATGCAGACGCACCATCAGCAGCGCCGTCCCCAGCAAAGCATAAGCTACCGCCATCCCGAAAAGCGGCAGCCCCATTCCGGGCGCGAGTCCGCCGGTCGTTAGCACCGGTGAAGGATGCTGCGTGCGCCACCACTGAATCGAAAAATAGACAATCGGCACGTCGGCGAAGGAGAAGATCGCCAACACCGCGGCGAAGGTGGCGCGCTGGGTCGGTTCCTCAATGGCCGGCCGCAAAATCAAATAACCGATGTACAACAGAAAGCAGATCAGCTGCGACGTCATGCGCCCATCCCATGCCCACCAGATCCCCCACGCTTCCCTACCCCAGATGCTGCCGGTAATCAGGTTCAGCCCCGCGAACATGGTCCCCACTTCCACCGCCGCCACTGCCACGCTGTCGTAGCTGAATTTCTTGGTGATCAGAAAGCCGATGCTCGCCACCAGCGCGACAAAGTACATCGCCATATCCATAATTCCCGCCGGAATGTGGAAGAACATGATCCGGTACACCGCGCCCTGGCTCACTTCATCGCCCAACCGGAAAAGTATGTCGTACAGGTTGGCGATAATCAGCAAGCCGGCCACTCCTGCCAGCGCGTAAGTAATCTTTCTCGGCATGCCTTCAGTTTGACACGTCCAGCACCCGCCCCGGCGACAGGTTCATCCACGCCAGATCGTGCCCTGAGATCGCCTCCAGCGGAATCATGCCGATCAATTCGCTGCCTTTCACCCGCACCTTCGCCTGACCGGCTAGCGCCGCCACCCGCTCGAACACCACGTGCAGTGGCGTCGCCCGGAAATCCGTCGTATTGATCGACACCTGCACCATCCCCATCGATTCCAACGGCAATCCCAGCGCCTTGACGCCCGCGAATCCGCCGGAGGAAAAGCGGATCGCCCGCGCAATCTGCTTCGCCAGCGCCAGATCGTGCGTCTCCAGCCAGATGTTCCACGCGATCAGAAAATCCCGCGCGCCCACCGCGCAGGCACCGGCGGTCGCATGCCTCCCTTCGCCCACATCCGGCCGCGCACCCGCGGCAGCCCGACTCCGGACATTTTCCAGCGCTCGCCGCTCAGGCTCCGTGGCCGCGCGCTCATAAAAAAACACGGGAATCCGCAGCCGTTCCCAAAGCTTTTGCCCGAACGCGTGTGCCAGATCCGCGCATTCCTCCATCGACGACCCGCCCAGCGGCACAAACGGAACTACGTCCATGGCGCCGATCCGCGGATGCACGCCGCCGTGGCGCCGCAGATCGATCCGTTCCGCCGCTACCCGCGCCGACGCCAGCGCAGCCTCCAGGACCGCCTCCGCATCACCCACGAAAGTGAATACCGACCGGTGATGGTCCGCGTCGGACGAATGATCCAGCAGTCTCACTCCCGCGGTCTGCCGGATGCTCTCCGCCAGGCTCTCAAGAATGAGCGGGTCGCGCCCTTCGGAAAAATTCGGCACACACTCGACTAATCGGCTGGCCATCCGGGAAAATCCTCTTTGCACACTACCACGCCGCGCTTGATTAATGAATGCGTCAGGTTGGTGCCCTCGAAGTGCTGAATCTCGCGATAATCGGAAGCGTTCAGCAGAATCAGGTCGGCGCTTTTGCCGTGTTCCAGCGATCCCGTCAACCCTCCCAAGCCCAGCGCCCAGGCAGCGTTGCAGGTAGCCGCGCAGATCGCTTCCTCCAGCGTCAGGCCGAACCGCCGGCACGCCAGTTGCACCACCGTCTGCATACTGCCGGTCGCGTCCGTTTCCGGACCGAGACCGCTGCCCAGCGCGATCCACCCGCCCGCGTCCACCAACTGCCGCATCAGGCGTGGCGATTCGTCCGCCAGGTTCCGCGCCGGGAGCAGAATGGCGAAGGTTGGAGAACTGGCGAGCATCTCGATTTCATCGCGCTTGAAACCCTCCATCACCGAAATCGACAGAGCTTGCAACCGGATGGCAGCTTCTACCATCCCCGCGTCATGCCCGCGCGCCATTTCGCAGCGCACCGCGAACCCCAGCCTTTGCGCGAGGGTCAGAAAGGACTCCGTGTCCGCCGCGGAAACTCCGCCCTCGCCGCAGCGCACCTGCGCGACACTCGCCAGCTTACGCCCCTTCACCGAGCGCAGAACTTCCTCATCCGCCCAAACCCGGTTCGTCACCGCGGCGATCGGGACCAGGTCCACCGGCCGCGATTGGAGCGCATGCATCGCCCGCAGAATCTTCACTTCGCCCGACGCATCGAGGGCGCACCCCGTCACCGCGCCGATGCTTCCCGTACCGTGGCTCGCCAGGATCTTGAGCAACTGGTCCGCCTGCGCCTCCAGTCGTGTAGCCGGGATATTCTGCACCGTGCCGGCTGTCACCTGGACCAGGCAGGCGTGTGCATCGATGAAAGCCGGCATCACCACGCGCCCCGAGGCATCGATCTCTTCCGCGTCGCGCGCCTGCGCCAGGTTCTCCACCCGCCGCGTCGGCCCGACCGCTTCGATCACGCCGTTGTGCAGCAGAACCGAACCGTCGGTGATCGCGCCCAGGTTCGCCAGTTCTACGGCGCGGCGTGGCCCCCGGGTGTGGTGCAGCGTCAGCAACTGCCGGGCACCGCGAATTAAAGTCCAGCCGGCGGCTTTTGTGGATAAATATAATGACATTGCGATGTTTCTTGTTTAAATCAAGACCAACTAAAATTGTATTAAATAAAATATTCACCCGTGGCGCGGACACTCGTGTCCGCCGGATCGAGACTCGTCTCGATCCTTTAGAATCGAAGATGCATGTTGCCGCCACTGGATGCCGAAGAAGTACGGGTATTGGGAGCCTTGATCGAGAAGGAATCCACCACGCCCGAGTATTACCCCATGAGTTTGAACGCACTGGTGAATGCCTGTAATCAGAAGTCCAACCGTCACCCGGTAGTCGATTACGACGAAGAGATCGTCCTCCAGGCCATCGACCGCCTGCGCGGCAAGAAAATGGCCGCCGTCATCTCCGGTAGCGGACGCGTCAATAAATACGCCCAACGCTTCTCCGAACTTCTGAACTTAGGTCGCCGCGAGATGGCTCTCCTGTGCACCCTATTTCTTCGCGGACCTCAAACGTTAGGCGAATTGAGCGGCCGCTCCGAGCGCATGCATGCTTTCGAGGATCTGGAGGCCGTGGAGCACACCCTCGACCTCCTCGGCTCGCATGAAGCCGGAAAGCTGGTCACCCGCCTGCCCAAAAGCCCCGGACAGAAAGAAGCCCGCTACGCCCACCTGCTCTCCGGAGAACCTCCCGCGGAAGAGGAACCCGTGACCGCCGTGACAGTCTCTCCCGCCGCCGACCGCATGGCCGCGTTAGAAGTCGAAGTAGCCGCACTGCGCAGCGAGGTAGACGACCTGCGCCGCCGCCTGGAATATTTCGAGCGCCAGCTATCGTAAACTGAAAAGAATACGATAAAACGAGGTGTTACTCATGAATCTCAGCAACACACCGATATCGCAAATCCTTCTCGTCGCGCTGCTCCTCGCGGCTCCCTTCATGGTGATCCCACAGTTTCGGGCGAGCGAGTCCTCCGACCCTCTAAAGCGGCAGTGGGAACGCTTTCGAATGAAATTGATCGGTCTGGGCGTAATGCTATTAGCCTTGTTGCTGGCGTTACCAACCATGCCGGAGGAACCACTCGGTTACTCTCTCACGAGCATCGAGCGGTCGCAACTTGTGCAACAAGTACACGACTACCATCGTGCTCTCGTGAGGACCACGGAAGTCGTCTATTGGCTCATATTCATTTTTATGTTTTGGTTTATCCAAGCGATCTTTGGCTTTTCCAAGGCGATGAGTTCATCAGGATCACCGCAACCAGATTGACACCCTCTGCGTTTTTCTGTGCGCCGTTCAAACCCGCGCCGCCGCACAGAATACACTTCCATCCTGCGTTAGATCCAACCGGAAGAAAATCAAGACCTCGCCCCAGCTGGCCTGGCTGCCCATCAGTGAACTAAACCGCTGGCGCGGTATCGCTTCGCCTCTGTTGCTTGAGCACTCGTGCGGGTGGCAGGGTAAGTCGCGCGGACGAGATTATTCCGGCATGCCATTGGCGATTCGGGTGATACCGTCTTTGATCAGCGCGACGTTGAAATTGATGAGCAGTCCCAAACGTTTCCCAGCCAACCGCAGGTGAGTCAGCAGTTGCTTCCTATGCACTGGCGCAGTCGCTTCTGAAGCCTTCACCTCAACAATCACCAGATCCTCTACCACCAGATCGGCCCGGAATCCCACTTCGATCCGCGTGCCTTGCCAGATCACCGGAATCGCCTGTTGCCGAACCGCCCGCAGTCCCCGCTTCTCCAATTCATACGCCAACACTGCTTCGTAAACCGATTCCAGCAGACCGGGCCCCAGGCTGCTGTGGATCGCGAAGGCCGCATCCACGATCTGCCGCGCCACCTCATTTTCCGTCACCATAAAGTTAAAACCATTTCTCGCAAAGACGCCAAGCCCGCCAAGAGAATCACGCACCGGCGGAGTTGCTGGAGCGTGGCTCCTTGAGAAACACTGTTGTTGGTTATCGTCCCCACGAAACCACCACATTCTCTACAAGGAGCCATCGCATGACACCATTACGCCAACGCATGATCGAAGACATGCAACTGCGCAATCTGAGCCCCCATACGCAACGCGCCTACGTGCACTATATCAAGGGTCTGGCGCAGTTTTACTGGACCAGCCCGGATCGACTCAGCCTCGAAGAGATTCGCGAATATCAACTATATCTGGTCGAGCAGCACAGCTTCTCGCCCCAGTCCATCAACACCTTCGTTTCCGCGGCCAACTTCCTCTACTCGGTAACCCTCGAGACGCCCTGGCCCGAAGGGGCCCTGCCACGGCCCCGTATTCCTCACACACTGCCGGTGGTGCTCAGTCAAGCCGAAATCCACGAGTTTTTCCATTGTGTGTCAACCATCCGTTACCGCGCTGCGCTGATGACCGCCTACGGCGCGGGGCTACGCGTCTCAGAAGTGGTGGCCTTGCGCGTGGGAGACATTGATTCCCAGCGCATGCTCATTCGTGTTTGCCAGGGGAAGGGGAAGAAGGATCGTTACGCCATGCTCTCGCCCCTGCTTCTGGAAGTGCTGCGCGCCTGGTGGCGTTCGCAGCATCCTGCCGGGCAGCGGCCCAAACCCTCGCCTGAGGACTGGCTGTTTCCCGGATTTCGTCGTGGCCGGCACATGAATGTCGGCTCGCTCCAGACGGTCTGTCGGGAAGCGGCCAAGTTGGCCGGGTTGAGCAAACGAGTCACGGTGCATACCCTGCGCCACAGCTTCGCCACCCACCTCCTCGAGAACGGCACCGACACGCGCATCATCCAGGTGCTGCTCGGTCACAGCCAGATCACAACCACGGCGCGTTACGCTCAGGTCTCGCCCACCACTATTGGCAAGACCTCCAGCCCGCTCGATCACGTTCTCCAGCCGACCGTCCGTCCGGCAAAGACCCGGTAAAGACCTTGTCCAGGCCGGCCCACGAGTTGGCCGACATTTTTCGACAGCACGGCTCCCACTACCGCGAAAAACACAGGCTACCGCGTCAGCAACTGCGCGCCATGCGGGCGATTGAGACGTGCCGCACCTCCGCGCTCGGAGGCCATGTTGAAAAATGCGACCAGTGCCACTATACGCGTGTTTCTTACAACTCCTGCCGCAACCGCCACTGCCCCAAGTGCCTGAACACGGAGCGTGCCAAGTGGCTTCGCAGCAGGCAGGAAGAACTGTTGCCGGTCGAATACTTTCATGTCGTCTTCACTCTTCCCGGCCAGTTCGCCCGCATCGCCTTTTACAACAAAGAGCTGCTTTACGGCCTCCTGTTCCACGCTGCCGCGGAAACCCTGCTCACCATCGCGCGCGATCCCAGACATCTCGGAGCGAAGATCGGCTTCTTCGGTATACTCCACACCTGGGGACAGAACCTCCTGCATCATCCCCATGTCCACTTCGTCATTCCCGGCGGCGGCATCGGTCCCGATGGCAAATGGGCTCATTGCCGCCCCGGTTTTTTTCTGCCGGTGCGTGTCTTATCGCGTCTGTTTCGCCGGCTTTTTCTCCAAGCTCTGAAAGAAGCATTCCAGCGGAATCAGATTCAGTTCGTCGGCGAAATCGAATCGTTGAAACAGCAGACCGCCTTTCTCGACTATCTCAAACCGCTGGAGCAATGCGAATGGGTAGTCTATGCCAAACCGCCGTTTGGAGGACCCGGCAAGGTTCTCGATTATCTGGGGCGTTACACACATCGCGTCGCCCTCTCCAATGACCGCATTCGGGATGTCTCCAATGGTCAGGTCAGCTTCCAATGGAGGGATTACCGCGACCGGGATAAATACCGGTCGCGCGTGATGACTGTTCCGGCCGAGGAATTCATCCGCAGATTCCTGATTCACACCCTTCCCGCGGGTTTCCGACGCATTCGATTCTTCGGCTTTATGGCCAGCCGGTGCCGAAAGCAGCAGCTTGCCTTGTGCCGCCAGTTGCTATGCATCGCCGTTACCGAACTGCTTCCCACTCCGGCGCAATGCGGTGCAGCGGTCGCACTGCTGGACAGCCGACCGTCCCGAACTTGTCCCCACTGCCATACAGGAGTTCTGGTTCGCCTGGGGCTTGCCGCGTACCGCTGGCCCGAGCATCCGCCGGATTCGTCATGAGGATCCAATGCACTCGTGAGCGGGGCACCGGCGTTGCTTTATCGGCACGCCTGCGCCGCAGTCTGTCGTCAAGGCCTTTCCACCAGCCAACCGCGCCGGAACGCGAGTCCGCCTTCCATAAACTGCGGCTGTCCAGAGGATCGCCTTCTCGCTGCGTTACCAAATACGCATCCAAAACACCACCCTTACCCATCCCTGGCGAACACAGCGCGACATTCAATCCCCATAACAGACCGTTACGTGGGCGGTTTAGTTCACCGCGCGGTTAAACCGGTGTTCGCGGCGTTCGACATCCCCTGCATCCGCTCGGCATTCCATCGCCGCGAAACCGATTTAACCTTTTGCAGTCACAAAGGCTTTTCTTAATAGAATCAAAAACTTAACCCCTCCGCCCCACCCTACGCCCGCTATGCTGAAGTCGTAACACAGGCTTCAGCCTGTGCTTTTCGTTTTAGGAGCAACCCATGGCCACACCCGCACAAATAGCAGCCAATCGAGCCAACGCACAAAAGTCGACAGGCCCCATCACGCCCGAAGGCAAAGCCCATTCCCGCATGAATGGACTCACTCACGGCTTCGCCTCCGCGCAATCCATCATCCCCGGAGAAGATAGTTAAGGAAGAATTAGATGGCCAAAAGAGGCTAAAGTTGGCGCCCATTGTCGATAAAGGGTAAACCGTTTCGCTGCAACAACTTTCACGCCACATTTCGCCTCGCGATGCGGCTATAGAAAGTGCAGCGTTATTTGGCCAAACGGTCCATGTTCAACCGAAACGGGCGGTCCGGCTACGAAGAATCAATAGCTTACGGCGGATGAGCCACAAAGTGTAAGTGGTTTATAAATCAACAAGCCCGCCAGGGCGCATTCGTGGATCAAGAGACATGAAAAGGCCATAACGTGGCTATGTATATTTGGAGTAATTTAACCGGAACTCCGGCCTTTGGGAGTAGAATAACAGCCGATGAGGTTTCAGCGATCAATCAAGGTTCTGCCCGGCGTGCGCTTGAACCTGAGTAAATCCGGCCTCGGCGTGAGCGCCGGCATTCGCGGCTTGCGCGTGGGACTCGACTCGAAAGGGAGAAAATATGCGAGCGCCGGTTTGCCGGGAACAGGCATTTCCTCGCGCCATTACTTCTCCGGATCGCGCCACACCGAACCGCCGCCCATTCTCGCCCCGAGCCAAACCAAGCAGCCGGCTCGGATATCTCCGGCAGTCGGCTTACTCATCGCTGCAGGAGTGACGGCAATCGGGCTGGTCGGCATGATGGCGGCCGTCGCGTACCTACTCCAGTAGATCGCCAGGACGCGCGTTCGTCTTCACCGACGCGTGTTCGTCTTCACCATCTGCTTGATGCAGCCCGACTCGAAGGTAACTGGCCGCCTGCCTGAACAGATCTCTCGCGTGCGGGTCCACGCTGTGGTTTCGCCACAACTTCACGATCTCGATCAGCGACGAATCGATAGACTCGCAGGTTTCCAGAAGGGTCGAAACCTCACTGATGAAGCGAGCAAAGTCTTTTCTCTTGTTGGGGTTGAAACTATGAATCGCATCCAACCTTCCCTCAAAATTGACCATTTGCTCTAAATCACCCAGCGTGGCGTCCACCAAGACATTCTGTCCCGTTAAGTCCGCGCCAAGCCTGAATTTCAGGGCCTGCTCAATGGCTTCCTTCTCATCCTTCTCTGCCAGGTGGTATAGTTTCCACAGCACAGGGGCTCCGGGCTCAACCGAACCCGACTCGTAACGACTGACCGAGACTCTCTGGGCACCAATCAAAACCGCGAAGCCTTTCTGCGTCTTACGCATTCGCAGTCTTATCCGCTTTACGATTGAGCTGATATCGGTCATCACGAAATTACCACTTGCGCTACGGTGAGTACCGGTGTAACATTCTAACTATGAGTATCGGTGTAACGCCACGGTCTGCGCTGGCGATGTCTATACGCAGAATCCGCACTCGCCTAAGTTTAACCCAGAGGGAACTAGGCCAACGACTTTCTGTTACCAAAACCACCGTCCACCGGTGGGAAGCCGACCTTGTGCTCCCGATGCCAAGCAGTCTCTTCAAACTATCGGAACTTGCCTGCGGAGACGTTGAAACAACTCCGTTGAGACAGGCATTGTCTTCGGCTGGCGTTGCTCTCGATGTTCCACACCTGCCCTCCTCTCTCGCTACAGTTTCGCTCCCAGCAATTTCCACCTCAATGTCGCAAACCGACCTTATTTCGGATACGGTGAACCCCTAATGCTCTATTCAGCCCCCAACCAAGTTTCCAAACGAGAACAATCCGTTGGTTTTGTTCGCTCGTCCGGCCATGTCAGGCCGAAGCCGTCCGTACCGATTCATCGACCAGCTGGCTGGTACGAGGCTCTCGCCAAGGCGTATGCCCGCGTTGAGACCCGGCCGTACAAAGAGCTGACATTCAGCGGGACGAAAAGCGGGGCCAGAGGAACCTTCACGGCTTTCTTCGATGACGCGCTGATCGCTGCCGAAGAGCTCGGGCTCCCTGTTTACGGAGGCTTGAGGATGCCATTTTGTGAGGTCGAGAAGGCACGCTTCGATGAACTAGTCCCGATGATCCACGTCTGGTCGGTGCGGAAGCGGAATCGCCAACGCATCCAGGTGCACGATCTCTATATCGGCAGTTCGGCGGTACGGACATGGGAGACTCCAGATCCCATCCAGGCCGCGCTCGAAGTGGCAGAGTTGGAACGGCTCTATGAAAACTCGGGGAAGATCGAGTGAACCGACCGCGCCAAGAAATTGTCACGGGGGGAGGAAGGAAGTTGGTTTCGTGAACAGACGTAATTTCATTCAAGGCCTCGCCGCGATCGCGGCCGGTCCCGTTCCCCCTGCCGTGGCTGAGGGCGCCTCCCTAACAGGTGCCGTCAACCTGGCGAGCCCCGGAGCATCGCAATACATCGCCAGGCCCGAGGTGGACCTCTTCGCCGACATGGAAGAGCCCTACCCTTGCGACCATGGCGAACCCAGCGGCGCGCGGCTCACCATCATCTGGTCAGGGGAGATCGCATGCCTTGACGCGCAAATCGGAAATCATTTCCTGGGCTGCCTCCAGGAAATCGACGATCCAGGCGCGCTCAAGGCCGGGCTGAAATCCCTTCTCAGAGGGCAACCAGTGCCAATGGGGGAATTCTACGGAGACGGCAGCAATCGCTTCAGTGGCGCCGAACTCAAGCTGGCGTCTGGCGAATTGCAGCTCAACTTCGGCCCACATCACTGCTTTGGCGTTCTTCGCGGCGAGCTGCTCGCCACCTTCATGAGCGCGCTTCAATTCCGCACAGAGGACGCGAGGGCGTAAATGGCCAACCAGCCCAGACGGAGGAACTTGCAGGCGGTGAGCGCGGACATAAAACTCCGCGCGGCGCTTAAGTTGCAAGCTACGTCCCACGGGCAAAAAATGGAGGTCGCAGACCGTCTCGCGCAAGAGTGCGGACGGGCGCGGCGATCCATCCTCCAGTGGCAGACACTGTACAAGCATCACGGTTCCGATGGGCTACTTCACGGCCGATCAGACCGGGGGCTTCCTCGCTTGTATTCAGAGGAGCAATTCAACCTTGTGATTCAAGCATCTTGCCGGATCGGCCGCTCCGGCAACATAAGTCGCGAGTTTAAGAAGCTCAAAAACGTCGGGCTTCCAGGCGGGCGCGAAAGCTTCCGTCTCTGGATTCATCGGGTGCGACGCTATGGGTACGTCGAAACGGATCGAGAGGCCGTCAGTGCATAACCTCGATTCAGCCTACGGCCGGTTTGACTGGCCGGACCCTCGCCGCTGGCCGCCGGAGATTCTCCGCCTTTATCGAAGCGCAACCGAACCACGTTCGCTCCGCGACATCTTCATTGTCGACCTCGGAGACTGTGGGGCTCTTTACTTTGAAGACGCCATAACGGCCCTCACCGTGATCGCCGTTCCACGATCGGAGTGGTATGTGGACCGTGGCTACCCCTCAGTCGTATTCTCTCGATCGAAGATCCGCGACTACACCCGAAAGTTCCAGGATGCAGGGTACATGGTTCAAATCCTGGAGAATCCCGCATCAGCCAGGGACGAGGAAACGGGCAAGGTAGTGAACATAGCGACCGGTCGGGATTCGATGCACCGGAAGAGGCGCAAATGGGCCTGATCGCGCAAGAGTCCAGAGTCCCGGAATCGCCCGGAATTGCTCCGGATTTGTCCAAGTGGAAGCACCGCGCGGCGCCGCTGGAAGAACCGCCGATCAACCTGAGCGTCTCAGATAGGGGACTCGCCGAGGAACGTTTTGAGAAGATCGAGCCGCTCACACACCCGGAAAGATTTCAGGATTTATGGCGCGAATGCGACGGATTGAAAGGCCGCGTGGAGCGCGCCCTGGCTGATCGACACGGCGTCCCCAGCCGTACACTGCGACGGTGGGCGGCGAGCTATAAGAAGCACGGACAGCAAGGGCTGGTGAATAGAGATCGTGCCGACAAAGGCGAACATCGAAAGATCAACAAAGCGGCGGCCGAGTTCATCCTGGCCATGGCAGTCCCGAAGGCAGGCGCCTTCGCAACTCTGAGCGGCCGTGAGATCTTCCGGGCATACGAAGAAGAGCGGGCATGGCGCGAACAACGTCTGATGCGCCGGCTGCAAGGCGCCGACGAACAGAAGTACTCGCGATATCTAGGTGAGGACGGTCTCCTCTTGGCCTCGGCCGCGCTCCCGAAGATCTCCTATAAGACCCTGCTGGCCTGTATGGCGGAGATCCCCGAGCCGGTGCTAACCCTTGCGCGTCGCGGCGAGGAAGCTTACCGGAATACCCAGGAAATCATCTCTTACCGAGACCTCACGGCCATCGAGCCGCTTGAGTGGCTGGTCTGTGACCACAGGATTCTCGACATATTTTGCCGAGTCCCAGTGAGGGGCGGTTGGCGCCTGGCGCGCCCGTGGTTCAGCGCCGGAATCGACATGCGAACACGGCGTTGGCTGGGTTGGGGGATATTCGAAGTGCCCTCTTCCGAGGCAATCGCAACCGTCCTGAAAAAGGTCTGCATCAACTTCGGCGTTCCCGCCAACTGCTATTGGGATAACGGCAAGGACTACAGATCGGAATACCTTGAGGGGAACGCGGTTCTAAGGGAAACGGGCAAGGTGGGCGAACTCGATGCATCCTGGCGCGGTGTGACGGGAGCTCTCGGAATCAGGATCACGCACGCCATCGTTCGAAACGCCAGGGCGAAGATTATCGAGCCAAATTTCGTCCGGGTCGCCAACTTCGATAAGCAACTGCCTGAATATTGCGGGCATCGGCCATCAGAACGCCCTGACCGATTCGACGCCATGGTGAAGCAACACGAGGCGTGGATTCGGGGAGACCGGCCTGAGTCTCCTTTCCGAACGATTCAGGAGATTGCTGCTCTCTACGATCAAGCGATCGAGGACATAAACGAGCGGGAACTCCAAGGCGACGGCATGCAGAAATTCACGCCAACCGGGCGCGGGTGGATGTCTCCCGCAGAGTGCTGGGATGAGCTTATCGGCCGCGTAGAACGGCGCACGGTGCGTCTGGAAGACATTCACATCATCTTCAGCAAGCGCCGCGCTGTGACCGTCAAACACGGCGAAATCTGCGTGACATTCTCCGGTCAGAGGTTCCATTACCGGCTTGAAGGCGAACCCACGCAACTCATGGCAGTGAACGGTCAGCTGGTCGAATTCGCATACGACCCACACGATCTTGGACAGGCAGCGATCTACTGGCGCGACCGGTTTATTGGCCTGGCCAGCTGCGCGCCGCTGCGCAAGATGGGGGAGGACGGCTTTGTCGAGGATGAGCGCAACCGCAGGGCGGCGCGCCGCGACATCAAGGCCGCCGTGGTGCTTGTTCATAAGACGATTCCGACCCTCAGTCCCGAAGAGCGCCTCGCACGCCGGCGGGAAGTGCTGCCAGCCAGGGAAAACGCAAAGCCCGAAATTCTCTTGGAATTGCCGGAGCCCATTCAGCAGGCCGCGGACGCATCACGCGCCGATCGGGAGTTCTCGTTTACAGCGGCGGCCGAGGAAGCTGAACCGATCGTCTCGTATCCTCCGCCGGCTGAGAGTGACGACGAAAGCACTTTCTGTTTCTTCAAGGACGGGAAGCTATGAAGGAAAGCCAGATGATCGAGGCTGACCGCGTCCGCGCCGAGCTGAACGGTCTCCTCAGCAGCCGGCCCGATCTATCCGCAACGCACATCGCTCAACAGACTACGCTTTCTCCATCGACAGTGAGAAGCTTCGCGGCCGGCCGCACGCCTGGCGGACGGCACGTTACAACCGAGCTGGGCCGGGTCCTCGACCAGGCGCGGACCGGCGAGATTCTCAATCCGAGTCCGGCGACGGTCAAGCTGCCCGATGAGCAGTCCACCAAGCGACTGCCTAAGGCGGCGGCCGCGTTTTACGAGACGCAAAGTGTCCGCAGGGTGGCGGAAGTGCTCGATTTCTGCACCGAAAATTGCGCCATAGGAATAATCACCGGAGACTTCGGAACTGGCAAGACAGAGGCCGTAAAGGCCTGGCTGAGAAAGCCCGGCCAGGTGGAAAACCTGCTTTTTGAATTTCACGAATTCTCGGCTGCCAACAAGGTCGAAACTGTCCGCATGCTATGCGATGCCTGCGGTATCGCCACCTTTGTCGCAAATCAAAACGCCGGCCGTGCTTTCCAATCCCTGTGTGAGCATCTCCGCAACAAGCCCTGTCTGCTGATTTTTGATCAGTGTGAAATGCTGAGGCCAAGGGTGTGCCAGGTCATCCGGCAAATCTGGGACCGCACGAACGATGCCGGCGTTGGCGTTGTGATGTTGGCCGCGCCGATCATGCTTAGCCGAATGCTCTCAAGCAAAATGCCTGACCTGGCAGCCCTCACCAGCCGCGTCGGGATCTGGGCCGCACTGACCGGGCTCACAAAGTCGGAAATGGCCGCGATCGTAAAACAGGAAGGGATCACCGACATGGATGATCTGGCGTTTGATTTTCTATATAAGGCCATCGGGGGCTCTATGAGGCGGCTGATGCGATCCTTGGCGCTGCTGAAGGCCCGACATGCGGGTAAGCGCATCACGGAAAAGACCATCGTCGGCATTTCAGCACACCTTTTCGGCCTAGCCATAAGGGAAGAAGCATGAGCCAAATGACCATGGAAAAGATGCGCCGGCTAGTCGAAATGAACACCCGCAATAGGAAGGCGCTCGCGACCTTTCTGAATTCCGGCGTTTGGGTGATCGGCAAGGATCGAATTCAGACCAGGCGCGTCCTCATCGATTGCCTGGCGTGGATTCCGGAGGCCGCGCTTCACACGCTGTTTTCTGACACCCGCATTCTGGTGCTCGCTCCGGAAACTGGGGTGACGGGTTGTGTGGCTCCGATCGCTCCCGAGGCGCCGCCGCGCCAAGTCCTGACGATCGACGCCCGCATTGAGGCAATGCCATACGCCGAAGCACTCGCCGTGGTCCAGGGACTGCTCTTCTACGCTTTTTCCAAGCTCGCGATCGGGCTCTTTCAGGAGGCGGCCAAGCGGCCAGCAGATTCTGGATCATTTGAGTTCAGTAAAGAGGATGAGGAATTTCTGAAATCGGCCAAGGTCTCAGGGAGCCGGCCATCTTGAGTTTTCGGAATGCAGTACGTCGTTTCGCGGCGCTCGGTCTTTGCTCCTTTTCCCGAGCGCCGCGAAGTGGTGCGGAGTTGCAAAAGGATTGTTTGGGCCGGCCAGACGCGCCGGGTATAGAGAGGAGAGACATGAACGTTAAAAAGGGGCTCGACCCATCCGAACTGCTGAATTTGATCGAGCGGTTACGCAAGTTGCGTGCTGAGCACGCTGTGCTGATCGAAGGTTCAAAGGCGGCTGAGGCTGAGCTGGCGAGAGCGCAAGGCGAGGCCGCCACAATAAGAGGCGCCATCGCCAGCCGGGAGCTTGATCTTGCCAAAACCTCCGCTCCTGTTTCTGACGAGCCCTTTGAAGAGGATCGCTTGCTAGCAATCAGCGAAAGAAGGGTCCGCGTCGCAACGGCGCGGCTGAGACTCTGTAAGGAAGCTGTCTCAGTCAGCGATTCCCGAATCGGCTGCCTGGCGGTGGAGATACAGGAGGCTTGGCTCAAACTTGGCAGGCATGGCTACGCGGCGCAGTTGGATGTCTTCCGGGATGCCGCTGCGGCGCTCCGGTCAGCCCACGGAGATCTGTTTGCGTGGATCGCGGTTTTTTCTAATCTGGACAAGCAGTACTTCCGGACAGCCGATCCTTTAGCCGTGGCGAACCCCAAACCCACCAGTACGCGCGATATGTTTCTGATCGAGGCTGGCGAAGCACACGAAGAGAAAAACTGGAGCCGGCAGGCACGCGACTTGCGGGACTCTCTGGTGGCACTGCGTTCGTTGATGCAGAACGCATTGGACCGCACTGCTGAGACAGTTGAGCAGGTGGAGGCATAACCAATGGCAACCCTGGTTCTCTCAGCTAACGATTTATTGGACGCGCACCTGATGATCCGCGTGTTGATGCCGCACGTACGCAACGCCTATAACGTCCTTGCGGACGGCGGAGTACTCAACCCCGCACCAGACCCCGGCCTGGCGATGTACGAGACCGCGCCCGACACGATTCTGTCTTCTGGATTGACCGAACTGCATTACGCTCTGGAGGCAACACCGCCGTGGGTACGCCCGGCCAGCTCGGTGGCGAATCCCGTGTTTGATAGCACCCAACTGGGCAGATTCCAGACCGCGTTTACTGCCTTTGCCCAGTATCTTGACTACGGTGGAACGATACCCACGTTCACCCTCAGTTCCGCCAACACCCAGGACGCCTATCTTCTCGCTCAGGTGATACTTCCGACCGTCCTTCGGATGGCTGCTCTGGGAGTTCCTCCCGTCCCTTCGCTTGAACACCCAGCGGTTACATCCACCGAGGTCGCACGCTTCCA
>Ga0326727_10012158_pt1 | contig 19703 bp, 15 predicted proteins | sample MB2enrmetagenome_FD_207643 | JGI IMG/M metagenome (GOLD analysis project Ga0326727, IMG submission 207643) | Lab enriched peat soil microbial communities from McLean, Ithaca, NY, United States - MB29MY | ecosystem: Environmental > Terrestrial > Soil > Wetlands > Peat | place: USA: New York...
GTGGCGCGGCTCAATAGGATTGTTGGGCTTCACCATCGCGTTGATACTCTGGCGAATCCTCCAGCACATGCCGCCGCGCTGAAAGTAGCGCCCATCAGACGAGGTGAACAAGCGGCTCTGTTCGCCTCCGCAAATTCTTCCGCGGGACGACGTGCCCGTAAGAAGTGAGGGGGAGGAATTTTCTCTCGTCAAACCGGATATTTCCTGGAGGCCGGCTCACTCCGCGGCAGCGGCGCGCAGGCCAGCCGGCAACTTCTCAAGGATCGGTATGAACATTCACACACCAAGTCATTTTGTTTCTGAATTACTGGTGCTAGTTTGTCTTGTGGGCGCGGCCGGATTCTTGGCGTGTTCCTCTGGAGGTGCTGCCGTGTCGTTGGAATTGCAGAGTCCCGATTTCACCGCCGGTGGAAATATCCCGAATCAATTCACCTGCGAAGGTGCAAATATCTCACCCGCGCTCAAATGGAACGCCCCGCCTGCCGCCACGCAGAGTTTCGCTTTGATCGCCGACGATCCCGACGCTCCGGTGGGAACCTGGGTGCATTGGGTGATCTTCGACCTGCCCGCGAATCTGCGCGCCCTCCCGCAAGATTTCCCGAAGAACAAGCAATCGCCTGACGGTTCGCGTCAGGGCCGCAATGACTTCGGGAAAATCGGTTATGGCGGGCCCTGTCCGCCGCCCGGCAAACCCCATCGCTACTTCTTCAAGCTCTACGCCCTTGATGCCATGCTGAATCTTATGCCCGGCGCTACAAAAAAAGACGTTGAACGGGCCATGCAAGGCCACATTCTGGCCCAGGGCGAATACCTCGGCCGCTTCTCTCGTTGACGATCTTTCCCTGAGGGCGCCACGCATATTGCCCTCCTCGCAGTTTAGTTTTCCAGGGCAAAGATTGACGTTTGGTCAATGATTCTTCCACACCGCTGTTCTTGTTCTCAAAAGTCGAGACGCAGCGCTAGCTGACCGGTACGATTGCCCCCTGAGCCTTGGGGCAGCGCGGATTGTAGGACTCCAAACGTACTCGGGTTGCTGATATTTGTCGCCGGTGGCGCGAAATTAGTGTGATTCAACACATTGGTGAACGTGGCCTCAAAGCGCAAACGAAGCCGCTCCGTGATTTGGAAGTGCTTGGCCAGGCCCGCATCCACATCCATCATCCCCGGACCTTGTAGGATGCCCACACCGCAATTCCCAAACCTGCCCGCACCGGCAGGGGTCGGGGCGAAGGCATTGATGTTAAAGAAATCCTGGGGCGTCTGGTTTGCCGGGATCGGATTTCCTACGCAGTCTGGTCGAGCCACTGCCCCTCCACCAGATCGCACGACCATGTCCGTGTTCGACTGATCGTAGATCGGGCTAATCGTCGGTGTGAGCCACTGTCCAGTCTGGATCGTCGTGATCGTGCTTACGTTCCAGCCTTCCGAGACAGCTTTCAGAAAGCCCGGCCGCGCGGTCTTGAAAGGCAGTTGATACGTGCCAGTCACCAGGAGCCGTTGGCGCGGCGTTGCCACCACGTTACCGCGATCCTCCCGGAGGTCGAAGCGATTGGCAATCTCGACCGCGTACGGCTCTTCGCTTGCGAAAGCCACGGGAGCGTCACTGCCTTGCGCGTCGCTGATGTTTTTCGCCCAGGTGTAACTCCCCTGAAACGACAAGCCGTGAGAAAATTTATGCTCCACTTGCGTTTTCATGGCTTGGTAACTTGCATTGCCTTCGCTCACTGAGGTCATCAAGAGAAGCCAGTTTTGATAGGGTGCTCGCGGGTCAACAAATGCGCCCGCTGGCACCGCGTAAGGCGTCGTGCTGGCGGGAATTTGATTCAAGTCAATTGTGTACGGCAGGCGGTACGAGGCCATGCCGACGTAGCTGATCCGGACGACCGTATTGGAAGTAACTTGCCGTTCAACAGTCAGATTCCATTGCGCCGATTGCGGATCTCGCCAATTCGGGTCGTTGGCCTCCTCGAGGCTGCCTCCGCCATACGTGATCGAGGATGTGGCCGGAGCCGTCTGCGGGAACTGAAATTGCGGCGGTTGCAAGACGTTGCTGCTGTTATACACGGCATTCACATTGGTGATCAAATCCGACGTGGGGTTGCCGGCATTGTTCCAAGACATGGGTCCCAGCGTGGTCATGGTGAAGATACCGAAACCGGCGCGAATGACCGTCTTGCTATTTTTGAATGGCCGGTACGCCACGCTGATTCGCGGGTCAAAATCACGCAGATAGAGCTTCCTCAACCCTTGAGTGACGCCCGCTTGGCTGGCCGTTGCCACATTGCTGCATTGCAGGGACATATTTCTCTGGGGAAGCGAGCAGGCATTGAAGGACTCCAGAAACCCGGTGTATTGCGTCTGCAGGTCGGGATCATTCGCCACGGTCTGTAAGAACTTATCCGGAATGAGTACGCTGTTAGTTTGTGGATCGAAGCTGGCCAAGTCGCCAATGGTCTCGTCAAAGGGCGGAAGCAGCTCCCATCGCAAGCCGAAATTCACCGTCAGATGGCTATTCACCTGCCATGAGTCCTGGCCATAGACGCCGTACTGGGTCGCGCCCGCGTTAATTTGCGGACAGGTAACGGCGAAGAAAGATTGCTGCGGCAGACCCAGCAGGAAGTCGCCGAAAGAGTAGCCCGTGAACAGGCCCGGACTGAAGGTAAAGTTGCCATAGTCGTCGGAGGGTACGAAGAACATGACCCCGCTGTAACTTACCTTGCGAGCATCCACGCCAAACCGCAGGGTGTGCTTGCCCATGATATGGGTGAGGTTATCGGTGAACTGCATATTCTTGGAGATGGTCGTTCCAGTCCGATCCTGGCCGATGGACGAGAATGTGCCGTCCGAGAACGTGAATGTCGGGAAGGCGTCCCCCGTGGGATGCTGGGAGATATTTATGCCTTGCAGACCGAGTTGACTGGTTGCAGAGCTGCCCTGAATCGGGAAACCGTCATTTTCATGGAAGTTCGTGAATCCGAAGCGAAATTCGTCCACCAAATTCGGCCGGATCACATAGTTGTAGGAAACCAGGAAACTCCGATTTTGATCCTGGGCCGCCACATTGGGCAGAAACTGGCCCGCCGGTGCTCCCATGGCGCCCTCATTGTAAAGCGCATTTTTCCAGCTAAAACGAGCGTAGATCTGCTGCTTCGGGGTGATGGATTGATCCACCCGAAGATCCCAGCCATTTGTGTTCGATGGGATGGGTATCAGGGTCTGATAGTTGTAAGAGGCTTGGGGATTGTTCAGGTTCGCGTTAGGCAGCGGATAGTAGTTCAAAAGGGCTTGCGCGACAGGATTGATGCAATCGTTCGGATTGCTGCACGCGCTGCCGCTCGGAATGGTGTTGTTCACATAGGCCAGCCCGGTAAAGGGATCCATCACCTTGCCCCCGTTTGTGCTCGCCACCAGCGCGCTCAAATCACCGTTTCTCTCGGCCTGCGTGGGGACAAGGAGTTGCTCCGGAGCGGATGTATGTCTGCGGTTTCCCTCATAGTCCAGGAAGAAAAATGTTTTGTCTTTGCCGTCGTAGAGTTTCGGAATGGTTACGGGCCCACCCAGGCTGCCGCCAAAGGTATTGAACTGTTTAGGGGCCTTTTCCGTAAAGTTCAGAATTCGGGCATCCAATGCGTCGTTTTGCAGGTACTCGAACAAACTGCCGTGAAACTGGTCGGTGCCGCTCTTCGTTGTAAACGTCACGTCGCCGATTTGCGCGAATTCGGCATTGTTGTTAAACGCAGTGACGCTCATCTCCTGAATCCCCTCTGAAGAGGGATAAGCGTCTTGTAGGGCGCCGTTCTTTAGCACGTTGGCCGTCGAGATTCCATCCACGGAGAAGCCTGTCTGGGCTGACGTCGCGCCACCCACGGCGATATTTCCCTGCCTGTCTTTCACCACATCCGGAGAAACAGCCAAGGCCGCCAAGGGACTGGTTGATACGGCCCGCGAATTCAAGGGCAACTCGGTAATCTCGCTATTGACCTTCGAATCGGTAAGTGTGGCGTTTTCGGTGTTCAGGAGTTCGGCGGCCGCGTTGACTTCGACCACCTGATTTTGTGTGGCCAATGCGAACTTCAAATCCAGTCGCAAGTCCTGCCGCGCAGCCAACTCCACCTGGCCGACGATTGCCTTGGCGAAGCCCTCCTTGGTGGCGACCACACTGTAGTGTCCCGGCTTGACGTTCTCAAACGCGAAGTTTCCGTGATCGTCGCTGGTCGCCGTGAAATCGCTGTTCTCATCAACGCTGTGCAAGTTGACTTGCGCCTCGGGGATGAATGAGCCGGTCTGGTCCTCTGTCGTGCCGTGAATGCTGCCGAAGGTGGACTGCGCATCAGCGCGCGCAACCGCAAAACTCATTAGGATGAGCAGGCCGATTTCAGCGGTACATGAAATTCTTCCGTTGAGCATCTGAAACCTCCCAATTTGCCCTGTGCGTGGCAACGAGTGCTAGCATGCATGGACGGACCTGAAGAAGTGTTGGAAAGTTCGTAAGGAAATCGTTATTTCAACCAAGAAAGTTTCGATAGCATGCATCGAACTTTTAGTGAAGTAGAAAGTGGATTGAAGTTTGGCGCAAAATGCGGAGCGCCGCTCTTTGACCGACAGCCAGTCCCTCGGAAAAGCCGCGAGAGAATTCGCAATTTAACGGAGCTAGCCTTCACATTTCGGATGGGTATCGAAACCTATGCGCCATCGATTAACTTTCCTGAAAACGCATGCGCCACTTGCCTTCAGGAAACTCCAATCGAATTGCGCAACAAACAGTTAGTCATGCATCTTCACTGGTGATGATGCCAAAGCGGTGAACTATAAAAGCGTTGGCGCCGAGATTGGCGATGCGATCGGCGACATACATATTGAGGCCGGCGATGACGCTCATAACGGCAACGAGGGTGGTAACGGCGAGAATCACGCCTAAGGTTCGATTTTCAGTGGGTACGCTCGGGCGGAACGACACCTCCGCCGCCCCGATGTCGGACCTGTTCAGGGGCGGAATCCCTTAGGACTTCGCTTTCTTCGAAGGTTTCGACTTGCCAGAACTGTTGAGGGCGACTGCTTGGCGAACGAGCGCCTTGAAGGCGGACTCGTCAACTTCTTCTCCTTCGTGGATGTCGATCGCGCGGCGTACGTTTCCGTCGAGACTCGAGTTGAAAAGACGGGCCGGATCCTTCAGAGACGCGCCCTTGGAGAAGGTAAGCTTCACGACATTCTTGTAGGATTCGCCAGTGCAGATGATGCCATCGTGCGACCAAATCGGAGTGCCCCTCCACTTCCACTCCTCGACGACGTCCGGGTCCGCTTCCTTGATGAGCTTGCGCATTCTTCCGAGGGTTTCCCCGCGCCAGTCCCCAAGTTCGGCGATTCTTTTCGAGATGAGCTCCGATGCCGACTGGCCTTGGCTCGCGCCCGACTTTTTCATGTTCTCATCCTAGCCGGAATTTCCGATTTGGACTCCAGGCTCGCGTATCCTAACTCTCCTTCGTCCCTAGACTCAAGAATTTTATGACCACGGCAGCCCCCAGCTAGGCTTTGGCGTGCCGACGGCTCGTCTTAAACGCGCGCGCCAACGCCAACAGGTGCAGTGAACGCGAGCGCCAACTAGAATTTTGGGCTGAGTTTCCTCGCCCTTGCCTTCTACCTTTGCGCTCTGAATCCCTTCTGCACCGCAAGCATCACGTGTTCTGGCCGGCTCTTCCGCCGTGCAACAGTTTTAGAATTTAACCATGATGGCAATCGTGTTGACGGCTTGGCCCTTGCGAAGATCGGGTTGCCAGGCAGTCCAACTTGGGCTGCTGGGGGCGTCGTACTGTGCAGCGCAGGACATTGCCACTGCACCCCCGGCGTTGTCTACGGTGAAGCCGAGCCCCGACGGCGCAAAATCGGAAACCGCGGACGTGGATCCATTCGTGCAGATGTAGCTTGCACCGGTACCCACGACTCCATTGTTGGCCACGGGCGCGACGTTGCCTCCAGGCGGAGTAATCCCCTCCCGGCCCGACCAATAAGGAACGTTTGCGTGGCGATAACCACTCTCGAAGCGGAACGTGATGTACTGGGCAGGCATCCAATCGAAGGTAAGCGTGCCATCCCAAGCCTTGTAAATGCTACCGGGATACGCTGGGAAATAGGGCGATCCGGAGACGGCGGTTGCCCCATTGATAGGCTGCAGCAACGTCAGGTAGCGGCCCGGATTGTCCATCCTGCCGCCGCCGAGCGTTATGCCGTACCGGTCCTTGTGGAACCACCAGCGGTTGTAGAGCATCCATCCCGCAAAACTTTGCTTGGGATGTCCGTTACTATCGTTGTGGCAACTCACGGTTGTGCCAGGCGTGGAAGAGCCGCCGTATTCGCATCCAACATCGCCCGTAACGGAAAAGGCCATCTTATCCAGGCCGAGATTCTCTGGTTGATTGTAGTATCTGACCTCAACGCTGTCGTCCGTGTGGATGCGCGAGCGTCCGGGCACGCCCAGCGTGTCCGTTCCCATGCCATAGTTATTGAAGACCATCGAAAGCCACGGCTTCGGACGGTACAATATCTGCCCTCCCAAACCGGGGTGACCATTGTATTTGGCGTAGGATTGCCACCCGTTAATGATCCAAGGCTCAATCTTCAGTTTGTCCGTTGGGAACCACTGTATGCGTATGCCATTGAAGAACCACGGCGTGTTGGACGATACGAAGGACGGCTGGTAGGCCCAGTTATCGAAGTTGTAGTAGCTGAAGAGGCCGATATAGGACACGAAAATTCCCGCGTCAATGTTGAGCCCGTGGTTCACGTTGAAGTGGTATCCGCCGTAGGCTTCCGAGAAGTACTTGTAAGCGTCGTTGAGGTTCCATTGGCCAACGCCTGCGCTGCCGTCATTGCGCGGCGTCGTGGTTGCAAACAACCCAAACATGGTCAAAATCCGGCCGCGAACGTTGCCCACGTGCAAGTCGCCGCCAAAACTCAACTGCTCCAATTGGACTTCGCCGTTGCGGAAACTCTCCGTCGATCCGCCCATTGTGTGGTCTTTCGGCTGGTTGTAATCTTCGATGTAATTGGAGTCAACCCGGAATTCCGGGGTAAAGTATTTCGAGTCCCACACCTCATCCTTGTTGCGCGCGTTACCGTTCAACCAAGTCCAGTCCGCGTAGGCAAAAGGCGCGGTCGGCTGAACGGCGGCAGCACTGGCCGCGCTTTGATCGGGGGATTGCGGGGGGCCTACAGCCGCCGCGGGTGCGAGGCTTACATGGCTCAGGGTGGCAGACGGATTGGCTGCATTGGAAGGCGCAGGTTGCGCGGCGGGCGCCTCAGCCGCGGGAGCCGCGGGCGCCACAGCTGCGGCAGGCGGATTGACCTTGGCCTCGAGTTCCGCGACGCGCCTTCTGAGTTCCTCCACCTGATCGAGCAGCCATCTCTCTCGCTCGGTCAAGGGCGCCGGCGCTTCGACCTTTGCCGGAGCAGATTTAGCCGCTGGATTGCCGGCATTCTTGTCTGTATTATTGTCGTCCGCGAGAGCAGGGCGGGGAAGAGCGATCGTACCGATTAGTACAATCAACAGCAGTCCTGTAAGTCTACAGCCATTTTCAAATGCGCGCATGTCACCCTCCTCTTGTACGACTGGCAACGACACACCCAATTGGCCTCTCCTTCTTGTACTTCTTGAGCTTCCTAACGGCAATACCAGCGCCAATCGGTACGACCTTGAAAACGCAAAAGATCGCGCATCACAGAACGCACTCTTTTCGCGAATTCGCGAAGTTCGCGAAAACCTATTGCCCGGGGCCCGAAATCATCCGCCCATCACCCGCTTCAGCCTCGGCTGCCACAGTACGCATCGGTGCTAATCAGAACTGTCCTTAGAGTTGCGAACGCTGCCGTCTCCGGCGCTCTAACCCGATCACCTGTACGCGCAGAAAAGGGAGCGGCTTATAAATGCTGCTCGTGACGATAGGGGAGTGCGCGTGAAAAAGTCGTGAGGATTTTATCAGGAGGTCGTCTCGCACGCAGGATTGTTTTTCTGGCTCGCATGAATTTTTTGAAGCGATTCTCGCTTTCCTTTCCTTCATTCGGGTACTCGCAACTGGTAGCCGACCCAAGGTTCCGTCAGCAGATACTTTGGCTTGCCAGGCTGCAATTCGATTTTTTTCCGAAGTTGCTTCATATAGGCCCGCAGGTGCCCGAGCTCGTTGCCGTAGTCCGGTCCCCAAATCGCCCGCAGCAGTTCGCGGTGCGGAATGATCTTGTTGGCATGGTTCGCGAGGTACTGCAATAACTCGAATTCCTTCGGCGTCAAGTGAACCTTTCGGCCCCGCACGGTTGCCTGGCGCGAATGAAAGTTGACTTCCACGTCTTTCAGCCTTAGCTCTTGCGCCTCGGAATCGCCGGCATTTCTCCGTAGCACCGAGCGAATCCTGGCGAACAGTTCTGACGTGCTGAATGGCTTGGTGACGTAATCGTCGGCCCCGGCATCCAGAGCTATTACTTTATCCGCCTCCGCCTTACGTACTGTGAGCATGATGATTCCCACGTCAGAACTGGAACGGATAACCCGGCAAACTTCCGTCCCCTTGATGTCCGGCATATTAATGTCAAGCAGTATGAGGTCGTACTTCTCCTCGCGTAATTTCTCAAGAGCCTCTTGCCCGCCACACGCGTCGTCCACCTCGTAGCCGTTCGCCACCAGCGTGATTCTTAGCACGCGCCGAATCTGCGCCTGATCGTCCACCACGAGTATCCTGCCTTTGGACGTCTTTCCGTGGACGGAAGCTTGTCGCCCCAATGGACTCGCCTCCCCGCCTCTAGGCATGGAATCCTCCCAATGCGCATGGTCATAAGCTTCGACTCGGGAGCCTGTCGCCAGGCTGCGGCAGTATTTATCGAATGGTCTAACCACCCCGCTTCCACGTTCTGACCTAAGCCTGCAAGACCGCGCCTAAGCAATACGTAAGACGCGCATAATGAATAAGCGAAGAAAGCGTAGGCTTTCAGTAAACGGCACTGCTCTCTCCCGCCTGAACATCACCCCCAGGCCGGCCTAAACGGCAAAGATCAAGCCACTCAACAAATTCCATGCCACGCCGTCTAACGTCGCTTATTGATACCGGGCGCCGGCCATTAGATCAAGTTTAATGATTTCATTGGATGTATCAATGGAACAGCGCCATCGGTGCGAATCGGCGGGGGCATGATTCCGCGAATGCTACTCCTCCCCCGACAGGCATGTACAAAGGCTGTGGCCGCCTACTGATGATTGGGCCGGTCCCTCAAAAATTCCGTAGGAACTGTCCGCCTTTGCGGGCAGGGGGCTCTACGCGCTCTGCAGCGCTCGATTCACCATGGCCTGTGCTTCTCTCACGATTTCGTTCAAGTGCTCTTGGCTCGTAAAACTCTCCGCGTAAATCTTGTAGATGTTTTCCGTTCCCGAGGGGCGCGCCGCGAACCAGCCGCTCGTCGCCGCAACCTTCAGCCCGCCCATGGCCGCGTTGTTCCCCGGTGCGCGCGTCAGCTTCGCCGTGATCGGTTCGCCGGCGAGCGTTGCATCCTTCACGGCCTCCGGCGAAAGATTCAGCAGCCTGGTTTTTTCTTCCGGTGTGGCCGCTGCGTCAATCCTTGTATAAAACGGCGTGCCGAATTCAGCGGTCATCTCGCGATAGTGCTCGCCGGGATCTTTTCCTGTGCGCGCGGTGATCTCCGCAGCCAGCAGGCACATGATCGGCCCATCCTTGTCGGTCGTCCAAACGGCGCCGTTTCGCCGCAGAAAACTCGCCCCGGCGCTTTCTTCCCCGCCGAAACAGCAGGAGCCATCGAACAACCCCGGTGCGAACCACTTGAAACCCACGGGAACTTCAAACAATTTGCGGCCCAGCTTCCGCACCACGCGGTCAATCATGCTGCTGCTCACCAGCGTCTTCCCCACGACCGCGTCGCCCGGCCAGTCCGGCCGGTGCGTCAGCAAATATTGGATGGCCACCGCAAGATAGTGATTCGGATTCATCAGCCCCGCCGAAGGCGTGACGATCCCGTGCCGGTCCGCATCGGGATCGTTTCCAAACGCCACGCGAAACTTGTCCTTCATTTTCACCAGTCTCGCCATGGCATACGGGCTGGAACAATCCATGCGAATTTCGCCGTCATGATCCACGGTCATGAACGAAAACGTAGGGTCGATTTTCGGGTTCACCACCGTAATCTCCAGCCCGTAAATGGAATTGATCGGCTCCCAATAAGGCTCCGCGGCCCCGCCCAGTGGATCCACACCCAAGTTCAGCCCCGCGGCGCGAATGGCCTCCATGTCAACGACGTTTCCAAGATCTTTCACGTAGGGCAGGATGAAATCATCCTGGTGCGTTGTAGCCGCCGCCAGCGCCGTGGCATACGCAACACGCTGCACCCCGGCATTGCCCGCCCGCAGCAGCTCATTCGCGCGCGTCTCCACCCATTGGGTGATGTCCGTGTCCGCCGGGCCGCCGTTCGGCGGGTTGTACTTGAACCCTCCGTCCCGTGGCGGGTTGTGCGAAGGCGTGATGACGATGCCGTCCGCCAGATGTTCTTTTCGCCCGTGGTTGTAAACCAAAATCGCGTGGGAAATCACCGGCGTCGGCGTAACGCCGTCGTTCCGCTGAATCACCGTTTCCACGCGGTGCGCCGCCAGCACTTCAAGGGCGGTGCGTTGTGCGGGCCTGGACAGTTCGTGCGTGTCCTTCCCCATGAAGAGTAGTCCATCGATACCGTGCGCACGGCGGTAATCGCAGATCGCCTGGGTGATCGCCAGGATGTGCGCTTCCGTGAACGTGCCGTTCAGCGAGCTGCCGCGGTGTCCACTGGTGCCAAAACTGACCAGTTGCTGCGGATCGCTCAAGTCGGGCCGGCGCTCGTAGTAGCTCCGTTCCAGCTGCGCGAGATCCACCAGCAATTCCTTGGGCGCGGGAAGTCCCGCAAGTGGTGAAAGATGCGTCTTGTCGTCCGCTTCATTCGGAACAGCCTGTGGTTGTGACATTTGGTCTGGCCTCGCCAACGACAATAATGTGATACCACTGCCCGCCCGGGAACTCCAATACTCCCTTGGCGTGCCCTATGATTTTCGCCCAGAATTCATCCTCCAGACATGCGATCATTCTCCTGGACACGGAGTATCATAGCGGGTCGAGTACTCCCTCTGGGAAAGAAGCCGGACCGGCCAATCGCTGATCTCATGCACCCAATTCCTCCTTTGATGCACCCAATCGCTATGCCAGCTACCTTTATCCGTTCCCAGGCAGTCCCCGTCTGGCGAGCAGGGCACTCGAGTGAGCCGCGAATCACCAGCGACTTTCGTCTCTAGTCTGGTTAGCGAGGAACACCATGCCAGGCCCACTTCCCACGAATCCCAGCGCGCCGGTTGAAGATGAACGCACCGGCTCGAGCGTCGAAACCCTGAAACGCGCCATCCTCGATAATCTGTTTTACGTCCTCGGGCGGGATGCCGCGCACGCCGGCCCCATTGACTACTACATGGCCCTTGCCTACTCCGTCCGCGACCGCATTCTTGCGCGTTACATGTACACGATTCACACCTACATGGAAACCCCCGTTCGCGCCGCTAGCTACCTCTCTGCGGAGTTCCTGATGGGGCCACAATTGGCCAACAATCTCCTCTGTCTTGGCCTTGCAGCTCCATTCCGCCAAGCTATCAAGGAACTGGGCTCGGATTTGGATTTGCTCATCGAACAGGAAGCCGAACCGGGTCTCGGCAATGGCGGCTTGGGACGCCTCGCCGCCTGTTTCCTGGATTCCCTGGCGACATTGGGCATTCCCTCAACCGGCTACGGCATCCGCTATGAGTACGGCATCTTCGACCAGAAAATTCAGGACGGCTGGCAGGTCGAGTATACCGACCATTGGTTGCGCAACGGCAATCCCTGGGAATTGCGCAGGACGCGGCTTGCCGCTGAAGTGGGTTTTCATGGCCGGACCGAACAATGGACCGATGCCGAAGGCCGCTTGCGCGTTCGCTGGATTCCGCAGACGGTGGTGAAGGGCATACCCTACGACACGCCCATCGTCGGTTATCGCTCCGGCCTCGCCAATATTCTGCGCTTGTGGCGCTCCGAAGCGCGGGAATCCTTCTATTTCGAGCGCTTCAATAGCGGCGATTACGACGGCGCGGTCGCGGAAAAAGTGTTCGCCGAAAATATCACCAAAGTCCTCTATCCTAATGACGAGGATTTCCGCGGCAAGGAATTGCGCCTGCAGCAGCAGTACTTCTTCACCTCTTGCTCGCTTCAGGACATGATCCGAAGGCACTTGCGCAGAGGGCAGAAGCTCGAGAATTTTCACGAACTATGGGCCATTCAGCTCAACGATACTCACCCCTCCATCGGCGTTGCCGAGCTGATGCGCCTGCTCATGGACGAACACGGCATGGCCTGGGAGCAGGCCTGGAACATCACCTCGCAAACCTTCAGCTACACCAATCACACGCTCTTACCCGAGGCGCTGGAGCGCTGGCCGCTACCTCTGTTCGCTTCGCTTCTCCCACGCCATCTCGAAATCATTTACGAAATCAACGCCCGCTTCCTGGCCGAAGTGGGCCAGCGCTTCCCGAACGACGAAGCCCGGGCCGCGCGCATGTCCCTCATTGACGAATCCGGCGAAAAGTACGTCCGCATGGCCCATCTCGCCAGCGTGGGCAGCCATAAGATTAATGGTGTCTCCGAAATCCACACCCAACTGCTGAAGAACGAATTGCTTCACGACTTCGCCGAACTCTGGTCGGACAAGATCGTCAATGTTACCAACGGCGTGACTCCGCGGCGTTGGCTCGCCGTCAGCAACCCCGAGCAATCCGAACTCATGACCAGCAAGATCGGAGATTCCTGGATCGATCACCTGGAAAATCTGAAGCGCCTGGAAGCCTTCGCGGGCGATCCCGCCTTCCGCGGGGATTGGCGGAAGGTCCAGCGCGCCGTGAAGGTCCGGTTGTCCCGTTTCATCTTGCGGCAGACGGGTGTTTCCGTCGATCCCGACTCCCTGTTCGACGTCCAGGTGAAGCGCATTCACGAGTACAAGCGCCAGCACCTGAATGTTCTCCATATCCTCACTCTTTATCAGCGTTTGAAGAGCAATCCCCACCTGGAAATCACCCCGCGCGCGTTCATTTTTGGCGGCAAAGCTGCTCCTGGCTATCGCATGGCCAAGCTCATCATCAAACTGATCAATTCAGTTGGCGATGTCATCAACCAGGATCCCGATGTGAAAGACTGCCTCAAAGTTGTCTTTCTGCCCGGATATGACGTGACCTTCGGACAGTTGGTCTATCCTGCGGCCGACCTGAGCGAACAAATCTCCACGGCCGGCACGGAGGCGTCTGGCACCGGGAACATGAAGTCCGCCATGAACGGGGCGCTCACCATCGGCACGCTCGACGGCGCCAATATCGAGATCCGCGAAGCCGTCGGCACGGAGAATTTCTTCCTCTTTGGTTTAACTGTGGATCAAGTTCGCGCCACTTGGGCCGCCGGCTATGATCCGCGCCGCCTCTATGAATCGATTCCCGCTCTGCGCACTGTGATGGATGCCCTCTATTCCGGCCAGTTCTCCCACGGAGACCGCGAACTCTTCCACCCCCTGCTCGATTCGCTCCTCGACCATGACTCGTATCTCCTTCTTGCGGACTACGAGTCGTACGTCCACTGCCAGGATCAGGTGGCCGAGGCTTATCGGGATCAGGAAGCCTGGTCCAGGATGTCCATCCTCAACGCCGCGCGCATGGGAGCCTTTTCATCCGACCGCGCCGTCGATGACTATTGCCGCAAGATTTGGGGCATCCAACACCTCTCAGCTCCCATGGTGCAAAGCGCCTGACCCGTGCCGTCTTCCCGAAATCAGCGAGCCCGCGCGGGCACGCCGGAGCTACTTTGATAGTGATGCTACACTGGAAGCCCCATGGAACTGTTGCCGGTCATTCGCGAAGGAGTGGACTATAACTATTGGGCGCGCGACCGCCAACTCCAGACGTGCGCCTCGCTGAGTACGGAGCAATTCCTGCGACCCGCTGGAGGTAGCTATCCATCGCTGCGCGACACCTTCGCGCACATGGTTGCTGTTGAGTGGATCTGGTTAGAACGTTGGAGAGGGAGCTCCCCTAAGTCGCTGATTCCCATCCACGATTTTCCGACGCTCGCGGCTGTGGTGGAACGGTGGGGCACGGTCGAGCGCGAGATCCGCGAATACCTGGCTGGTTTGGATGAGGCGGCGCTGGCCCGCCCTCTGACATACATCAATACTCGAGGCGAGGAGTGGACCTATTCGCTGTGGCGGATGGTTGTGCATCTGCTGAATCATCAGAGCTACCATCGCGGCCAAGTGACGACACTGCTGCGCATGTTGGGAGTGCAGCCTCCGCCTGTCGATTTCCTGGTGGGGCAGGACATGGGCTTCCGGCTGTGACCCTGCGCCGCCGGATAGCGCGCCCGTGCCCAAGTTGTGCCCATCTTTTGCCAAAACCAGTAACGTGGGCCACTGTTCGGCGGGTGGCCCGGGAACGCCATTCTCCTGAATGGCGTTTTTGGCGTCTCCGGCATCTATGGCGTTCTGGGACGCGCCAATCGGGAGATTGGCGTTCCTAGGATTCTTCTTGGGCAGGCCCCTGAATTTTTCGGTTGTCAGCAGGCCAATAAAATGACATCGTCTCCCATCTGGGCGAGTGTCCCCCCTGGCGGACCAGGTTCAACAAGCTCGCAGGTTGGCTTTCCCGTTTTTGTTTGGTGGCACGGTGCGCGGCGGACGGACAAACACAAAGCACGGCGTGAATTCCTCGTGTGGCAAGTGCGCTTTCCATTCTGAGTTGCTCCTCAAGCTGCACTTGGAGAGCAACCCGCAAGCGCTCGCCCTCGTGCGCGCCGCTGTCGAACGCGCCACAGAGGTTCTGCATTTTCACGAAGAGGAGTCGCGCGCCATTGTGCGTTCCGTGGACGAGGCCCTCGCCAATGTCATCCGCCACGCCTACCGGGGAAAATCTGGGCGCCCCATTGAAGTGACCTGCCGCCACTTGCGCGCCACCCGGAATGGCGCGAACGTCAGCGGAATCGAAATTGTTTTGCAGGATTCCGGCGTGCGCGCCGATCCCGCAAAAATGAAGGGCCGTCCCCTGAATGAAATTCGCCCGGGCGGGCTGGGGCTGCACTTCATAAAGGAAAGCATGGACGAAGTTGAATTCAGCCGCAAAAAAGGCAAGAATCAGCTTCGCTTGGTGAAGTACCTGGCTCCGGCTGCTCCCCGAACAGCGCCGGAAGGAGAATAGACTGTGCAGATTGCCGCGCGCGCCCTACAAGGTTGCACCATCCTGGATCTCTCCGGTGACATTGACCTGGCAAACTCGCCCGCCATGCGCAAGGCACTGCTTGGCGAAATCAAGGAAAAGCGCACGCCCAAGGTTTTCCTAAACCTCAAAAATGTCCGCTATATCGACAGCTCCGGCATCGCCTCTCTTGTCGAAGGTCTGAAAGCCTCCCGCGATCTGGGATCCCGCCTCATCCTGTACGGTCTGAGCAAAACCGTCCGCGAAGTGATGCAACTCTCGCGCCTGCAAAAGATCTTCGAGATCTATGAAGACGAGGAACAAGCGCTCGCTTCCTAGTGCCGTTCCAACTATCTGGGCCAAATGACGGTCCAAGCATCTGACGCGAGCACGGAGAAAGAATTCTCGAAAGGATTTGCTGGAACAAGTTGGAACGGCACTAGATGCTCGCAGGAGTTTCCCCGCAGAGGTAGAGTGGCCCAGTGGAATTTGCGCGAAAAGTCGGCGTGGCCGTCATCAATGCTCTCTGCTATCTCGGCTCCCTGGCCACGCTGGCCGGACGTGCCTCTTTTCACGCTTTCATCGGCCCTTTTCTCGGCAGGCCTGTTCGTTTCCAGAGCGCCGTCGCGCAAGCCATGGAAGCGGGCGTGCGCGCCCTGCCCATCCTTTCTCTCATTACATTTTTCATCGGCCTGATCATGGCGTTGCAAAGTGCCTACGAACTAAAGAGGTTCGGCGCGATGAACTTCGTCGCCAGTGCCGTGGCCCTCTCCATGTCCCGCGAACTCGGGCCGCTCATCACCGCCATCGTCGTGATTGGCCGTTCCGGTTCGGCCTTCGCCGCCGAGATTGGCACCATGAAAGTTTCCGAGGAAATTGACGCTTTGGAGACCATGGCCATCGATCCCGTCCACTTCCTGGTCACCCCGAAGTTCATCGCCATGGTTCTGATGTTGCCTTGCCTGACTATTTGGGCCAATTCCATGGGCATCCTGGGGGGATCCCTGTTCGGAGTCTGGCAGGCGGGCTTCACCTGGATCCGCTATATCCACGCCTCGCTCGAAGCCTTGTTGCTCCGTGACATCGTCACCGGCCTCATCAAGAGCGTCATGTTCGGCGTCACCATCACGGCCGTGGGTTGCTTCGAAGGCCTATCAACCGGTGGCGGCGCGGAGCAAGTTGGCCGCTCCACGACGCGCGCCGTCGTCGTCTCCATTTTCCTGGTCATCCTCGTCGATCTGGTGTTCACGACGATGTTCTACTTCCTCGGAGAGCACTGAGAACTATGCCCGGCATCGCCGAACCAACTCGCCCCAGCACCTCTTTGGATGGACCGATGATTTCCTTGCGGGACGTCCGCGTCAGCTATACCGGCCGGGAAATCCTGCACGGCATCACTTTTGACGTCCAGCCCGGTGAAACTCTCGTCATCCTGGGCGGCTCGGGCTCCGGCAAGAGCACCCTGCTGCGCACTCTCGTCGGCCTCGAAAAACCGACCTCCGGTGAAGTCTGGATTGCCGGCAAGAATTTTTCCGCCATTTCCGGGGCGGAACGCGACGATATCCGCAAGAAAATCGGCATGTCCTTCCAGAGCGGCGCGCTTTTCGGCTCCATGACCGTCGGCGAAAACGTCGCCCTTCCTTTGCGCGAGCATACCAAGCTTGTGGATTCCACCATCGACATCATGGTTCGCCTCAAACTCGACCAGGTCGGCCTTTCCGGGTATGAACAGTACATGCCCTCGCAACTCAGCGGCGGCATGAAGAAGCGCGCCGCAGTGGCGCGTGCCCTGGCCATGGATCCGGAGATTCTTTTCTTCGATGAGCCGTCTGCGGGTCTCGACCCCATCATTGCCGCCGGCATCGATCAACTCATTCTGGATCTGAAGCAGGCTTTCCGCATGACCCTCATCGTGGTCACCCACGAACTGGCCAGCGCCTTTCTGATCGCCGACCGCATGGTCCTGATTGACAAAGGAGAGGTGGTGGCCATGGGCACCGTAAAGGAAATGCAGAACAGCACGCATCCCCGGGTTCGCCAATTCATGGATCGCGTCCCCGAACCCGCCGTGGCCCAGGAACTCGATTATCTGCAGATGTTGACGGAGCAGCAGCCCAAACAGGGGTCGCCGTCTCCGGGGAAGAGCAGGTAGAGATGGAAGCAAAACGTGAGCAAGCCTTTGTTGGACTCTTCGTGCTGATTGCCGCCGCGCTCTTGATCGTTACGGTCTTCGGCATCACCGGCGCCTTTCAGGGCCCCGCAAAGACGTTTCACTCTAAATTTCCCAACGCCGCGGGCCTGGAACGCGGCGCCTCCGTCCACTACGCCGGTAGCCCCAAAATTGGCCGCGTCGAAAAAATGCAGATTGATCCCGGCGATCCTTCGCTCATTGACATGACCTTTAGTGTGAAAAGCGATGTGCCCGTGAAGATCGACAGCAAAGTGGCCATCCTGAGTTACAGCCCCTTGGGCGATAATCACCTGGAAATTCTGCCGGGAACTCCCAGCGCGCCTCTCGCTCCTTCCGGCGCCCTCCTGGCTTCCAAGCCCTATGTCGGTTTTAACGATTTGGCGGAGCAGATCAACAAGCTAACCCCTCAAGCCCAGGAACTCCTCACCAATCTCAATGACCGCATCAAACAACTCAACACCACCGTCAGTCGCGTCAACGACTTGCTCAACGATCAGAATCGCCAGAACATTTCCGCCAGTCTCGCCGATCTCCGCGGCATGCTCAACGAGGACCGTCCAGTCGTCCGGTCGGCCTTGAAGAATGTGAATGCCGCCAGCGAGAAGTTCACTCCTCTCCTCGATCAGTTGCATAAAACAATCGATCAGGCCAACGAAACTCTGAAACATGCGGATGGCATGATCGGGGAAAATCGCGAAGAGGTGCGCGCCTCGGTCGCCAAACTCCATGAATCTCTGAACAACCTCTCGGACCTCTCGCGCCGCCTCGACCAAATGTTGGACGTCAATTCCGAAAACATGGATGAGATTTTGGAGAACCTCCGCCAGATCACCGAGAACATGAGAGAGTTTTCCGACATCATCAAGACCCAGCCATCCTCGCTAATCCATTCCGGCAGTCCGCGCCAGCATGTACCGGGAGGACGTCCATGAGCCACACTCCGCGCAGGCTTGCATCTCAAACTTATTTCGCACCAGCCCCCCGAGAAGGTAGCAGGCTGATGCGGTTCTCCATGGCCTTCGCCGCGCTCGCTCTGCTGCTGGGCGGGTGTGGCCACATGCAGCCCGTTAGGTACTACGAAATCTCCTATCCTGCCGTTGGCCCGGCCAAGCAAGAGCCGCTGAACGCCAGCCTTCTGGTGCGCGCCTTTGCCACCTCGCATCTTTATCGTGAAGATCGCATTGTCTACGGTTCTGGCTCCGAGCAGATGGGAACGTATCAGAATGAGCGCTGGAGCGAGCCTCCCGCCGAAATGTTGCAGAATGCCCTGGTGCGCGAATTGCGCTCCTCGGGCCGTTTTCGCTACGTGACGGCCCTGCGCAGCGATTCCACCGGCGATTTCGTCCTTACCGGCCATCTCTACGATTTCAAAGAAGTGTCCGGCAATGGCATCGTCGCCAGGATTAGCTTTGACGCCGAGTTGCGCGACCTGAAAGCAGGCAAGACCCTCTGGACCTTTACCTACAATCACGACGAGCCCAGCAACGGCAAAGATGTCGCCTCTCTCGTGGCTGCCATGGACCGCAATGTTCAACGCAGCGTTCAGGAAGTGGAAGCAGGCATCCAGCAGGCGCTGGTGGCTTATACCGTGAAGTGAAGGCCAGCTTGCTTCAGGCGCGCCGATAGGGGCCTCCTTCCACCCCTGGGACGCCAACTCGTCTGTCGTTTTGCCCGGAGTTCACATGTTATTCAAATACCGGCGCTAAGCTGCTCCCAGCGCAAGAAACTGTCTTGTGGCTTTCTCTCCGGGGCAGCCGCGCAAGCCACGTCCGCTCCGCCAGTACTTGCGCTGTAAGTGCCAACTAGTCTCAAATGGATTTACACTCTATCTCGGGAGCCTTGACCCATGTCGACATCTGCCCAAAGCAAGGAATCTGCCGCTCCGGCCGCCAGTCCAGCATCCGCTGCCCCTGCGAAGCCCGCCTTCGATTTCCTGGACCTCCGTGCCCAATTTGCTTCTATCCGGGAAGAAGTAATGGCTGCGGTCACCCGCGTCTTTGAAAGCCAATATTTTATTCTTGGTCCGGAGGTGAAGCTCCTCGAAGAGGAAGTGGCCGCGAAGCTCGGCGCGAAGTTTGCCGTTGGCTGTGCCTCGGGCACCGATGCCCTCGTTCTCTCCCTGATGGCCGCGGGCATTGGCCCCGGCGATGAGGTCATCACTACGCCCTTCAGCTTTATTGCCACCGCGGGTTCCATAGCCCACGTGGGTGCCAAGCCCGTCTTTGTGGACATCGATCCGGTCACCTTCAA
>Ga0326727_10012159_pt1 | contig 19700 bp, 19 predicted proteins | sample MB2enrmetagenome_FD_207643 | JGI IMG/M metagenome (GOLD analysis project Ga0326727, IMG submission 207643) | Lab enriched peat soil microbial communities from McLean, Ithaca, NY, United States - MB29MY | ecosystem: Environmental > Terrestrial > Soil > Wetlands > Peat | place: USA: New York...
TCGCCTTCTCGCTCGGTTTCAGCGACGCCGTCAGTTTCCGGCAGGCGTTTCGGCGTTGGACCAAAGCCGCGCCGAACGAATTCCGGCGCGCCGCCAAGCCGTAGCGCGAGTTCCAGGCCCTCAGCCAGGCACGGCGGCGCGATGAGGATGGGCTCGGAACAATGAACGCCAAGAGATTTTCACCGACGAAAGCGGACGCGACGATTGGCCGAACTTCATCGCTTATTGGCCCGAGCCAATCTTCAAACGGGCGAACGATTGGGCGATCATTTCGCCGATAGGCGCGCGGCGGGCGTTTGTGCAAGCAATTTCGTTTGAGCAATGTCTGCGTTTCTGGCAAGCGTTTCGCTTTAGTTTTGGCGACCACCGCGCCGCCGATAACGGAAGTTAAATCAGAGTGTGACCGTGACCGCCCGGCAAAAGTGCCCGGCGGAGTTATTTGTTGTTACGAACAAGTTGTCTATCAAAGCCAATTACGACATATTTCCAAACGTCATGATCGTCATGAATACTTATTTAATATTTGGCCGCTAAGTTGGCGTCAATGACGCGTCGATTCGGTTGAGCGCAAGCCGCCGGTCGAGGGCATGACGCCGCGCGCTCATCCCGGTTTCGATCCGGATTTCGCCGTCACGCAATTTACATCCATCTTATGGGCGCGGCGCCTGACGCAATACGCGCGTCTTCGCAACGCCACGGGGGAGAAGATGAATATCGACAACTTCAAGCTGCGAACCAAAATCCTGATTCCGGTCGCGCTCATGGCGCTTGTCGTTGTCGGGACGGTCGAGTTCAGCGCCGTCAAGCTCGCGGCCGTCAGCGGCGCGGCGAGCGAAATCATCGAGCGGCGGGACATGACTGCGTTCCAGCTGGCTCGCGCCGGGCGATTCATGTTTGAAGCCCCGTATTCTGCGATTGGGGCGTTGTTTTATGACGCGGATAGCGCGGCAGGCCGAGCCGCCGCCGAAGGGTTCCGGAAAGCGGCCGCCGGCGCCGGATCGGGGTTTGACGAGGCGATGAAGCTCGCCCCAGACAGGGCGCCCGAAATCGCCAAGTTCAAGGAGCGCTTTCAGGCGCTGGTCGAGAAATCCAAAGCGGTCGCAAAGATCGGCCAGGGGATTCCGCCCTTGTCGGCCGGCAGGAAGCTCAAGCCCGAGGAACTCGATCAATTCGCCGAGGGCGCGGTCTTGATCGCCGATATCGACGCCCAGACGCGCGGCCTGATCGACGAAATGGCGAAGTTCGACAACGCGCTGCTCGCCGAGAACGCGCAGGCCGCGGCCGATCTGCGCGCGCAGTCGAGCGGGTCGCTCATCGCGATGCGCGTCGCCGGGCTTGCGGCGATGCTGCTCGCCGGCGCCTTCGCGCTATGGCTGTCGTCGGCCAAGATCGCGCGACCGCTCGCGCGGCTGGGGAATACGATGCGCGTCCTGTCGCAAGGCGACCTGACCGTGCGGATCGAGGGCGAAGGCCGCCGCGACGAAGTGGGAGATATGGCGAAAGCCGTGCTCGTGTTCAAGGAGGCGGCGATCGAGAATTCCCGCCTCGAACGCGAGGCGGCCGAGCACCGCGCGCAGGCGGAGGGAGAACGCGCCCGCAACGAACGAGCGCAACGCGAGGCGATCGAACAGGAACGGGCGATCGTCGCCAGTTCGATCGGCGCCGCCCTGTCGAAGCTTGCGGCGAAGGACCTGGCCTATCGCCTGCCGGCGGATATTCCAGAAGCCTATCGCAAGCTGCAAATCGATTTCAACGCGGCGATCGGCCAATTGGAAGAGGCGATGCGGACCGTCGCCGCCAGCTCGAGCGCGATCCACTCCGGGACCCAGGAGATATCGGCGGCCTCCGACGATTTGGCGCGCCGCACCGAACAGCAGGCGACGAGCCTGGAGGAGACCGCGGCGGCGCTCGACGAGATCACCGCGACGGTGAAGAAATCGGCCGAAGGGGCGGCCCATGCGCGCCAGGTCGTCGGCGCCGCCGACGAGGACGCCAAGAAGAGCGCGGTGGTGGTGCGCCAAGCGGTCGAGGCGATGGACGCCATCGCCAAATCGGCGAGCCAGATCAACCAGATCATCGGCGTCATCGACGAGATCGCGTTCCAGACCAATCTGCTCGCCTTGAACGCCGGCGTCGAGGCGGCGCGGGCGGGCGACGCGGGCCGCGGCTTCGCCGTGGTCGCTTCCGAAGTGCGCGCGCTGGCGCAGCGTTCGGCCGAAGCGGCCAAGGAGATCAAGGGCCTGATTTCGGCTTCGACCACGCAGGTCGATCATGGCGTCAATCTGGTGGCCGAAACCGGCAAGTCGCTGGAGCGCATCATGGCGCAAGTGACCGAGATCAACCGCGTCGTCAGCGAGATCGCCGCGGGCGCGCAGGAACAAGCGAGCGGGCTCCAGCAGATCAATATCGCGATCAACCAGATGGACCAGACGACGCAGCAGAACGCGTCGATGGTCGAGGAATCGACCGCCGCCAGCCATTCGCTGTCGCAGGAAGCCGATCAGCTTTCGGGTCTTATCGGGCAGTTCCAGGTCGGTTCGACGAGCGCCGACGCCGCCCTGCGCAGCCAATTGCAAAGGGCGGCGCCGCACGTCTTCCGGCAGCCGGCGAAAGCCCCGGCCGCTTCAAGGCCGGAACCGCGCGCGGCGGCGAGCGGCCCGCGCCCGGAAGCGCGCGAGGCGCCCGTACGGCCGGCGCGCGTCGCTGCGAAAGCGGCGGCGAACGGCGCGCCCGGCGGCGAAGTCTCCGGCGCCTGGGAGGAGTTCTGAGCCTCATCGCGAGAGTCGATTGATCGCCAACACGCGCGGCCCCGACGCGGGGCCGCAGAAAAAGGGGCGAACCCACATGGCCGAAATTGGCAAAACGGACGGCACGGCGCGCGAAATGCTCACCTTCCTGATCGGCGCCCAGGAGTTCTGCATCGACGTCATGTCGGTGCGGGAAATTCGGGTATGGACGCCGGCGACGCCGGTGGCTCACGCGCCGAGCTTCCTCTGCGGGGTGATCAACCTGCGCGGAAGCGTGCTGCCGATCATCGACTTCGCGGCGCGGCTCGGCCACCCGCCGACCAAGCCGAGCACCCGACACGCCATCCTAGTCGTTCAGGTCCGGAATCAGTCGATCGGTCTGCTGGTCGAAGGCGTCACCGAGATTCTGACGATCGGCGCGGACCTCGTCCAGCCGACGCCCGAGGCGGCGTCGCAGGCGGCCAAGGACTTCGTCAGCGGCATCGTCGCCATCCAAGGACGGATGATCAGCCTGATCGCGCTCGACGCGATCCTACCGCCAAGCGAGCGGGAGGCGGCGTGATCGACAAGCGGCGCCGCCCGGCGCGCGAGGCGGCGTCGCCGAGCCGCGGCGTATGAAAGTTCCCGAACCGTCATCGTTGAGGACCCAGCGGACATGATATCGATCAGAGCGATGCGTTCAGGGTTCCACACCCCCTCGGAAACCCCGAGCCTGGCGACTTCATGGCTCGGGGCGCTTTTCCAGCAGATGGAGGTCCGCCGACTTAGCAAGCTGGAGCGTTATTTGCGGCGTGCCGATCTCGAAGCGGAGATGTCGCCGCATTTTCAACCGATCTTCGACGCAGCGCGCGGCAAGACGATCGCCTTCGAAGCGCTCGCCCGTTGGGAGAGCCCGAAACTTGGCTGCGTTCCGCCCGACATCTTCGTGCCGGCGGCTGAGCGCAGCGATCTCATCAACAAAGTGACCCAGACGCTGCTGCGCAAGGCGCTCAAATGCGCCCGCGCATGGCCGAGCGACATCCGAATATCGTTCAATCTGTCGGTGCGCGAACTGACCTGCCGCGCGGCTATCCTCGATATCATCGCGATTGTCGAGGACAGCAGGGTCGCCCCGCGCAGGATCGACCTCGAAGTCACCGAAACGGCGTTCATGAAAGACTTCGACGAGGCGAGGAAGTCGATGCAGACCCTGAAGGCTCTGGGCGTAGGCATTTCGCTCGACGATTTCGGCGCCGGTTATTCGAGCCTGAGCTATGTCCACCGCCTGCCGATCGACAAGATCAAGATCGATCGCAGCTTCATCAAGGACGTTGAGACGGAAGCGACCTGCCGCGCCGTCGTCAAGACGATCGTCGAATTGTGCCGGAACTTGGACCTGACGTGCGTTGTCGAGGGAATGGAAACGGACGAGCAGGCGCGCGTCCTGCGCTCGCTTGGCTGCACGATGATGCAGGGCTTTCTGTTCGGCAAGCCGATGCCCGCATGGAAGGTCATCGACTTCCTCCGCGTCGCCAAAGCGGCGGAGACAAGCGAACTGGCCGCCTTCACGTGATCAGCCCGTTCGGGCTTCCTTCTTTCGCGACCGGGAGACGAGAAGAGGGCGGTCGCCGCGAAGGCCTTGGCGCGTCCCTTCGCGCTTCAGCGCGCTCGAAGCCATCGCGGCGCGATGCGCGGCCAGACCGTGTCGCGGCCGACAAAGCGACGCTTCAGCGCGGCGGCGCCCCATCTCTGCGCGACAGCGTCGAACTGAAAGGAAATTGGTCGGAGTGAGAGGATTTGAACCTCCGGCCCCCTCGTCCCGAACGAGGTGCGCTACCAGGCTGCGCTACACTCCGACAACGCCGCGAACGGCGTAAGGCGGCCTTATAGAGGCCAGGCCGACGCCGCGCAAGCGCGATGCGAGGCCAAAGCGCGCCGTCCGCCTCGCGCCGCGCCAGCGCTCTCTTATTGCGCTTGCCCGCGCGCGCCCGATGCTTAGCTCCGCAGCGGGAGGGAACGCGCATGCGCTTGCGCCTTTCTGGCCTCGCCAGGCCCGCGGCCGAAGGCGGCGGGCCTGGCGCAAGGCTCGCTTCGAACCAGCGCCCGGGGGGAGCCCATGAGTCCTTTGTTCAAAGTTTTCGCCGCCGCGACGGGCGTCTTGATCGGCGCCGCGAGCGCGCATGCGGACGATCTGAACATCGCGCTGATCTACGGCCGGACCGGCCCGCTCGAAGCCTACGCCAAGCAGACCGAGACCGGCCTCAGGCTCGGCTTCGAATACGCCACCAAGGGGACGATGACGGTCGACGGCCGCAAGATCGCCATCATCCTCAAGGACGACCAGGGCAAGCCCGACCTCGCCAAGACCGCGCTCGCCGAGGCCTATGAGGACGATCACGCCGACATCGCGATCGGCACCTCTTCCTCGGCGGCGGCGATCGCCATGCTGCCGGTCGCCGAGGAGCACAAGAAGATCCTCATCGTCGAACCGGCGGTCGCCGACCAGATCACCGGCGACAAGTGGAAGCGCTATATCTTCCGCACCGCGCGCAATTCCTCGCAGGACGCAATCTCCAACGCCGTGGCGATCGGCAAGCCAGGCGTGCGCGTGGCGACGCTGGCGCAGGACTACGCGTTCGGCCGCGACGGCGTCGCCGCGTTCAGGGAAGCGCTGGCCAAGACCGGCGCCAGCCTCGACGCGGAGGAATACGCGCCCGCCAACACCACCGACTTCACCGCCGTCGCGCAGCGCCTGTTCGACGCGCTCAAGGACAAGCCGGGCCGCAAGATCATCTGGGTGCTGTGGGCCGGGGGCGGAGATCCGATGGACAAGGTGCAGGATCTCGATCCCGGCCGCTATGGGGTCGAACTCTCGACCGGCGGCAATATTTTCGCGGCTTTGACGGCTTACAAGCGCTTTCCCGGCATGGAGGGGGCCGCTTATTACTACTACGGCATCCCGAAGAACCCAATCAACGACTGGTTCGTCGCCGAGCACCAGAAGCGCTTCGGCGCGCCGCCCGACATGTTCACCGCGGGCGGCTTTTCGGCCGCCATGGCGGTCGTCGCGGCGGTCGAAAAGGCCAAGTCGACCGATTCGGAGAAGCTGATCGCGGCGATCGAGGGCATGGAGTTCGACACGCCCAAGGGCAAGATGATCTTCCGCAAGGAGGACCATCAGGCGTTGCAGTCGATGTATCACTTCAAAGTCAGGGTCGATCCGGCGCTGGCCTGGGCGGCGCTCGATCCGGTCGACGAACTGAAGATCGAGGACATGGACATTCCGATCCGCAACAAGCGGTGAGCGGTGACGCTCCGGCGGTCAGAGGCGCAGACCATGACGGAGAGCGTGACGGAAGCGGGCTTCTCGCGGGCTCGGCTCGAGGCGTTTTCCGACGGCGTGATCGCGGTGATCATCGCGATCATGGTCCTCGAGTTGAGGGCGCCGGAACGTCCGGACGCGTCCGAATTGCTCAAGCTGTGGCCGTCGTTCGCCATTTATTTCGTCAGCTTCGTCTTCATCGCGATCTATTGGATCAATCATCACGACCTGATTGGCCAGGCGCGGCGGGTGAGCGCCGCCGTGATCTGGGCGAACAACGCGCTGCTGCTTTGCCTGTCCCTGATTCCGTTTGCGACCGCCTACGTCGCGATCACGCATCTCGCGCCCTTTCCGACCATGGTCTATGGCGCGCTCCAATTTGCTTGCGGCTCGGCGTTCGCCTTGACGTTTTTGACGATCGCGCGCCAGCGTCGCGACGAGCCGGAATTCGCGCTCGCCGCGCAAGCGCGCCATCGCAAGAACTGGGCGGCGTTGGCGGCTTACGCTTTGGCGGTGGTGATCGCGGCCTACAGTCCGACAAGCGCGCTCATGCTTTTCGTCGCCGTCGCGGTGGCTTATGTCGTTCCCTCGCTGTTTGCCGACGCCTCGCCGCGCGGGCGGCGTTGATGAGGCCCGGCGGCGCGATCACCGGCGGCGCGGCGACGCCGACGCTGGAAACCAAGAACCTCACCATCCGCTTCGGCGGCCACGTCGCCGTCGATTCGGTCACCTGCGCGTTCCGGCCGGGCGAACTGACCGCCATCGTCGGTCCCAACGGCGCGGGCAAGACCACCTATTTCAATCTGATGTCCGGCCAGTTGCGCGCGACCAGCGGCGCGGTCCTCATCAACGGCGCCGACGTCACCCAGCGTAGCGCGCCGCAACGCGCGCGCCTCGGGCTCGGGCGCGCGTTCCAGCTCACCAATCTCTTTCCCGGCCTCAGTGTGATGGAAAACGTCCGCCTCGCTACGCAGGCGACGGCGGGCGTGCACTACGACGTCATTCGCCCCTGGATGCTGCGCCGCGATCTGATCGAGCGCGCCTACGCCGTCATCCGGGAGGTCGGCCTCGAGTCCAAGCGCAACCAGCGCGCCGCCGCGCTTTCGCACGGCGACCAGCGCAAGCTCGAAGTCGCGATGATGATGGCGCTCGAGCCGGAAATCTTCATGTTCGACGAACCGACCGCAGGCATGAGCGTCGACGACGTCCCGCCGGTGCTCGATCTCATCGCCCGCCTAAAGCGGGATAAGGAAAAAACCATCCTGCTGGTCGAGCACAAGATGGACGTCGTGCGCTCGCTCGCCGACCGCATCATCGTGCTGCACAACGGCCGCCTGGCGGCCGACGGCGAGCCGACCGCCGTCATCGTCTCGCCGATCGTGCAGGAGGCCTATCTCGGCGTCGTCAAGGGCGGCGCGGCGTGACTGTCCATCTCTCTCTCCAGGGCGTCCACACCTACATCGGGCGCTATCACATCCTGCAGGGCGTCGACTTCGACGCGCCCGAGGGGGCGGTGACCATGCTGCTCGGGCGCAACGGCGCCGGCAAGACGACGACCCTGCGCACCATCATGGGGCTGTGGCGCGCCTCGACGGGCAAGATCACGCTTGGTTCGACCGCGATCGAGGCGCTCAAGCCAAGCGCGGTGGCGCGCGAGGGCGTCGCCTATGTGCCGGAGACGATGGCGGTGTTCTCGGGGCTAAGCGTGCGCGAAAATCTGCTGCTGGCGGCGCGCGAGGGACCGCTCGGCGAGGCGCGGCTGCAATGGATTTTCGGCTTTTTTCCGACGCTCAGAAGGTTCTGGCTGTCGCGCGCGGGCGCGCTGTCGGGCGGCCAGAAGCAGATGCTGTCGATCGCGCGCGCGATCGTCGAGCCGCGTCGCCTGCTGCTGATCGACGAACCGACCAAGGGCCTGGCGCCGGCGATCATCGGCGGCTTGATCGATTGTCTGAACGCGCTCAAGCGCACCGGCGTCACCATCCTCCTCGTCGAACAGAATTTCCGCGTCGCGTGCGAGGTCGGCGATCACGTGCGCGTCATGGACAACGGCCGCATCGTGCATGAAGGCGCGATGGCGGACTCGGCCGCCGATGCGGCGCTGCAAGGGCGGCTGCTCGGCCTTTCCCTGGGCGCCCATCCATGAGCGCGATCGACTTCGGCGCCGCGCTGCCGCGCCCGAGAACGGACATCGTCCCGGCGCTGATCCCGCTCCTCGTCGCGGCGCTCGCCTTCCCCTTCATCGGCTCGCTCTCTTCCTTCGTCACGCTGACCGCCGCGGGCCTGGCGATGGGCATGATGATTTTCACCATGGCCTCCGGGCTGACGCTCGCCTTCGGCATGATGGACGTGCTGAATTTCGGCCACGGCGCGTTCATTTCGCTCGGCGCCTATGTGGCGACGCTCGTGCTGCCGCCGCTCGTCGCGTGGTCGCAGACCGATTCCCTCGCGCTCGACCTCGGCGTCCTGCTGCTCGCGCTGGCGGCGGCGGTCGTCGTTTGCGGCGCCTTCGGCTTCGTCTTCGAGCGCCTGATCATCGCGCCGGTGTACGGCCAGCATCTCAAGCAGATCCTAGTGACGGTCGGCGCGTCGATCGTCGTCGAGCAACTGCTCTACGCCTTGTTCGGCCCCGACCAGATTCCGGTTTCTCCCCCCGCCGCCTTGCGCGGCTCGTTCCTCCTCGGCGACGCCGCGATCGAGAAATATCGCGTCTTCGCGGCGATGGTCGGCCTCGCCGTGTTCATCGGGCAGACGCTCGTCCTCAACCGCACCAGGATCGGTCTGCTGATCCGCGCCGGCGTCGAGAACCGCGAAATGGTCGAGGCGATGGGCTATCGCGTCGACCGGCTGTTCGTCGGCGTGTTCATGGCCAGCGCCGCGCTGGCCGGGCTCGGCGGCGTGCTGTGGGGGCTCTATCGCGAACAGGTCCACGCCTCGATGGGCGGCGAGCTGCTGGTGCTGGCGTTCATCGTCGTCATCGTCGGCGGCCTCGGCTCGGTCGGCGGCTGTTTCACCGGCGCGATTCTCGTCGCCCTGATCGCCAATTACGCCGGCTTCCTGGCGCCGAAGCTGGCGCTGGCGTCGAACATTCTGCTGATGGTCGTGGTGCTGCTGTGGCGCCCGCGCGGCCTCTATCCGGTGAGCGGGCGATGATGATCCTTTCCGGCGACGCGCCGCGCGGGCGCGCGCTGCTAGTCGTGCTGGTCGCGGCCGCGCTGGCGCTCGCCCTGGCGCCATTTCTGTTCCCCGGCGTCAAGCCGCTCAACGTCGCGGAGAAAATCTGCGTCTTCGCGCTGCTCGCCGCGTCCTACGATGTCCTGCTCGGCTATGCCGGCATCCTCTCCTTCGCCCACGTGACGTGCTTCGGCGTGGGCGCCTACGGCGTCGCGCTGGCGCTCTACGGGCTGGGGCCCGGCTGGGGCGTCCTCGCGCTCGGCGTCGTCGCGGGGTTCGCCGTCTCCCTCCCGATCGCCCTGGCGATCGGGCTGTTCTCGCTGCGCGTTCAGTCGATCTTCTTCGCCATGGTGACGCTGGCGGTCGCCTACGCCTTCAACGTGCTGGCCTCGCAGCTCAATTGGCTGACCGGCGGCGAGGACGGGCGCTCGTTCCAGGTTCCGCGGCTCCTTTAGCCGGGGTTCAAGCTGATCGACGGCGAGTTTCTCGGCCTCGCGATCACCGGGCGCGTGCTGAGCTATTATCTCGTCTTCGCCTGTTGCGCGGCGCTGTTCCTCGCGCTGCTGCGCATCGTCAATTCGCCGTTCGGACGGGTGTTGCAGGCGATCCGCGAAAACCCGTTTCGCGCCGAAGCGCTCGGCTACCGCATCGTCTTCCATCGCACTTTCGCCACCTGCATCGCGGCGGCGGGCGCGTGCGCCGCCGGCGCGCTCGACGCTCTCTGGCTGCACTATACCGGACCGGACACGGCGTTGAGCTTTTCCATTCAGATCGACGTGCTGGTGGTGGTGGTGGTGATCGGCGGCATGGGTTCGCTCTACGGCTCGATCGCGGGCGCTGCGCTGTTCGTCGTCGCGCAGAATTACCTGCAAGCGTTGATGGGCAAGCTTTCGGCGGGCGCGGCCGAGGCCGGCCTGCCGCTGCTGCCGGGGCTTTTCCATCCCGATCGCTGGCTGCTGTGGCTCGGCCTGATGTTCATCCTCGCCGTCTATTTCGCCCCGACCGGCATCGTCGGCGCGCTGCGCAAGCGCGACGACGCCGGGCCTTGAGCGGCGCCGCTTGCCGCCCCGCCGAGGCGTCCCTACATCCCCTTTTCAACTGCGGGCCGAGCGGCGCCGCGGCATTCGCAAGGGAGAACTCACATGAAGATCGGCGTCGTCGGCTCGGGCCTGGTCGCGCAGACTCTTGGCGCGGGCTTTCTCAAACACCGTCACGAAGTGATGCTGGGCACGCGCGAGGCCGGCAAGCTCAAGGACTGGGCGGCCAAGAACCCCGGCGCCAAGGTCGGCGATTTCGCCGCGGCGGCGGCGTTCGGCGAGATCGTCGTGCTCGCGGTCGGCGGCGCGATCGCGCTCGACGCGCTGAAACTCGCCGGCGCCGCCAATATCGCGGCGAAGACCGTGATCGACGCCACCAATCCGATCGGCGGCGGGCCGCCGGTCCACGGCGTGCTGTCGTTCTTCACCAGCCTGACGGATTCGCTGATGGAGCGCCTGCAAAAGGCGTTTCCGGCGGCGCATTTCGTCAAGGCGTTCAATTCGGTCGGCGCGGCGCAAATGGTCGACCCGAAATTCGCCGGCGGCAAGCCGACGATGTTCATCTGCGGCGATCACGACGGAGCCAAGCGCGCCGTGACGAGCCTGCTCGACCAGCTCGGCTGGGAGACGGCCGATATGGGCGCCGTCGAAGCGGCGCGCGCGATCGAGCCGCTGTGCATGTTGTGGTGCATCCCTGGCGTCGCCCGCAACGACTGGTCGCCGCACGCCTTCAAGCTGCTGCGGTGAAGGGGCGCGCCGCGAATTCTCCGTCGCCTCGGCGCCGGGATGCTATATGATCGCCAACGCGGCGGCGGCGAGGGAGTCGAGGAGCGGCCATGTCGGCAAAACGCATTGTCTTCACCGGCGGAAGCGGCAAGGCCGGGCGGCACGCCGTGGCGCATCTGCTGGCCAAGGGCCATCATGTCCTCAACGTCGACCTGAAGCCGCACGATCTGCCCGGCGTCAACACATTGATCGCCGACCTCACCGACAGCGGCCAGGCTTTCAATGCGCTGACCGCCCATTTCGGTTTGACGGAGTTCGATCTTGGCCGAGTCCCGAGCGCGCCGGACGCCGTCGTGCATTTCGCCGCGATCCCGCGCGTGCTGATCGAGCCGGACAACGCCACCTTCGCCGCCAATGTGACGAGCACGTACAACGTGATCGAGGCGGCGATGAAGCTCGGCGTGCGCAAGGTCGTCATCGCCTCCAGCGAGACGACTTACGGCGTCTGCTTCGCCGAAGGCGACAAGGACTTCCACAGCTTCCCGCTCGAGGAAGACTACGACGTCGATCCGATGGACAGCTACGGCCTGTCCAAGGTCTGCAACGAGAAGACCGCGCACGCCTTCGCGATGCGCTACGGCGCCGACATCTACGCCTTGCGCATCGGCAACGTCATCGAGCCGCACGAGTACGGCCAGTTCGCGGCGTTCCTCGCCAATCCGATGATGCGCAAGCGCAACGCCTGGAGCTACATCGACGCGCGCGACCTCGGCGAGATCGTGCATCTCAGCCTGGAGAAGGACGGCCTCGGCTTCCAGGTCTTCAACGCCGTCAACGACACGATCACCCTCAATACGCCAACGGGCGAATTCCTCGCGCGCCATTGTCCCGGCGTTCCCGTCACCCGCCCGCTCGGCGAATTCGAGGCGCCGCTGTCGAACCGCAAGGCGCGCGAAGTGTTGGGGTTCAAGGAGGCGCACAATTGGCGCCGATACGTGCGCGGCGCCTGACGGCGGCCGGCTTGGGTCAGTGGCGGTATTGCTGGATGCGCGTCGTGCGCAGACCGGCGAGGCCGAACTGATCGATCGAGACCTGCCAGCTCAAGAATTCGTCGACCGTCAAGGTGTATCGTGAACAGGCTTCTTCGAGCGACAACAACCCGCCGCGCACCGCGGCGACGACTTCGGCCTTGCGGCGAATGACCCAACGTTTCGTCGAGGAGGGCGGCAAATCCGCGATCGTCAGCGGGCTGCCGTCCGGACCGATGACATACTTCACTCTCGGTCGAAGCGCTTCACTCATTTCGCTCTCACACTCGAACGCAAGTCCTACTCGATGGAAGTGTACGGCTTGCAACTTAAGATTTGCCTAAGCCTGCGACGCCGAATTTGATAACAAAGCGTTTCAAAACCCGCTGACTCGCCTCGATTTCGTTGACGCCGCGGAGGCCGGGGAGGCGGGCGCCGGCGCTTCGGCCCCGCCTGCCGGCGGCCATATTTTCCCTGAGGCCGCTGGCGTCTGATGATATAGTGCTTAAGTACATGGCCTGTTCGGCTTCGGATGAACTCTGATGTTGGCTCCGCATATCGCACGGAACGCTTCGCCGCGCGCGCTCAATAGCCTCGGCCTGCCCAAGGCGCCTCAGGATACGCGCGTCGTCGCGGCGATGTCCGGCGGCGTCGATTCGAGCGTCGTCGCGGCGTTGCTGGCGCGCGAGGGCTACGACGTGGTCGGCGTCACCATGCAACTCTACGATCATGGCGCGGCGACGCACCGCAAGGGCGCGTGCTGCGCCGGCCAGGACATCCACGACGCGCGCGACGTCGCCGAGCGCCTCGGCGTTCCCCACTATGTCCTCGATTACGAGACGCGGTTTCGCGAGAAGGTGATCGAGCCCTTCGCGCGCGCCTATGTCTCCGGCGAAACGCCGGTTCCCTGCGTCGCCTGCAATCAGCAGATGAAGTTCGCCGACCTGTTCGAGGCGGCAAAAGACCTCGGCGCCGACATTCTCGCCACCGGCCATTACGTCGTCTCCGAAGACGACGGCCGCGGCGGGCGCGCCCTCTACCGCGCCGCCGACCCCGAGCGCGACCAGAGCTATTTCCTGTTCGCCACGACGCGCGAGCAGCTCTCGCAGCTGCGCTTCCCCCTCGGCGCCCTGCCCAAGCTGGAGGTGCGCGCGCTGGCGCGCGAATTCGGCCTCGCGGTCGCCGACAAGGCGGACAGCCAGGACATCTGCTTCGTGCCGGCGGGCCACTACAGTGAGATGATCGAGCGCCTGTTGCCCGGCGCCGCCGAGCCGGGCGAAATCGTCCATATCGACGGCCGGGTGTTAGGGCGCCACGCCGGCGTCCTGCATTACACCATCGGCCAGCGGCGGGGCTTAGGCGTCGCCGCCGGCGAGCCGCTCTATGTCGTGGCGCTCGACGCGCGCGCGGCGCGGGTGGTGGTCGGGCCGCGCCAGGCGCTGGAGACCCGGCGCATTCGCCTGCGCGACGTCAACTGGATCGGCGAGGGCGCCTTCGAGGACATTCCCGAGCATGGCCTGCCGATCGCCGCGCGCGTCCGTTCGACGCGCCCGCCCGCGCCCGCGACGCTTCTTCCCGGCGGCGGAGTCGAATTCGACGCGCCCGAGAACGGCGTCTCGCCCGGCCAGGCCTGCGTCTTCTACGCCTCCTGCGACCCGCGCGCGCGGGTGCTCGGCGGCGGGTTCATTGTGGGCGGGGAGGCGGGCGGCTGAGCGGCGGCCTTCGGCGTAGCAAGTTACGCGGATTACGGCGACGCTTTCCCTAACCTCCAAAGGCGGCGCGGCGGCGTCTTTCGACGCGCTCGCGGCCGCGGCCGGGTACGTTCCTCCGCCGAATCGGCGCGCGCGGGCGTCGGCTGAGGGTCGGCTGGCGGGCGAGGAAAGCGTCGCCGTCGTCCGGGGTTGCGCGCGGTCGCCCGGCTGGTTCCCGCGAGGTCGAACGCGCGCGGCGCAAAAGGGAGAATTCGCCGTTGCGTCAGTCCGATTGCGTTCCCGCAAGAAGCCGGTCGACCAGCAGCGTCCAGGCCTGCAGGAATTGCTCCTGATCGTCGGCGCGCGTCACCAGGGCGATCATCAGGCCGTCTAGCGCCATCTCGGCGAGCCGCGCCATCGACTCGACTTCAGCCGACGAGACGTTCGCGGCAAGACGAGCGCGAAGCGCCTCGACGATCAGCCGGCGCATGACGGCGGCGCCTTCGCATAGCCGCGCGTTCATTTCGCGATCGAATATGGCTCGGGTGAAGAACACCGCTTGGGCTTTCAGCAGGGCGGGGTCGCCCCGCGCCGCGCGCGCGAGCTGTTGGCCGAGGCCGTCGAGATAGGCGCGCGCCGAGGTCGGCTGACGCCCGTCAAGATCGAGAGACTGACGCCAGTCGACCGCCGCCAGTAGGATATCCTCGACCGTTGCGAAGTGATGAAAGATCGTCGCCTTGCTCACGTTCGCCTCGCGCGCCAGCGCGCCCGCGCTGAACGCGTCGGGGCCGTCGCGCCCCAGCAGCGTCAAGACCGCGTCCAGGATTTCCTTGCGGGTCTCTTCGCCCGCCGCGGTGCGCCGCCCCTTGATCGCCATGCGCAACAAATACTATTGACCGATCGATCGGTCAATGGCTATCCTGTTTTGGCGGCGGCTTCCTCCATTGGGGCCGCCGGAGAGCGGTCCAAAGCTGGAGAAGGCGAATGATTGCGCAATTGCAAGGGTTTCCCGAAAATGTCGTCGCCTTCGCGGGTCGAGGGCGAGTGACGAAGTCCGACTACGTGTCGACCCTCGTTCCAGCGGTCGAAAAGGCTCTCGCCGGTCATGATCGGCTTCGCCTGTATTACGAACTCGGAGCCGATTTCGCGGGCCTCGACGCCGATGCGATCGTGGAAGATTTCAAGATCGGAATGCAGCATCTCGCTCGCTGGGAACGGGCCGCGGTCGTCACGGACGTCCCGTGGATCGTCCATGCGATTTCCCTTTTCAGCTTCCTGATGCCGGGCGCGATGAAGGCGTTCTCGACGAAAGACGCCGATCAGGCGCGTTTATGGATCGTCTCGCCCGGTTGAAGCGACGCGAGGTTACGGCGACGTTTCACGCGACCTCGCAAAGCGGCGCGGCGGCGTTTCTCGACGCTCGCGCGGGCGCCGGCGGGGCGTCGAAATTTCCCTGCTACGGCGCGAACCGCTCCGCCTTGTCGTAAGCCGTGCGGATGCGTTCGAGCCGTTTGTTGAGCCAGGGGAGCATTTCCGGGCGGGTGAAAATATAGAGGTCGTCGTCGCGAATTCCGCGCAAGGTCCGCGCCGCGACCTCTTCGGGATCGAGGCCGGCCTCGACGGCGATTGCGGACGCCGTGATGTGCGCCTTCGCCCGATGCAGACCGGCCGCCGAGCTGATCGGCGGCCGTCATTATTTGGGGCAAAGCGCGCAACCATCCCTAACGCTTTGACTTTCGCTTATTTCCCGTGCTCGTCCCGATAACGGATGCCTTCTCTGACTTCATGGATGGCTTCGTTGATTAGCCGCGTCGCTTCTCCGGCGTGACCGCCGTGGTCCTTAGCCTGATCGGCGATTTCAATTTCATGCTTCGCGTTCTCGAGGAGCTGCAACGTCGCCTCCATATGAGGCTGCTCGGCGGCTATGACCGTCCCCATGAAACACAGCATGGCGCCAACGGCTACGCCTGTGCCGATAATCTTCCGCATTCTGATCCTCCCGATTTGAACGAAATCCAGGCTACGCGGAAGGCATTTTGTTTTCAATACGTCCTACGCGCCAGCGAAAACGCCGAGCATGCGCGCGACTGTCGCATTTTGGCAGATTGGCGGCGACGAAAACAGCGACGCTGCGTTTGGAGGCGCGCGTCTCGTCTCAGTTTGTCGATTGACCCTTGGCGGTTCCGCTGGGAGGGGCGGCACCGGTTTCCCCCCATTTCCGACCGCCAAGGCCGGCGCCCTGCGGTCAGAATCTCCCACCTAGCGAACGAACCGCTCCGCCTTGTCGTAGGCGGCGCGGATGCGGTCGAGCCGCTTGTCGAGCCAGGGACGCATTTCGGGGTGGGTGAAGATGTAGAGGTCGCCGTCGCGGACGCCGCTTAAAGCGCGCGCCGCGACCTCGGCCGGATAGAGGCCGGCCTCGACGGCGAGCCGGAGCTGCGCGGCGCGCTCGGCCCCGGCCTTGGACGGCGCCGGCGCCTCGGGCGCCCGCGGGTGTCGATTTGAAGGCGGCGCCCGGCGGGCCCCGCCCCTTGTCAGAGGCGCCGCCCTCTCGCAGGCGATAAACAGCCCGGCGATAGCGGCGAGCGCGCGCATTGTCTACAATCCCTCCATGACCCAGAGCACCCGTCCCGTCGGCCCCGGCGACCACGTCTTTCTCGTCGATGGCTCGTCGTTCGTCTTTCGCGCCTATTTCCAGTCGATCCGGCAGGATCAGAAATACAATTACCGCTCCGACCGCCTGCCGGTCGGCGCGGTGCGGCTGTTCGCGACCAAAATTCTGCAGTTCCTGCGTGACGGCGCGGCGGGGATCAAGCCGACGCACCTCGCGATCATCTTCGACAAGTCGGAGAATTCGTTCCGGCGCGAAATCTATCCCCCCTACAAGGCGAATCGGCCCGATCCGCCGGAAGACCTCGTGCCGCAGTTCCCGCTGATGCGCGCGACGGTCAGCGCGTTCGGCCTGACGCCGATCGAGCAGGACCGCTACGAGGCCGACGATCTCATCGCCACCTACGCGCGCCAGGCGCGCGAACGCGGCGCCGAGGTGCTGATCGTCTCCGCCGACAAGGACCTGATGCAGCTGATCGAGCCGGGCGTGGCGATGTTCGACCCGGCCTCCGGCGATCGCGAGGAGCGGCGCATCGGCCCCGACGAAGTCGTCGCCTATTTCGGCGCCGGCGCCGACAAGGTCGTCGACATCCAGGCGCTCGCCGGCGATTCGACCGACAACGTGCCCGGCGCGCGCGGCATCGGGGTCAAGACGGCGGCGCAGCTGATCGGCGAATACGGCGACCTCGACACGCTGCTCGCGCACGCGGGCGAAATCAAGCAGCCCAAACGCCGCGAAGTCCTGACCGACCCCGAATCGGTGGCGCTGATCCGGCTGTCGAAGACGCTGGTGACGCTGGTGCGCGACGTCGACGTCGCCGTGCCGCTCGACGCGCTCGGCGCGCCCAAGCTCGACGGCGCGCCGCTGATCGCGTTCCTCAAGGCGATGGAGTTCACCACGATCACCCGCCGCGTCGGCGAGATTTGCGGGCTCGACCCCAATGCGATCGAGCCCGACGCGCGCTTCCTCGGCCCCGGCGGCTGGCGCGCGCGCGACGGCGAGACGATGGCGGCGGAGGCTGCGCCGCCCGCCGCTTCGGCCGCTCCGTCCGGCGCGCCGGCCGCGCAGACGGCGCCCGCCGAGGCGGCCGGCGAACGCACGCCCAAGAGCCTCGCGGCCGAACGGGCGGCGCGCGCGAGAGAGGAAAAAATCGACGTCTCGGCCTACGCGACGGTGACGAACGCGGCCGAACTCGAAGGCTGGATCGCGCGCGCGTTCGCAGCGGGGCTCGTCGCCTTCGACACCGAGACCACGTCGCTCGATCCGTTGCAGGCCGACCTCGTCGGCGTTTCGCTCGCCGTGGCGCCGGGCGAGACCTGCTACATTCCGATCGGCCATCGCGCCGGCGCCGCCGATCTCTTCGGCGGCGGCGGTCTGCTGCCCGGCCAGATCGACGAGGCCCAAGCGATCGCGCTGCTGAAGCCGCTGCTCGAACACCCCGGCGTCATGAAGGTCGGCCAGAACGTGAAATTCGACTGGCACGTCTTCGCCCGGCGCGGCGTCGAGGTCGCGCCGTTCGACGACGTCATGCTGATCTCCTATGCGCTCGATTCGGGGACGACGAACGACGGCCACGGCATGGACGCGCTCGCCGAGCGCTGGCTCGGCCACAAGACCATTCACTTCGCCGAAGTCGCGGGATCGGGGCGTACTTTCATCGGCTTCGCGCGGGTGGCGATCGACAGGGCGACGCAGTACGCCGCCGAGGACGCCGACGTGACGCTGAGGCTGTGGCGGACCTTGAAGCCGCGCCTCGTCGCCGAGGGCATGACGACGGTCTACGAGACGCTGGAGCGCCCGCTCATCGTGCCGCTCGCGCTGATGGAGCGGCGCGGCGTGTCGATCGACCGCGAAATGCTGGCGCGCCTGTCGGGCGAGTTCGCGCAAGGGATGGCGCGGATCGAAGCCGAGATCCAGAAAATCGTCGGCGCGCCGTTCAACCTCTCCTCTCCCAAGCAGCTCGGCGACATCCTGTTCGGCCAGATGGGCCTGCCGGGCGGCAAGAAGACCGCGACCGGCGCCTGGTCGACCTCGGCGAGCGTGCTGGAGGACCTTGCCGAAGAGGGCCACGAACTGCCCGCCCGCATCCTCGACTGGCGCCAGCTCGCCAAGCTCAAGTCGACCTACGCCGACGCGCTGCCGGGCTTCGTCGATCCCAGAACGAACCGCGTGCACACCTCCTACGCGCTAGCCTCGACGACGACCGGGCGGCTCTCCTCGTCCGACCCCAATCTGCAAAACATTCCCGTGCGCAACGAGGAGGGGCGCAAAATCCGCCGCGCCTTCGTCGCCGCGCCCGGCTGCAAGCTGATCTCGGCCGACTACAGCCAGATCGAACTGCGCCTGCTCGCCCACGTCGCCGACATCGGCGCGCTGAAAAAGGCGTTCGCCGACGGGCTCGACATCCACGCCATGACCGCCTCGGAAATGTTCGGGGTTCCGGTGAAAGACATGCCGGGCGAGGTGCGCCGGCGCGCCAAGGCGATCAATTTCGGCATCATCTACGGCATTTCGGCCTTCGGCCTGGCCAACCAGCTCGGCATCCCGCGCGAGGAGGCGGCGGCCTACATCAAGAAGTATTTCGAGCGCTTCCCCGGCATCCGCGACTACATGGAGGCGACGAAGAAACAGGCGCGCGCCGACGGGTTCGTGCGCACCATCTTCGGCCGCAAGTGCCATTTCCCGCGCATCACCGCCTCGAACCCCTCGGAGCGCGCGTTCAACGAGCGCGCGGCGATCAACGCGCCGCTGCAAGGCTCGGCCGCCGACATTATCCGCCGCGCCATGGCGCGCATGGACGCAAGCCTCGGGCGCGCCAAGCTCGCCGCGCGCATGCTGATGCAGGTGCACGACGAACTGGTGTTCGAAGCCCCCGACGACGAGGTCGAGGCGACGATCGCGCTCGTCGCCAAGGTGATGGTCGAGGCGCCGGCGCCGGCGGTTCAGCTAAGCGCGCCGCTGGCGGTCGACGCGCGAGCGGCGGCGAACTGGGACGAGGCGCATTAGGGCCGATCCCGACGCCAACGAAGCGGGATCGGCGCTAGCGGACGCCGCGAATTAAGAACGTCACCGCGCCGGCCAGCAGCGTGACGAGCGCCGCGAACAGGAACAAGGCGTCGTAGCCCAGAAATCTTATCAGCGCGCCGCCGACCAAGGGGGCGACGAATTGCGCCGAGGCGCCGGCCATCACCAGGAGGGCGAGGTCGCGGCCCGCCGAATCGCGGTTCGGCAGCACGCGCGACATCAGGGTCAGATCGACGACGGAATAGAGGCCCATCGCGACGCCGCCGAGAACCCCGAAAATCAGCATGCCGAGCCAGCTTGGGCTGAGCGCCGGAACGACCATGGCCGCCGCCATGACGAGCCCATAGGCCTGCGCGAAGACCTT
>Ga0326727_10012160_pt1 | contig 19699 bp, 18 predicted proteins | sample MB2enrmetagenome_FD_207643 | JGI IMG/M metagenome (GOLD analysis project Ga0326727, IMG submission 207643) | Lab enriched peat soil microbial communities from McLean, Ithaca, NY, United States - MB29MY | ecosystem: Environmental > Terrestrial > Soil > Wetlands > Peat | place: USA: New York...
ACCGCGGCCAATTTGAACTCTTTTGTGAACTGCCTGCGCGATAGCCCCATGACTCAATTCTCCATTCGATGCAAAAAATGATTAACTGAGTCTTAACCGTTTGTCTCAAAATTGGGGGCAAGTCCAATCCATATTCCGACGCTTCTGCCGCCATCCATCGAAAGCAAGTATTCGCAATGCGGGAAAAGGCCGAAAAGCACTTAGTGACGCGCGCGGATCACCGATTCTCCTTTTACCCACAATCGACGCAACTCCTTACATCCGCAGATGTGGCCGGCGGCGTAGACGCTGCCATTGGCGAATCTGCTGCCAACCATGTTCGAGGCGATGGAGCGTGTTGACTATTGTTTCCCTTAGAAGCGATCCGGAGGGTGGACGGTGAACGGCAGGGGCGGAGCGTCGTTGCCGCGATTCGGCGCGCTGAGGACGCACCGCGGGGAATATGGCCGCAGTGAGTGCACGAGCTGCATGTGGAAGTGCGAGACTTGCAGCCCACCCCAAGGCGCCCGTTTCCCGTAGCGGATGCCCTTTCCGCCACAGCGGCAATGCCGGTTAGCGAACGGCCCGCAAAGTGCCCGCTATTCGGTATGTGCCTGACTTATCTACTAGCGGTGGCTGCATCGATTCTGGCGTTGGCCGGCGCGGACACAGCCGGACCAACGAACAAGCGCGTTGGTGGTCCGGTGGTCAGAAGTCCTGCGGCGAACGAAATAGAAAACGCAACGAGAAGCGAAGCGGTGGGGCCAGGAGCCGCGGGGCCAAGGGTGGTGCGGGCGCAGATTCTGCTGGACCGTGCCAGGTTCTCGCCCGGCGAAATCGACGGCGTCTACGGCGACGATTTCGGGGTTGCGGTCAAGGGATATCAGGAGAAACACGGTCTGAAGCCAACCGGCGCAATTGATGCCGAGATGTGGGGACTGCTCAATCGCGACGCAGGTCCCGTTCTGTTGACCTACGCGATTACCCAAGCGGATGAGAAAGGCTCTTTCCTGCCACTACCGACAGAGGTCCAGGAAATGGCGAAGCTGAAGTGGCTTGGCTTCGAAACGCCGGAGGAAGCGCTGGGCGAGAAGTTTCATATCTCGCCAAAGCTGCTGGCCGAGTTGAATCCCGGCAAGAAACTGAACACAGCGGGGGAGCGAATTACCGTGCCGAATGTGCGGCGTGCCGCTGTGGGCCTGGCGTTACGCGTGGTGGTGTCGAAGTCAAAACGCACGGTCATCGCATACGGCGCGGGCGGCAAGGAACTGGCGCAGTATCCGGACACCATTGGGGACTCGCACGATCCTCTTCCGATCGGTCATTGGACCGTCGTCGGCATTGTGCACTACCCGTGGTTCGACTGGGACCCGAAGATGCTCTGGGGCGTCAACAAGACGCTGGCGAAAGCGGAACTCGCGCCGGGTCCGAACAATCCCGTCGGTGTTGCATGGATCGGCCTCTCAAAACAGGACTATGGAATCCACGGGACGCCGGATCCGGGGAATATCGGGCACGGCGTGTCAGACGGGTGCATCCGGCTGACGAACTGGGATGTCGATGAGCTGTCGCACATGATTCGACGGGGCACACCGGTCGACCTGGAGGAGTAACGTTGAGGCTCTTTGTTTGCATCGCCGGGCTGTTGCCGGTGGTTCTCGCTGTTGGCGCGACCTCTTCCATTCTGGAGATGACTCCGCCCATCCGCGGACTCGACCTCGCGAATCTGCGTGATAGTTTCGAAGAAATTCACGATGGGCATAAGCATGAGGCGATCGACATCATGGAGCCGAGAGGGACACCCGTGCGTGCGGTGGTGTCCGGAAGCATCCGCAAACTGTTCCTCAGTAAACCGGGCGGCAACACGATATACCAGTTCGACGAAACGGGAGTGTATTGTTACTACTACGCGCACTTGGACGGGTATGCGGAAGGGTTGCACGAGGGAATGCCAGTCAAAGGCGGGGACGTCATCGGTTTTGTTGGATCGACCGGAAATGCGGATTCGCGCGCGCCGCACTTGCATCTTGCGATCTTCGAGCTGGGGCCGGAAAGGCTGTGGTGGCAGGGGAAGGCCGTTGATCCATATCCTGGCCTGGTAGCCGCTGTGAAGCGGTCGAATTAGCGCATGATCTTCAATGGTGCGTCGTGTCGCGGGGTCCGGACAGGGAATCCGAACGCCGCGTGCAGAATCCGGCACCACAAGTGCAGTCTTTGCTTTGCAGACGCGGTCGTGAACGCCACATTCTACGGCAACCCTCGAATGGTGCCGCACGTGCTTTGACATTGCCCAACGCTACACACGGTCCCGTTGAGAAACGGGGACCCTGGAAAGAAGACTGATCATGCCTTGCTTCATCCTACTCGTCGTTCTGCTGTTTCCGCGCGTCGCGCTCGTGTTGATGTGGATCTACTCGACCTACTTGCAGCGCGCATTCCACGGTGGTCTGATACTGCCGGTACTCGGCTTGATTTTCCTGCCGCTGACAACCATCGTATACGCTTGGGAACTGAACAGCGGTATGCCGACGGCCGGCATCAATCTTTTGTGGCTGCTGATCGCGGTGATCATCGATCTGGGCGGGCTGGGCGGCGGCGCGCATCGCCAATCGCGGCGCTGAGTCGGACAGTTGGTAAGCTTGCCGACCTGACCTGCATTTGTCGCTTACGGGCGGCATTCGCCGACGGGGCAAGGCGCGGCAGCACGCACGAAAAGCGTGGGTATCCGGCGGACCCGGACACCCACGCTCTGACTCAAACACCGCTCAGGGAAAGAGCAGATTTATGTTCGTCTTCGTGCAGCCAATATGGCGGCCTGCCGTAATGCAAGTGAAGCCGGTTTTCATACTCCCGAGTGATCAGCCGGGACTCGATGTACTCCGGTCCCTCCTTGATGGCTTCACGGGAGAGGGCGGTGTAGACTGTGGAATCCGTCCAGCTCACTCGTTCAATCCACGCGGGCGAGACCAGCACCTTCTTGCCGGGCAACCAATTCCGCGTTGCCACTTCGATGTAGCGGATCGCCCAAGCCTCATCGTCCACCACAAACCCATCTACATGGCCGATTTCACCATCCACTGCCTCGATGTGATAACCGGTTACGGCTTCCGTGCTGCGAAGATGCGAATCCGGCGACTCGCTTCGGACCCTCTCCGCGATGGCTTGCGCAGAGGCATTTGTTGAACCAGCCAAGCCTGCCGGGTAGAACGCTGGGCCCCACAGATAGGGACCGCCCCAGTAATAGGGATACCCGTAATACCCAAGGTATGCGGCTTCGTGCTGCCGGGAGACGGGTTGGTGGGTATCGATCTCGGGGCTGTGTTCAACCTGCTTTTTCGTCAGTGCCACATCCAACCGCGCGGCATCCCAGTCCGTATCGACTACGGACATTGGCGAAATCAGCACTCGCCGTCCGCTGAGCCATTTGCCGGTATCTACAATGAGGTAGCGGATGGCCCAAGTCTCATCGTCGAAATAAATGTCTTCCACAGTTCCAAGTTCGCCGTCCGTAGCTCGGATCGTAAAATTCTGCAATCGCTTATTCGTTAACATAGTGTGCACCTTTCGTGAGTTGGGCTACCTTACCGCAGCTCCTGCCACCTCGGCTGAGTGCAGTGTCACATTGACAGGCCTTGTGTTTTCGAGAATGCTCCTCGCTGTCTCGACTTCCCGTGCGGCGCCATGCACCATCAGCAGGAACTTGTCGGTCTTGAGGGCCGTCTCGTATTGCAGAATGCTGTCCTTCGGAATTCCCATGCTATAGAGCCCCGCACCGATGGCGCTCAAACCTCCAACTACCGCGGCGCCTTCCAGCGCCCCTACGATCCACGCGACAACGGGACCCGCAACCAGCACTGGGCCGATACCGGGAATGGCGAAGAAAGCCGATCCGAACAGCAATCCCCAGAACCCTCCCCAGAAGGCGCCAGTCTTGCCCCAGTACTTCATCCGGTCGCCCGTATTGTAGTACCCCACGACGTGTTCATCTGCGTGGGTATCCTTGCCGACGATGGACAGGGTGTGCAGGTCGATTCCCGCGCGCTGAAGTTCCTTGATCGCTTCTTCCGCTCCGGCGTGCGTTTCATAAACGGCTACCACTGCGTTTTGTTCAGACATTTCTATCTCCCTCGGCGTTTTAACTTAGCGACGACTGTCCTAGACGGTCGCGGCGCAGCTACCAGTGCACGCGCAGCACCAACACCGGTTATGGGAAAACATCCTTGACGCCGCCAGCCAAGTGCGCGGAAGCCAGGTGTCCGGCCGTGAAGGTGCAGAATCTGCGGTTGCGAATGCAGAGTTCGCACTCGAAGGTTTTGCCGCGAAACCGGCTTCGGAGACTGCGGCGCTATACAAGCGGAAAAAGCCCTTTGGCGCTCATTTCGGATACGGAAAAGATTGGCGTGCCTCGTGCACAGAGGAGGAGAGTTACCTACGCTTCCTCAGGAGGAAACACCATGCACGAGGCACACCGAAAAGCCGCCGAGCTGCACGAACTTGCGGCGCGGGCCCATCGTACGGCCGCCGAACACAACGAAAAAGGCGATTGCACGGCGGCAGACTGGCATTCGGAACGAGCGCTGGAGTACTCCGATCACGCTTACAAGCTTGCAAAGGAAGCCCATAACAAGTCTGGGGAGATAGGGAGCCTATAAATGTCTACCCGTTATAAACACGGATCGCATTACGAGAATCATCAACGAGCCGCCGAGTTGCACGATAGCGCGGCCCACGCACATGGTAGCGCTGCGGAAGCCCATGAGAAACAAGATCACCAAACCGGGCAGGAGCTCTCCAGGCAAGCTCTTGAACATTCCGAGCAGGCTTACCGGCATACCGTGCAGACGCACGGGGACGCTGTAAATGAACACGGCGTCGCCACCTTTGGGCACGACGATATCGCTCGGCTGGCTCATGAGCTATGGCAAGCCCGAGGCTGTCCGCAGGGATCGCCGGAAGAGGACTGGTTCCACGCCGCGCACGAACTGCGGGCCCGTGGCGAAGGCCTCCCGAGGTGAGCACGAAAGCCCATGCCTGCCTCGTGGGTTGCGGCATCGGGTCCTTGGCCGCCGCCGCCTTCATGATCCGCGACGGCGGAGTGCCTGGCGCAAATATTTCGGTTCTTGGAGCGGCGCCAGTCATGGGCGGGAGCCTGGATGGCCGGCGCCGCCCGTAACGCCGTACGCCAAATCTCTTCGCGCGCCAATTCGAGGCTTTGATCCAGGCCTTTAAGTGATATCGTCTTCAAGGAGACCACGTTTATGTCGAGACTTACAAGCCGGGAAGTTCGCCTGGCCTCCCGCCCGAGCGGGATTCCAACCGCCGCGAACTTTGCGCTGGCATGGACCGACTCCGAACCATTGAAAGATCAAGAGGTGCTGGTGCGCAACCTCTTTATGTCGGTGGACCCGTATATGCGAGGCCGCATGAACGAAGGGAAGTCTTATGTTCCTCCTTTCGAATTAGGTAAACCGCTAAGCGGTGGCGCAGTCGGCGATGTCATCGAGTCGCGGGCCCGGGAATTCAAGCCGGGCGATGTCGTCACTTCCAACTTTGGCTGGCGGGAGTACTTCGTGGCTAGGCCGAAGGACTTGCATCCGGTCGGCCGCGAGATTCAGCCTCTTTCAGTCTACCTGGGCGCCCTCGGCATGACGGGCATGACTGCCTGGGCCGGACTTAAGCTGGTGGAAATCAAGGCTGGCGACGTCATTTTCATTTCCGGAGCGGCGGGCGCCGTTGGCAATGTGGCCGGGCAACTGGCGAAATTGCGCGGGTGTCGCGTTATCGGGTCGGCGGGCTCCGCGGAAAAGGTCCGATTCCTCCGGGAAGAATGCGGCTTCGACAACGTCTTCAATTACAAAACCGGTCCAGTGCTGGAACAGTTAAATCGAGAGGCGCCGGATGGGATCGATATCTACTTCGACAATGTGGGAGGCGAAACACTCGAAGCGGCCCTGTCGGCTCTGCGCAGGCACGGGCGGATCATCGCCTGTGGCGGCATTTCGGGCTACAACGCGGAAGCGCCCCGGCCCGGTCCCACGAATCTCTTCAACATCATCACCAAGCGGCTTACGATGAAGGGCTTCATTGTTTCGGATTGGTTTGATCGGCAAGCCGAGTTCGAGGAGGAAATGGGTGCGTATATCAAAGCGGGCAAGGTGACGAACAAGGAGACGGTGGTGAAAGGAATCGACCAGGCGGCGGCCGCTTTCACCGGTCTCTTCCATGGGCAAAACGTCGGCAAGATGGTGGTGGAGCTGGCTTGAGCCATTCTCCATCCACCCAGAGGCGCGCCGCGGCGGCCCGCGCCGGACATCCGTGGCCTAATCCGTCCCCAGATACTCCGAAGGCACATCGTCCTCTGGGACTTGCCTAGTGTACACTTCAGCCACGTCCGCGTCGGGCGCATCTTCTACTCCGCCGATTGCTTCCGCCTCAAAGGATTGTCCCTCCTCGATCAATTCTGCGACGCTCTCAGAGCCTGCCTCCGCGATGTCGGACAATCCCTGGGTGTCGCCAGATTGGCCGGCAGAATCCGCCGGGTTGCCCTGCTCTCCAGTCGAAGTAACAGCGTAGGTGCGGATTTCTTTATGGATTTGCTGTTTCATGCTTTCTTTGTCGGCACGCGACATGCCAAACGTCTTGCGATGTCCCAATGGCCACTGGCCTGCTGGTACGGCGTTGAATACCATGAAACATAATTCTTCACCACAGATGCAACTCACCGGCCGGGAGACTGAAGTCCAACAGTATGGAACAGTCGTCAACCGGCCCTTATCGCTCGATCACAAGGTTCGCCTGGCCAGTGTCGACGGCCTCAACCAGATTCTCGCCGACACCATGACCTTACGCGACATGTACAAGAAGCACCATTGGCAGGTCTCTGGGCCGACGTTTTACCAGCTCCACCTTCTCTTCGACAAGCACTACGGAGAGCAGGCAGAGCTTGTCGATGCTGTGGCCGAACGCATTCAGACCCTCGGCGGAGTCGCCATCGCCATGGCTCACGATGTTGCCGAGACAACGCGCGTAGCCCGCGTGCCGCGGGGACGCGAAGATGCCACCATTCAGTTGTTTCGCTTGTTGCAGGCTCACGAACTCATCATTTCTGAAGCCCGCGAGGCAGCCCATGCCACTGCGGCGAACGGCGATGATGGGACCAATGATTTGCTGGTCAGCGACGTCCTACGCCGGAACGAGCTTCAAGTCTGGTTCGTGTCTGAGCAACTCGCGGGCGCGGGCCTGGCTGACAAAGACGAAGAGCCTGTGCGTTCGGCAGTCGAAGCTCACGCCTAGGTTGCCGATGCCGTCACGAGCATGATGACGGTCGCGATCAGCATCACACCAGCGCACGTCCATCCAAGCGAGCGAAGCAAGGCCCCGTTTCGGTGCTCACCCATTACGTCGGCCCTGCTGGTGAGCAGCACAACCAGGACGAGCAGGGGCGGCGCCAATGCTCCATTCAGTACGGCGGACCAGAAGAGCATTCTGACGGCGTTCAGCCCGGCATAATCCAAGCCGAGGCCAAGCGCCATGGCAACGGCAATCACACCATAGAAGCCGTGAGCGAGAGGAGGGTGCACCTCCAGCGAACCGACCCAGTCGGCCGCTTCGGCGATCGCGTAGGCGCAAGAGCCAGCCAATACGGGGACTCCCAGCATGCCGGCGCCGAGCAAACCCAGGCTGAAGAGCCAGTACGCGCCGGCGCCGGCCAAAGGCCGCAGCGCCTCGGCGGCCTCGCGCGCGGTGGATATGGTCGTGTTGCCGTGCGCGTGCAGGGTGGCGGCCGCCGTGAGAATGATGAAGTACATCACCAGGTTCGAAAAGAACATGCCGGTAAGGACATCGTTCCGCAATCGCCGAAGTTCCCGATTGGACGCGCCTTCGCGCAACGCGACGGTCGATTTGCCCGCAACGATATCCTCCTCAACTTCCTGCGCGGCCTGCCAAAAGAAGAGGTATGGCGAGATGGTAGTTCCCAGGATGCCGACCAGTGTCGCCCAATACGCGCCGGTCCACTGCACATGTGGAATCAGGGTCGCCCGAACCACGGCGGACCAGTTCGGGTGCGCGAAAAATGCTGCGGCGATGTAGGCAAACAAGGCGAGCGTGAGCCATTTGAAAATCCGGGCGATGACGCGATAACTGGTCCAGAACAGCAGGCATACCAGGAGGAGCGCGTACGCGGGCGTCCAATAGAGCGACCTGACACCGGTGAGAAGTTGCATGACGTCAGCCATGCCCCCGAGATCCGCGGCGATGTTGACGATATTGGCGACGAGGAGCAGCGCACAGGCGCCCCATAATATCCAACGCGGATAGCGGACTCGAATCACGCCCGCCAACCCGAGGCCGGTGACCATGCCGAGACGGGCACACATGATCTGGACTGCCGCCATCAACGGGAAAGAGAAGATCGCGGTCCATAAGAGCGAGTAGCCGAACGCGGCGCCGGTAACCGAATACGTCGCGATGCCGGATGGGTCGTCATCCGCGGCGCCGGTAATCAATCCGGGGCCAAGATTGGAGAAGAACCTGCGGAAGCGGCCTTCGAGGACAAACGCGCGTCTGGCCGCCTTCGCTCCTGAAGAGTTCTGACTCAATCGGCCCCCGATCCAATTGCCCCGCGAATCTCGTCGAAGTACGGCGTCCGACCCTGCTCAACACATTCGGCAGCGTAGAGGTACATAGCAGCCGACCAGGTCTGCCAGTCGCGTCCGCTAGGCTGACCGGTCTGCGCTTTGATCCACTCGTTAAAACCCCACTTTGCCTCGTTCTCGTGCCACGGTTTCACCAGTTCCGTCAGCGCTATTAGCCTCCGTCTCGCCAAGTCCATCCGTCCCGCCGCCACGCATGCCGCCACATAGAATCCGCACAGAAACGGCCAGACACCCCCGTTGTGATACTCGCCGGGCCGGTTGTAGTTCTCGTATCGCGGCCGCCAGTCGGGATCTTGGCGCAAAATGCATGGAAACAAACAAGGCGGCAAATCTACGGCCAGTTCTTGCCGGTCTACCTCGCGGTGGGCCGCGACATAACCATCGGCCAGAAGCCAGGGCACGCACTTCATCCCAAACTGCTGCGGGTGCAGGACCAGGTGCGGAACATGGCCCCAGAAGCCAATTCCAACCACCACGTCCGGCTGGAACCAGCGGTAATACCATTCCTTTTCCTGCGGCGATTCGAAATGGACCGGGTGGACATCCACGCCGATCTCACTCAGGCCCCTGCACAGTAACTGGCCCTGCGTCGCCAGGCCCGCGGCCGATGGCGGGTATTCCGTCAGCACCAGCACTTTCACGATTGTTGCTCCCGGCGTGCCGTGCGATTGACTGCAGCTTGTGCCGAGTCAAAGCACCAGAACCCTTCTTCTCGCGGAGTGGTCTGTGCTTCCCAACTGTCGCGACGAAACCCGTAAAGGTCGGTAATGAGGCGACGCTTTTCGAGCCAGACATCTTCCGGCAACACGTCGCGCCGATCGGCATCCTGCCGAACCCGCGGCAGATACGCCCGACCTCCGTCCTCATAGGCGAACATCCACAACTGCCTGGTATCGATGCCACCCGATTGCCACAGCTCCACAACGGCGTGGCAGCACTCCGCATGCCGGCGGTGCTGCGTGTACTCCCCATGCGGCCCGTGGGTCAAAATCAGGTCGTAGCTGACCCCAGCCAATAGCCGGGCGGCGGTCTCTTCGACCTGCCCGGACGGCAGCGGCGCCTGCTCCGGTCCGTCGTCAAGATCCGCCATCTCTCCCTCCGCCCCGAAGCGCTGCAAAACCTGGCGGAATTTTGGGGCGCGGTCCGCATCCATGGCTCTGCATAAGGTCACGATGCGCCAACGAAACTCCGGATGGGTCAGTATGTAGCCGCCGCACCAGAGCGTCTCGTCGTCCGGATGGGCGACGACAACAGCCGCCCGGGGCCGAATAGGCGTCACGTAGTCACACTCCCGAGCAATTCGCGGTCAGGTTTTCGAACGCCTACTCCATCCCACCAATGTTGCAGGCTGTCGAAGTACAGGTACACTACCGGGGTCGTGTATAAAGTCAGCAGTTGACTCATAATCAGCCCTCCGATGATCGTGATGCCCAGTGGACGGCGCAGTTCGGACCCGGTACCGCTGCCCAGCGCGAGCGGCACGGCCCCGAGGAGCGCGGCCATGGTGGTCATCAGGATGGGGCGGAAGCGCAACATGCAGGCTTCGACGATGGAGTCGTGGGAGTTCTTACCTTCGTTACGCGCGGCGGCTAGAGCGAAATCGATCATCATGATGGCGTTCTTTTTCACGATGCCAATCAGCAGAATGATTCCGATGATCGCGATGATACTGAGGTCTGTGTGGGTGAGGAGAAGCGCCAGCAGCGCGCCGACGCTAGCCGCAGGCAGGCTGGAAATAATGGTGATGGGATGGATGTAGCTCTCATACAGCATCGCCAGGATAAGGTAGACGGCCACCAGCGCCGCCGCAATCAGGATCGGCTCGGTGGCAAGCGAGGCCTGATAGGCTTGTGCGGTGCCGGCGAATTCCGTCTGAATCGTCGCCGGAAGCCCGACCTTCGCTGCCGCCTTTGTGGATGCGTTCACGGCATCGCCCAACGCGACGCCGGGCTTCAGGTTGAAGGAAATCGTGACTGCTGGAAAGAGACCCTGGTGAGTCACTGTCAACGGCGCGGTGGTGGAAGCGAATTTTGCGAAGGAGCTCAATGGAACCTGCCGTCCGCCCGGCGAATCCACGTAAATCTGGCTTAGAAACAGGGGGTTCTGCCAGAACTCCGGCGACACCTCCATCACCACGTGGTACTGATTCAATGAGGTATACATGGTGGACACTTGGCGCTGCCCGAAGGCGTCGTAGAGCGTGCTATCGATGAGCTGCGTCGTGATCCCGAAACGCGCGGCAGTCCGGCGGTCGTATTGAACCATGGCTTGCAATCCCAGGTTTTGTTGATCGCTGCTCACGTCGGAAATGATCGGAATTGTCTTAAACTCCGCGAGCATCTTGGGGGCAAACTGAGTGAGATCGTCCAGATTGTCGCTTTGCATGGTGAACTGGTATTGAGCGTTACTCTGCCGGCCGCCGATGCGCAGATCCTGCGACGACTGTAGGTACAAGGTGGCGCCGGGCAGCTTGGCCAACTTAGGCCGCAAGCGGGCGATGATCAAGTCGGCCGTAATTTTGCGCTGTTCCAGCGGCTTTAGCGAAACGAACAGCCGCGCCGTGTTATAGGTGCTGCCTCCGGTAAATCCAATTACGGTGTCAACAGCCGGGTCTGCGGCGACGATATTGATCATCGGCAGCATGATCTTGTCCATGGCTTGAAACGAGGTGTCCTGGTCGGCTGTGATCGACCCCTGAATCCGTCCGGTATCCTGTTGCGGGAAAAATCCTTTCGGTATGCGAATGAACAGGTACACGTTCAGCCCGATTGTGGCCAGTAAGATTACCAGCGTGATCGCTCGAAAACGGATGGCAAGGGCTAGCGTCCTCCCATACAGATTCACCACCCAATCGAAAGCCCGCTCGCTGGTGCGGTACGTCCAGCCATGGGCTGGTTGGTGTTTGAGGAGATACGCGCACATCATGGGAGTGGCGGTGAGCGAAACCACCATGGAAACCGCGATGGCGACCGAGAGCGTCACCGCGAATTCGCGAAACAGGCGGCCCACGATGCCTCCCATCAGGAGCAGGGGAATGAACACCGCAATAAGCGAAACGCTGATGGTAAATACCGTGGAGCCGACTTCCTGCGCGCCCTTCAGCGCAGCTTCTATGGGATGTATCCCCTGTTCCAGATAACGCGTGATGTTCTCGATTACCACGATGGCGTCGTCCACCACGAACCCGGTCGAGATGGTCAGCGCCATCAGGGAAAGATTGTCGAGACTGTAGCCCAGCAGATACATTACGCCGAAGGTTCCCACCAGCGACACCGGAACGGCGACGCTGGGAATGAATGTCGTCCGCCCGCTTCTTAGGAAAACGAAAACCACCAGAATCACCAGCATCACCGAGATGACCAGTGTCCTCTCGGTATCGCCGACGGACGCGCGGATGGTGACCGTTTGATCCATGGCCACCCTGACATCGATGGAATGCGGAATGGAGGATTGAATCAGCGGAAGCACCGCCCGGATATTGTCCACCGTATCGATGATGTTCGCGCCGGGCTGGCGGTAGATGATGATCAGAACCGATGGCTTGCCATTGGCATAGCCGGAATTGCGAAGGTCCTCTACGGAATCCTGCGCCTGACCGATATCGGAGATGCGCACGGCCGATCCGTTGCGGTAGGCAACCAGCAGCGGCTCATAGTCGCTCGCCTGGAATATTTGATCATTGGCGTCCACTTCCCACATGCGAAGGTCGTCCGAAAAATGTCCCTTGGGTGTATTGGCATTGGCGCCGCTCAACGCGGTCCGTACCTGCTCCAGGCCGATGCCGTACTTATTCAGCGCCGTCGGATTCAGCTCGACCCGCACGCCCGGAAGGGAACTTCCTCCCACGGTCACTTGCCCTACGCCGGTCACCTGGGCCAGTTTCTGCGCCATGATCGTGGAAGCGGCGTCGTACATCTGGCCCCTGGTGAGGACGGCCGAAGTAAGAGCCAGCATGAAAATGGGAGAGTCGGCCGGATTCACTTTCCGGTACGAAGGATTGTTGGGAAGATTGGTTGGCAGGTTGCCGCGAGCGGCGTTGATGGCGGCCTGTACGTCGCGTGCGGCCGCGTCGATGTCCCGATCCAAAGAGAATTGCAGCGTGATGCTGGTGGATCCGAGCGCACTCGACGACGTCATCTCGGTGACTGACGCTATCCGACCGAATTGCCGTTCCAGCGGGGTGGCCACCGACGATGCCATCGTCGCCGGACTCGCTCCGGGCAGACCGGCGCTCACGGAGATGGTCGGAAATTCCACCTCGGGCAGCGGCGACACAGGAAGCAGCCGGTATGCCGCCGCGCCGGCCAGTGTAATCGCGACCAAAAGAAGCGTCGTGGCGACGGGTTTCCGAATGAAGGGTTCCGAAATATTCATCGCTTTACCCGACCGGCACCGGTTCCGCGCCGACAGGAATCTTGCCTTCCTCAGTCCGCGGCGAGATGCGTTGCGCCAGCCGATCGAACCAGATGTAGATGACAGGCGTGGTGTAAAGCGTCAACAGTTGGCTGATGAGCAGGCCGCCGATAATCGTAATTCCCAACGGCCGGCGCAATTCCGACCCGCTGCCGGAGCCGAGGGCCAGCGGTACCGCGCCGAGCAGCGCCGCCATGGTTGTCATCATGATCGGGCGGAAGCGCAGAAGGCACGCCTGATAGATGGCCTCTTCCGGTTTCATGCCGTCCTTGCGCTCCGCCTGCAGCGCGAAATCGATCATCATGATGGCGTTCTTCTTCACGATCCCGATCAACAGAACGATGCCGATCAAGGCAATCACGCTGAAATCGTTATGGAAGAGGATAAGGGCGAGCAACGCGCCGACACCCGCCGAGGGTAGCGCGGAAAGAATCGTCAACGGGTGAATATAGCTTTCATAGAGGATGCCCAGGACGAGATAGACCGTAATCAGCGCCGCCGTAATCAATATCGGCTCGTTGGCCAGCGACGTCTGGAAGGCTTGGGCCGTGCCCTGATAGGCCGCCTGTACGCTCGGCGGCATGCCCATTTCGGCTTTCACCTGGTTCACGGCCTTGACGGCGTCACCCAAGGATGCGTTCGGCGCCAAATTGAAAGAGAGCGTCACCACGGGAAACTGACCCTGATGGTTCACCGTAATGGGAACCGTAGTGGTCTCGACATGCGAGAAGGTGCTGAACGGGATCTGGCCGGTATTCGGAAACGTCGAGGAGGATTGAATGGAAGGAGCGTTGGGGACCACCGCACCAGCTTGTAGAAATAAGCTGTCGAGGCCGGCAGGATTCTTGCCGAATCCGGGTTTCACTTCCAGGACCACGTGATATTGGTTCAATTGCGTAAACATGGTCGACACTTCCCGCTGGCCGTAGGCGTCATATAGCGTTTGGTCGATCGCCGCTGTAGTGATTCCCAAACGCGACGCCGTTTTCCGATCGAACACCAGTTTCGCCCCCAGGCCAAGGGTTTGTTGATCGCTTGCCACGTCGCTCAATTGCGGCAGTTGTTGCAGCTTGGCGAGCATCTGCGGCGCGAAAGTATTCAACTCGTCCACGTTGGGATCTTCCAGCGTGTACTGGAATTGCGTTCTACTCACCACGTCTTCCACCGAGAGATCCTGTACCGGCTGCATGTACAGCGTAATGCCCGGCACCTTGGCCAGTTCCGGCTGCAGGCGGCGAATTACGTCGCTGGCGCTGGTCTTCCGCACCGCGATCGGTTTCAGGTTGATGAGAATGCGTCCGCTATTCAGGGTTGTATTGGTCCCGTCGACTCCGATGAAGGAGGACAGATTGTCGACGGCCGGGTCTTGCAAAATGACCTTGGTCAACTGCTGCTGCTCTCGCGACATTTCCGGAAAGGACACCGACTGGGCCGCTTCCGAAACTCCCTGAATGACTCCAGTATCCTGAATGGGGAAGAATCCTTTGGGAATCACGATGAAGAGAAAAATGGTCAACCCAAGAGTCGCCGCCGCCACCATCAGCGTCGCGACTTGCCAGCCAAGCACCCACTTGAGCGTCCTGCCGTAGAAAGCGATGACCGAATTGAATGCGCGCTCAGAGGCCAGGTAAAAGCGGCCCTGGATCGCCTCGGACTTGTGCTTCAGCAGCTTGGAGCACATCATCGGAGTCAGCGTGAGTGAAACCACGGCCGATGCCAGGATGGTCACGCTCAGCGTAACCGCAAATTCGCGAAACAGGCGGCCCACGATATCGCTCATGAATAACAAAGGGATGAGGACGGCAATCAGGGAGACAGTCAACGAGACGATCGTAAAGCCAATTTGTGCGGAGCCTTTGAGCGCGGCTTCCATGGGAGTATCCCCCGCTTCGATATAGCGGGTGATGTTCTCAATCATGACGATGGCATCGTCCACTACAAAGCCCGTGGAAATCGTCAAAGCCATCAAGGTCAGGTTGTTCAGACTGTATCCCAGCAGATACATTACTCCGAACGTGGCGACGAGCGACAACGGAACGGCAATACCGGGGATGATGGTTGCGGCAATGTTGCGCAGGAAGAGGAACATCACCATCACCACCAGCGCCACCGTCAGCCCCAACTCGAACTGCACGTCGCTCACGGAGGCCCGAATGGTAGTGGTCCTGTCGGTCAAGATGCTGACGTGAATCGAGGCGGGCAGCGACGATGTCAGTTGAGGCAAAAGTTGTTTGATTCGATCGACTACCGAGATGATGTTTGCGCCGGGTTGCCGTTGAATATTCAAGATGACGGAAGGCGTCTGGTTCATCCAGGCGGCCTGCCGCACGTTCTCGGTGTCGTCGAGGATTGTGGCGACGTCGGTCAATTGGATGGGGGCGCCGTTCTTGTACGCGATGATGAGCGGCGCGTAATCGCTGCTGGAGAGCAACTGGTCGTTGGCGCCAATCTGGTAACCCTGCAGCGGTCCGTCGAAGTTCCCTTTCGCTTGATTGACGTTAGCGGCGACGACGGCGGTGCGCAGATCCTCGAGATTGAGCCCGTACGAGGCCATCGCCGTGGGATTCGCCTGAATCCGGACCGCCGGTTTCTGTCCACCGCTGATGCTGACCAGGCCGACCCCCGGCAACTGCGACATTTTCGGCGCCAGCCTCGTGTCGGCAAGATCCTCCACTTTCGATAATGGAAGCTCCGTGGAGGTCAGGGCGAGCGTCAGGATCGGTGTGTCGGCCGGATTCGTCTTGCTGTAGATTGGAGGGGCCGGGAGATCCACCGGAAGGTATGTGCCCGAGGCATTGATCGATTGCTGCACTTCCTGCTCGGCTATGTCGATACTCAGGCTGAGGCTGAATTGCAGGGTGATCACCGAGCTTCCATCCGAACTGGTGGAAGTCATCTGCTGAAGGCCGGGCACCTGCCCGAACTGGCGTTCGAGCGGCGCGGTCACCGAGGACGCCATCACGTCGGGGCTGGCGCCGGGATAGAACGTAGTAACTTGAATGATCGGATAATCCACCTCCGGCAACGCCGAAACAGGTAGCTGGGTATACCCCACGGCGCCTGCCAGCAAGATGCCTACCATCAGCATCGAAGTGGCCACCGGCCGTTCAATGAAAATACGGGATGGATTCATAGCATCTTACTTGGGGAACTGCGATGCATTCCAGCCTCCGCCCAACCCTTCGATCAGCAGCACGCTCGCCGTCAGGCGGCGGGTCAACAGATTTACCGCAGTCACTTCGCCGTTGAGCAGCGTCGCCTGCGAGGTGATGACCGGGAGATAATCTACCGTTCCGGACCGATACTGCGCCGTCGAGATTTCGAGTGCGCGATCAGCCGCGCGGATGGTTTGCCGCACTTTGTCCGCTTCCCCCGATAGAATGCGCAATGCGGCCAAATTGTCTTCCACCTGTTGCATCGCCGTCAGCACGGTCTCCCGATAGGCGGCCACGGTCGCATCGTAAGCGGCCTGCTGTTCCGCCACCACTCCACGGCGGCGGCCGGCATCGAAAAGCGTGTCCGCCAGTTGCGCCCCAACCGACCAAAAGCGACTTGGCCAGGTGAACCATTTCGCCAGGCTGGAACTTTCCGACCCGCCGCCCCCCGTCAAGCTCAGGTTGGGATAAGAGGCCGCGACGGCGATTCCAATCTGCTCATTGGCCGCGGCCACTTGACGCTCGGCGCTGGCGATGTCCGGCCTCCGTTCCAACAGTTCCGAGGGAAGCCCGAGCGGCACGGGAGGCGGAGCCGTGTTCAACGGGACGGGCGCAATTGTGAGATCCGCGGGTGGTCTGCCGATCAGGATAGCGATGGCGTGTTCAAACGCCGCGCGCTCCACGCCAAGATCCATCAATTGCGCCTGTACGGCGTACAGTTGCGTCTCTGCCTGGGCTACGTCGAGGTCCGACGCAACACCGGCGGAGACCCGGTTCCCAGTCAGCGTGACATACTCCTTATAGGACGCCTCCATGCGCGCGAGTAATTCCGCTTCTCCGTCGTTACCGTGAAGCCCGAAGTAGTCTTGCGCCAGTTCGGCCTGGTAGAGCAATCGGGCATTTCCTACGTTGGCGGCCAGCGATTGGGCAGTGGCGGCGCTCGCGGTTACGCCGCGGCGAATGTTTCCCCAGAGGTCAGGCTCCCACGAAACGTTGATCGGCAGAGTGAAGCTCTTTCGGGTGCCGGATGCTCCTGAACTGCTTTCGGCCGAGGTCCCGCCTCCCGCGAAGGTGGCGGCCGGAGCAGTGGCCACCACCGGCGACAGCGCGGAACGGGCCACGCTTACCGCCGCCTTGGCTTCCCGGTACTGCGCTTCGGCTTGCAGCACATTCTGGTTCGAGACGTTGACCTGCTCCTCAAGCGCATTCAGGGCCGTGTCGTTGTACAGCTCCCACCATCGGCCTTTCGAGTAGGCGTCGCCCGGCTGCGATTGCTTCCACCCTGCCGCTTCGGCTTCCTTGAAATTCACCGGGGGCTGCTCTTTGAACGCCGGCGGCGCGACAGCCGAAGGCCGTTTGTAATTGGGCCCCACCGCGCATCCGGCCGAAATCAACAGCAGAGTAAGGAGTACCATTACCCGGAAGTTCACAGACGAGTTCATCTAACTTCCCTTTTGGGCCTTGGTGCCCTTTTTGGCCACGGAACTGGCGGCCGGACTGGCCGGGGGCTTCGCGGGGGTGAGCTGGGCGCTGACCTTGCTCCCAGCTTGCAATTTATCGACGCCGGTCATGACCACGACTTCTCCCGGCGCCAGCCCCGACGTGACTTCCGAGTCGTTGCCTTCGGTAGTGCCAATAACGATCGGACGAACTGTCACTGTGGAATTCGCGTTCACCACATACACATAAGTCGCTTGAGAGTTGCGTTGCACCGCGGCAGTTGGCACCAGGGTTACTCCGCGTTTCTCCTGTACCAGCAATTTTGCGTTTACGAACTGGTTGGGATAAAGCGTTCCTTTCGGATTCTGGAATGTCGCTCTCAGCTTGAGCGTGCCAGTGGTTGGATCGACCTGATTATCGAGGGTGGTCAACGACCCTTGCGCCAGCTTGGTTGTGGCAGCGCGGTCGTAGGCATCCACTTCGAGGGTCTGTCCGGCGGCCACCTTCTGGAGCACTACCTGAAGCTGATCTTCGGAGATCGTAAAGATGGCGCTGATGGGATCCATCTGGGTGATGATCAGCAGTCCGTTAGTGTCGGCAGCCTGAACGATATTTCCGGGGTCCACCAGCCGCAACCCAATGCGTCCCGTGACTGGAGCGGCGATCTTGCAATAGGCCAGATTGACCTGGGCGCTTTGGATTTGCCCCTCATCGAGTTTCACCACGCCCTCGTCCTGATGCACGGTTGCCTGTTGCGTAGCAAGTTGTTGTTCCGGGCCGGCCTTCTGCTGGACCAACTGTTGATAGCGGACCAGATCGATTCGCGCGTTCTCCAGCGAAGCCTGGTCCCTCATCAGTTGCCCCTGGGCCTGCGTCAATGCCGCCCGATAGAGACCGTCATCGATTTCCGCCAGCAAATCGCCCTGGTGAACGGTGTCGCCTTCGCGATAGCGAATGTTCATCAATTGCCCGTCGACCCGTGTTCTCACCGTGACCATCGCGAGGGGTGTGACGGCGCCAAGCCCCGAGTAGTAGACGCCGATGTCCCCCTTACGGGATGTCGCCGCTACCACCGGTATGGGAGGCGGGCCTGCCGCGGCGGCCTTCGCCGCAGCCGCAGCGGCATTCGAGCTGGCGATCTTCGACCACAGAATGTACCCTCCTACGACCATAAAAAGAACCAAGAGCGACACCCAAAGCCAAAGCCGGTGCTGGCGGGAGGGTTTGGGCTTCCCGGGTTGAGATCTCTCCGCCGGGGCCGGGGTGACAGGCGTGGGCGCCGGCGCGGACGGAGCTGCGGTAGGCTCATGAGTTTCGAGAGACTGTTCAGTCGTTGTCATTGAACTATCGAGCATAATGTGAAAACCACTTGCACACCGCCAAAAGTGCAGAAGCTGCACCTGGAAGTGCTGGAGTTGCCGTCGCCCAACACCCCCTGCCCGGGCAAGGGGGTTTAACCTCCCAGATATTCAACGTGAGCCTACGTGCCTAATCGCGGGTTGTAGGCGAGATACCAGCCAATATGATCCGGGTCTTCGTAGATCACGATCTGGTCGCCAGTCCAGTTCCAGTCCGCGACGATGTTGTAATCGAAGGCGGCGACGTCCCAATAGAAACTGCCAAACCAGAAGCGTTCGCGGTTTCCTCCCGCAAGGTTGAATACATGTTGCGGTCCGAAGCCGCCGCTGAAATGCCCGTGTGCCCATGGCTGAGCGAGGCGGTAATGCGCATCGTTGGCGCCACTATCATGGCCTACCCATCTATCGTTCTTAGCATCCACGTGCGGAACGTCCGGATGGCCTGGTTTGTCCACTTTCACGTGGTTCTCGGTCGCCGGCTTCTCGCCCTGGGCAGGGGCCGAGGCGCGCGCCGGCTTGGAAGCCGTTGCCGGAGCGGGTCCGTGAGCCGGGATGTGTCCGCCGCCAACTGCGGGATGACCGCCGCCGTGTGACCCTCCACCGCGCTGCCCAAAAGCAGCCACGCAAATGAGAACCGATAGCCCTATAATCCTTTTCATCTTCGTACTCCGAGATAACCCAGTAGGCACGCGTCTGG
>Ga0326727_10012161_pt1 | contig 19699 bp, 19 predicted proteins | sample MB2enrmetagenome_FD_207643 | JGI IMG/M metagenome (GOLD analysis project Ga0326727, IMG submission 207643) | Lab enriched peat soil microbial communities from McLean, Ithaca, NY, United States - MB29MY | ecosystem: Environmental > Terrestrial > Soil > Wetlands > Peat | place: USA: New York...
AACAACTGCGATCTTCTGCACGCGCAGCATGGCCAGGACACGCTGGGCCCAACTGCGCGCCGGTGCGAAGCTGAAGCAGGCAACAAGTACCGCCAGCAGTGCCGCGCCGGCCCAGACAGGCCGCAGGTGGGCCGCAAACAGGCGGCTGAGAACTGTAACCGGCCGAGACTCCGCAGGCTGCTGAGCCTGAAAGCGTGCGTAGGCGAACGTCGGGTCGCTGATTGCTTCATGCGGACCCGGCGCCAGTGTCGCCAGCGCGTTGCGGACTCGTTCGGCATCCTCGGCGAGGGTTTCGAGCTTGCTCCGGCAAGGCGCGCACTCCGCCAAGTGCCGGTCGATTGCCGCGGATTCTTCTTCCTTCAATTGACCGTCAAGTCTTGCGCGCAGAATCCCTTCTTCAAGACAATTCATATTGCCTCCTCGTGTGCGTACATTCGCCGGAACCGTTTCTGGAAAGCTTTCTCGGCACGCACCAGCATCGTTCCGACAGTTCCCAGCTTGACTCCCAGCGAATCCGCAAGTTCCTTATAGGAAAGGCCGCTGGCTCGCAGGATCAGGATTTGGGCGTGAGTGGGCTGGAGCTTGGCCAATACAGCGCGCACGCGGCCAGCCCGTTCGGCCCTGAGGACGTCTGCCAGAGGATCGGGTGAGGCGCCGCTTCCCGCCGTTTGGCGCCCGGCTGCTTCCTCGTGGTGTCTGCGCCGAGCCGCCGCGCGCAGATGGTCAATCCCCAAGTTCGTAGCCGTGCGACAAAGCCAGCCGCCCACATTGCCATCCGATTCCGCCAGCCAGGGTTGACAGTGCAACTTCCAGAAGACGTCGTTCGCCAGTTCCTCAGCAAGCCCTCGGTCACCCACTAGCCTGTACAGGACGCCTGACACGCGAGGGTAGTATTTGACGAAGAGGGATTCGAATCCCGCAGCATGTAGATCCGCTGCGCTGCTGCTCATCATGATGCTCGGATTGGGATCGAGCATGCTGCCCTGACCCTCCCTTATCGCCACACCCATCGGCGGCCTCCAGGCCGTAAGCCTTCCCAGAGGCTAATACGTCTCTCGACGGAAAAATGTGTCATCTTAGAATTTCATTTTAATCTTCTCCGGCATAGAGGGATGCGGAATTCCAATAACAAGTGCCGGCTCCCTAGTGCCTGGCCCTAGTGTCGCGTAACACTTAACCTTTGACAATTGGCCACCGGCTCTGCCGCCCTTGTTATAGGGGTACGGCTTGCCGTACCCTCTTCTCTATCGCGCGACCGAACCATGAGGGTACGGCAAGCCGTACCCCTACAACAAGGCAGTGCCCCGTGACATTGTCAAGAATTGGATGTTACAGCGCACTTGCTGCCTACTGCCTTCTGCCCTTCCCCTGCCCCTTGTTTTTCTCGGCCCGCTTCCCAATAATGGAGGAATGCTCACACGCAACAATATCCGTTTGACCCTGGAAGGAGCGCGCGCCATTCTGGCCACCGCTGAAAGCAAGGCTCGCGAGATCAAGGTTCCGCAGAATATCGCCATTGTAGACGAAGGCGGCCATCTGCTGGTCTTCGTTCGCATGGATGGGGCCAAGCTATCTTCGATCGAGGTGGCGCTCACCAAGGCGCGCGCTGCGGCGCTTCGCCGCTCGCCCACCGGCCCCTCTCCGTCGCACGCCGAGCCCAGCGTTTTGCTTTCCCTGGGTTTGCCGCTGGCGACCGGCGGGAAGCTCACTTGCATCCGTGGCGGCTTGCCGCTGGCGGTGGACGGCCAATGGGTGGGCGGCATCGGCGTAAGCGCGGGCACCGAAGAGGAGGACGTCGAGGTAGCTCAAGCCGGTGTGGAGGCTCTGGCCAGACTCTCATGACTCAGGCCGCCCAACCCGCCAGGCGTTCCGGGCTTGATTACTCGCACGGGAAAGAACTAGCCATCCAGGTTTTTCTTGAAGCCATGGCAACCTTGGATTTGCGCACCGCGATGCTTGCCAAGCTGACGCGGGAAGGCGAGCTGCTCAAGGCCGAAGGCGCCTCGCTTTCCCTCAAGCGGCCTCCGCGCGTCGTCGCCTTCGGAAAAGCCGCCAATCGGATGGCAGCCGTCCTGGATGAGATCCTGGGGGGCCGGATCGAGGCCGGAGTTTGCGTCTCACCGGGAGAACCCACGACGAAACTGGGCCATTTCCGCTATTTTGTGGGCGGCCATCCTTATCCGAAAGCGGGAACGCTCGAAGGAGCGCGTGCGGCGCTGGAACTGGCTTCGAATCTGGCTGCCGACGACGCCGTTATCTTCCTGGTTTCGGGCGGCGGGTCAGCCATTTTCGAACAACCCTTCGACTCCGATGTTTCGCTTTCCGATCTGCATGAATACAACCGCGTACTAGTCACCTGCGGCCTTCCCATCGAGCAGATCAATGTGCTGCGTAAGCACACTTCGGCGGTGAAAGGCGGGCGCCTGGGTGTTCGGGCGTATCCCGCGCAGCAGTTGACGATCTACATTTCCGACGTGCCAGAGCAGCTTTTTTCGATGGTCGCCTCGGGCCCTACCCTGCCGGACGAATCGACTGCGGAGGAAGCCTACGCGCTTGCTGAGGCAAACGGGCTGGCGCCCCGTTTCCCGCCCAGCATCCGCAAACGATTCCTTGAGCACACACTGGAAGAAACGCCCAAGCCCGGCGATGAACGTTTTAAGAACTCCCGCAGCGTTTGCCTGCTCTCCAACCGCGACGCCGTGGAGGCGGCGGAGGCGGCCGCCGAGAAATTGGGATTTGAAAGTGAGATTGATTCCAATCCCTGGGACGAGGATTATCAGCAGGTAGCACGTTCGCACCTCGCTGCCGTCAAGGCCTTGGCGGAGGCGCACCCGGGGAAGCCGGTTTGCCTCATCGCAGGAGGCGAGGTCATTTGCCCCGTCACCGGACCGGGAGTAGGGGGACGCAATCAGGCCTACGCGCTCTACGCCGCCCAGTCCATTGCCGGCCAGTCCCGAGTGGTCTTGAGCGCCGGGACGGACGGGCGCGACGGCAATAGCCCGACCAGCGGCGCAGTTGTCGACGGCCAGACCGTCTCTCGCGCGCTGGCTCTGGGGATCGACCCTTCGCGGTACCTGGCGGAGAGCGATTCCTACTCCTTCTTCCGGTCACTTGGAGACACGGTGGACTGCGGTTACATGGACAATAACCTCCGCGATGTGCGAGTCTGGCTGGACTTCGGGGGGAAGAGCCAGGCAGGTGGGCAGATGGGCAGGTAGGCAGTAGTTCGCGGCTGCGCCGCCCGCTCAGGCGAGGGCAAACGCGTGCCGTCCAATGACATCTCCGGGAAAGTGGCGTTGGTGACGGGCGCCAGCCGTGGCATCGGCAAGGCCGTCGCCCTGGCGCTTGCCGAGGCAGGCGTCGACGTGGCCGTGAACTACCACACTCATGACGCCGCCGCCCAGGAAGCCTGTGAGCGAATCAAAAGCCTCGGACGCCGCGCCCTTGCGATTCGGGCCGACGTTTCGCAAGCGGCGGAAGTCGCGCGGGCGGTGAAAGCTGTTGAGGAAGGTCTGGGTCCGGTCGAAATTCTGGTCAACAATGCCGGGATCACGCGCCCCCAGCCGCTTCACGAGATCACGGAAAAAGACTGGGACGAGTTGTTGGATACAAACCTGAAATCCGTGTTCCTGGTGACGCAACATGTCCTGCCAGGCATGCGGGCCCGTCATTGGGGACGGATCATCAATCTCTCTTCGGTCGCCGCGCAAACCGGCGGAGTGGTCGGCCCACACTACGCCGCGTCGAAGGCCGGCATACTGGGCCTCACCCATTCTTATGCGACGCTTCTCGCGAAAGAGGGCATCACGGTGAACGCCATCGCACCCGCCCTCATTTATACCGAAATGGTGGCTGTCAATCCGAAAGCGCGCGCGGACCTGATTCCCGTGGGGCGCTTCGGCACCGTCGAGGAAACGGCTGAGATCGCCGTCATGCTGGCTCGCAACGGCTACATCACAGGGCAGACGATTAACGTGAACGGGGGATGGTACTTTAGCTAGGGACTGGGGGCTGGGGACTAGTGAAAGCTAGGGGGACAATTCTGCAAGGGCCAGTTCTTCCCTAGCCCCCAGTCCCTAGCCCCTTTTTATGACTTCAGATCAACTCGGGGAGGCACTATGTCGCACACAATCGGTTTCATCGGGCTTGGAATCATGGGACAGCCCATGGCTCTGAACCTACTCAAGGCTGGGCACACACTCACGGTCTACAACCGAAGCGCAGGAAAGACCGACCCGCTGAAGGCGGCCGGCGCACAAGTTGCCTCGACACCCGCCGCTGCGGCCAAAGATGCCGAATTCGTCATCATCATCGTGACCGACAGCGCGGCGGTGGAGGAAGTTGTGCTTGGCAAAGATGGCATCCTTGGGACCATCGCTCCCGGTGCCACGGTGATTGACTCGAGCACCATCAGCCCCGTGGTGAGCCGCAAGCTGGCCTGCCACCTGGCGGGGAAAGGCGCCAGTTGGCTGGATGCCGCGGTAACCGGCAGTAAGCATGGCGCCGAAAAGGGCGAGCTGACCTTTATGGTGGGCGGGGACCGGCAAGTATTTGAACGCGCGTTGCCGGTTCTCCAAGTGCTGGGAAAGAAGCACATCTACTGTGGCCAAAACGGCCTGGGGCTCTCCGCAAAGCTCGCCCAAAACACCATCCAGGCTACGACGCTCGAGGTCTTTTGCGAGGGCCTGGTGCTGGCCGCCAAGGCAGGGGTGGCGCCGGAGACGATGCTCGAAATTCTTCAGTCCAGCCTGGCGCGGGCGGCGCTCACGGACTTCAAAGCCCCGTTTATCTTCAAGGGCGATTTCACGCCCTACTTCCCGCTTAAGCTGATGCACAAGGACCTGGAGTTGGCCGCGGAAGCCGGGTTCGCACACGGCGTACCCATGCCGACCCTGGCGGCGGTGAAGGAAGTATATGGCGCCTGCAAAGCCCAGGGAAAGGGCGAGCTTGACTATGCCGCCGTGGTCACGTTCTTGGAAGAATTGGCCGGCGTGAAGGTGCGGTCAAGTTAAGCCGAGACGATGATACCGGCATAGCCGACGACGGCGTCGCGGTCGCCGGTGGTGTCGGCGGAGGTAGCGTACTTGATGAGTTGGACGTGAAGGGCGCCAAGGTCTTTGGCCGCCGTCAGCATGACGATCGCCGGACCGTAGCCACACATCGAGATATCCTCGCGGCGGACTACTTCATACAGGCCCTGCGGATCGAGAGCCAGGATCTTATCAATGGCTTTGTGGTCCTTCTCGCGCGTCAAGCCGTCGGGTTCATAATGGTTCATATCGCTGGAAGCGATGACCAGGGAATCGGCGGCGGCGGGTTTCACGGCCTGGGCGATGCTGTGCCCGAGGGATTCCAGCCCTGAATATCCTATTGACCCGATGGCGATGGGAACGAAACTGAAGTCCCCGACGCTGCGCTGCAGGAACGGAAGCTGAACTTCGAGCGAGTGCTCGTCCTCGTGGGCTTCGGAATCCTCCATGAGCAGGTGGCAGGTTTGACGCAGCAGTTTCGCCATCCCAGGATTAACTTGCGCCCGGCCCAAGGGCGTCAACCATTCGCCGCTCGACATGATCGCGAAGGGCGCGCCGCGGCCGGTGTGGTTGGGACAGAGGATAATGTAGATCTTGCGTTTGGGTAATCTGCCATAGACCGCCCCTGCCACATGGCCTGAATACATATAGCCGGCATGGGGCACGACGCATCCCAACGCATCGTTGATCTTCTCGGCTTCGTTACCGAGATACTGATCGAGTTGACGCGTTAGCGACTCCGGCCGGCCAGGGTAAAATCTCCCTGCAACCGCTGGTGGCCGTAAGGGAGGGGAAAGCATGGATGCATCCTATTCCCGGATTTCCTTGAATGTCAAGGGAGTTGCTTAGGGATCTTCTTTTTCGACGCTGATTCGGAGGGCCCTTAGGAATTGAGCATCCTGATTGGTCAGACGGAAAACCGGTTCCTGATGCAGGTCGGCGTTGAGCTTCTGGCGGTGAACGAGGTTGGTCTCACCCCGCTTGTTGAATCCGATCGTCACCTCGAGGACGAGGAAAAGGTCGTATCCGGAAGAGCGAATGCGCCCCAGGACTTCGGCAATGTTGTCGGACTCAGACAAGGAGTCGTTGATCGCGTCGCCTAGTTCCTTGATCAACCGTTTAAAGTTATCGTCCAGCTCCAAGAGTCACCTTGCCTTCCAACGGCCCCATTGTATGATTCACTTCAAAACCGTGTCAAGGCGCAAAATTTGAGGTACGATAGCCAGTGTGATTTTCGCGCTGCCGCAGGAGGTTGCAGGATTAAGGAGTGAGCAGACTCGGATACCTATTTAAACAATTGTTTCGCAATGCACAGCGGCTCTTCCAGATGCTGGTGGGACTGACGTTTCTGGTGCTGGCAGCGGCCGCGGTAATCGTTTCCGTGTCGGAGCGCGAAAGGGACCATACCCTGTCCGTTATCGTCGCAAGCTTCGCGGTGGTTTTGGTTGTTTTCGGTCTCTACTCCTTTGTCAAGGCCCGGAGCATCCGATAGCCGTCCGACGTTGCTCTGTCATTCCGAGCGAAGCGAGGAATCTCGCGCTGTTCCCGAGAGGAGGAGTCGAAGGTCGAGAACTTTTTGACTCTTCGACTCGCCCCTTTTCGACTTATCAGAGCGAGATTCCTCGCTTCGCTCGGAATGACACGTTAGTCCGGACGTGGGAACACTATGGCCGCCAATGCAGACAAAGAAGTGAAGGGGAAGTTTACCACCACCTCCGGCTTGCGCTTGAAGAGCACCTACACCCCTGCCGATTTCGCCGATTGGGATTATGAGCGGGACGCCGGTTACCCAGGCCAGTACCCTTACACGCGTGGAATCCATCCGAGCCTTTACCGCAGCCGGTTCTGGACCATGCGCCAATACGCGGGCTACGGGACGGCCGCGGAATCGAACGCGCGTTTCCGCTATCTGTTGAGTCAGGGGCAAACGGGACTCTCCGTAGCTTTCGATCTTCCTACCCAAATCGGCTTGGACTCAGATCATCCGCTTTCCTGCGGCGAGGTCGGGCGCGTGGGCGTGGCCATCGATTCGCTCGAGGATATGGAAGCGCTCTTCACGGGTATTCCTGTGGATCGGGTCTCGACCTCGATGACAATCAACGCCACCGCGGCCATCCTCCTGGCGCTCTACTTCGCGGTGGCGGAAAAACAGGGCGTGGGGCTCGACAAGCTTTCGGGGACTGTCCAGAACGATATCCTGAAGGAATATATCGCGCGCGGGACTTACATCTATCCCCTTGAGCCCGCCCTGCGGATTGTGACCGATATCTTCGCCTTCTGCCGTGACTGCGCACCGGAATGGAATACGATCTCCATCAGCGGTTATCACATGCGAGAGGCCGGCTCGACGGCGGTCCAGGAAGTAGCTTTCACATTGGCCGACGCGGTGACCTACGTTGAGGCAGCCGTCCGGCGCGGACTGGTCGTGGATGACGTCGCGCCGCGCCTTTCTTTCTTCCTGAACGCCCACAACGATCTGTTGGAAGAAGTCGCTAAATTCCGCGCCGCGCGCCGGCTCTGGGCGCGGCTGATGCGTGAGCGCTTCCAGGCGCAGAATCCACGCTCCTGGGTATTCCGCTTCCACACCCAGACGGCGGGCTCCACGTTGACCGCGCAGCAGCCCGACGTCAACATCGTGCGCGTCACGCTTCAAGCGCTGGCGGCGGTGCTGGGCGGGACGCAATCGCTGCACACCAACGCGCGCGATGAAGCCCTGGCGTTGCCGACGCAGGCTTCCGCGCTGATCGCTCTGCGCACCCAGCAGATTATCGCCGCCGAAAGCGGAGTGACGAACACCGTTGATCCGCTGGCCGGCTCCTACGCGATCGAGAAGCTTACTTCCGAGATCGAAGAAGGCGCCCGGGAATACCTGGGCAAGGTCGATGCCACGGGAGGCATGCTGCGCGCCGTCGCCAATGGCTACGTGCAGAGGGAGATTCAGCAGGCCGCCTACGAGTATCAGAGATCCATCGAGAGCGCGGAACGCGTGGTGGTGGGCGTGAACCGATACCAGAGCGAGAGAGCCGCGCCGCTGGCCATTCTCCGCATCGATCCGGAGGTGGAGCGCGCCCAGGTGGAGCGATTGAGGAATCTTCGCGCCCGCCGGGACGCTGCGCGCGTCAACGCGGCGCTGCGCCACGTCGAGGAGACCGCGCGCTCGGAGCAAAACCTGATGCCCGCTATCTTCGAGGCCGTTAAGACATACGCAACCGTGGGCGAAATCTCCGACGCAATGCGCCGGGTGTTTGGGGAGTACCAGGAGTCGGTGGTGATTTGATGCGACGCGCCGTTTCTGCTAATGTTCTGCTATGCGGAAGTGTACGCTACTTGCGTTCCTACTATGCGACTCCGCGACACAGGACTCGGACGGAAAGGTGACCCTGCATGGACTATTTGATAGTATCGTTTTGCCGCAGGGATCCGCACCCCCCAAGGATTTCTTCGTTTTCTATAGGATTGATGTGAAGGAACCGTGCACCGTTACACTGCGAGTTGTTGACCCGGTGGGGAACGAAATCGCTGGAAATTGGCGTGATTCACTCTCGCAGATAGGCCCTATGCAGACTGTGTGGGCGGTGGATACCAGTCGCTTTCTGCAGCCGGGACGCTACGTACTTGAGCTGAGCCAGGAATCCGATGATTTGACGGCGCTCTCGTTGGTCCGTATGCAATTAATCGTCGAAAAGGAGGCTGGATAGCCGCTGATGAATGCAGTAATTCTTACGAGAGACAGCGCCCCCACCCGCTGGGTTTATCCGCTTGACGGTGCAATGGCACAAGCATCGCGGCTAGACGATGCCTCCTTGCCGGTCAACAGACCTCTGCTCGTGAACCGCGAGTTGGGTTCCACACAGCTAGTCAAGGCTGTCTTCGAAGAATTCGTCAGATTGGTCGAGGGCATTCCCAAGGTGTGGGCAGTCTACATTAGGTCTGACAGCCCTGTTGTTCACGTCTGGACTTTTGTCGATTCTACCGATTGGAGAGATCGTTCGCCTGTCTTCGACGCAGAATGGGAAATGCTGAGCCGTTACTCCAAAACTCCGTTTGACTTTAACGTTGAGCTGGCCCCCGCCGGAAGTGAGGACTTCGAAGGAGAGAAAACAGCCTTCGTTTTCAAACGCTAAGCATGGCCACGACTCGAGAGCATAAATTGAAGGCGGCCCATAATTGGGAGTTTCTTGAATCCCACAGACTATCGGAAGGCGAGTTCGTAGATTGGGCCGTGACTGTCCTATTTTACTGTGCTCTGCACTGGCTGCGGGCTCTGTTAGCCCAGGAAGGCTATCAGGTCAAAGACTATCGAGACGAAGAAGACGCTATGACGGGCACCGCGGTCTTTACCCGCCAAGCCCTCAGATGGTACCTCCACTTGAAAGGAGCTTCGCGTGATGCGCGTTATAACATCAGGCGATTCTCCAAAGAGGACTTCTGGGTTCTCCATCAGGATTGCTTCGTACCGTTCAAGTCCTTTATCACGTCACAACTTCGCCCCTAAACAAGCCACATTTCGGATCGACAGCCGACTCAGGACATAGCTCAAAGGACGTCCCATGTCATCTCTCACGTTCCTAGGCGCCACCGGTACGGTTACCGGCTCGAAGTACTTGCTGGAGGCGGGCGGCGAGCGGTTGCTGATTGATTGCGGGCTCTTCCAAGGTCTAAAGGAGCTTCGCCTGCGCAACTGGAACCCGCTGCCCGTTCCTGCTTCGAGCATCCAGTGGTTGGTGCTCACGCACGCGCACCTCGATCACACGGGCTACATTCCACGTCTTGTTAAAGACGGGTTCAAGGGGCCGATTTACGGCTCACCCGCCACGGTGGATTTGTCGAAGCTGGTGCTTCCGGATTCGGGCCACCTCCAGGAAGAAGACGCGGCCTATGCCAACAAAAAGGGATTCAGCAAACACGCTCCGGCGCTGCCTCTCTACACCTACGACGAAGCGGTGAAATCGCTCGAATCGTTCCGCCCCATCGACGAGTCCAAGCCGCTCGAGCTTTCCACGCATTTCTCGCTGCGTTGCTTCGCCGCCGGCCACATCCTGGGTGCGCGAATGATCGAAGTCACCGTGCGCGAAAACGGGGCCGTGAAGAAAATCCTCTTTTCCGGCGACCTAGGCCGTTTTCCGCAACTGATCTTGCGGGCGCCCGAGACGCCGGAGGACGAGTTCGATTATATGTTGCTCGAGTCCACCTACGGCGACCGCCTGCACCCACGCGACGATGTAGGCGCGCACCTTGCTGCCATCGTGGAAGCGACGGCCCAGCGCGGCGGCACCGTTGTGATCCCCTCGTTTGCCGTGGGACGGACGCAGGAACTGCTTTACCTTTTCCGCGAGCTGATCGAGCAGCGGAAAATGCATTCGCTTCCTATCCACGTTGACAGTCCCATGGCCATCGATGTGACCGACCTTTACCGGCGCCACCAGGAGGACCACGACCTGCAGACAGAAATAATGGAAGAGAAGGGCATCAAGCCTTTCTCTCCTCCCGACCTGCACTTCGACAGAAGCGTGGAAGACTCCAAAGCTCTGAACAATACGCGTTACCCCATGGTCATCATTTCAGCGAGTGGCATGGCCACGGGCGGGCGCGTCGTTCATCACCTGGAACGCTGCCTTCCCGACCATCGCAACACCATTCTCTTCGTGGGGTTTCAAGCGGCAGGCACACGGGGCAAACTCATCCAGGCTGGGCAACCCGTCAAGATGCACGGCCAACTCGTTAACATCCGGGCGCGCATCGAAACCCTCGAGCACCTAAGCGGCCACGCGGACTACGGAGAGATCCTGGGCTGGCTGCGCAAATTCCACACACCTCCCCGCAAAACGTTTCTGGTCCACGGCGAACCCAAAGCCGCCGAATCGCTTCGCCAGAAGATCGACCAGGAGCTTGAATGGGATGTGTCAGTCGCTTCCTACCTCCAGAAGGTTCAACTTTGATTAAAGTGGGTAGGGCAGAGTTGCAGAATGCAACGGCATGGCGCATCGCCGCATTCTGCTGTATAGTGTTGCCGGGGCTGCTCCAAGAGGCAATCCGCGAGTGGGGCAAAAAATCAGTCGATGGCAATCTGCGGCGAAGATAAAGCAGCTAGCACGTCTCGAGAGACCTTGAAGTGAATTCACCTTTGCGCGTCGCCCTCTTCACGGATTCTTTCTCTGAAGCGAATGGCGTCGGTACGCTCAGCCGGGAGTTCGTTGCGTTCGCCCGACGCCATCAGCTTCCTTTCCTCTGCGTTCATAGCGGCCCTCATACGCGCGTTGCCCAAGCGCAATCTCTTACCACGTTGGAACTCAAGCGAGGTCTAGCGGCATTTCCGTTGGATCACGGCCTGTCTTGCGACCCCTTGCTCAGCCGCTACAAGAATTGGGTGGCCGCGCAACTGCGCCCCTTCAAGGCGGACCTGGTACACATCACGGCACCGGGGGATATGGGGATCCTGGGACTTTGGGTGGCGCATTCCCTGCGGATTCCGCTGGTCGCGTCCTGGCATACCAACCTGCATGCGTATGCCTCCCGCCGGCTGAACAAGCTTTTTTCATTCCTCCCCCGCACTTGGCGGGAACAGATCTGCAATGCCGCCGAAGAGCAGAGCCTGCGCGCCTGCGTCCGCTTCTATGGCCTGGCCCGCTTCCTCCTGGCGCCGAACGAGATCATGGTCAATCTTCTCCAGGAGCGGATCGGTAAACCCGCCTACCTGATGGAGCACGGTGTTGATCCCGAATTATTTTCCCCTTGCCGGCGCCGGCGGCGGAGCGGTCCCTTTTGCATAGGGTATGTGGGCCGCCTCACTCCCGAAAAGAATGTGCGCCTGTTCGTGGACTTGGAGCGAAGTTTGCTCGCCGCCGGGCAGAGTAACTTCCGCTTCATGATGGTCGGAGAGGGTAACGAGAGGGACTGGCTAAGGCAGAACCTTCGGTTTGGCGAAACGCCGGGGATACTCCGCAGCGAGGCTCTCGCGGAAGCGTTTGCCGACATGGATGTCTTTGTGTTCCCTTCGCAGACCGACACGTTCGGGCTGGTGCTGCTCGAAGCCATGGCTTCCGGGGTGCCCGTCGTGGTGAGCCCGCGGACCGGGGCTCGCGTGGGCGTACGGGACGGCATCACCGGATTTCAGGCGGAAGACTTAAACTCCTTCACGAGCAGCGTGCTTCACCTGATGAATAGTGAAGGCTTACAGCAAAGGATGAGTTCCGCGGCTCGGCTGTTCGCCGCTTCTCGTGCTTGGGATGGAGCGTTCGAGCAGTTGTATCGCACTTATCAGTTTGGTCTTGAACAAACCGGCTTACCGACAAGTGATCGTGCATTGGCAGTAATTGAGGTGGCCGGATCTCATAAGGAAGCATTCTAAGCCCACATTTCCATTTTGAGCTGCACTTCCAGACCTTCGGATCGTCGCCTTCAATATTAGGGAGAAGTGTCTGAGGTATCGACTGCAACGAGCGGCAGATACGGGCTCTGGAAAATTCATTTGAAAAGTGTGCAATTTGATGCAGACACGACTCCGCGAGAATCCTTTAATCATTGGACGAGGCTTGAAAATCAAAAGCCTGTAGGTGCAGGGGTACCTGCTCGGAAACCCAAATGGAAATCCCGGCTAAGACGCCATGCTCATTCATTCGTGTCTGTTGTTCTTATTGAACTCGCTGGCCGTCGGGCAGGTGCCGGCCGGTACGCAGCTTCACATCCGGCTCACATCTGCAATAGGCTCTTACGCAAGCAAGGTGGGCGCGCGCGTCCCGGCGGTTCTCATTGCGCCGGTGGAGATAGATGGCCAGACAGTCCTGCCGGCCGGAAGCACGATATCGGGAAAAGTGAACAGGGTCACGCGCGTGGGTCTCGGAATCCGCCATGAAACAGCCGGGCTCGAATTGGAATTTGACCGCCTGACCCTGCCCGGCGAAGCCCCCGTCCCCGTCTCCGCGCGCGTGGCCGAGGTCGATAACGCCCTCGAGACCGTGGCTCGCGATGGCCGGATCCGCAACCTCCGAGCCACTGACAGTGGCGGCTATCGGGTGAGCGGCTACATCCGGGGGGTGATGCTTCGCTGCGAGTTGCACGCTGCAATCGCCGTGTGGCTTGTGAGGTCCGGGGTGGTGAAGATCCCCGAGCCGGAGATCTATTTCCCGGCCGGCGCCGAACTCACGCTGACGCTGACTCAGCCCCTGCGCCCTAACTCATTCTTCCCAGTCGCCCCCGCTAGAAATGAATTGTCCGATGCGGAGCGCGACGACTTACACCGAATGGTTGCGGCCATCCCCGATCGGACCTACGCTCCCAACCCACACCGCCCATCGGATCTCACGAACGTGCTGCTCATCGGCTCTCATGACCAGGTTGCTGCCGCCTTCTCGGCTGCCGGCTGGGCCCAGGCCCTCCCAACGTCCTTTCGCCGCCGCGTGCGGTGGCTTCGGGCCATTGGCGAGAGACGCGGTTTCAGTTCCGCCCCCATGTCCGCTTTATTGCTCAATGGAATCGAACCGGATATGTCCTGGGAGAAAAGTTTCAACGACGTTACGAAGCGTCACCATATCCGTGTGTGGAAACAACCCGGCGATTGGAATGGTGAGGAACTCTGGATCGGCGCCGCCACCCGGGACATCGATTTGGGCTATTTGCGGCCGGGCCAGCGCCTCACTCATAAGATCGCCGCAGATGTGGACCAAGAACGCGAAAAGGTGGCCTATGATCTCGCATTTACCTCTTGCGCGAGCGTGCTGGGGTGGATAGGTCGGCCCGAGGTTCCTGGCTTCACCGAGAACGCCACAGGCGACTCAATGATCACGGACAAGCGGCTCGTGGTCGTCCAACTCAATGATTGTCGAGCTCCGCGGCTATCTTCTGAAACGGTCGATACGAGGCCAGTCCCGGTCCATGGCGGTAAGTGGTCGGTCTTTGCGCGGCGGGAGATTCTCAATATGCGAAGCGATCTGCTTCGCAATAACTGGTATTGGAGGGGCTACGAGACGGTGCTTTGGACTGTTCAGGTCGTCCGGGTACACAAGCGCTCGAGTTCCGGCCTTGGGTCGTTTATCAGCAGCTTTTGTCCTTACAGTCTCCGGAGACCCGCAGTTCAAGAGGCGGCGTTCGCGCAATGAGACTCCGTGTAGCAACCCTCCTGATCACCGGCTTGCTGTCCTCGTCTGCTCTGGAGTGAAATGCCGCAGTGCCGCCTGGCGTACGTGCTGGAGGCCACCCCCAGGAGCGTGAGCAAGTTTTCGCTTCGAAGAAGGAAGTCCCGAAACGCGTCCGACATTCAATGGAATATAGTCTCGCAGCCGACGTTGGGCAGGGTTATTCTCTGTCGTCGGTGCAATGCAGGCATTTCGCCCGCGCTACGAGAGTTGCGGTTAGATGCTGAAGTCAGGAGCCACGGGTTCTACGGCTTGGGGAGGCTGGGGTGCGGGCGCCAGTTCGGGTTCCTTGATGATTGCCGCGATTCGTTGCTGATACCAGATCGTCTCGCTGGCGCGTTGCCATAGCCGCGTTGCCAGCCAACTCAGCAGCATCAGTTGCGTGACAAGGAAAGACGCGCCGATCCATTCCGGCCTCACGAACCTGATCCAAATCCATCCGAGCAAAGCCATCGCCAGCCAGGCCGCGACGCTGATCCGCAGGTAGAGCCAATAGAGCGAACCGAAGTTTCCAAAAGTGATCTTGAAGGCGCGGCCGAGGGCGCGGCGAATGGCGCGTTCGTCTTCCGCTACGGCTCGAACCTGCGCCATGTCGAACCAAAGGCGAGCCGCCTGCAACAAAAAGAGCACCACGAGCAGCCCGGTGAACTGGGACCAGACCCCCGGCATGGGGCTGGGCGATCGTTCATCCAACAGGTGCGTAGCGCCCGTCGTTAATCTGTAAACGATGCCCACGGGAATCAGGGCGATCAGCAACATGATGAGCAGGCGCACAAATCGCCAGAAGAAACGGCCGCTGGCTTCGAAAAACTCGCCTTTGCTCAGTCCGCGGTCCAGCCGATAGGTTTCGAGCAGCCCGCCTTCGACAAACAGCACGAAAACGAAGAAGACCAGCATGAGACAGGCGGAGGCCGCACGCGCCGCTGAAGTCCCGTGCGCTTCCGTCATCAGGTCCGAAAAAACGAAGGGATTAAAACTATGCACAAACGCCAGACCTCGAAGACTCTGATCGAGCACGGGGCTGACCTGCTGCATAAACGTGGCGGCGCCCATGCCGGCCAGCACGAAATTGACCAGGAAGATCCACCAAAGTACACTCTGGCGCCGCCAGACCATCCCTAGCCCCGCAATGAATGGACTCTTGTTCAGATCGGTCACGATAAGTCCCCGTGAAAGAATCGGGTGATCGAGTGATCCGGCGATCGGGCGAACAGAAACCCCTCGCGTGCAGCGTCCTTGATCCTGGAATCAGATCAGATCATTATCGGATAACCGTCCACACGCTCATCTGGTTGCCCGATCTCCCGATCACCCGATTAAGTTACGCCAGCCATGCGAGAAGCTGTGCCAGGTACTGACAAGCAAAGAGCCAGTACGTTGCCAGCTTATGTGTTGCCCGCCGGTCGACTCCCTCAGTGCGGCTGTTGTTAAAAAAGTTATCGTCGAGCCGGATCGCCTGTTGCGGATCGACTTCGGCCGACGTCACCCTGGCGTTCTTGTCGTAGCTGAAGCGCACCCAACGATCGCGCCCGTCCCATTTCTCCAGCAGTCGCTCGCCGTTATCAAAACCTATGCGTACTTCGACCGGCATGATGAAATCACCCTTGCGATGCACCAGCACCGTGTCGCGGTACGCGGTTACACCTTTCTTGGGCTTCGCAGGGTGCTGTTCGAACCAATTGAGAGGATCGGATCGGATGGAGAGCACCTCGTAGTCGAGGACGTTGGTGCCGTAAAGGGCTTGGTCGAAAAACCAATCCAGCTTCTGGCCGGAGACCTCTTCAACAGTCTTGACAAAGTCCGTGCCGGTGGAATGTGTAAAGCGGTAGCGCATGAAATAGGTGTGCATCGCTTTTCGCATGGTGTCTTCGCCGACGATGCCCTCGAGCGTCAACAGCATCGTCGCCGTCTTCCCGTAGGTGACCCCCGCATAGGCGTCGCTGTTCACGAACTTCCACGCGAAGTGGCTCAGCGGGTCGGTATCCGGCACAGCCAGGTACTCCGTTCGCATCGAGTCGGCATCGTCGGCTTTCATGCCCCACAGGTTGAGCATCGAAGTGCCCTTGCCGTAGAGAGACTCCATCACCTTGCCTTCGGTGTAGCTGTTGATGCCCTCGTCCATCCAAGCTTCTTCGAACTCGTTCGTGGCCACCATTCCATACCAGTACTGGTGGCCGAATTCGTGCTCGGTAACCAACTCCACGCCGAGCAAGCCCTCAGGCATCCACCAGGTTGTTCCGCAGGTAATGAGCGTGGGATACTCCATCCCGCCGGCATCCAGCGCGCCTTGGGGAGGATCAACCAGCGTGATGCGGTCATAAGGATACGGTCCGTACCACTTATCGAAGCGGTCTAGGGTGCCCTTGACCACCGCAAGGTAGCGGGGGATGGAACTTTCGTGCCCGGGGGAGAGGAGCAGGTGGATATGCACCGTACTCGCCGACCCGGTCCAGGAGTCTTCAATCAACTTGTAGTCCGGCGAGGCCGTCCAGGCGAAATCGTGGATATCTTCGGCGTGCCACGTAACCGTCTTGGTGTGATCGGGATTAGAAATAGACGAAACCAAATCGCCCGTTGACCCTACGATGTAGTTCTCCGGCACCGTGGCTTTCACGTCAAAGGTGCCGAAGTCGGCGAAGAACTCCGAAAGGGCATGGAATTGATGGCAATTCCACGCGTCGTGCCACCACACGCCCACTTTCGGGAACCACTGCGCCACCATGAAGAAACTTCGTTTGTAGCCGGTGCGCTCCACCACTTCCGGAAGCTGGTCGTGAAATGAGATTTTGAAGACCACGTCCGCGCCCGGTGCGACCGGTTTAGCGAGCTTCACCTGGAAAACCGTGCGGTCGTTCGCATTGCCGTCGTCGGGCTGAATGAATTCGAGGCGTTTCGTGAAGTCGCCTTGCCCCACTGTTTCAAAGGATTTCACTTCGCTGGCGCCGTAGTGGTTCGGGTCCCAACCGGATTCGGGACCCGTCCCTCGAGTCCCGTAAAGGCGCACCTCACGCATGAAGGTGGACGTGGGTTGAAAGGCGTTCAAATAAAGATGGAAAGGGAAAGTGTCAAGGGGCCGGCCGGTGAGATTGTGGTAGGTCAGGGTCTCCGTTGCGTCAACCGTCTTCCTAACGGGATCGAGACGTGCCTCAATTTGGTAGGCGACAACGCGCGTCGACAGGGCGTGATCGGCTTGCACCTCGGTCTTGACTGCACCCTTGGTGCTCGCCGGGCCGCCCGAACATGACACTGCGGCGCCCGCCAGAATGAAACCGAGCAACACAAGACGAGAGCAGAAGGGTTGTGCCTTCCACCCCCGGCTTAGGGCTCTGGAATTGTGGACTTCATTGACTACATCAGCGAACATGTAGCATTCCGTCCTTTGCGGTAGAGGATAGCGCAAGCTTTAACGATGTCAAGTCAAAATCATCGGGAGATCGGGAGATCGGGCGAGCAAACGCGGGCGGCGCGGATGCGCCGTTTTTTGGCATGCCAGCGCTTCGCAGCCTAGCACGAGGCACGAAAGGCGCACAAGGTTTTTGTTCACCCGATCACCCGATTACCGGTTGTACTTTGGAGTAATGCCTCTTAGCCGTTTCCAGGCTGCGTCGCAACGGGCAAGGAGAGATTCGTCAAGCGGGCCGTCCTGGCAGGCCTTGAGATTTTCTTCGAGCTGCTCGAGGCTCGAGGCGCCCAGGAGGACCGAGTCCACTTGCGCCTGGCTGAGTAGCCATTGGAACGCGAGTTCAACCAGACTCTTCCCCGCCTCGCCCGCAGTGCCTGCCAACTCTGCGATGGCGGCAAAGTAGTCGTCGTGCCAATAACGGTCGAGGTAAAGCTTGTTTCCGTCGAACCGTGTTCCCGGGATCGGTCCCCGCTGCTTGGATTGCTTGCCGGTCAGCAGGCCGCCGGCCAGCGGATTGTACGGCACTACGGCGATATTGAACCGCTTGCAGAATGGCAGGTACTCATCTTCGATGCTGCGGGCCAGGACGTTGTACATCGGCTGTGAGACGAAGAACGGCTTGAACCCGCTTTTTTCCGCGACCCAGCGAATCTCGCAAACCTGCCATGCCGCGTAGTTCGAGACCGCCGGGTACCGCACCTTGCCGGCGCGGACCGCCTCATCCATCGCAGCGAGCGTTTCTTCAATCGGCACCGCATCGTCCGGCAGGTGGAGATAGAAGAGGTCCACGTAGTCGGTCTGCAGGCGCATGAGGCTTGCGTCGAGCGATTTACGAATGGCGGCGCGCGAAAGCCCTGCTTCGCCGTCGGGCACGCCGGTCTTGAAACCTACTTTCGTGGCCACAATCACCGTCTGGCGTTTTCCGGCGAGCGCCTTGCCAAGCATCGTTTCGGACGCGCCCTTGTTGTAGACGTTCGCGGTGTCGAAGAAGTTTATGCCCTCGGCAAGGCACCGGTCGATTGCACGCGAGGCCGCCGCCTCGTCCATCGACGAGCCAAAAGTCAGGGTGCCGAAACTGAGCCGGGAGACGCTCAAATCAGTCGAAGATAGAGTCCGATATTCCATATTGTCCTCACATGTGCGTTGCTGCTTGTTTTCCTTCGTCAGTTGTGCGTGGTCAATGCTCGGCCAGGGCTCGACCGAACTGACAGTGTATAACTGACGACTGACAACGGATGACGGACGGTACTAAAATGAACTGATATGCCTGAACCGAAACTCCTTCAACTTGCACAAGATCTCGAGTGGCTGGGATGCGAACTCGAATACGTCGGGCACAAGCACGCTCTGGAGGGCTTCCCCGAATCAGGACCCACCTGGGACCAGTTTCGTGAGAAACAACGCGGCGTGCTGGCCACCGCCGACAAAGTCGAGCGCGAGTTGAAGAACTTCGTGCGCTTCAATCCCACCCGCTTGGTCGGCGTTGAATACCCCATCGCCCAATCGCTTGATTCTATCACCGACCTCCTGGGGAGCGCAGAGACCATCAAGCAGGCGGCGGCGGTCGCAGTCAACGAACTGCCGCCGCTCGTCCGTAACTTCACCAAAATGGTGGAAGGGTACCTCCAGGCGGTCGAGGGCTCCAGACGCTAGCTCCGGTTGCCCTTATCCAACCCGAGTGGGTAGCGCAGAGTCCCTGTTGTAGGGACTCTGCGGTTCTTCCGGTAACCACGCAACGACCCCTCACCCGTCTCGCTTCCGCTGATGCTAACGCGGGAGTGAGACACCCTCTCCCCAAGGGAGAGGCTAGCCTACCACGAAGAGAGCGGCAGCGGTGGTTCATTTCTTCGGCACTTGAATTGTCCCGGCAACGCTGGGTGCGCCGGGCGGCATTTGATCGTAGTCGAGGACGGCGCCGCTGAGTAGTTCATTGCTGGCGAAGAAAAGGGCTGCGTTGGCAATGTCCGCGGGCAAAAGGAGGCGACCGAAAGGGCGGGTCTTGACGGCTTCCTCGATCCAACCTTCACCGAGCCCTTCCTCCACCGCTCGCGTATGATGCTCGCCTTCAGTCAGGACCCAGCCGGGATTAATCTGATTGACTCGAATCCGGTATTTCTTGAGAGCGTCGGCAAGAT
>Ga0326727_10012162_pt1 | contig 19698 bp, 18 predicted proteins | sample MB2enrmetagenome_FD_207643 | JGI IMG/M metagenome (GOLD analysis project Ga0326727, IMG submission 207643) | Lab enriched peat soil microbial communities from McLean, Ithaca, NY, United States - MB29MY | ecosystem: Environmental > Terrestrial > Soil > Wetlands > Peat | place: USA: New York...
AGGGCGTAAAGCGGTCCCCGTCTCTTCGCCCGCTCTTTGTGAGTCTGAAGGATGATGAGCTTGGGAGGCTCGTCACTCCCGCGGCTGACTGCCAGGAGCGTGTTCATCCCCAGTTTTTCCATTTCCTCCCGTTCCATGATTCTCACGAATAGGCCGGCCTGCTCGGCCGCGGCAACCGCGCGCTCGGCAAATTGGGAGGGGGTCAGAATATTCGACGGTTCGTTCGACAAAGTGCGGGCCAAGTTGGTTGCTTCGCCGATAATGATTCCGCGGCGGATTCCATCCTGGGATTCTCTAGGGGCGATCTTCCGGGCGAAGAGAACAAAAAAGGCTTCGACATCCTTCTGTTCCTTGTCGCGCGTTTTGTAGATATCCGACTCGTAATTGCCGTACAGGGCGCCTTCCGCGGCCATACGGGAGGCGAGCCCGGCCGGATGGCCATCGCGGCATAAAAAGGCGACGGTCTTCGCGGCGCTCTGTTTTGCGCTTCGAACGACGGTGCCGACGGTCTCCCGGAGTCTTGCAGGTTCGAACTGAGATTTCTTCCCAGCGCCCACCAGCAGCAGAGAGCGGGCTTTCAGACCTGCGGGCTTGAAGATCCTGCATGCCTTGTAGAGGTCCGCCTTGAATTCACCGGACGAGAGAACCGCCTTCACGGCTCCGCGCGTAATCAGGTTCAAAGACCCCAGCGAGGCGTCGGCAGTGTCCTCTCCGAAAACCGGGAACGCCAGCATGTCACAGACAATCTCTCGATAATCCTCAGGGCGATGCTCAATCCGCATAACGAACCTCCGGCTGCGCATTTGTCGAATATGAATGGTCACCTTCGGTGCTTCATGGCCGATCTCGCTTCCCGGTCGGCTTCCTTGCGGCGCTCCGTTTCACGCTTGTCGATCAGCTTTTTCCCTCTCGCAACGCCGAGCTCCACTTTTATTTTCCCGTGCTTCAGGTACACGCGCAGCGGGACCAGCGTCAGTCCCTTCTCCTGCGTTTTCCCGATAAGCTTTTGGATTTCCTTCTGGTGCAGCAGCAGTTTTCGCGATCGAGTCGGGTCGTGGTTCTCCCTGTTGCCGTGAGAATACGGACTGATATGACAGTTGAACAGAAACGCTTCGCCGGATTGGATCAGCGCGTAGCTGTCCTTCAGGTTCAAGCGACCTTCGCGAATTGCCTTGACCTCGGTGCCGAACAGGGCAATGCCGGCCTCAAGCTTTTCCAGGATGAAGTAATCGTGGAAAGCTTTCCTGTTTGCGGCAACGAGTTTTTCTCCGGCCTGTTTCTCTGGCATGCTGCTACGGTCCAAAGGCACAAAATTCTATATTATATAGGAATTCAGGCTTCAGAAGTCAGAATTTGAATGGGAAAGAGCTCCGAGGAAGCGCCGGAAATGAGGTGCTGCGGCACTGGCCGAGTTGCCTAAGCACGCTCGATTCTGAATTCTTCCCTCACGTATTCACGGACGGCGTCTTGCCATGGCCGCATCAAGCGAAAGCCTTCACGCTGGAGACGGGCGTTGGCGAGAATGGAGTTGGCCGGACGCGGCGCCGGCCTGGGAAATTCCAAGGTGGATACCGGGGCAATCGGAACCGTGCGGATTGCGGCGCATTCGAGCGCCTGAGAGGCGAGCTCAAACCAGGTGCAGGATCCGCTGTTGGTGACGTGATAGGTCCGACGGCAGCACGCGTTGATCATCCTCAGTGTGTGGGAAGCGAGATCCTTCGAATAGGTCGGGCTGCCTCTCTGATCGTTCACCACCCGCAGAGGCGCACCCTTCTGCGCGGCGCTCACGATCGTCCGGATAAAATTCACTCCATTGCGTCCGAACAGCCAGGACGTGCGAAGAATCAGATGGTCCGGGCAATGGCGGCGAACCAGGTCTTCGCCGAGAAGCTTGGATTTGCCGTAGATGCTTTGTGGGTTGGGCAAGTCTTCTTCCAGATAGGCTTCTCTCTTGATGCCGTCGAATACATAATCGGTGCTGTAGTGGACCATCGGTGAGCCGACCGCTGCGGCTGCCCGGGAAAGGTTCCCGGCGCCTTCGCCGTTCACCAGGAACGCTTCCTTTTGACGCGTCTCGCATTCATCGACGCGCGTGAACGCCGCGGCGTTGAGGATGGCTTCCGGCCGGAATTCCTCCGCTATGGAAAGGCATTGCTCGAGGTCGGTGATGTCGATCTCCGGCCGATCGAGTCCTAGAACCTCGTGGCCGGGCCGAAAAACCTCCATCAAATCTGCCCCCAGCATTCCATGACATCCGGCAATCAGGACTCTCATAGGAAAAACCGTTCCCCGGTTACGGATTCACGCGTCCATTCGGTGTTTTCTATCGCTCGGAAAGAGTCTGCCGGCGCTGACGGTACAGGCGATCGTAGTAGGTAAGGTAGGCGCCGCTGCGTACGTGCTCGATCCAAGCGGAATTTTTTTGATACCACTCGATCGTTTCTCGCAAGCCGCCGTCAAAAAGCGTTTCTGCGCGCCATTGCAGTTCCGATTCCAGCTTGGAGGAATCGATTGCGTACCGCCGGTCGTGCCCGGGACGATCATCGACATAGGTGATCAGCGATTCATCCTTATGCAGCAGTTTGAGAATCAGGCGAGCCACATGGATGTTCGGCAATTCCTGTCTCCCTCCCACATTGTAAATCTCGCCGTCTTTCCCACGATGGAGCACCACATCGATTGCAGAACAGTGGTCCCGGACGTGAATCCAGTCGCGCACATTCAGACCATCTCCATAAATCGGCAGCGGCTCTCCTGAAAGGGCATTGCTGATGAGCAATGGGATCAGCTTTTCAGGAAACTGATAAGGGCCGTAGTTGTTCGAGCACCGCGTGATGATTCCGGGGAAGCCGTGCGTGTGACAGTAACTCCGGACCAGCAGATCCGCGGAAGCCTTGCTTGCCGCATAGGGGCTGTTCGGCGCAATCGGGCTCTGTTCCGTAAACAGCCCGGAAGAGCCCAGGCTTCCATAGACCTCGTCCGTGGAGATCTGGATAAAACGGCTGATTTTGCTTTTCCTGCAGGATTCGAGCAGGTTCAGGGTCCCCACCACATTGGTCCGGATGAACTCAGCCGAGTGCAGGATGCTTCGGTCCACATGCGACTCCGCCGCGAAATTGACCACAACGTCGACGCCGTTTCGGAGCGTCTCGCCGACTGCGTCCGGATCGCAGATATCCCCCTGGATGAATTCGTGGCGCGCATCATTCTCGAGGCCTGACAGGTTTTCGAGATTGCCGGCATAGGTGAGCTTGTCGAGATTCACGATGTGGCAGTCGCGATATCTGTCGAGCGTGAAACGGATGAAATTGGACCCGATAAAGCCGGCGCCGCCGGTGACCAATAATTTAAGCATCGCTGTGTTCTCGTGCCGCATGGCAGGTTGGGCTAGCCGGCCTGGGTAATCGCCGGCGATTTTCTGTTGTTCCTCGCTGCGTTTTGGCAGACCAGGTTGGAGGCGCGAAGAAGCGATTCGAAAGTTCCGGCATCCGTCCACCACCCATCCAGGATGTCGTACTGCATTTTGCCCTGCTCGATGTAGCAGTTGTTCACATCCGTGATCTCCAGCTCTCCTCGCCCGGACGGCTTCAGCGTTTTGATGATATTGAAAACATCGGGATCATACATATAGATCCCCGTGACAGCATACTGAGAGGCCGGACGCGCCGGTTTCTCCTCGATCCGAATGATCTGGTCGCCTTTGATTTCGGGCACCCCGAAGCGCTGGGGATCCGAAACTTCCTTCAGCAGGATCCGCGCTCCGGATCCCTGCTTCTCGAAGTTCTGGACGTAGGCCGCGATGGAACGCTCGACGATATTGTCCCCCAGGATGACGCAGATGGGATTCTGATCGGCAAAAAATTCGGCGAGAGACAAGGCCGCCGCAATTCCCCCTTCCCCCTCCTGGTAGGTGTAGTTGATGTGGTTGAGTCCGAATTCCTTGCCGTTGCCAAGCAGGCGGAGAAAATCGCCGGCGTTTTTTCCGCCGGTAACGATCAGGATGTCACGGATCCCCGCATCCACCATCATTTCGATGGGGTAATAAATCATGGGCCTGTTATAGATGGGCAGCAGATGCTTGTTCGTGACTTTGGTCAGGGGATACATTCGCGTTCCCAGACCTCCTGCCAGCACAATACCTTTCATGACTTGATCCTCAAAACAAGAATTCAGAAGGCCCTGAATTCGCGAGATTCACGCAAAGGAGATAATATACCCCCGCAATGGCCGATCGACAAAACGTTGAATAGTGTCCGCCGGCGGTTTTTCATCCCGAATTCTGGGTCCTGTCTTTTATTTGAAGCTCATACAGCTTGGCATATTTGAAGAAGACCGAGACGGCTCCCATGGCGGCGACAGCAAGTCCCGGCGCGCCGTCCAAAAATCCTCGTTTCAGTAGATAAGCCTTGATAAAAACGGCGACTGGGTGTCCCAGGAGGTTGAAGGGCGTTGCCGACCTGCCTTTCTGCCGATAGTCATGGGCTGCCAGGGTTGAATACGTTTCCAGCCGTTTCAGGTAGTCGGAAAGGCTTCGATACGTGTAGTGCTGTATTTCGCCCCTCAGGATATCCGGCTCTTGGTCCATCCTGACGGATTCGTGCACGCGGCCGCCCGCCCACCTGCCGAGCCTCCGGTCGAACAAGCGCAGCTGGTAATCGGGATACCAGTCCCCGTGCCTGATCCAGCGTTCCATGAAGTAGGCCACACGAGGAATCCGGTATCCCGCCTTGGCGAAACCGCTGCGAGCCAAACCCTGGATCTCGTTGCAAAGTTCCGTGCTGGACCTCTCGTCGGCATCAAGGGAGAAAATCCAATCGTGGCGGGCCCGTTCCAGAGCGAAGTTTTTCTGATCGGCGTACCCGGTCCAGTCGCGATGAAAAATTTTCTCCGTAAATCTGCGGCAGATTTCCAGTGTGGCGTCGGTGCTCCCGCTGTCGACCACAACAATCTCGTCGGCCCAAGACAGCGATTGAAGAGCGTCACGGACATTCCGCTCTTCATTGTAGGTGATCACCGTTGCCGATATCGGCTGCATGAGGCGAGATTCTAAAGCTTTTGGCCACGGAAAACACGAAAAAGCATCGGTGAAATTTCGTCCATCCGCCTGTTTCGCGATGAAAGCCCTGAGGCAGGCCGATCAGTGGATCTCGATTGGCGCCGTCCGATAGAAGGTCTCAAGCAACCGAACGAGCTCGCGATCCGACAGCACCATGTTTTGTCTGTTTTCCTTCCTTTTTCGACGAACCGCGGCGATATTCCGGAGCCCGGTCGCCACCGCCCAGTAAAGCGGCCAGTCGAGCCGGATCCAGCTTGTCAGCAGTTGTCCGGCAATGGATGCCAGATGCTGCCCAAACATTTTCCTGTCGTCGAGCAGAATCCAGTGCATCAGAATCCGGCTTCGGCGCGAGAGCCTATTCAATGAGCGGCGCCGGTATCGCCGTTTCATGGTCTGGCTGGCATCGTGGTACGCAACGCTTTGAGGCTCGTATTTTATAAGCCATCCGCGCTTCCACGCCCGGTAGGATATCTCGATGTCTTCGTACATTGCGGTGAGCGGATCGAATCCGCCGATTTTTAAAAATTTCTCGCGGTCATAGGCTGAAAAAGCGCCAATCGCTGCGAAGGAAAGATAGGCTGTGTCCGGGGCAGCCGTCAAGGTTGCATCGTAGTTCTGATAACTGCTCCACATCCCCCGCCGGAAACGCCCGATTTTGCCACCGTTGCAGAAGGTGTCCCCCTTCTGATTGAACATCTTTCCGGTCACCGCAAACACGCCCGGGTCGTCGAAATGTCTCACCATGGGAGCAATACAGCCCTCTTCGAGGCGAACGTCATTGTTGAGCAGGAGAACGATCGGGTATCGGGCCTGTTCAAAGCCGGTCTGGCATGCGGCGCAGAATCCCTGGTTGCGCTCATGGGCCAGCAGACGCACCCGGCCGCCATAATGCGCCGGCAGCCAGGAGGCCGTGTCGTCTCCGCCCGCATCCTCGACGATAATGATTTCGGTACGCGCCTCCCGGCTCCGGCAGTAGCGTTCGGAGGCGGCAAGAATTGAGGGGAGATAGGCTTCGAGCAGATGCCGGCCGCGCCAGGTGGGGATGACGATCGATAGGTCCATAGGTGATTCGAAATCCGAGATTTGAGATTGGGTCAATGCTCGAATCATTCAGCGATTCAAGGAATGGGAAACACCCGATTCGAGTCGCGATTCGCGACTAGCGCGCGGTCAATCTCGAATCTTAAGGGGCTACGGCTGAAACCTCCTGGACCGGTTCTTTGACTCTAAAGTCGGTCGTCGTGGAGACCGTTCGATTGGCGATATTGTCCTGGACTTTGATTTCCAGCTTGTATTTCCCGGGGGGGACGGAGATCAGCGGGATTTTGCCCAAAACCACTACGCGCTGGCCATAAAAGAACTGTTCGGAGTTTGCCGGGGTGCTTTTAGCCTCCGCCACCACTTTGTCCCCGTTCTTGATCGTAAACGTTGCATCCAGGGAAGGCTTTTGGCTGGTCTGATCAATCAGCATGCCGTAGATCTGTATATAGGAAATCAGGTTTTGACCGGGCACATAGTCGGCCGTCACGTTGGGCACAATCTTCATATCCCCGATGACATACTGCTGCAGCTGATCGGAGCTGATCGGGGCCGCGGAAACGGAATTAGCCAAAATAATGCTGCTCGACTGCAGGGTTCCGTCTTCGTATTTGGGGGCGTTCAAGCGCATGCTCAGGGAGCCCACACTCTTGCTGTTGGCGTCTTTCAGCACCAGATCGAGTTTATAGGGCTGGCCTGGAGGCAGCCCCACGATTTTCTGGTACTCCGACCTCTTGTCCTTCCCCTGCTGAAAGTACACGTCCGAAAACTCGACGCTGATCACGTCCTCCCACTCATACATGGTGCGGCCGGTGAGGTTTGTCACGCTGCCGTACACGTTGACCGACGCGCGGTTGACGTCGAGCTCTTTCTTAAACTCCAGATCCTTGTTGCTGAGTTCGATCGTGACGGGAACGAGCACTTTATCCGTAGAAAGCCGGATGTAATCCGTTCGAATGTCGTACTGCAAAGAATTGAAGCTGACATGGGTCGTCACGACGCTCTTCAGGTCTTTGAACTTGATCTCCGGAGGACGCTGCACGGCAAAGAACCGTTCCATCCGATTGAAGGGCTGATCCTTTGACATCATGCCCATGTTTTCGGGGTTATTCGGGTCACTCATGCCGGCCGGATTGAAATAGGCACGATCCGTTTTGCTCGCCAAACCCATTTCTTCAGCCAGCGTCAGCCCGGCGTTCGGGACGTTCATGAGGGCGTCCTTTTCGTCCGGAGTCATTGCCATTTTGTATTCGCCGGAACCGGATTGATCGACGAACTCGATCTCGATATCGTCCCCGACCCCGTCAATGTGCCGGTACCACCATTTTTCAAAGGGATACGTGCTGGTTTGTCCGCCCCCCTCGTTGGTGGGCCGGTCGTACATGCCCCCAGTCGGATGAGATTCCAGCTCATCCGGCTTGCCGTACATGATATAGATCCGCCCGCGGTCCGTTCTCCAGCCGGGAATCCCCGAGGTAAAATGGTCATTGGCATAGGCGATCCGGGCATAGTGCTCTTCTTTGAAGGAATTGTCTGAAGAGCGGGGATCCGGGTTTCGACGCGACCAGAATTGCTCGATGAAGCTGTCGCGCTCCTCGTCATTCTTCAGGCTCTTGTAAACGCTCTTCTCCTCATCGGAAATGATGTAGACGACGTCCTGATCCAGCCATTTTTTGTAGTACTGCGCCTGGTCAACCTCGCTTTTACTCTTCTTCTTGGCCTTTTCCGTTTTCGGTTTGGGGTTGTCGGCCGGAGGGTCCGAAAAGCAATAGCCGGCTTGAAGGCTGAGGCAGAGTAAAGATAAGACTAACAACCTCGAGCAACGCATAGTTTTATCTCCGAGCGGATCGGTTCCGCCACAGATTATAGGGATTCCGCACCTCTGAGTCAACGGATGCCGGATCCGGCCGGCCACCCCGCACTTCGCCTCGAAAGCGTGAAAATGGTATAAACATTACACGGGTGCGGTTTGTTCCACAATTTTCGGCCCCGTGCATTGGAAGCCGCGAAGAGGAAATAGGTTCAACGGGTTGCAGCGGAAGACGCAGGGAAGCGCACATCCGCCTTCCTCCGCCTGCAGCCGCAATCAGCGTCCGCCGTTTACGCCTCAACGCGCAAACGGCTCGTTTCGCATGAGGTGGACCTCAATGGGTTTTGAATCTCTGAACGCGCAAGGCGGCAGAGCGCTGCCGCTGACGGCCCTGTCTGAGGATGAACAGCTGTTTCGCACCAGCACTCGGGAATTCGCGGAAGAGCAGATCCGTCCGCTGGTGTCCGAAATGGACAGAGAAGGTCGGATCAACCCCTCGCTGGTCCGGCAATTCTTCGAGTTGGGCTTCATGGGAGTGGATGTTTCCGAGAGCTATGGAGGTTCGGGCGGCACTTTTTTCATGGCCATCCTCGCCGTGGAAGAACTCGCCAGGGTCGACGCTGCGGCAAGCGTCATCGTGGATGTTCAGAACACCCTCGTGAATAATGCCATCGCGCGCTGGGGGACGGAGGAACTGAAGCGGGCCTTCCTCCCGCGCCTTTGCGAAGAAAGCGTCGGCGCGTATGCACTCTCCGAAGCCAGTTCCGGGAGCGACGCCTTCGGGATGGCGAGCCGGGCCGTGAAACACGGGGACGGGTTCGTCTTGAACGGCCGGAAGCTTTGGATCACCAATGCGGCCGAGGCCGAGATCTTTATCGTTTTCGCAAACATGGATCCGGAGAAAGGCTACCGAGGTATCACTGCATACATCGTCGAACGCGACACGCCCGGATTTGCCGTCGGGAAGAGAGAGGACAAACTTGGCATCCGGGCCAGCTCAACCTGCGAGCTGATCTTGGACGATTGTTTTGTCCCGGACAACCGCGTTCTTGGCGATCCGGGGAAAGGCTACAAAGTCGCCCTGGAGACACTGAACGACGGCCGCATCGGAATCGGGGCCCAGATGATCGGCGTCGCCCGGGGAGCGCTCGAATGCGCAATCCGCTACTCCCGGGAAAGGAAGCAATTCGGAAAGGCCCTCTCTGGCTTCCAGGCCGTCCAGTTTCAGATCGCCCGGATGGCGACCGAACTCGAGTCGGCCCGGCTGATGGTCTACAACGCCGCCAGGCTGAAAATGGAGGGGAAGGCTTATCTCAAGGAAGCCGCGATGGCAAAGTACCTTTCGGCCGTGATGGCCGAACGCGTCACCAGCCAGTGTCTCGAATTGTTTGGAGGATACGGCTACACCCGGGAATACCCCATCGAAAAATATTACAGGGATGCGAAGATCGGGAAAATTTACGAGGGGACCTCGAACATGCAGCTTCAGACCATCGCGAAACAGATATTGGAAGGGAATCTGTTCTAGATTGAAAATCTGCCGCCAGAATGCCAGTATCTCCAACTTAAACCCAATGAACCGTGACTAGAGGGACCATGACGATCACCCCCGAAAAAAAAGTTGTTCTTTCCGGCATTCAACCTTCCGGCAATCTGCACCTCGGCAATTACTTCGGCGCTGTCCAGCAATTCCTCCAGTTCATCGAAGAAGGGACCAGCTGCTATTACTTTCTGGCCAACTATCACGCGCTGACAACACTGCGCGACCGGCCGCGGCTTTTGGAGCTGACGCGCGCAACCGCAGCGGACTATCTCGCGCTTGGACTGGATCCCGACCGCTGCGCCATCTACCTGCAGAGTGACTTGCCGGAGGTCTGCGAATTGCAGTGGCTGCTCACAACCGTTACCCCCATGGGACTGCTGGAGCGCTGCCATGCCTATAAAGATAAAGTGCAGCAGGGCATGCCGTCCGACCACGGTCTTTTTGCCTACCCTGTCCTGATGGCGGCCGATATCCTGATTGTGCGCGCCAACCGCGTCCCTGTCGGGCAGGACCAGAAACAGCACGTCGAGGTGACTCGGGACATCGCCCAGTATTTTAATAGCGCCTACGGCGAGATACTCACGATTCCCGAGCCCTACATCCCGGAAAGCGTTGCCACCGTTCCCGGCCGCGACGGCCGGAAAATGTCCAAATCCTACAACAACACCATCGGGATTTTTGCAGGGGAAGAAGAGCTGCGGCAACAAATTTTTTCAATTGTCACCGATTCGGCAACCGTGAAGGAACCGAAAGACCCGGAGCGCAGTGTCCTTTACGCGATCCTCAAGCTTTTCTGCGACGCGGAAATGCAGGCCTATTGGGCCGACCGCTTCCGAAGCGGCGGCCTGGGATATCGCGAAGTGAAGCAGGCCATCTTTGACAAATTCATGGAAAAATTCGGGCCCGCACGCACCCGGCGCGCAGAACTCGCGGATCAGCCGGAGTATGTGGATCAGATCCTGAAGAGCGGCGTAAAGCAGGCGCGCAAGATTGCTCTGCCGCTCGTGCGGGAAGTCCGCGACGCGGTTGGGATTCCGAATCCATGAAAGCTCCAGCCGCGAAAAACACGAAAACCCCTTCCGGCTTCGCATCGTTCCCGTGGTTTTACGGCTAAAAACAGCTCATCGGTGGCAGCGCACAAGCTTCTTCGATTTCCGGGAGCGTCTTGGGAATGCCGGGTCCGAGCACGTGCGCCCCGGCAGGTGTGACCAGGACATTATCCTCGATTCGGATCCCCCCAAAACCGATCAGCGCACTTACTTTGTCGTAGTTTATGAATTCCGGGTGCAGGCGCTCCTTCTGCCAGCGCCCGATGAGCGCGGGGATGAAGTAAATCCCCGGCTCCACGGTCAATACGAAGCCAGCCTCCAGCGTTCGGTTGAGACGCAGAAAATTCAAGCCAAATTGGCCGCTTCTTTTCCCCTTTTTCCCGTATCCGACGATGTCGCCCAGATCTTCCATATCGTGGACATCCAGTCCGAGCATGTGGCCGATGCCGTGCGGGAAGAAAAGCGCATGCGCTCCGGCATCGACGGCGTCCGAAGGGTTCCCCTGCATCAGACCCATAGAGCGCATCCCTTCGGCCAGTATTCTGGCGGCGGCCAAATGCACATCCTTGTAAGAGATGCCGGGCCTGATCATCCCGATGGTCCCGAGCTGCATGCGCAGCACAAGCTGATAAACCTCTGCCTGCAGCGCCGTGAAGCGTCCGCTGACAGGAAAGGTGCGGGTGATATCTGAGGCATAGAACCTGGGAGATTCCGCAGCCGAGTCGTTCAGGAGAAGACGGCCTTCAGCCAAAGTGCCGTCATAGGAATGATTGTGCAGCACTTCTCCTCTTGTCGTCACGATCGGGGGGTAGGCCTGCTCGCGGTTGCAGGAGAGAGCAATGCCCTGGATAAGGCCGGCTATTTCGTACTCCCGTTTCCCCGGGCGCGACGCCGCCATGCAGGCGCGATGCATGCGGTCGGTGACGCTGAGCGCATCCTCGATCTCCGCGATTTCAACATCCGATTTGATGCTTCTCTGTTTCGCGACCTGCTCCATCAGAAGCTCGGACGCGCTGCCTGCAACTTCCCACATATCCATGTCAAGCAGTTTGGCGACACTGAGGAGCGAGGAGTATTGGTAGGGGGGCAGATAATGTATTTTCGCGCCTTGGCCCCGGGCTTTCGCGAGATATTCCTCGAGGCGATCCAGGTCTTCCACATTTTCGATCCCGGCTTCACGCGCCAGGTCGACCGGCGATGGCTCCGGCCCGCTCCAGACGATGTCGTCCAGGGTGGCCGGCCGTGAAAACAGGATGTCGTAATCGAATTCGGGGAATGAAAGCATCGCCAGGTCTGGCTTGGAGATCCCCGTGTAATAGAGGAAATGGGAGTTTTGCCGGAAAGGATAAGTGTTGTCGAAATAATTGCGAGGTTGAAGAACATGCCCCATCCAGAGGATGATCCCGCCCCCGATGTCTGCGCGAATTTTGTTTCGTCTTTGCCTGTAGATCTCCGGCCAGTCCGGCTGGAATGACGCTGTGTCCACGGTTGCCTCCTCACACGGAAGATTTAAAAATCATTATAGCGAAAAACGGGCAAGCCGGACGGCCTTATCCAGCGCGAATCCCGGAATCGGAAGCGCAGGACGGGGCGGCCGCCCGTCCCTGCGCTCATCCGGTGCGCGGAGCAACATGCTTGACAGGGGCTGTCCCTGCAATTATCGTTTAGCGCTTTGCGGCATCGATTTGCAGGAAGGGAAACATGGACTACGTCAAGGTGGGAATCCATCGGGGGTACACCAATCGAATCCTGAGTGTGGATCTTTCTGCCGGAGCGGTGAGCGCCCCGGAGCTTGATCCCAGGATTCGGGATTACTTCCTTGGAGGGCGCAGTCTTGGTCTCTACCTGCTGCACAAGGCAATCACTCCGCGCACCCTGCCCGAAGACCCGGAGAATCCGCTGATTATCGCGAATGGTCCGCTGGGAGGAATCCCTCAATTCCCGGGAACCGCCAAGGCAATGGCTGTGTCTCTTTCCCCGCTGACCGGCATTCCGGGGGTTTCCAATTTCGGGGGGCACTTCGGCGCCTACCTGAAATATGCCGGGTTCGACGCTCTCCAGGTCACCGGGATTGCGGATCGAGATGTGATTATCGTCATCAACGGCTATAAAGGTGAAGTAACCATCGAGGACGGCCCTTCGGACGAGGAGGCGTTTGATCTGGAACGCGACCTCGCCCGACATTTGACTTCGGCCGGTTACGACAGGCGGCACATCGCCTTTCTGTCCACCGGAATCGGAGCGGCCAACACCAGCTACGGCTGCATTAACAGCCATTATTTCGATGTCACCAAACCGGTGGATGGCCACAGGGGTCTCTTTCGTGTCAAGCAGGCCGGCCGCACGGGAATAGGGACGGTCATGACGAGAAAACGGATACGCTCCATTGTTGTCGTGACCGACAACCCGCACGGAGAGAACCCTTACGGCGCCGCCGACTGGGACAGAGTGAAACGGGCCGGGGCCAAACTGCACAAAGTCGTCAAGGAAGTGGACCCGCAATCGCTGAGAATGTACCGCGAAGGCAGCGCAGGGCTGATCAGCTTCATGAACAAGGTGGAATACCAATCGCTGCCGGTCCACAACTTCCAGGGGGGATCGGATCCTCGCTCGGCGCAAATCTGCGGGAAGTATTATGCAGAACACCTGTTCGAGCACCGGGGCATGGATGGCTGTTTCCCCGGCTGCAACCTCCAATGCACCAAGGGTGGATGGGTTACTCTCAAGAGCGGCGCACACGCCGGCCGCAAGGTCTGGGTAGACGGTCCGGAATACGAAACAGCCGCCGGTTTCGGCTCCAACCTGGGGGTGTGGAATGCCGAATTCATCATGGAAGCAAACTGGCATTGCGACAACTACGGTATCGATACCATCACCACTGCCGGAGGAATGGCTTTCCTGATGGAGTGTTTCCAGCGCGGCTATGTGTCCAAGGACGACGGCGAAGGGTTGGCCCTCTCGTGGGGGGACGAATCATCAGCTTTGGAGTTCATCCACGAACTTGCCCATGGATCAACCGATATGGCGCGCGCCGCCGGCGCGGGGATCAAGGCGCTGGTGGAATGGGTTGCGCGGAGGCATGCCGCCCGAACGGGAAAGGACATCCGGCCCGAGCTTGAGAGATTTGCCATGCACGCCAAAGGGCTGCCGTTCACCTTCTACCGGACGCACCGCTCGCTCTCCATGCAGGGTTCTTACGCGGCCGCGAGCGATATCGGCGCACACCACGCGGCCGCCTGGCTCATCAAAGCCGATCTGCTTGGGGCATTCCCGACCTTCGAAGACAAAGCCCGCGCGCTCATCAGCTATCCGCGCGTGAGGCTGGGAAACGACAACATGGGCGTGTGCAAGCTGCCCTGGGTGGATGTATTCAATCCCGAATCGGCCGCCCGCACCGGAACGGATATCTACATCAACCCGGCGTCCCAGGAAATCTACGCGGACTTTTACAACGGCATGCTGGGAACCGACCTCAAATGGGAAGAGATCTTCGCCCAGACCGACCGCGACATCAATCTGCAGAGAGTGCTGAACGTGCTTCACTACGGCCGGGAAACGGGATGCCACGACTGGATCCCCGACAGGGCTATCGGTCCGACCGACGATTTGCTCTATGAGGCCGAGAGGGAATACAACGACCGCGATTTGGCGGGACGGCTGAAGCAATCCCCCCAGGAGCTGGATGGGATGGCAACCGCCAAAAAGCGCGAACTGCTGATCGAGCTCCGCAAGGAGCAGCTGCAGCGGCTCATCGACGTCTACTACCAGGAGCGCGGCTGGAACCCCTCCGGCATTCCATTGCCGCAAACGCTCATGGATCTGGGCCTTTGGGGTTTCCTGGCCGACGAAGCCCGCGCAATCATCAGTCAGCTGACTGCATAACCACGAAACCCACCAAGGACGCAGAACCGCCTCCATCAATTTTTCCGTGACCTGGTTGGGTTTCGTGGTTATGCGCTATTACTTTTTTGCAGGCTCGGGTGCTTTTGCGGCAGCTTCCTTGGTATAGGTGATTTTGTTTTTGCCGCCGTCACACGTGCCCACGACCTTCTGATCCTTGACCTGGTCGGCGGGCACCACCTCGAGAGTGAAATTCGCCAATCCCTTATCCTTCAGTTTTGCCTCGATCTCACTCTTCAGCTCTTCGCACGGCTTGATTGCCGCAAACAACGGGACGCAAAACAACAACGCTGCACCGAGCATCGCCAATCGCATCATTTTCATCGGCCGACTCCTTTATTCAATGAACACAGACAGCCCACATTCTATAGAAATTTTGTTGAATAGCAACCTCCCAGCATTCCGCTTTTACGGTTTGTTCTTAAGCAGCTGCTTCAGCCGCCGAACCTCTTCCCGCAGCGTTTTTTCCCTGGAGTGAATGGAATACAGATAAAGGGCCAGGATAATCCAGATGGCGAGGTAGGCTGCAAAAAGATAGGGCATTGTGTTCATGGCAATGTTCCTCAACGTGCCGCGTCCGCTTGACGCTCGAGCGACTCCATCTCGCCGCGCAAAGACTCGAGATAAAAACGCCGGCGCAGGATGAAAACCAGAAGGATTTGGAAAACAATCATGCAAATGAAAAAAGCCGGACGCATCGATCGGCCCAGGTTTCCGGTTTCGAGCATCGGCGATGGATGAATGTCGCGCCACCAGCGGATCGAAAACCAGACCAGGGGAGTGTCGGCGAAAGCGATCACACCGAATACGGCTGAAATCAGCGCTCTTTTTTCAGGATCCTCAATGTAATTTCGGATCAGCAGGTAAGAGACGTACAGCAGGCCGAGCACCAGCGACAAGGTCAGGCGCGGAGACCAGGTCCACCAGACAAACCAGGCCGGCTTTGCCCAGATCGGGCCGGTCACCAGCACCATGCTGAAGAACATCACGCCCGTCTCCGCCGCCGAGAGCGCCACGTTGTCCCACCAGCGGTTCCGCCGGATCACGTACATCAACGACGCGACAAAATTGACGGCAAACGCGGTCATCCCGGCAATCGCCGCGGGGACGTGAAAATAAAATATCCGCTGCAGGTCTCCCATGCCGGACGACGTTTCCCGCGGCGCTCCGATCAGGGCCATGTAGAGAGCAAGGGCCATGCCGGGGAAAAGGATTATCCCCAGTACCGCGTCGAGTCGAGATTGGAGTTTTTCGCTCATTTCAATCCTCAAGGACGTACTCGAACAGCAGAAAGGAAATGGTTCCGAACACGATGGTGAAGACCGACATAATGCTGACCGGAAGTCTCAACGACCGGTACTCGGTCGTATTCAGAATGATGTTCGTCGCCTCCACGGCATTCACCAGGATCGGCAGGATCACCGGAAACAAGATCAACGGGAGCAGGACCTCCCTCAATTTCGTGTTGACCGCAATGGCCGACAACAGCGTCCCCACAGCTGTAAATCCGAGTGTCCCGATCAAGAATACCAGAGCCAGATAAGGAATTTCGCCCCAGACCGTCAGATTGAAGAATACGAGGGTGAAGACAAATATGACGATCTCGGATATGAACATGAAGACGGTTGCGGCAAGCATTTTCCCGAAATAGATCGTTCCCCGGTCCACCGGAACCATCAACAGGCCCTGAAGGCAGCCGTTTTCCTTTTCGGCGGCGAACATCCGGTTGAGCCCCAGGGTCCCGGAGAACGCAAAGGCGACCCAAAGGATGCCGGGAACAGCCGGACGGATGGATTCGCGCAGCGACTCCAACGAAAAATTGAAGATGACCAGGACGACGACGCCGAAAAACAGCATCGAATTGAGGGTATCCTTCGTCCTCAACTCAATGAGCAAATCCTTCCGAAATATCGCCCAGATCTTCGTCATAGTCGCGCAGTTGACTGCCGATTCCCGCGGAGCCCGACCCGCGTCAATCCGCAGTCAAACTCATGAACTTTTCCTGAAACTCCGCAAGACTGACCGACTGTTTGGGGACATCCAGGGCTGCGGCCCCCTTGTCAATCACCACCAACCGGTCCGCCATTTCATAGCCCAGCGCTGCATCATGAATCGCCATCATGCAAGTCTTGCCCCTGGAGTGGGCACTCAAGAGATAATTTTTCAGAAAAGCGGAGCCCGCCTGATCCAGGCCCGTAAATGGCTCATCGAGCAATAGGATATCCGGATCGTGCAGGAAGGCCCGGGCGATGGCAAGCCGCTGTTGCATTCCTCTGGAATAGTTGCGCACCGGCTCCCGTTCGCGTCCGCTCAATCCTACCTGCGAGATTCTCCGCATCAGGACGTCGTCATCGACAGGCAGATCCATCAGCTGCGCGTAGAAGCGCAGGTTCTCGATAGCCGTTAGGTCCATGTACAGGGACGTGTTGTGCGACAGGTAGCCGATGCATCCGCGGAGGTACCTGGGCACGACGGCGCGGTCGGGATGAATTTCCACCTGGCCCGAAGAGGGGTGGGACAGACCCGCCACGATCCGCAGAAGGGTGGTTTTTCCTGCGCCATTTCTGCCGAAGAGCGCAATGAATTCGCCTGCGCCGACAGACAGGTCCAAGCCCCGCAAAGCCGAAAACCTGCCGAAATATTTAGCCAGTCCCCGGACTTCGATCATAGAGATGCTTTCCCTGGAGTCTTTGCGTTTAATCTACGGTTTCTTCAACAACAGCGCAATTCTGCGCAGGCGACGCTTGCTCTCTTCGCGCTGCCTGGCAAATTCCTGTTCCCCGAGCGCCTGCGTCTCATGGCGGTGATCGAGATCGGCGACGAAATCGAGCAGCTCGTCCCGGCGCGCCCTTATCTGGCGCAGACGGAAATCGGCTGAAGCGCTGGCACTGCTGTCAGTTCGATTGAAGGCATACCAGAGGACAAGGACAAAACCCATCAGCAATAAGGGCCCGATCACGAGCGCATTTCTGCCGATGACGTTGGGCATCGATCTCACATCGGCTTGCGATGTGTCGGGCGTTTCCGCTTGGGGCGAAGCGGTTTCGGGGACCGCGGTCCCCCCTGATAATTGCCAGACCACCTCGGTCCCTGCCTTGATTGGGGCGCTCGCATAAACGGAAAAATTCTTCTGCGAGTCGGCTTGAAGTTTTTTGAGCCCTTTTCCGGACAGAGCCAGATCCTCGGGGATCACTCCGACATCGACGGATCCGACATCCTGATAAAACTTTTTTGTATACGTGTAGCTTCTTTTGGCGTAGGGCAACAGAAGCTCGACCTCAAACTTGGTCACCCCGGGCTTCAGCGGATAGAGGGAGTAATAGCTTTTTCCGTCGGCGCTCTCCAGCGCCGACTGGACCAAGGCCATCGATGATCCCGGAGCCGTAACCCGCAGCGTCGGCGGCTCGATGATCCCGGATGGCTTGGCGATGCGGAAATTTCCCTCCGGGCGGGTGAAGGTTCTCGGCGGCTTGGTTTTGTTGTCGAGAGTCACGGTCTCGAGCGTTTTCAGCTGGTCGCCGACCAGCTGAAAAGCTATGGTGTCCGAGTCGACCTGGACGTCCTTCGTGGACGTCGTCGGTTCGTAGATGCCTATCTCGACCTGTGCCTTCCCCGCGGTGAAGGCCACCTGTGCGTGGTAGTTCGCCCCCTTGTAATTGGCGCGAATCATGAGCCTCTGGTCTTCCGGAAGCCCCTCGATCCGGAAATGACCCGAAGCGTCGGATGAAACGGTTTTGATGACGCTCATCCCTCCGCCAAGTTCGATGACGTCCAGTTCGACATGGCGGGCAACGATCGACGGATCGGTCAGATTGACCAACCGTCCCTCCACAACACCTTTGTGCTGGGAGAAGGCCGGCGGGAGGAGCGCGAGCCAGAATAAAACAAGCAGGATTTGTGTCTTTCTCATTTCAGAACCGGTGACCGCAGTCCGCGCAAAATTTCTTGCCGGAAATTTTTTCAGCACCGCACGAGGGGCAGAGCGGGGCATCCCGCCGGCTCTTTGGGCCGGGGCCGGACAGTTTTGCTTTTCGTACGGCGATCTCTTTTTCTATGGCTTCATCCAGGTTTTCCGCAGCATCGAGCTGATCCAATCGCTCGAGAACAGCGGCCGCCTCGTTCTTGTACCCCGCCTCGAGCTGCCCGAAATCCGCATCAGACAGCCTCCCCATTTTGTATTCGAATTCAAGGTCCCTGAGATTCTGGTAGATGACGTTTTTTCGATCGAGCAGCCGGTCCAATTCCGTTTCAGCCAAAAGATCGATGTCCAGGTTGCCTTCGGATTCCCTGAATAAGGGGTGTAGCGTGTAAAATCCCGCGATCATTACGACCGCTGTGCATGCGATCCAGAGCATTGGTTTTTCCTCGCCGGCCGTGCCGCTTCCTATCTGGGTTCCGATGCCACAAAGCCTGACCGCCCACTGCCGACTGCAGCCTTCCCGCCGGTTTTATCCGGCCACAGGCAGATGACTGCACCCAGCAACATGACTGCCGAGCCAAACCAGATCCAGAATACCAGTGGATTCACGAATGCCTTAATCTGACAGATCATGCCGTCATCGGACATGCCTGCGAAAACGACGTAGAGGTCCTCTTTGGGGGTGCTGTACAGCGCAACCGTAGTTGTCGTCTGTCTCTCGCCGCTGTTGAAAACTCGTTGTTCCGGCCTCAGGACTTGAACGAGCTGGCCGTTCTTGTAGGCGTCCAGGGTTACCTGGCCGAACTGGTAGTTCGAAGTCTGTCCCTGACGAAAACCGGCCATCTTTAGTGAATAGTCGCCGATCTTCATTTCCTGCCCGGTCGTCAACTGCTGCGTCGATTCCCGGTTGAAAGCGTTTCCCGAGAGTCCCACAAAGATCAGCACAACGGCAAAGTGGACAATGTAGCCGCCGTAGCGCCTCTTATTCTTCAGTGTAAGATTTTTCAGGGCTACGAAGAAGTTCTCCCCTCTGCTCCGAACGCGGATCGCGGCGCCCTTGTAGAACTCTTCGACAATGGTTGAAAAGACGAAAAGGCACAGGGTCAGGCAGGTGATTGCGTAAAAACTCCGCATCCCGCCCGCGACAAGTGCGACACAGGCAACCAGAGCGAAAAGCGCGGGCCAGAAGAACGCCTTTTTGAGGCTGTCGAAAGAGGTCTTGCGCCAGGCAAACAGCGGTCCCACGCCGGTGAGCAGGAGCAGGATCAATCCGACCGGGATGTTGATGTTGTTGAAAAACGGGGGGCCCACGGTGATCTGGGTTTTTCGGATCCACTGCGACAGGACGGGGAACATCGTGCCCCAGAAGACGGCAAAGCAGGC
>Ga0326727_10012164_pt1 | contig 19693 bp, 23 predicted proteins | sample MB2enrmetagenome_FD_207643 | JGI IMG/M metagenome (GOLD analysis project Ga0326727, IMG submission 207643) | Lab enriched peat soil microbial communities from McLean, Ithaca, NY, United States - MB29MY | ecosystem: Environmental > Terrestrial > Soil > Wetlands > Peat | place: USA: New York...
GTCGTAGCATATTTGCCTCCGAAATGATCAGCATAACGCTCTCATAGTAGCCGGAACTGTCAAAAGCTACAGCTGAAATCTTTTGCGCAAGCTCAGGGAATCAGGGTAGATTTCCTTGGGTGCGCCAGCGTCTCGCCGGCGTTTGCGGGAGAACCCGGCCTATGAAATCAAAGAGTGCAATGACGCTGGATCGTGTGCTGTCCCGCTTTGGCCTTTCCTCCAGGACCGAAGCGCGAAAGACGATCCTTGGCGGAAAAGTCAAAGTCAACGGCCGCGTCGTGCGCGATCCCGATCAATGGACCAATCCTCTCGTCGACGCCATCCACATCGACGGGAATCGTGTCCGGCAGGCTCGAAGGACCTATCTGCTGTTTTATAAGCCCAAGGGGGTTATTACAAGCCACGGCGATCCCGGCGCCAGAAGAACCGTTTACGATTGTCTTGGCCCGAATATGCCCTGGGTGGTGCCGGTGGGGCGGCTGGACAAGGACACTTCCGGACTGCTGCTGCTGACGAATGATACGGAATTTGCCAACCATGTCACCGACCCGGCATCCCGGGTGAAGAAAACCTACCTTGTAAAGGCCAATACGCTGGTCAGCGACGAACTGATCGAGAGGCTCGCGCAAGGCCTGACGCTAAAACGAGGCGACCGGTCGGAACCCGAGAGCGTGCGGCGCGTGGAAGACCGGGGGAAATACAGCTGGCTCGAAGTCGTTCTGACCGAAGGCAAAAACCGCGAGGTGCGCCGTCTTTTGGAGGCGGTGGGACTGAAAGCGCTCAAGCTGGTCCGGACCCGCATCGGTCCATGCACGCTCGAAGGGCTCCAGGTAGGCGAGTGGCGCGATCTCGTCCGGTCGGAGCTCAATAGCCTGCTAGGATCATAGATAGTTTTGAGTCTCTGAGGCTTCGAGTTTATAGTAGCTCCTATGCTGCAACGGCTCTTCAAACTCAAAGAAAACCGTACGGATGCAAAAACGGAAATGATGGCCGGCGTCACGACCTTCATGACGCTGTCGTACATCATTTTCGTCCAGCCCACGGTGCTTTCATCCTGCGGCATGGATTTCGGGGCGGTGCTTGTGGCGACCTGCGTCTCGAGCGCGGTCGCGACTTTTCTGATGGCATTCTACGCCAATTACCCGATCGCACTTGCGCCGGGTATGGGCCAGAACTTCTTTTTTGCCTATACGGTCGTCCTCAAAATGGGGATCCCATGGCAGAAAGCCCTGGGAGCGGTTTTTCTCTCCGGCGTCCTGTTTCTGGCGCTCTCTTTTTTCGGTTTCCGCGAGAAGCTGATTGACGGGATCCCGGGGTCGCTCAAGGAGGCGATTGCGGTCGGGATCGGACTGTTCATTGCGATGATCGGGTTTCAGTGGTCCGGCATCGTTGTCGGCTCCCCCAGCACCCTGGTCGGTCTTGGCTCGCTTCACAGCGCCCCCGTTCTGCTTTCCATTTTTGGTCTTCTCCTGACGGTCACTCTGGTGGCCGCACGAGTCCGCGGCGCCCTCCTCTGGGGCATCCTGGCGACCGGCCTGGCCGGATTGCCTCTCGGCGTCGTGAAGTATCACGGGATTCTGGGGCCGGTGCCGTCCCTTGCTCCCACATTCCTGAAGCTCGACATCGCGGGCGCGTTCGATCTCGGGCTGGTCAGCGTCATATTCGTCTTCTTCTTCCTGGCGCTCTTCGATTCCGTGGGAACTCTGATCGGAGTCAGCAACCAGGCCGGCCTGCTCGTAAACGGCAAGCTCCCCCGTGCGCGCGAGGCCCTCTCGGCGGATGCGTTCGGCTCGGTGTCCGGCGCCCTGATGGGGACTTCGACCGTGACGGCCTATGTCGAAAGCGCGGCGGGGGTCGCCGAAGGAGGGCGGACCGGCCTCGCCAATGTCGTTACCGGCATCCTGATGCTGGCTGCGCTTTCTCTCTATCCGCTCTCGAGAATGGTTGGCGACGGATTCAAGCTGCCGAACGGACAACAGGTCTATCCTGTAGTGGCGCCCGCTCTGATCGTGGTTGGGAGCATGATGCTCGGCAATGTGCGGAGGATCCGTTGGGACGATGCGACTGAAGCCATCCCTGCGTTTTTGACGATGGCCCTCATGCCGTTTGCCTTCAGCATCACGGAAGGGATCGCCTTCGGTTTCATATCCTATTCGCTATTGAAGCTGATTACGCGGCGGGGACGCGAGGTGCACGGCCTGGTTTACCTCTTTGCGGCGTTGTTTGTGATCCGCTACATCTATCTTCAGTAACCTAGTCGGAAACGAAGATCTTACTGAACGAAAAAACCAAGTGGCTAGTGATCGCCTGACCATTTAAGCTCGCCGGCCGGAAGTGGGCAGAGGAAATCATGTCGTTAAAGCTGTGGAGCAGCGCCTTATCGGACGGGTATTCGATAACGCTCTGCACCTTGGCTGCGCCGCTGGAGTCGACCACGGTATCAACAGAAAAACTGTCGTCGGTTCCCCCATGCGAAATCCGGTCGCCGAATTCCAGGAGATAGAGATCATGGATGGCCGCAGGGCCGCTTCGGCCCGAAATTTTGAACACTCCGAGTTTTTTCGAAAAATTGATGCTCACCTGATGACTGTCCGCCGGGGTAAAAGGGTAAAGGAGCAGCGGGGACTGGGCTTCAACCCCGAGGTAATAGGGAGTGACGGCGATGTAAATTAATAGAAAGAACACGGAGGCCATCACGGTTCCAAGCGCTCTCGTCCCATACCACATGCGCTCGGTCGTGCGCATGATGGACCAGTAGCGTTCGAGTTCGTTCCGCGCACGCACTCGCCAGGGTTCCTCGGCAAGCCGAAGCTTCACCAGGTCGCCCAGAAATGCCGGGGCCCCTACCCTTTCCAGCGATCTCAATCGACGATGCAACGCGGACAGGCTTTCAAGTTCTTTCCGGCAACTTGCGCACTCGCCGAGGTGTTGGGATACCTGAACCGCAACATCGGCTTCAAGGACTTCGTCAAAGAATTCCGACAGCAGTGGTAAAACCCTTTCACATAACATGATGGCCTCAGGTGGAGCTGATTGCCCCTGTCAGACAGCGCTTAAGCGTCTCTCTCCCCCTGGCAATCCTGGACTTGACCGTACCAAGGGATATCTTCATCGATTCCGCGATCTCCTCGTAGGAGAATCCCTGTATGTCACGCATCACTACCGCAACTCTTTGCTGCAACGGCAGTTGCCGAAGCAGACGCCCGACTTCCGCGTGCTCTTCCTGAATGAGGAGAGCCTCTTCGGGGCTTTGGGTTTCCGACTTCAGGGTGCAAAAGAGCTCATTCCCTGGGCTTTTAGCCAGGTGCTCCTCCAGCGAAACGGTTCCTCGACGCCTGAGCCGGTTCCACCAGCGAAAACGGTTCGCCGCCCGGTTGACGGCGATGGAGTGAATCCATGTCTTTAAGGAAGATTCTCCTCGAAAGGAACCCATCTTGCGAAAGATGGTGAGGAACACCTCCTGGGAAACATCCAGCGCTTCCTCCCGATCTCCCAAAATATGAAACGCCAGGCCGAAAACCATTGAGCTGTACCGCTCGAACAGCTCCTCAAAGGTTAGCCCAACCCTGGAGCCAACATTATCGAGGTTCGACCCTTGGGTTACTGCACTGGTCTCTTTATGCAGCGCCAGTTCATCCGGATACATAACCCTATCCACGTCCGAGCCTGAACGTAACACATGCCCTCTCTTGTCAGACATCCTTCAGGTGAAAAAAGTTCCAATTACTTAGAAAAAGCTTCAGAGCCGGGTGCACTCCGGCGGATCCCCTTGGCTATGGCGAAATCTCCGGTTTCCCCGGTTTTCCGACTGCCAAAAGCTCATCAATCTGTTCAAGGCTCACATTTTGCACTTTTTCCAAGTATTCTGAAATTCGAAGCAACTTCTCCATTTGGGAGTTTTTATCCGGAGCCGCAGAAATATAGGTGTGAAGGCGTTCATGAAGATAGGGGACGTTGTTTCCCGGCGGGGCTTTCTGCATCAGCGACTGTTCCACAACATAGAGAACCAGCGAAGGAGAATAGTACTTTGCCGCTCCGTAGAGAATCGAAACCAAGACAACAAGCGAACCGATAACAACAGATCGCTTCCGAATTGTCATGGGGATTCGGCCTCCGCGTGCAAGTATATCAGATACCGGGTGCAGGCGACAGGATGCAGGGCGAAACCCAGCCAACCTGAATCTTGCATCCTGCCTCCTGTATCCTGTATCCTGCATCCAACCAGAAATATCAGGAGTTCATCACATGGGTTGCCCTCAATGCCAGAGTGACGAGATCAGCCCCTCGGGCGTATGCCTTATCTGCGGATACCGGATCCCGGCTGCAAAGCCCAAGGAAGCGGAATCCGAAGCTGTCCGGGAGGATGACCGCAACTACTCAGGGATGATCGAAATCGATTATTCAGAGGGGAAGGCGGAATCCTCAGAAAAGAGCGAAATTCCCGAATGGCGGCAGCAATTGTCCCAGCGGCTGCACGAGATCAAGCAAAGGAAGGAGATGGCGGCAACGTCTCACAATGAGGCTAAGCCTCCCGTAACCCAGGCGAAAGCTGAAAGCTTGAGTGCCCTGCAGGCCAGGCTCCTCGAAAAAATGCCGGTGCGCAAGCCCCCGGCCCCCCCGGTCGCAGCGCCCCGGCAGAAAACGCTCGAGCCTCTGAAGCCGGAGCCTGTGACGCAGGCCGTGCCACGAACGGACCCGCAGGAAATCCGGACCCTGATCGACAACGCCGTATCCCGGCAAGCCTCACCAATGGCCGGGCCGGGAGCGCCGGCCCAGGAGTTCGAGACAACCGGGCTTTCCGGCTACGTGCCGGAGCTGGCCGAAGGTGAGGAAGGGAAATTAATCCTGCTTTCCCGGACGCTCGCCGGCCTGGTCGATTTGATTGTGGTCCTGCTTTGCACGGGAGCTTTCATCATTGCGGCAGATGTCTTTTCCGGGGTGATCAGTCTGGATTACATAAGCCTGATCATTTTTTCAGCCTTGTTTTTGCTGAATTATTTTGTGTATTCCCTGTTCTTCCTTTCCGCCTCAAGCCAGACCATAGGAATGATGATGACCGACCTGCGCGTGGTCGGGATGGACGAAAGGCGCCCTTCGACCGGCCGGCTCGTGGGGCGTTGCTGCGGACACCTTCTGTCTGTGTTTGGCCTGGGAATCGGCCTGCTGTTGAGCCTCTTTAGCCGGGAGAGTCTGTGTTTTCACGATTGGCTCTCAGGCACACGCGTCGTGCGAGTGTGAGAAGATTGAGCCGCGAAACACACGAAAAGGATTTTGCCCCCAACGATGCTTCGTGTGTTTCGCGGCTCAATCTTCTCAAAAGCCGGACAGCTTTTGCGCCTCGGATTGCGGCAGGCCAATGATGAAGCGCACCTCGTCTCCCTCGAGCCGTAGCGAGCTGACTTCATTGTCATGAATGACCGAAAACCCTGTGGCGGTTTCATCCGACTTGCGCGCGTTGGGGAATCTCTGCTGAAACCACGCCTGCATGGATTGGAAGAACTTGTCCGCTTCATCGGCGTCATCCCAGACGGTGTCGACTAGGGCCGCACTTTTCCCGGCTTCATTTTCCAGGAGCAAAACCTGGTCGCCACCCCACCCGGCCGCGGATCTCCTGGCCCGCTCTTCCGAAAGGTGCTGACTCAGAAGAAGACTCAGCGAAAACTCACCCAATACATTCTTGTAGACAGCTTTCCAATTGCCCCCGAGCTTGGCCGCGACCTTTTCCGCATCTACCGGCTTCGGTTCGTCCCGCTTGCCATAATATTTTTCGGGATGAAGGATCTGTTCGGTGGAAGATGGGAGATCCGAATAAATTTTGTTGATCGAATCCCACGACGGATTCTGCGCCCAGATCTTCTGCAAAAACGAAGCGCCGTTTGCGTAGGGGAAGAAAAGAGTCTCCTGCAGAAAGTGAGGCGCGTTCTTAAAAACGGGGAACTCAGACTGCATAGCTTCCAGCATGGTGCGCATGGCGAAGGCGAGGTCCGGCAGCTGCGAAAAAGTCCTTTTGACCGGTTCGAGCTCGTAGTTGAGCATCACGACCGTCGCGTCCCCTTCCCAGAGCGCCTGGTGCGCCAACTCCCTGTCGTTGTTGTGCAGCTTGGCGTCTTCCTTGACCGTTTTGTTCAGATCAAAGTATTGATCCTGCAGGGCGTGATCCAGTTCGTGGACCATAGCCGGCTTCTGTTCGGCTACGGGGAGCCAGGACGCGATAAAAAAGGTCTTGCGATCCGTGTCGTAGAACCCCGAAATTTGTTCCGCATACAGTTGCAGGACAGACGCTTTGTAGTCGACGGAAGCGGGAATGAGTCCGAGAATGTGAAGGAGTTTCCCCTCCTCCTCGAGTTCGCCCGGGTCGTAACTTTCCTTGATTTGTTCGTTCAGATACTCTGTGATCTCGGCGCGGCTTTTGACGCCGCGGGAAATCGGGGTTTTGGGCGCAAGTCCTCGAAGGCGAGCCGTCACCTGAATCAGGTCATCGGCGGTCTTTAAGAGTTCGGAAGGATTGGTTTCCTGCACCAGGGCCAGGGCGCCGCCGCCCAAAGCCACGATCGCCGCCAGCCACAAAACCCATCGGATACGCATTCTGCTCTCCTGCTTCAAAGAATGCAGGATACAGGATGCAGGATGCAGGATACAACCGTTTCCCTGCCTGAGGGCATCCCTAAACGCGCAAACCCGAAACGTCCAGCTTGCATCCAACATCCTGCATCTTGTACAGTAGCGCATATGAATCCGCTGATCCCCTTGTGCGTTATGGGCGTTTTGGTTGGTGCCGTGGCCGTTTTGTTTATTCTCGCGTCCGTATACCTCGGACCGCGGAAACCGAACCCGGCCAAAGATTCCCCGTTTGAATGTGGTTTTCCCTCCGAAGGATACGACAAGGGCGTGATGCCGGTGCGTTTCTACATCATCGCGATGCTCTTCATCATCTTCGATGTGGAGTTGGCATTCTTGTTTCCATGGGCTGTGGTGTTTCGCTCCCTTGGACTGTACGGCTTTACGGAAATGCTTGTTTTCTTTGTCGTGGTGGGCGTTGGCTTCGTCTACGCATGGAAGATCGGCGCGCTCGAATGGGAATAGAAAACTCAGTGAACGAAGCTCCTGATTTCTGTCTCCGGCTTCTGCGGGAGAATTGCCCCGAAGCGGTTCTGGACACTCTGCTGCCCCAGGGAGATCCCACGGCGATGATTCGGCCGGAGTTTTTGTCAAAGGTCATCGAATTCCTGAAGAATGAACCGCGCCTGCTCTACAACGTCCTGATCGATATCACGGCCATCGACTACCCGGAGCGAAATCCGCGCTTTGATGTCGTCTATCAGCTTTTGTCGCTCCCCTTCAACAGGCGCTTGCGCCTGAAGGTTTCGGTGGGCGGCGCCGAACCGGTGGTGGATTCTCTGACCCCGTGGTGGGGATCCGCGAACTGGCTCGAGCGCGAGGTCTGGGACATGTTCGGGATCCGGTTTGCGGGCCATCCGGAGCTGAAGCGAATCCTTTTGTACGAAGAGTTCCAGGGACACCCGTTGCGTAAAGATTATCCCATTGACAAAAGACAGCCCCGGATTGGACCCAAAGTCTGAGGTGATCGTGGCCGAAACCGTAGAACTCACAATTGACGATCAGAAAATTCGAGTGCCGAAAGGGATGCTGGTCATTGAGGCAGCCCAATCGGTGGGAATTCGGGTCCCTCATTATTGTTATCACCCCGGGCTTTCGGTCGTGGGCAGCTGCCGGATGTGCCTGGTGGAAATTGAAAAGATCCCGAAACTGCAGCCTTCCTGTGCAACGCCTGTCGCGGAAGGGATGATTGTGCGCACGCACACGCCGGAAACCTTGAAAAACCGGCGCTCTGTCCTGGAATTTTTGCTTACCGACCATCCGCTGGACTGTCCTGTCTGCGACCAGGCCGGCGAGTGCGAGCTCCAGAACTACTACATGGAGCACGGCCTCTACGATTCACGTTTCGACGAGAACAAAACCAAGCGAAAGAAGGCCCGCCCGATCGGGCGTTACGTCATCCTGGATCAGGAGCGGTGCATTCTGTGTACGCGATGCGTACGCTTCACGCGCGAAATATCCAAAACCTCGGAACTGGGGGTCATTGACCGTGGTCATCGAAGCGAGATCGATGTGCTTCCGGGATTCGAGGTGTCGAATCCCTATTCCGGCAACCTGGTTGATGTCTGCCCTGTAGGCGCCCTAACCGACCGTGATTTCCGCTTCAAATGCCGTGTCTGGTTTTTGGGAAGCACCCCGTCGATCTGCCCGGGATGCAGCCGCGGCTGCAATATCGACATCCACTTCAATGAGCGCTTTAACCCGCGCTATCACGATCAGCGTGTTCACCGCCTGAAGCCCCGGTTCAACGAAGCCGTCAATGGGCACTGGATCTGCGATGAGGGCCGGTATTCCTACCACTCGATCGATGCGCCCAACCGCCTGAGGAATCCCCTGATGAGGCGGGGAGAAGGGTATGTCGAGGTCCCCTGGCAGGAGGCGATCGGGGAAGTTGCAAAATCCATCAAGCAGGTTCTGGCAAAGCACGGACCGGCGGGCATCGCCCTGCTGATTTCGCCCAAGTCGAGCAACGAGGAGTTGTTCCTGGTTCGCCAACTTTTCAAGGATCAGCTGCGGGTCGAGAACATCGAAAGTAAAGTGCCGGAAAATAGGCCGGTCTACTCCGATGATTTCCTGATCACGGCCGATAAAAACCCGAACGCACGCGGAGCGGTCGCGCTTTTCCCGGCCGGCCCTGATCCAGAGGAACTGCTGCGGGCGTGTGCGGGGGGGAAAATCCATTTCCTCCATATTTTCCAGCACGATTTAACCCGTGGATACGACTTGGGGCGCGTTCGTGAAGCCCTGGGCAAAGTGGATTGCGTTGTCTTCCAGGGTTCATGGGAACAGCCCACGGCAAGCCTGGCACACATTCAGCTTCCTTCGGCCGTTTATGCCGAGAAAGAGGGCACCTTCACCAACATTCAGGGGCGTGTGCAGCGGTTCCAGGCCGCGGTCCCTCCCATCGGGCAGTCCCTTCCCGACCTCGAAATCCTGGCCCTTCTGGCGGGGGAGCTTGGGATTCGCGGAATCGGCGCCTCTGCGGAAGAAAACTTCGCGGAAATCGGGAAATCGGTTGAGGCTTTTGCCGGGATGACCTGGCAGACCGTGGGGAAAACCGGGCAGTTATTGAAATAGATAAGGTGCGGAGGGATTCGGGGGGCAGTCCCCCGGAGGCAACATCTGACGGGCATAGGGAATAATATGTGGCTTGACGTTTTGATCGTATTGGTGAAGGCGCTGTTTTTCCTGACCTGTGTCCTGACCCTGACTTCGCTGTTGACCTGGATGGAGCGGAAACAGTCCGCCGTCATGCAGGACCGGCTCGGCGCCAACCGTGCGCCAATCCTGGGGATTCGGGCTTTCGGGCTGCCTCACATTCTTTCCGACGCGCTGAAGATGTTCTTCAAGGAAGACTATGTGCCGCCCGGAGGCGACAAGCTGCTGCACACGGCCGCGCCCATGGCCGCGCTCTTTTTCGCGCTCATGAGTTTTGCGGCGATCCCGTTCGGAGATGCCATCGAGGTCGCGGGGCGAAGGATTGATCTGCTCGTGCTTCCCCTGAATGTCGGGCTGCTGTTCGTCTTCGCCATGATGTCGCTCGGCATCTACGGCACGTTCCTCGCCGGCTTTTCCTCAAACAACAAGTTCGCATTCCTGGGCGGACTGCGCGCCTCCAGTCAGATGATCAGCTACGAGATAACGATGGGCGCCACGCTGGTCGGGATCCTCATGATTTTTGGCACCTTGGATCTCGGCCAACTGACCCGGGCGCAGGGCGGCCTTCTCTGGGGCTGGTTGCCGAAATGGGGCATTTTTTTTCAGCCGCTGGGATTTCTTCTCTTCGTCACCGCGGGAATGGCGGAGACGAAGCGCATTCCCTTCGACCTGCCTGAAGGGGAATCCGAGATCATCGGCTACTTCCTCGAATACAGCAGCATGAAGTTCGGCGCATTCTTCATGGCGGATTTCGTGGAGACGATTCTGATTGCCGCGCTGATTGCTACCCTGTTTTTCGGGGGTTGGCAGATTCCGTATCTGCAGTCGAATGGCTTCCACCTGCCGTGGGGCTCTGTTCACGTCTTGCCCCATCTGCTCGTGACGCTGCTCCAGATTGCGGCTTTCGCCTTCAAAGTGTTCTTCTTCTGCTGGTTCCTGCTGCTGATCCGGTGGACGCTGCCTCGTTTCCGTTACGATCAGCTCATGCGCCTCGGGTGGAAGTACCTGCTGCCCATCTCCGTCCTGAACATATTTGTTACCGCTCTCCTGCTGCTGATATTCAGACGCTGACCTGCCGCCCAGCGATCCTTTGGGCAGCGCCCTTCGTTCCGGGATGGGGCCGGCGTCTTTCAGCGTTTCATCATCGATTGGATGGCGCTGCGCAGGGCATGGGTATCTTGGGCGTACGGGTCTTGGGCGTCCGTCTGCCCCGGGAACATGGGGGCTCCGAAATCGATCCTGACCTTATGCGCCCGAATTCGTGAGCTGTCCCGCGCCCAAACCTGGTGCGTTCCCTGGATGGCCACAGGCACAATCGGCACGGAAAGCTCTCTCGAAAGGATTACCGCTCCTTTTTTGAATTCCTGCAGACTCTCGTCGAAGGACCTTCCCCCTTCAGGGAAAATACACAGGACATGCCCGGCCCTCAGGCCATAGGCCCCAGCCTTCATGGCGCGCAGCAGGTGAACGTCGGGATCGACCGGAACGATGTTCGTCAGACGGGCCACAAGTTTCATGAGGCGGCTGTCGAACATTACGCTGTAGCCGACAAAAAACATTTTGCGGAAAACGCGGAAGGGAAGCGTGGCCGCGAGGACGAAAGGGTCCAGGTAACTCTGGTGGTTGGGACAGATCAGGTAAGCTCCGTTGGCGGGCAGCTGGTCCAATCCCCGCGTTTCAAGCCCGAGGAGAGTCCGGAAGAGAAGGCAATAAAACAGCCGGAGCAGGATATATTTGCAAACGGTGACCGGCGTGCCGGACAGGCGAAACGGCACAGCCTCTTGCTGGCCGATGGATTCCTCCGAAAGAATTTTCTTCCAGCTCTGGCGTTCCTGTGTGCCCGTAGGCGTCACCACTCCGGCCTGCTGTTCCAGGTGAAGGACAAGATCGCGCACGGTGAGAATGTCAGAGCCGAAGCCATCCGGCAGTTGCAGGTTCAGCGCCTGTTCAAGGCTGGCGAGAAGCTCGACCCGCTCCATCGAATCGAAGCCCAAGTCCAGCTCCAGATTCATATTTGCCTCGATCGGCATGTCCCGGCGGTATCGGCCCCGGAGGCAGTCGACCACCTCCTGTCCGACGGCGGACTGAAGCAGAGCCAGGTCTTCCTGCCCGGATTCCGCCGGTGCCGGCGTATCCTCCGAAGGCCGCAGCTGCCCGCTTTCGACCAGTTTCTTGAGTTCAAGCCTTTTGACCTTGCGTGTCGTGGTCCGCAGGAGCGGCTCGCTCTGCACCTGGTAGCTCATGAGGCGCTTGTATTGGGGGAGTTGGTTCGAGAGGCCGGCAATCTGGTCGCGGAGCGCTTCCCGCGCGTTGACAATCTTCTTGGACTTCAGGTATTCGAAGTTCGGCACCACGACGGCGTGCAGCCGCTCTCCTCTTTCCTGGAGGCTACAGACTCCTATGACGGCGATTTCCTGAATGTACGGGGACTGGGCATAATGAACTTCCAGTTCGTCCGGGTAAATGTTTTTCCCGTTGGGCAGGACGATGACTTCTTTTTTCCGTCCCGTGACGAAGAGGTTTCCTTTGGCATCCATCCGGCCGAGATCTCCCGAGCAAAACCATCCATCCTTGTTGGCCTCCTCGGTGGCGCCGGGATTTTTATAATATCCTTTCATCACCATCGGTCCCCGGATCAGGATCTCCCCGGTTCCCGTTTCGTCAGGCGATAGGATTTTGATCTCCGCACCCGGAAGCGGGGGGCCGACGGAACCCACCACGTTTTGCTCGACTCTGGTAACCGTGCAGGCGCCGGTCGTCTCTGTGAGCCCATAGCCCTGGAGTATGGTGAACCCCATGTCATGAAAATCCTGTGCAACCTTCGGATCAAAGGAAGAGCCGCCGCTGACAAACAGGCGGAGGTTGGGACCGAAGCTCCGGTGCACTTTTGAAAACAGGATCCTCCCCAGGTTCAATCTCAGGAAACGCAGGCTGAAGCGGTTCAGCCGAAGCATTGCCCGATAAAGCTTGCGAACCCGGGGCGGCCGTTTCGAGAGTTCCTCTTCGATCCGGTCGTGAAACAGATAAAAGAACTGCGGCACGGTCGCCAGGATGGTGATGCAAGCCTCCTCCAGCGCCTGGAGGATCTCCGAGCGCTTCAGCGTATCGGCGAACACCACTTGCGCTCCGATGTAAAGAGGCACGAGGACATTGATGATGGAGGCCAGGACATGTTGAAGGGGCAGCAGACAGAGCAGCGCATCATTCTCGTCGGCGTCAATCGCGCCGAAAATGCTCTGAAGCTCGCCGACGATATTCGATTGCGTCAGCATCACCCCTTTCGGCGTGCCTGTCGTTCCCGATGTGTAGATGATGGTGACCAGATCCGAAGGCTGGCTCTCCGGGAGCGCCGGCGGCCTGGCGAGCCCGGTGGCCCAGGCGATCAGGCCGGCAAGCTCCGCGCGTGCGTCACGGTCACCTGCGACGGGATCGAAGGAGATGATGCGCCGGGGCGGACGGGAGTCTTTAACCGCGGCCTGAAGCTTTGATAAGTGCAGCCCGCTGACGAAGATCACACCCGCTTCCGCGTCATCCAGCAGACGGCGCCACTCGGCGGGAGAGATTTGCGTGTCCAGAGGGACGGCGACCATGCCCGAGAGGTAAATGCCGAGATACGCCACGACCCATTCCGGGCGGTTCTCGGAAAGGATGGCCACGCGGCTGCCGTGTTTCAGGTCCAAAGCGAGCAGGCCCGTTGCGACAGAATTGGCCTGGCGGTAGGCCTCATGATAGGGGACGGTGGGGTACCCGTCGGGAGTCTTCAGACGGAAGGCGACTCGATCCGGGAAACGCCGGACGATCTTTTCGAATTGTTCATTGAAAGTTCTCGGGACTTTTGGCGTGACCAAGAGTGAAGGCCTTTGAGACGTGGGGTCTTGGCGTCTTTGAGTTAAACCCGAAGGCTCGAAGAGTCCGAGCCTCCAAGGAATTATTCATCCAGTTCTTTCATTTCCTTCTCGATCACGGACGTGTAGCGAGAGTCCGGCGAAAGGGCCGTGGCCGGAGCCGTGGCCGGGGCTCGCAGTTTCTTGAGCAACAGGACCAAGATCCACGCTCCCAGCGGCAGCGCCGCCCAAGGCAGCACATAGACGAGCGCATTGAACCCTTTGGCGCGCGGGGTGACCAAAATTCTTTCCCCGTATCGAGCGACATAGATGTCCAGGATCTCATCGCGGCTCTTGCCTGCCGCCACCATGCTGCTCACCTCGTTCCGGATCTGTTGCGCGATTTCGGAATCGTGCTGTGAAACGGGCTGAGACCAACAGCAGGGCGCGATCAGGTGATCTTCGATTTCACGGGCCGCATCCGAGGCCTGCTTCGCCCCGGCAGCGAACGCCATCAGAGTGCAAAAAAGAACCCCTGTCGTCACACCCGTGAAAAACCTGGAGATGGATAATGGCTTCATGATACAGCTACTCCTTTTTAGTGAAGCGCCACTTGCAGTAGCCTTCCCCCACTGGATCGGGAGGGCAGGCGAGGCACGCGGTTTCGATGGCCGGATCGATGGCCCGCGCAAACCCCGGGAATCCTATGGCCGAGACTTGCTTGCAGGGGAAATCCCGAAGTCCCTTGCGGCGGCGAGCATGCTGCGCGCGGCACTCGATCATCCTCAATTCCAGAACGCTTTTCCCGGTCCAGAGGACTTCCTGCCTGTTTGCCAGCGAATACATGCGCAGGTTCAGAGCCTGCTCCAGCGCGGGAAGGCCGCCGTGATCGGGAATCCCGAAGGCTGTCTTGATTCGGTCGGCCTCGATGGGAGCGAATCGTTGCCAGGAAGCGGCATCCAGCATCATCGCGGTTTCCAGCCCGTATTTCTCTTCGGCCGCCAGAAACCAGCAGCCGTCGTGGGCCGCCCAGTTCTTGGCGTAGATCTCCAGGAGTTTCAACAGGTCTTCGCGCGGCAGTTCGGAGATTTCCTGCATTTGCACCTCACTGTTCAGGAGTTTACCCCGAACAGGCAAAGACTCAAAGACACAAACAGCCCAGCCGTTCACGGGTATAATGCTGTCATTGACGGCCGGACGCAATGAAAAGGAAACCTGGAGCTCGTGAGCTTGAACTCGGGGCGGCCTCGGCTGCTCCCCCCAAGGCCGCGGCACTGCCGGCGCCTGCCGGTGAGGCCATGGCGATGCTCGTCCGCCGGGGATTCCGGCCGGAAAAAACGGCCGGCGATATCCCGTTTCCGCGGCAACTCGATTCGCAGGTCGAGGAGAAGCTTTCCCTTTGGCTGGGTCATTATGCGTTCCGCCTGTTTCTGCGCGGAGCGATACAGAAACCGGAGGGCTTCCTGCCCGCTCAAACAACGCGCTACCTTACGCAGGACCAATCGAAGGGTTACGCCGAGGTTTTGGTGGAGCTCGGGCTGGCGGAGAAAATGGCTCGCGGCCGATACCGGCTGATCTGGGCTGCGAGGAGTTTCGGCGCAACCCTCGAGTGGTATGTCGGGCGAGAGCTTGTGCGGCGCTTCGGGTTCGACGTGGCGACAGGAGTGAAGGTGCATGTATCCGGGGTGGGAGGCGATCTGGACGTGGTCGCGGCTGCGGAAGGGAAACTCATCTACCTCGAATTGAAGTCCTCCCCTCCGCGGAATCTGGCGGCAAACGAGATTGCGGCGTTTTGCGACCGGCTGGCGTTTCTCGGCTCCGACCTGTCGTTGTTTGTGGTCGATACGGCCCTTCGGCTTTCAGACAAGATTGTGCCCATGTTCATGGACGAGTTTGCGCGACGCGGTTTCGAATGTCCGGCAGGGAAGCGGATCGAGGGGCAGATCTGGGCGTTGACGCCGAGAGTCTATCTTGTGAACGGCAGCCGGGACCTGATGCGCAACATCGGGAAGGCGATTGCTGCCGGTTTGAGCGCCCTTTCCCCGTGCAGTTTTTGAGGGTTTGAGTAAACTTGGAGTCTCGAAGGCTCCGAGACGGGAAGAAATGAAGAGGAGCGGCGATGACTGCGATCTGATCAGCGCCGAGGACGGCAGCCTGTATTTTCTTCTCGGAGACGTTTCGGGCAAGGGGGTCGCGGCATCCACGCTGATGTCCCATCTGCAGGCCTCCCACTTGTCCGGATGCTGGAGCGAGCCAGCCGGCTGTTTTGCGAGAGCACTCTCTCGAGCCACCATGCGACGCTGGTCGCCTTGCTCCGCTCGTCAGACGGGTGGTCGAGGCACGGGCGATTGAGGCCACGGGTCTGCCGCTCGGGATGTTTTGCCGTGAGGAATTTTCCGTTTACCGAACACAGCTGGCTAAAGGGGATGGCCTGATTCTGTTTACCGATGGGCTTAGCGAAGCGCAGGCTCGGGCTGGGAACGAATTCGGCGTGCAGCCGCTCGTTGAGATTTTGCGGGCCAAGGACTCGCTGACGGCCGAAGCTCCGGTGCTTGCTTGCGTTTCGAAGGCACTGGTTTTTCGCGCCGGCTCCCCGCCAAAAGACGATCTGACGTTGATGGCCATCGAGCGTTTCGAGTAACCGTGTGTCATGCCCTTCTGGAATGCCGGAAGAATCTTTCGGAGGTATTGGATTTTTGGGGCGGTGCCGGTCCTCCCAATCCTATTTGCCATGACCCCGCACAGGCTCGAGCGCATGTTCGTCTATTACCCGTCCCGGCAGCTCACTGAAGATCCCGGCGTTCTCGGACTCGCTTATTCGGATGTCAATCTCGTTGCGGAAGACGGGGTCAAACTGCACGGCTGGTTCATCCCCTGCGAAGGGGCGCGCATCACGCTGATGATTTTCCATGGGAATGCGGGCAACATGGGACAGCGCCTTGGGTGGATCGAACGGCTTCACGACCTGGGCCTTCACGTCTTCATCTTTGATTACCGCGGTTTCGGCAGGAGTGAGGGCGATCCCTTCGAGGAGGGCCTGTATCGGGATGCCCGCGCTGCGTACCACTGGTGGGTCGGCGAAAGGCAGCCCAAAGGGGAAAAGCTGGTTCTGATCGGCGAGTCTCTAGGAGGGGCGGTTGCGGTGCACCTTGCTGCCGGAACCTCTCCGGCCGGGCTTATTCTCCAGTCGACCTTCACTTCGGCAAAGGACATGGCAAAAACCATGTTTCCGGTGGGGCGGCTGTTTCCGCTGGCCGGGGTGCGATACAACTCCGAAAAAGACATTGCGAAGGTCGTCTGTCCCAAGATCATCATCCATGGAATCCGCGATGAGATCGTGCCTTTCCAAATGGGGAAGACCCTGTACGAAGCCGCGCCGCCTCCCAAATCGTTCTACGCTGTTCCCGAAGCCGGACACAATGACCTGGTGTTGACGGCCGGAGCCGAATACAGCCGGCAATTGAAATTATTTCTATCCGGCCTTGCGCCCGCGGGGCGCCTTGGTTTCTATTGAGCTGCAGAGATCTTTATGGTGCCGGCGGAAGGCAGCATGGATTCCGGGTTTGCCGGGGCCTTGATTTTGAACACTACCGTCAGGACGATGATCAGGCATGCCGCAACCACATACATTTTCCGGTACCCGGCCACGTCCGATATCCAGCCGAAAAGCGGCGACCCCAATCCCATTCCAACGTCGAAGAGCGACAGATAAAGCCCAAGCGCAAGGCCTTTGTTCTCGCGCCCGATAAAGTCGATGACATAGGTGCTGAGTGCCGGAAAGATGAATCCTTGCCCCAGACCGGCAACAAAACCGCACATGACAAATGCCCAGTAGGAATGGACCCCGGCAATCCACAAGAGGTTCAGACCCATCAGGAATGCCGTAGGGATGATGACGCGCTTGCGCCCGTATTGATCCGAAATGCTGCCCAGCCCGAGACGCGTGATAATCGCGGCTGCTGAGAATGCCACAAAAAAGGGCCCCACCCGGCCAAATCCCGCGCTGGCCGCGAAAAGGGCAATGAAGTTGAGAACGGTGCCCCGGACAGCTCCGTGAACGATGGGCATCGACGCGATGATGAGCAAAATCATGAAGGGGCGACCGGCAAGGCCCGAGGCCGGCGGGACCTTGGGCGCGGCTTCGAGCCGGGGCACAGCCTTGACTGCAGCAATGCAAACAAAAGCCGCTGCAAGCATGATCAGGCTCGTGTGAAATACCGCGTCGAAAGTGTACCGGCGCAGGACCTCCTCCGCCAATGCGGGACCGATCGCTCCGGGGACTATCCCGGCGGCTCCGATGATGCCGAGAGACTGAGCCATACGTTCCGGAGGCGCCAGATCCGAGCAGATCGCCAGCATGGCGGTTGTTGCGACGCCCCAACCCATGCCGTTCAAGGCTCGAGTGAGCAGAGCCAAGATCCCGGCGCTCTGGATCAGATAAAATCCCGGCATTGCGGCAATCATAAGCAGGAGGCCTGCGAGTGCCAGTTTCCGACCGCCCTGCCGGTCGAGTGCCCGGCCGAAAAGAGGACGGATCGCAATGGCCGTCAGGCTGTGAATCCCCATAATGAGGCCGACTCGGCTCTTGGAAGGATGAAAGCGATCGAGAAAAAGTGGGAAGAGGTAAAACATCGAAATGCTCAAATACACGAAAAAGTACGCCAACGAAGCAAAAACGAAGTCCCTGCTGAACAATGACCTCTTCACGGTCTATCTCCCAGGACAAATGCCGTAGCATAAAACATCGGCTTGGGAATGAAAACTCCAATATCGATGCGGCGCGCCGTGGCGTGCCATTCGGCCTTCATCGGAGACTCCTGTCGTCAGAGGCCCTGTTTCCATCCCGAACGCCCTTCTCGGCGCGCTCGTGCCATGCGCGTCTCCTGCCCCTGCGGTTAAAGTGCAACTTTGCCCTTTTGGCCAGGATCTCCATGGCAGCCCCGCCCTGAGCCCCACGTGTAAACTCGATCCCGTCTCCGGCAATCTTCCCCTTCCAGGCGGTCTTGAAATCGGTGCCGCTCATTTTGCCGTCCTTGATCGCGGCTTCCCCGGATCGAGGATCGTTCACTGTTCCGGTCAGCGTGGTCCCGTCCGCCTTAAACAGGGGCAATCTCGACACCCTGCGCCCCGGGCGATCCGATTCCCCGTAACGTCGGCGGCCACCGAGGTTGCGGCCAGAGCGAACGAAGCGATCGCTCCGATGAAAGACAGGTTGTTTCGCAGGGGCCCGCGTTCCTCCTTAGGCTCAAATTCCCTATCCATAGCAACGCCGTTTTTGGAAGTGTCGGCAGGTTAGCCAAGCGGGTCAGGGAAGCGCAACAACAGTCAGGAGGTGCTGGAGAGGTTTCACGGGCGAGAAGTCACCTTGACGGTGAGGCGGGCGGTCTTTCTGTTTCCCTGGGCATCCTCGGCAATGAGCTGGTAAACGGTATCTTTATCGGGCTTGACGTCGACGCATCGACTGAGCGATGGCCAGACGTTTTCGACGGGCGGTTCAATGCGAACGCTTTCCGCATTGATGACGCTGTAGCAAAGCTGGGCTTTCTGGCCCTTGAGGACGATGGCTGGCGTGACATAGAACCCCAGGATATTGAAGCGTCCCCCGCCGTAGGCCTCCACGACGGCGCGATCTTGCGCTCGTTTGTTCTCCTCCATGCGCCGGAGGACGGCGCGGCGATCGCTCCACCGTGAATAGTAGACCCATCCCAGGTAGAGACTCGCCATAACGGCCAGCAACAGTATGTGATACGTCCTGCGCATCGAAGACCTCCGTCTGGCCTGATTCTACTTGCGTTGGTCCGCCTCCGGATCCCCTATGATGGCGTTCAGGGTGGGACTTGGACGCATCGCCTTGGCTGCCTTGACAAGGTCGGGGTGGTAATATCCGCCCATATCGACAGAGTGACGCTGTGCCCCCAGCAGCTCGGCGTTGATCTTTGTTTCGTTTTCGCTCAGCTGTTTCCAGATGGAAGCGAAGCGCGCCTGCATTTCCTCGTCTTCCGGCTGCGCAGCCAGCGCCTCCGCCCAGTACAGCGCCAGGTAGAAATGGCTGCCGCGGTTATCAATCTCACCGACCTTGCGCGCCGGCGATTTGTTGTTGTCCAGCAGTTTGCCGATGGCCTGATCAAGCGTCTTGGCAAGCAGCGCCGCCCGCTTGTTTCCGGACCTTTCGGCAAGATGCTCCAGGGAGGCTTCTAATCCCAAAAACTCCCCGAGCGAATCCCAGCGCAAATAGTTCTCTTTCTGGAATTGCCGAACGTGCTTTGGGGCCGAGCCGCCCGCGCCGGTTTCGAAAAGGCCGCCTCCCGCCAGCAACGGGACAATCGACCACACCTTTCCGGATGTGCCGATCTCGAGTATGGGGAACAGATCGGTCAGATAGTCACGAATGATGTTGCCGCCCACCGAAATGGTGTCCAAACCCTTTCGGATGCGATCGAGAGAAAACTTCATGGCCTCGGCCGGTTCAAGAATGCGGATATCCAGGCCCGTGGTGTCGTGATCCTTGAGGTAAAGCAGGACTTTCTCGATGACTTTCCTGTCGTGGGCCCGCTTTTCGTCAAGCCAGAATATGGTTGGGACGCCCGTTGCCC
>Ga0326727_10012165_pt1 | contig 19693 bp, 11 predicted proteins | sample MB2enrmetagenome_FD_207643 | JGI IMG/M metagenome (GOLD analysis project Ga0326727, IMG submission 207643) | Lab enriched peat soil microbial communities from McLean, Ithaca, NY, United States - MB29MY | ecosystem: Environmental > Terrestrial > Soil > Wetlands > Peat | place: USA: New York...
TTTCTGAAGATGGTGGCGCAGGATGGTTACCAGAATGGGGAGACTCACGAGCCCGAATGCCATGCTTGCGCTGTAGACGCCCACGCAGCGTATCCATTCCAACAGGTAGTTGCCGCGGGTACGAAAGACGAACCACTTGTACCCGAGAAAGGCCACGGTAATGGAGATCAAGCTGGAAACCAGCGCCGCGAACATGTAGTTATAAGAGCCCATCCCCCTGGAAAGCCAGTTGATCAGCGCAAAAACGCCATAGCCGAAGACGGTATTGAATCCGCCCACCAGAATGTAACGCGCGAATTGCAGAAACGATTTGTCGGAGCGCTGTTTCACAATCCTCTTGGGGTGAGCAGTCGGAACTCGAGTACCTTAGAAGTTGATGCGCTCTTTCTCAGTGACCATTGGCCGATTCTGAACGAGGGTGTGGATGGAGCCCACATATTCCCCTATGATGCCGAGCGCAATGAGCTGAACTGATCCAAGAAAAAACAAGCCAAGGACAAGTGGAGCAACGCCCACAGTAAAGCTGCTCCAGAAGACAAGCTTATAAGCGAGATAGAAGACGCCCATCACAAAGCTGATCAACGCGGAGACGAATCCACCGAAGATGACCACGCGTAATGGCACCTTCGAGAGGTTTGTAATACCAAGCATTGCGAGGTCATAAAGTCTATAGAAATTATTGCTCGTGATGCCTCGCTCACGGCGCTTCTGGTTATAGAAGACCTTCGCGATGGGCAGACCCAATTCCGCAATCATTCCCCGGAAGTAAGGATAGGGATCGTGGAAGTTGGCGCGAATTCGCTCCAGGATGGAACGGTCATATAGCCCGAAACCAGTGAAGTGCTCGAGGACTTCAACATCGGTCAAACGAGCAACCAGGCGATAGTATGCCGTCCGCACGCTGTACATAAAGCTGTTTTCATCGCTCGAGTTCTTGATCGCAGCAACTACGGGAAAGCCCTTCTCCCATTCGCGGATCATCTCGATGAACAACTCAGGAGGGTCCTGAAGATCGGCAACCAGGCCTCCGACGGCGTCACCCTCCGCTTGCAGAAGCCCATAAACCCCGGAACGCGCCGCGCCAAAATTGCGTGCGTTGACAATGACTTTAACGCTTGGATCTTCGGCGGCCATTTCACGCAGTACGGCGACCGTGCCGTCCTTTGAAGCGTTGTCGATAAAGAGATGCTCGAAGCGATACTCGGGCAATTCCGCCGCCACGGCCATCAAACGCCGATGAACCTCGCGCACATTCAGCTCTTCGTTGTAGCAAGGGGTCAGGATGGTGATTAACTTCCTGGACATTCAGCTCCCCTCCGGAGCATTTACGACCTCATGCGGCCGCTGGGCGCGACATCAACGCACTGGGCAAAGAAGCAAGTAATGGCCAAATCATACCAAAAGCACGCAAGGCTGGCGCATGCTGAGGCAGGAATTTGGTGACGCCGATACCAAGGCAGTCAAGATGCGCCATGGCCCCGAGGCCGGCGCAGATCAGTGAGCGAGACATCCTCTGTTCAAATCCGTCGATATGGCCGGTTCGATCTGCACAAACCCCTTGAATGACGGCGGCGCGCGAGTGGATTCAACATCAGTTGCTGGTACAATCTGGGACAGCTACATGCGAAAATTAGCGCTTCCGGTAGGCGAGTCTGGCTTCTTCGCCTTGCTGCTCCAGGCAATATACAGGAACATGGCGAACCCACAAGAACGACGAATTCGCACGATCGATGGATGGCGCGGCGTGGCCATTTTGCTGGTCCTGGCGGATCACGCCTTGCACGACACGAGATTCAACACCCAACCGTGGGCGAACCTTGGGTGTCGCGGTGTCGATGTATTCTTCGTGATCAGCGGCTACATCATCACTTTGCGGTTTCTTGTGGAAAGGGAGAAGACTACCACTCTAAGTCTGGGGAACTTCTATTTCCGCCGTGCTTTCCGGATTCTTCCACTCGTATTTGCCTATCTGACCACGATTTGCACTCTGTCTCTTTTCCTGAATTTAGTGGACTTCCATCAATCGGAGCTTTGGGGCTCGCTTTTTTTCTACCGCAACTACGAGCAGGCCGTGCACCCTCTTGGGGTCTACACGACTCACTTCTGGTCGTTGTCCATCGAGGAACATTTCTATCTTTTGTGGCCGGCTCTCCTGCTCTTCTGGGGCAACCGGCGCGCACTCTGGTTCTCAGCAACCGCGGCCGCGGCTTGCGGCATGTGGAGGCTCTACGATTGCACGCACCCCGACAGCGCGCTGGGACGGCTGCTGCCCGGTTCAACTCCCGCGTTGCGCATGCTGCGCACGGATGCCAGGTTTGACGGCCTCCTGCTGGGATGCGCATTGGCCATCCTGCTCAGCCGTCCGGAGGTCCGAGGCTTCATCCACCGCAACTTTCCCAAGGAGACCACGCTGATAGCGGCAATTCTGGTGCTGATAAACCTGCAGACCACTCACAATTGGCCGACGCTCTCAACTTACTGTCTCGTCTGCCTTATGCTTGCTGCGACGCTTGTCGTCCAGGAGGGGCTGGCGCATCAATTCTTGAACTCGCGCTTCATGGTTTGGCTGGGGACGATCTCCTATAGCGTTTATGTCTGGCAGCAACTGTTTCTTCTGCGTCCCGAACATTCGGCATCCCCCCTCGGCATATTGGGTACATTTCCGGTTAACGTGATCTGCGTGTTAATGGTCTCAAGCGCATCGTTCTATTGGCTGGAGCGACCGTGTATTGCGCTCGGCAAGCGTCTTTCCACACGCATGGGGAACCCGAGCACGGCGAGTATTGTTCACTGAAGAACGATCAGACGCTTCCCGGGGTTGAAACTGGCTCATTCATTCCCGATCGAACCAGCACCGCCGCCGGAGCGATGCTCACCGAGCTGAGCAAGGAGGATGCTGGCTCCCCATTTGAATTCATCTGGCGGCGCGAGCAGGCTCACAACCAGCCAGCCGGAGGCGGGCATGCCGAAGAAATAGCCGGGATGGACCCACACGCCGCGCTCCAGCAGAGCCAGGACGGTTTGTTCATCAGGTGCAAGGGCCGGGATGCGCAGCGTGGCGTACCAGCCGCCTTCCACTTCGAGGCGGCGAATCTCCTGCTGACCGCGGAGTTGGCGGTCCAGCTCGGCCAGGTTTGCCACGACACGTTCCCGGATTTGACCTTGAATGGATGCCCTTCCCTCGATCCATGCCGGCATGGCGCACTGCACTGGCGCATTCATGGAGAGAAACGTGTCGGCGATGACTTCAAGGCGATCGAGAGCCGCGGCGGCCTCGGGACCAGTAGCGACGATCCAGGCAGCCTTCATCTGCGGCAGCCCGGCAATCTTGCTCAGGCCGCTCACCACGAACACCGCAACCCCTTCGGGGCCGGCAGCAAAGGTGGAACCCGCACCGGCGAAGCCGTAATCCAGAAAGACCTCATCCACGATGAGCGAGAGGTTGAACTCGCGACAAAGCTTCGCCAGTTCCTCCGCTTCCCACGGCTTGGTGAAGTGGCCCGTAGGGTTGTTGGGATGAACCAGAACGATGGCCCGCGTGCGCGGAGTGAGGGCACGGCGCATCGCCTCGGGATCGATCTGCCAGCCATGGTCGTAGACCAGCGGAGCGGGTTGGAGCTGAACGTCATCGAGCACGGCCAGGAAATCGAAGAGCGGGTAGCCCGGCTGGAGCGTCAGAATCGCATCGCCGGGGCCGCAAAGCAGCCGGAAGAGGTAGCTATAAGCCTCGCTGGTGCTGGTGGTGAGCACAATGCGGCTGGGGTCGAGGGCCACTCCGTGGTCAGCATAGTAGCCGCAGACGGCCTGGCGCGCGCGCAAGCTGCCCCTGGGCTGGGGATCGTAATCGAGCGCCGCCGGATCGGCGAGCGCGGCGAGCAGCCGCCGATCGTATTCAAATCCGCAACGGGTGGGATTGGAGGCGGTGAGGTCGGCAATGGGCAGACCGGCCTGGAGGCGCAGCCGGTGGGCCCGCGCCAGCTCACTCTCCTCGGTGTTCCAGTCCGTCCTGTGCGCAAAACGCATAATCCTCGCCCCGCCAGCCTGTCACTGCCGCCCGCCGCATACACAGGGGCCATCATGCACAATAAGAACAGGCATCCCTATTCAACATAACAAGGTGCCGACGGGGAGGGACATTGGGTCTGCGCGCGGTTGTCTTCGACTATGGCATGGTATTGACGGGACCGCCGGACCCTGAAGCCTACGCCGCCATGTTGCGTATTACCGGCCTGTCCGCGGATCGCTTCGAAGCCCTCTACTGGGCCGACCGGCCGGCATACGACATTGGCAGGCTGGACGGGATCGCATTCTGGCAGAATCTGGTGCGCGACGCCGGCCTGGACCTGGGACCCGCCGCGGTAGAGGAGCTGAATCACTGGGACGCCGCTCATTGGACAACGCAAAACCAGGCCATACTGGACTGGCAACTCGATCTCAAGCAGCGTGGCCTGAAGACCGGGATCCTCTCCAACATGGGCGGTTCCGTATTGGCCAATATCGAGCGCGAGTTCGACTGGCTGCAGCGGTTCGATGTGCTGGTTTGGAGCTTCCAGCTGCACCTGGTCAAGCCCGACCCGGCGATCTATCGCTATCTGCTCAAGGAACTGGATACCCGGCCCGAAGAGACGCTATTCCTGGACGACCGGCCTGTAAATGTGGAGGCAGCGCGGCGGCTCGGCATCCAGGCAATTGAGTATTCGACGATAGAACGGCTGCGGACGGATCTGATCGCCTCCGGTCTGGAACGTGAGCTTCCGCTGCCCGGCTAAGCGCAGCGGCTGTTACTTTCCAAACCGGTAGGCCACGCCCGTATTGATGTACATGAAATCGATGCCCGGGTTTCGAGCCACGATATCGCCGTTCGAGAAGTGAAAGTCGGTGTAGCCGAGGCGAAGCTCAAGCCGTGGCGTCAGCCGGGCTTCCACGCCACCTCCGAATTGAGCGCTGAAGTTCAAGTGTGTTGCTTTTGAGGAAAGCACGCGGTTTTCGAAGTAGAGGATGCCGCCTTTTCCCATCAGATAAGGTTTAATAGCCTTGTCGCGCCGCCACAGCAGGCGAACGCCGATGGGAGAGAATCCTGCGCCATATTCTATCTGCCGTGCTGTCGTCAGCGCCTTGCTGGATTGGTCGTATTTGGCGGGCTCATTGAGCAGAACGACTGGCAGCAATTCGGTCACATAGTCAACCCGCGCGCCCACAACTCCGCCCCAGGAGTGGCGGTCATACTCCACGCCGAATGGGTAGATGCTGCGATCGTCTGCATAGGCAAAGACGTGGATATTGCCGACGGAGCTTCCGCCCTCTAGCGCGAACTCGCTTTCGATGGGCGCCTGCTCCGGATTCACGGGCTGCTGAGCGTGGGCAGGCTGCGTTGAGAACGGCACAGCGGCTGCAACAGCAAGCAAGACACAGCGCCGCAGACTCCTGAGGAGCTGGCCTGCGCAACACTGCGGTGCGCCTCCGCAAATAAGGGTCCGTTTAGCCGGCAACGATCCACCCGAGGGTTTGAAATCAGACTAAGGGGCCCGGCTCATGGGAACAATGAAGACAGGCTGGTGAGACTAGTATAACGTTCGCCCCACGATCGTGCCCCACGGCTCCAACATCGATGACATTGCTTCACAATTGGACTCCGGCATTTCTCGTGATCTCTCTCATATCCAAGCGTAGGTCGAGTGCTCTAAACTGCTCTCCTTTGGATGACCGCTGCGGCCGGCGTTTTCTGCGCAAGCTGCCGGGGGAACAAACCATTGGGCGTATTGCGTCTCGCAGGGGCGCTGATCCGTCCAGAGATGTATCGGGGGGCTTCAGTGATTTCATTTGAAGGAACGAGAAAGAACTGTGCGGCCGGATGGGCCGCGCTGGGGGCAGTGCTGGCGTTGGGCCTGGGGCAGGCGCTGGCGCAGGGCGTGCCGGTAGTCACGGGCGATGCGCGGGTCGACAAGTTGCTGAGCCAGATGACGCTCAAAGAGAAGCTGACGCTGATTCACGGCACGCACGAGGATCCCGCGGTGTACCAGGGCCAGGCAGGCTATCTGGGGGGTGTTCCGCGGCTGGGAATTCCGGGATTGCGTTTTGCCGATGGACCGCCGGGAGTGCTCACGCGGCATCCGTCGCAGGGCGAGACGGCGACCATGGGAGTGGCCGCTACGTTCAGCGTGAAGACCGCCGAGGAAAACGGCTTAGTGATCGGCCGCGAAGACCGCGCGCTGGGTATCGACGTCTCCCTGCAGCCCTTTGTGAACATCGATCGCGATCTGGAGTTCGGGCGCGGCTACAACACCTTTGGCGAAGACCCGTTCCTGACCTCCGAGATGGGTGTTGCCGAGGTCAAGGGCATTCAGTCGCAGCACGTGATGGCGCAGATCAAGCACTACGTGGGCTACGACTCCAACAGTGGCAGCACCTTTATCGACGACCAGACGCTGCACGAAGTCTATGTGGCGCCGTTTGACGCAGCCATTAAGAGAGCCGATGTTTCGTCGATCATGTGCTCGTACAACCGGCTGAATGGCACATTTGCCTGCGGCAACAAGGACTCGCTGACCACCATCCTGCGCGACGAGATCGGCTTCAAGGGCTTTGTCACCTCGGATTGGGGCGCACTTCACGGTGTGAATTTCATCAACGCAGGCCTGGACATGGAAATGCCGGGCGAGCCTGATCCAAAAGCGGGAGGATTCTCCCTTCCGTCGTTCTTCGACCTGCAACCGCCGCCTCCGCCGCCCCCAGCGCGGCCTGCGGCTGCCATGGCCGACGTGATGGACATGTTTGGCGGGAATATTCCCGAAGAGCCGGCTCCGGAGAGCGGCGGCATGGGCGACTTCGGCGTGAAGCTGGACCCGAAGAAAATGGCCGACGCTCTCAAGGACGGCACCGTGACCGAGGCCGCAGTCACGCGCGCCGCCGGCCATGTGCTGTATGAGATTGTTCACTTCGGCTACCTCGACGGGCAGGCAAAGCACGAGGTCACCGAACAATCCATCGAGCCCAATGCCAAGATCATCGAGAAGACCGGCGAGGAGGCTGCGGTGCTGTTGAAGAACGACAGTGCTGCGTTGCCCCTGAAGGCCGCCGACCTGGATTCGGTCGTCCTGATCGGCCCCACCGCCGGCCAGGTCGACTCGATCGGCATCAACGGCGAGCGCTCGGTGGGCTTACCCGAGCGGCAGGTTGGCCCGCTCGATGCAATGAAGAAGATCTCAGGCAACGCGAACATCCGCTATGCCGTGAATGACGATATGACGGGCACGCCCGTTCCGGCCAGCGCGCTGAGCCACGACGGTAAACCCGGCCTTGAGCGCACTGGCGGCGGTGCCGCGCAAGCCGATGCGCAGCTCAATTTCACCGGCAGCAATGCGCTTCCGCCCAACTCGGTGGTCACCTGGAAGGGCACCTTGACTCCGCCGCATGCGGGCGTCTACTGGCTTTATCTGCAGGCCATGGGCACCAATGCCAGCTTCAAGCTGGATGGCAAGCGCCTGGCCCGCACCGGCGCCTTCCAGGGCGGCGTGCATGGCGACATCCTTCAGGCCAACCAGGACAATACAGTCCCAACCACTGACCATCTGGACAATGTGCGCCGCGCGGTTGACCTGACCGCCGGGCCGCATGCGATCGAGATCGCGACCAGCCCCGACAGCTCCAATTCGCCGGTGCAGGTACGGCTCAACTGGTACACGCCGGAGCAGCGCAAGGCGGACCACGAAGCGGCCATCGCAGCGGCGAAAAACGCCAAAGTCGCGGTTGTCTTTGTGTGGACGCGCTTGGAGCCGGTGTTTGGTTTGCCCGGCGAACAGAACAAGCTGGTGGAAGAAGTCGCCGCGGTCAATCCCAACACTATCGTGGTGCTCAACACCAGCCAGCCGGTCGCCTTGCCATGGGTCGACAAGGTGAAGGCGATACTCGAGATGTGGTGGCCCGGCGACGAGGGCGGGTGGTCAACGGCCAATCTGCTGCTGGGCAAGACCAGTCCCGCGGGCCGTCTGCCTGTGACCTGGGGCAAGAGCCTCGCGGACTATCCCGCCACCGACCCCAGGCATCCTGAGCGGAGTTTTAAGGGCGTGGACGGCAAAACCACCTATAGCGAAGGCGTGAACGTGGGCTACCGCTGGTTCGACAAGGAGAAGATCGATCCATTGTTTGCCTTTGGCCATGGCCTCAGCTACACCACTTTTGAATACTCCGGGCTGAAAATCGCCAAGGCTTCCGACGGCGGGCTCGAAGTGAAGGTCCACATCAGGAACACAGGCAGCGCCGACTCGGACGAAGTGCCGCAGGTGTATCTGGGCGCGCCGGCTGAGATTCCAGCGGGCGTGCAGTTTCCGGTGCGTGCTCTCGCTGCCTTTGACCGCGTCCACCTGGCTGCCGGCGAAAGCAAGACGGTGACGTTGCACGTGCCAGAGAGGCAGTTGCAGTACTGGTCAACGGCCACTCACTCGTGGGTCACCGCAAGCGGGAAGCGCACGTTGAGCGTGGGAGCTTCTTCGCGCGACTTGCGGTTGGAAGAAGTAATCGACTAAGCAAGTCTTTACGACAATAAAAATGCCGGCGCGCCATGCGCCGGCATTTTCTTCCCTGCTCCCTGTTCCCTGTTCCCTGCCCTTACGACGCCAGCCCCAGCCCAACCAGATTAGCCGCTGCAATGATGATGATCATGCCCGCCCAGAGAATGCGTACTGGCCTTGAGCCAACGCCGGCCCACTCGCCCAGCGCCAGGCCCACCAGGCCGCCGCACAGGACATAACCGCTCATGTGCAGCATCCAGTTCACATAAGAGAGCCGCTGCGGGATGTTAGCCGCGCCCCAGGCGTAAAAGAAGAACTGGAGATACCACATGATGCCGCCGGTCGCGGCCAGGCATCCATTCTTGAGGAGCGTCCCCCGGGCCTGCGATAAGTCGGCCCGGATGGAGAGTCTCTTCAGCGCCGCCAGGCGGATGAAGCAGTAACTCAGGTTGATCACCGCGCCGCCGCCCATGATAAACACATAACTCGGCAGCGCCGCGTAGAGCGGGTTCACGCCCAGGTGCAGCGCCGCGGCTTCCATCGGCTTGGCGGCGTCGATGGCAAACGACATACCGGACGAAAACACGCCGCACAGGACAGCAAGCGTGAGTCCAAGCTTCAAGTTGAACTCCCTAAGTTCACCGCGAAGCTGCAGTTCTTTCTGGTGGCCGGCATAGGAGACGACGGCCACGCCAATCAGCGCCACCAGCACACCGGCCATGGTGTAGAGGCCGCTCCGGGTGGTGAACAGGATAGCGCCCTGGCCATGAAGCAGCGGAGGCATGAGCGTCCCCACGATGAGCACCACGCCGATGGCCACACCGATGCCGAGAGACATTCCCAGATGGCGCATGGTGAGTCCGTAGCTCACATTGCCGACGCCCCACATGGCTCCAAAAAGCGCAACTTTCAGCAGCACATGCCAGCCGATGGAACCGTAGAAGCCGCCAAAATCGGGCACCAGCAACAAACTAACTCCGATGGGAAGCAATATCCAGGAGAAGAAGCCGGCCACGGCCCAGGTCGTCTCCCATGACCATTTCTTTACCTTCTCAATGGGCGCATAAAACGATGCGGCGGATGCCGCGCCCACCATGTGCCATCCGATGCCCGCAAGAATCGACACTCGTCTTCCCTTTCCTCCAGCTTTCCTGTTGCGCTTTGTCGCGTAAGGGCCGGAGATCCTAAAACACTTACACTTTTCCGGTTACTCGAGATTCACGATGAAGTGGTAACTCCCCGGCGCCAGTTCGTAGCCGCTTTGTCCGTCGCGCGTGGTTGCCCTGGCTAGCTTGCTCTCGGTCAGCGGAACGCCTTCCAGTTTATACTTCCCTGCCTCGGCCGCATCCAGTGCCAGCCAGCCGGTGGTGTTGGCGGGAATTGCGGCCTGCCAGTCGGCTGAGGTTCCCTGCACGCTCCAATCGGACTGGATTAACCCATAAGTCGAGGGGTAACTGAACTTCACGCTGACCAGCCGCGCATCGAACACCGGATGCAACACGACGGTATGAAAGCCGGCGTCGAGCGGCGTTGCGTCGACGCCCGCGGCATAGCGATAGAGCCAGTCGGCCACGGCCCCGTAGGCGTAATGATTGTACGAGTTCATGCTGGGGTCGGCCTTCATCATGTCGCCGTTCCAGCGCTCCCACATCGTCGTGGCGCCGTGATTGACCAGGTAGCCCCAGGAGGGATAGTCCGTGTTGAGCAGCAGCGAATAGGCCCGTTTTGCGTGGCCGGTCTTGGTCAACTCCTCGAGCAGATACGGCGTGCCCAGAAATCCAGTGCTCAGCAAGCCATGGTTGGCTTCGATCTTGGCCACCAGCTTCTGCGCTGCCGCCGCGCGCAGGTTCTCCGGCAGCAGATTCATGTGCAGCGCCAGCACGTAGCCGGTCTGCGTGTCTCCTCCGCGGCTCCTGGCGCTGGGATTGTTGATCTGGCCAAAGGGGGACGGTGTGTTGTCCGCGCCCGCCACAAAGCCATCGTTGTGGACAAATTGCTTCTGAAAGGCCGCGCGAATCTTCTCGAACTGGCGCGCATACTTGACCTCGTCCGCCGTGCGGCCCAGCGCATGCGCCATCTGCCGCATCAGGGTGAGATCGTAGGCCCAGTACGCAGTGGCAATGAGCGCGTAATCGGTCTTCCCTTCGGGTGAGAGCCAGTCGCCAAACGGAGTACCGGACTCGTGCTTCCACAGCCCATCGGGATTGGCCGCGTCGATGGCGTTGAGATACTTCTCCATCGCAGCCCAGTTCTGTTCGATCACGCTGGTATCGCCGGTCTGCAGCCAGGAGGTCCAGGGAATGACGACGCCGGCATCGCTCCAGCCTGCGCCGGAGCCCGACACGCTCTGGACGGTACCGGGTGCATAGATGCCGTAGTAGGGCGTGCCGTCCTGTGTGCCGCGCATGTCCCCGGCAAACTTGCGCGAGAAGGCCGCGAGGTCCATGTTATAGGTGGCCGTGCGCCAGAAGACCTGCGCATCGGCCATCCAGCCCAGGCGCTCGTCGCGCTGTGGGCAGTCCGACGGGATGCCGACGAAGTTCGAGCGCTGGCCCCAAAGGATATTGCTCCACAGCTGGTTGATCATCGCGTTGCCGGTCTCGAGCTTGGCGGCAAAGTCAGCGTTGGTATGAATGACGACAGCCGTCAGCGCGCCGGCATCCGGCGCGGCCGATACTCCGGTGAGTTCGGCGTAGCGAAAACCATGAAACGTGAATTGAGGCGTAAACTCTTCCACTCCGTTGCCGGCCAGGATAAAGCGGTCCGTGGCCTTGGCGGTGCGCAGGTTGTCGGTGTAGAGGGTGCCATCCGCGTTGAGGATTTCGGCAAAGCGCAGCCGCACCTCGGTGCCCGCCCGGCCCGAGACGCGCAGATGCGGGACCGCGGACATGTTCTGGCCAAAGTCGAAGACGTACACGCCCGGCCTGGGTTCCGTCACTGCCTTGGCCTCGACGGTGCGCTCGGCGCGAATGGAAGGATAATCCTGCGCATCGATCGTGATCGGCTTCGGCTCGTACGCCGCCACGCTGCTCCAACCGCTGGCAGCAAAGCCGGCCGTATCCCAGCCTGGCTGTATGCGCCGCGCGTCCTGGCTCTCGCCGTCGTAGAGTTCGGAGTGCAGAATATACGACGTGCTGGCCTTCCAATTCGCGTTCGATAAGATCCACTCCACGCTGCCATCGGTACGCTCGATGCGCAACTGCGCGCGCAGGGCGGGAGGCGTTTCGCCATAGTTGTTGGGCTGCTGAAACCACTCGAGCGGCGTCGAGTACCAGCCCGGCGCCAGCAGCGCAGCGATCGCATTCACGCCATTCTTGAGCTGCGCCGTCACATCGTAGGTCTGGTATTTAAGCCGCTGGCGATAGTCGGTCCATCCCGGCGCCAGAATGTCGTCGCTGACGCGCCGGCCATTCAGAAACATCTCATACGCACCCAGCGCCGTGGCGTAAAGACGTGCCGACTTCACCGGCTGGCTTACCGTGAAGTCATGGCGCAGTGCTTTCACCGAGTCCGGGATCCACGGATGGCCGAGCGTCGAGGCGCTGGGGCCCGATGCCTGGGTTCGTACCAAAGCGTTCTTCCAGCCCGAATCGTTGAAGCTCTTCTGCTGCCAGCCCATCGCGGCATGAGTGGCTGTCTTCCAGTCTGCCCCGCTGGCAAAGGTCGCCGTAGTTCCATCCGTATACTCAACAAACAAAGCCGCGCTCAGCGGCGGCGCTTCGGCCGTGGCCATGCCGTTGGGATTGGTCACGTAGTGAATGGATTCAATCGCGATGGTGTTGACGCCCGCGGCCAGATGCGGGGCAGCGTCCGCGCTGACATACTTCTTCCAGGGCATCTGCTTCCAGGGCGGCAGCGGGTCGGCTTTCAACACCTGCGCTCCATTCACGAATGCTGAAACCGTGTCCTGCGCGGCGGCGTAGAGCGTGGCGCGGCGCACCGTCCTGGCCAGCGTCACCGTCCGGCGGTAGGCGAAATGCTGCTCGGAGGCCTTCTCGCCTGCCAGGATCCCGGCATCCGGATTCACGATCCACATCGCCGATGCGTGGCGCACCGCATCTTCTTCCGGTGTCTCGTAGCCAATCCATTGCGCCTGCCAGGCTTCCGGCTTCAGCAGCCCGGTCTCCCACCAGGTGATTTCGCTCTCCGGATACAGCTTGCCGGCAGCGTCCCACACCCTGACCCGCCAGAAGTAGCGCGTACTGGGCGCAAGCGCCGGTCCGTCATAGCGCACATTCAACGATTGCGACGACCCAATCCGGCCGCTGTCCCAGACGTCAGCTTTGCCCTGGCGCAGCAGTTCTTCACTCGTGGCTACCTGCACCTCGTAAGCGGTCTGCGCCGCGCCGCGGGCGGGGTCCTGCAACTGCCAGGAGAAGCGGGGCGCCGGATCGTCGATCCCCAGCGGCGTCTTCAGATTGTCCGTGCGCAACCCGACAGGCCCGGTGAATCTCTGCGCCCACGAGGGCAAAGATGGGAAAGCCATCGTTCCGAGAACCAGACTCAACGCAATCCAGCGCATGATTTCCCTCTTCTGTCCTTTGCTCCCTCGAAATGGAACCTGATCATTGTGCTGCCTGGCCGCCTGGTTTGGAAAGCGACCGTGGAGGTCAGCTCCAACCCGCCAGGAAAAGTCCAGATTATTGCTCTGGAATTCCCCAAATGAAATTATTTCCAGATGGAAGAACCTTATGCAACCGACGGTCTCTTTGTCAAAGGGATTCCATGCCGAAGAATCGCAAAAACAGGGCGGTCCGGGCCGCAGCAGTCCTTGGAATCAGCCGACCCTTCAAGACGCCGAAGCGGCCGAGTCAGTGCTTTTGTAGCGGCGGGAAGCTCATCGGCGGCGAGGCCAGCGGCTTGAGCGTGTCCTGCTTACGGGGCAGGAACGGCACATGGTCCTGCCTGCAGATTGCCTGAATCGCGGGACGGGCCGTCATGGGGCCGGACGGCAGCCCGCCGCCGGGCAGGACCCACTGGCCCACCATCATGAATTGCCGCAAACCCGGTAGCGTATTGGGCAAGGGGCGGAATCTGCTGCCGGGAGGCAGGAACCAGCCTTCCATGCTTCCCTTCCAGTTGCCTGTATAGCGGATCACGGTGGCCGGCGTGGCAACGTCGATCACCTCGATCGCCGCGCGGATATCGGGCACTTTCCTCTCCAGGATGGCAATCACTGCCTCGGCAATGCGCTGCTTTTCCGCGTGATAGCCGGCAGGGTCGTTCTTGTGCAGTTGGACCCAGTAATCATGGTTGAACGTAGGCAGGAAGCAGGTCACCGCGGTCTTCCCCTCGGGAGCGAACGTTGGATCGAAGTGGAAGAAGCGGAAGGATATCTGGGGCAGTTCGGTAATGGGATCTACCAGGAGAGGCACGTCGAGGAGCCGGGTTGAGATTGAGGGCTGTTGGGCGAGATCCATCGCCACACCCAGCGAGACCTGCAGATAAGAGGGGAATAACTCGAACTCGTTGTAGAACTTATCGATCTGCTTGCTGGTGTACTTGCCGCCGAGGAGTTCGTAGATAGTGGCGTGGCCGTCGGCGGCGGAGATGACCCAATCGGCCGAGACAATCTCTCCGCTGGCCAACTGCACGCCGGCGGCGGCGCCGTTTTGCACCAGGATGCGGTTGACTTTGGCTCCGAAGCGCACCTTGCCGCCCAGGCTGACGAGCTTCTGTTCAATGAGCCGGATGATGGCCTGCGATCCGCCGATGGCATAGCTCGCGTCGCCCGTGCCCAGCCATACGAAAGAGAGAAAGAGCGCGATCGCCGAGAGCCGCCCCATCTCGCCGGCCCCGAAGAAGCTTCGCAACAGCGGATCGGTAAACCTCTTTCCGTATTCGGCGCAACTCGTGCCCACGATCTTCTGGAACAGTGGCATGTAAGGCAGGTCGTGCAGCATGGTGAGCAAATTGCTGGACCAGCCCGCAGTGGGATCCGGGATCCTGAATTTTGCGAGACGCCGAACCTCCGAAGCGAAGCGGCGTATCTCCGCTGCGTCCCTGGGCGACCGCGCCAGCATCTCCGCCTCCAGCCGGTCGATGTTCGTATAGGCCTTCAGGGTTTCGCCGCGATCGGTTTCAATGCGCGCAAACTCCTCCGGATGCACGAAGGTCAACCGCTCGATGTCGAACACCTCTTTCCATTGCGCATACATGCGGCCCTTGGGATCGGAACCGTACAGCCAGTGCAGGCAGGTTTCAAACGTGTAGCCGCTCCTGCGCCAGCTGGTGGCCAATCCTCCCGCCATGTCGTGCATCTCAAGAACTTCGGCCTGATAGCCGCATTTCTGCGCATAGACCCCGGCGCAAAGTCCCGCGATGCCGCCGCCGACGATTACGATCCTCTTCCCATGCTGCTCCATGCTGGTCCACCCCCGCTGCGCGTTCCGCACCTTGCGGCGAAGTTTAGTGCTCGGGCCTCGATTGCGCAGTGATGGGGGACACGCTACGGCCGGGTCTCCGGATCGGCGCGGACCGGCTATTTGGCTGGATCGACCAGCGCTCCATACACGATCGACCGGCTCAGGTATTCGAGGTTGGGGCTGGCTGGACCCAGCATGCGCTGGATCATTCCAATGAAGACAACGTCGTTGGCGGGATCGACCCAGAACCAGGTTCCAGCAGCGCCATCCCAGAAGAACGTGCCCTTGCCATCGGGAAGGTTGGCTTCAGGCGGATCGAAGACCACTGCGCAGTTGTATCCATAGCCAAATCCAGGCCGCATCACCTGGAGTCCAATGCTGAATTCGCCAGTCAGGAGGCTGGCCGGCACATGATTTGACGTCATCAGCGCCACAGTGGCCGGCGCCAGGATGCGCGTGCCGTTCAGCTCGCCGTGGTGGGCCAGCATTTCGGCAAAGCGAAAGTAGTCCTCGGCCGTCGACACCAAACCGCCGCCGCCCGAGGGCATGGTGGGCTGGGCGATGTAGTCGGGGGAGCGGCCGGAGGGGCCGGCCGCAGCGGGGACAAGCTCTCCGTCTTTTCCGGTGGTGTAGACCGAAGAGAAGCGGTTGCGCTTGTCCGCGGGGACGTAGAAGGCGGTGTCTTTCATGCCCAGCGGCTCGAAGATATGGTCATGCATGAAGTCCGGCAGCGACTGACCAGAGAGCTTTTCGACGATGTAACCCTCGATGTCCATGGAGATGGAGTAGTTCCAGCCCTTGCCGGGCTGGAAGAGCAGCGGGAGCTTGCTGACCTTCTCGATGAATTCCTGGAGGTTCTTTGAGTCGAGGGGGCGCGCCTCGCGGTACATTTTGTCGACCGGCGTGTCGCCGAAGAATCCATAGGTAAATCCGGCGGTGTGGGTCATCAGCTCGCGCATCGTCGGCGCGTGGTCGGGATCGACGAGAATCGTCTTGCCGTCCGCATCCATGCCCTTGTACACCTTGAGGTGCGCAAATTCCGGGATGAACTTGGAGATGGGATCCGAGGGCAGCCACTTGCCCTGCTCGTAAAGGATCATCATCGCCACGCCGGTCACCGGCTTGGTCATGGAGTAATCGCGGAAAATCGCATCCGTGGTCATGGGCGCGCCGCTGGCCATGTCGCGCTGGCCGTAGGTTCGGTAGTCCACCACCTTGCCGTGGCGCGCCAGGATGGTGACAATCCCGGCGATCTGCTTCTGATCCACTGCCTGTTGCATCAGGGCGTGCAGGCGTTCCAGGCGCTCGGAGGAGAAGCCAACGGTCTCAGGCTTGACGACTGTGGTGTCGACCGCTGCGCTGTGGGCGGGATGCTGCGCCAGCCCAGGTTGGATGCCCAAGGTGAACAGCGCGCCCGCCAGCAAAATACGCGCGATTTGTTTGAATCGATCGATGTTCATGCGGCTCCTTTGCATTCCGGCACTGCACTTACAGCACGGCTTGCCGCAATCTTTATATCAAGCGCAGCCGCGTGGAGCATACGGCTGGATGCGGTCCCAGGCTATTGAGGGGACAACCGGTCCCGCCAGCATGCCTGCCTTCAGCCATTACACTCATCGCATGGCCCTCCGCCTCTACGCAGCCACTACCAGCGCGGGCAAATTGCGCGACTTCCGCGTTGCCGCCCGGGCACATTCGGTCGACCTCGATCCGCTGCCGGCCCTCAGGACCATCCCCGCACCGGAGGAGACCGGCGCGACCTTCGAAGCCAACGCCACGCTCAAGGCGGTTTACTATTCGCGCTTTGCCCCAGGCGAACTGGTGGTGGCCGACGACTCCGGCCTGGAAGTCGATGCCCTCAATGGCGACCCCGGCGTGCGTTCGGCGCGCTTTGCCGCCGACACCGGCCTGGTGGATTCGCCTGACGCCAACGACAACACCGACGTGTGGAACAACATGGTGCTGCTGCAGCGCCTCGCGCATGTTCCCGCCGCCGAACGCACCGCCCGCTATCGCTGCGTGCTGGTGGCCGCGCGCGACGGCGCGCCGCTCCATACCGCCGAAGGAGCGGTCGAGGGTTTGATTCTGGAAGCGCCTCGCGGCACGGGCGGCTTTGGCTACGATCCGCTCTTTTACCTGCCGGCTCTGGGGCACACCATGGCAGAGCTGGATCTCGAGACCAAGCTCTCGCTCAGCCACCGCGGACGCGCCATCGCGGCGCTTCTGGCGATGCTTGCTGCTTGAACCCTGCGCGGATCGGGCCAGCGGATCTGTTTTCAAAACGGAACGGGCACACGGGAACGAGCAGCAGCGCCGCTCATTTCTTGCCCAGCTTGGCCTTCAGTTCGGCGAGCCAGTTGGTGACGACGACGATCTCGGCGTCGGCGCTTCCCGGCCGCAGCGCTACGTAGGAACCGTTCGGCAACAGGTCATAGCCCGTATAAGGACCTGCGAAGAGCAGTTCGCGCTGAGCGACGGCCATGTTGTGGCCCACGGCCAGGCGAGCTCTCATGAATTGTTCGGCATTGCGGTACACGATGCCGCCGGAGTCCTTCTCCCAACGGGGATCGTCCCCACCATCGGCTGAGACCTGCACATGCGCGCCGCCTCCCGGAAACGGACGGACATAGACCTCATCGTGCCCACTTTCGTCGGAAACATACGCCAGCCAATGTCCGTCGGGAGAGATTCTTGGTTGATATTCACTGAACGCCGACTGTTCGAGCGGTTGTGGTTTCCGGTCGCCTTTCAGGTCCACCAGGTAGAGATCGTAGGATGTCTTTGGGGCCATTGCCGTCACGACCGCATAGCGGGAGTCCGGGGACAGGACGATTTGCCTGATTGGAATTGGCATGGCGACCAAGCGTTCTCCGGGGGCGCTTCGGTCTGCTGGAATCCACCACGCTTCTGGCGGTCCGGTTTCCGGATGGATGATGCATACGACACGGCGCCCGTCGGGCGTCCATTCGGCTTGATCCGCGTTGACGCCCGCCGCCAGCGGTTGGCGCGTGCCTGTAGCCACGTCGTACAACCACAGATCGCGGCGCCGCACATTGTCCGTCAGCTCTTCCACAACGATCTCACGGCCGTCCGGCGAAATGCGGGGGCCGCGGTCGCCGAAAGGATGCTCGTCCGGGATTCCGCCAGTGATGTGCCCCAGGGCGTCGAGAAACGTGATTTGGGAACGGTCAGCCGCCTTGACGTACACCAGGTCGCCAGCCGAGGAGATCGAAGCTTCCACGCCGCTGTTGCGATGGTAAGGCGTATCGAGCACGGGAATCACGCCCTGCAGAGATGGATCGCGAGCCGGGTCGAAGGGCACCACGCCGAGCGTGCCGTCGAGGCGTCCGAAGAATAGATATCCACCGGTGACCCCGATCGGGTTTTCCCCTTCTCCCTGGAGTTCCGTTACCGCGCCGTCCGCAATGCGCACGCTGACGATCTTGGAACCTCGCTGCCGCCTCCATGACTCCGTCAGCACGGCTTTTCCATCGGGCACCGCCATCGGCATGAACCAAGACAGGGAATTATCCTTTGCGGCGTCGGGGACGGCGATCCGTTGTTCCGGGCCACCACTGGCGGGGATGCGAAAAAGGCCCGCCGCGCCCTCGGAGGAATAAATCGAGTCGTCCGGCCCCCAGGACAGTCCCCCCTCATACTTGACCGGGGCCAGTTTGATCGGCGTGCCCCCGTGCACCGGCACTTTACTCACACTGGAATTGGACTCGAATGCAACCCAGTCGCCGGAGGGCGAAATCGCCAGACAACAGGAGTCGTCGGTGCCGGGGAGCGGCGTTCCCTCCAGTTGATCGAGCCGGCGGTAAAAAAGCTGGTTATAGTGGTGCCCGCGCCCCGAATACACAATGGCCGAGCCGTCGGGTGTAACCAGGACTGCGTTGCCGGCGGTATCCACAAAACCCTGACTCGCCGGGATACTGACTGCGAGGCGAAGAACCTTGGGAGCCGGCGTGGCGAGCGAAGCGCTCAGCTTCCAAATGCCGACCCCTGCGGCGATCGCCAACACCGCACCCGCCGTCCATATCAACCAGGGTGAACGCGATCGCGTGGGCGGAGGCCCTGGCCGCGTCCCAGCGCCGTCGGCAACCAGCAACCCGGCCAGCGCATCGTCGATGGCGAACGATGCATCGCCGATATCGCGCAGCCGCTTCCGTGGGTCCTTCTCCAGGCATTTCTCGACCAGGCGCCGCGCCGGCGAGGGAACGCTGCTCAGGTCCGGCGTATCCTTCATCACCGACGCCAGCGTCTCGGCCAGGTCTTCGCCCTGGAATGGACGCTTCCCAGTGAGCATCTCGCACAGCACCACGCCAAAGGCCCAGATGTCGGCGCGCTTGTCGACGGACTTCCCGCGCGCCTGCTCCGGGGCCATATAGGCGGCAGTGCCCAGAATCATTCCCATGCGCGTTGGCGAGGCGGTCATGGTGGGCGACATCTGCGGGTCCCCGGAGGTAAGCTCGATGCTCTTCGCCAGCCCGAAATCCAGCACTTTGACCGAGCCGTCCGGCGTGATCTTGATGTTTCCAGGCTTCAGGTCGCGATGAACGACGCCCTTTTCATGCGCGGCATCGAGGGCTTCGGCGATCTGCCTGGCAATTCTGAGCGCTTCGTCAAGGGGGATCGCTCCCTGCCGGATTCGCTCCGCAAGCGTCTCGCCCTCGACCAGCTCCATCACCAGGTAGTTGGGACCGACATCGTAGAGCGTGCAGACGTTGGGGTGATTCAAGGCGGCAATCGCACGGGCTTCAATCGTGAAACGATCGCTGAAGCGTTCGGCCGAAACCTTGATGGCGACATCGCGGCGAA